>Ga0307511_10005468_pt1 | contig 12916 bp, 12 predicted proteins | sample 13_EM_MG_FD_200266 | JGI IMG/M metagenome (GOLD analysis project Ga0307511, IMG submission 200266) | Populus trichocarpa ectomycorrhiza microbial communities from riparian zone in the Pacific Northwest, United States - 13_EM | ecosystem: Host-associated > Plants > Roots > Unclassified | place...
TGCGCTGCGGCCGAAGTTGCCCATCGTCGTCACGAACTACGCCGGCGCGCTGGCGCTGAATGGCAGGCCGGAAGAGGCGGTGGCCGCGCTGCGGCGACTCACAGAGAAACTGCAGGTGACGGCCGATCTCTCGGATCACGATTTCGATTCGCTCCGCGCGCGCGACGATTTCCGCGACGTTGAGCGTGAGGCCGTTGCGCTGCGCACGAAGCGCATCGGGTCGAGCGTTGTCGCGTTTCGCATCCCGCAGAAGGGACTCATCGCGGAATGCATCGCCTATGACCCGAAGAGCGGCGCGTATTTCGTCAGCTCCGTGCGCAAACGCAAGATCCTCCGCATCGATCGCCACGGCGTGGCGCACGACTTCGTCACGAAAGAGATCTACGCCGTCGATGGTCTGGCCCTCGACGCGCGGCGCCGGATTCTCTGGGCCAGCAGCGCCGCCTATCCGATGATCGAAGGCTTCAAACCGGAGGACGAAAAGGAAGTCGCGCTCTTCCGGATCGACGCCGGCTCCGGCCGGATCGTGAGGCGCTACGAGGTGCCGGTGCCTGCCGGGAAGAAGGTTCTCCTCGACGGCGTCTCCGTCGCTCCCGATGGAACGGTGTACATCTCCAACACCTTCGGCTCGATGTTCCGCCTGCGCCCGGATGCGGAGACGATCGAGCCGTTCATTCTTCCGGGCATCATGGGGTCGGCGCAGGCCTCGGTCGTGGCAAACGGGAAGCTCTACGTGGCCGACTACGCCGGCCCGATCTGGGCCGTCGATCCGAAGAGCGGCGATGCGGCGCGCATCGATACGCCGCCGGATCTGGTCACGAGTGGGACAGACGGATTGGCTTACGCCAGCGGGTCGCTGCTCCTGATTCAGAATGGCATTGAGCCGGCGCGCGTAGTCCGGCTCTGGCTCGATCCGAGCGGCCTGCGGGTGACGCGCTCGAAGATTCTGGAGATGAATCATCCGTTGATGGACGAGCCGACGAACGGCGTCGTGGTCGGCCACGATTTCGTCTGGATCGCAGGCAGCCAGGCGAACCGCTTCCAGGCTGATCCGCCGCAACTCGACAAGCTGCGCGATTCGGTGATCCTCCGAACTCCGTTGCGATAGTGTTGCTGAACATCGCGAGCAGTTCCTGGAGGCTTGGAATGACTTCTTCACTGACTGAGATCGCCGTTCCAGCGGCAACGAATGTTGTGGTCACCGATGACACGCTGACCGTTGATTTGAGCGATGGCCGCACGATCTCGGTGCCGCTTGCCTGGTATCCCCGGCTCGTTCATGGCAGTCAGGAGGAGCGGGGGAATTGGCGGCTGATCGGCCGCGGCGAGGGGATTCACTGGCCGCAGCTCGACGACGATATTTCCATCGAGGGCCTGATCGCGGGAAGACAGTCGGGCGAAAGTCAGGCCTCGCTCGCAAGGTGGATCGAATTGCGGCGTTAGAAACTCTTCTGTATCGAGCCTTTGTGGCATCCCTCCCAGCCCAGGAAGATCGATATAGAATCCCGGCCCGCGTCATGCACCCCTTGACGCACTGAATTTGATGGCGAAAGCAAAAGAACAAGCCTCGGCAACGATTGATCCCGTCGCAGCGTGCGCCCCCGAGTGGACCGAAATCCTCCGGCAGATGATCCTCATCCGGCGATTCGAAGAGGCGACGGAGCGGGAGTTCCGCAAGGGCAAGATCGGCGGATACCTGCACGTCTACAGCGGGCAGGAGGCGGTAGCCAGCGGCATCATCACGGCGCTGAAGCAGGGCGACATCGTCTTCACCGGTTATCGCGATCACGCCCACGCCATCGCCCTGGGCGTGGAGCCGCGTCGCGTCATGGCCGAGCTCTTCGGCAAGGCCACCGGCATTTCCAAAGGCAAGGGCGGCTCGATGCATCTGTTCGACGTCGAGCACGGTTTCTACGGCGGCTACGGAATCGTCGGCGGCCATCTCACACTTGCTGCTGGCGCGGCGTACGCGCTTCGCTATCGGGAGACCGAGCGCATCTCCGTCTGCTATTTCGGCGACGGCGCCATGAACATCGGCTCGTTCCATGAGGCGATGAACATGGCAGGCCTCTGGGGCAAGTCGGGGATGTGTCCCATTCTCTTCATCATCGAGAACAACGGCTACGCGATGGGAACCTCGGTGGAGCGGCATTCGGCGCTGACCGACCTCTCGCAGCGCGTTCGCGCCTACAACATTCCCACCGAGAAGGTTGATGGACAGGATGTCTTCGCCGTCCGCGGCGTTGCCGATCGCGTGGTGCGGCAGATGCGCGAGACCGGCAAGCCATACTGCATCGAAGCGATCACCTATCGTTTTTCCGGTCACGGCGCGGCCGACATCCTGCAGCCGTATCGCAGCAAGGATGAAGTCGAACAGCATCGCCATCGCGATCCGATTGGCATCCTCCGCAACCGCCTCGGCGAGATCTGCGGACTGACCGACGGCGATGTGAAAGAGATTGAGGATTGGGCGTCCGGTGAAGTGGCCGCCGCCGTGCAGTTCGCGGAAGAGAGCGCGCAGCCGGATCCTGAAGAGCTGTGGAACGACGTCGTGGCCGAGCACGGGCCGTTGAGGGAGAACGAAAGCTCTTAGCTGTTGGCTCTTAGCTCTTAAGGACGAAAGCCGCTCGGTTCCCCTAAGAGCTAAGAGCCAACAGCTAAGAGCCCAAACGAAATGACTGAGATTACCTACCGCGACGCCATCCGCGCCGCCATGATGGAAGAGATGGATCGGGATGGGAACGTCCTGATCATGGGCGAGGACATCGGCGTCTACGAAGGAACGTTCCGCATCACGGCCGGCATGCTGAAAAAGTACGGCTCGAAACGCGTCATCGACACGCCCATCGCCGAGGCGGGAATGGCCGGGACGGCGGTGGGAATGGCCATGCTCGGATTGCGGCCAATCGTGGAGATGATGACGATGAACTTCGCCATCGTCGCTGCCGATCAGATTCTCAACCATGCCGCGAAGGTGCGCTACTTCTCCGGCGGCCAGGTCGATGTTCCGGTCGTCATCCGCGGACCGCAGGGAGCGGGCGTGCAGCTTTCCGCGCAGCACTCGCAGACGTTCGAATCGTTCTACGCGCACTTTCCGGGACTCAAGGTCGTCGCGCCTGCCACGCCGGCCGACGCAAAAGGTTTGCTGAAAACGTCCATCCGCGGCCGCGATCCGGTCATCTTTCTGGAGAGCGCGGCGCTGTACGGGATGAAGGGCGAAGTGCCGGACGATGCCGATTTCACCGTGCCGTTCGGCGTCTCGCGCGTCGCGCGCGAGGGGAGCGACGTCACGATCGTGTCGTACAGCCGCATGCTGCAGATGTCGCTCATCGCCGCGGAGAAGTTGTCGGAAGAAGGCATCGAGTGCGAAGTGATCGATCTGCGCACGCTGCGACCGCTCGATCTGGAACCGGCATATGCCTCAGTCAGCAAAACGCATCGCTGCGTCGTCGTTCAGGAGCAGTGGAAACCGTTCGGTGCAGCGGCGGAGATCGCGGCCAGCATCACGGAGACGGTTTTCGATGAGCTCGATGCGCCGGTCGCGCGCGTCACGGGCGAGGACGTGCCGATGCCGTACGCGCGGAATCTGGAGCTGCTTGCGACGCCGCATGAGCAGCATGTGATCGCGGCAGTGAAGAAAGTGATGTACGTGAATGCCTGACATCATCATGCCCAAGATGGGCGACGCGATGACCGAGGGGAAGGTCGTCCGTTGGTACAAAAAGTCTGGCGACGCCGTGAAGAAAGGCGAGCCGGTGCTGGAGATCGAGACGGACAAGGTCAACCTCGATCTTGAAGCGGAAGCGGACGGCACGCTGGGCGATGTCGTTGCCGAGGCTGGGCAGATGGTTGAGGTGGGGGGCGTGCTGGCTACGATTTTGGGCGCGGGCGAAAAGGCGACCCCTCGGCGGCGGGACGCCGCCGGGCCAGCCGGCGAGGACGCCAGCGCTCCTTCGCGTAGGGCGATCGACAAGAAAGATTCGATCAAGAAGTCGACCGGCGAGTACGGCGAAGCGATCGACATGAAGGCGCCGCGCATCGATCGCACCGCGCCGGCTTCGAGCGCGCCCGCGCCGCAGGATGATGGCGGACGGAAACGCTCCTCGCCGCTGGCGCGAAAGATGGCCCGCGAGATGGGCGTCAGCATCGAGCAGGTGCAGGGGAGCGGGCCGGGTGGACGCATCGTTGCCAACGACATCAAGAGTTTCAAGCCGGCCACGCCTGCGCAGCAGAAGGCCAAAGCGCCGTCGCTGCCGCCGATCCAGAAGCTCGAGACGAAGGAGATCCCGCTCACTGCAATGCGGCGGACGATCGCCAAACGTCTCGCTGAGTCGACGGGACCGATTCCGCATTTCTATCTGACCGCCGACTACGACGTGACGAATCTTCTCGCGCTGCGCGAGCAACTGAACGAGATCGAAGGCATCAAGACGAGCGTGAACGACTTCATAGTCCGCGCCACGGCGCTGGCGCTGCGCCATCATCCGAATGTGAACGCGTCGTGGGGCGATGAGGCGATGACGCTGCATGGCGAGATCCACATCGGCATCGCAGTATCGACGCCGGAGGGATTGATCACGCCGGTCGTTCGCAACGCGGACCAGAAGTCAGTGGCCGAGATTTCCAACGAAGTCCGCTCGCTCGCCGACAAAGCAAAGAACCGCAAGCTGACGCCGAACGATTACCAGCACTCCACCTTCACGATCTCGAACCTCGGCGCATGGGGAATCGAGCAGTTCACCGCAATCATCAATCCACCGAACGTAGCCATCCTTGCCATCGGCGCCGCCAGCGCACAGCCGGTGGTCATCGACCGCCAAGTCGTCATCCGCGATCGGATGAAGGTGACCATGTCGTGCGATCACCGCGTCGTCGACGGCGCGCTGGGTGCGGAGTACTTGAGAACGTTGCGAAGCTACATTGAGCAGCCGATGAGGCTGGTGCTGTAGGTTGGTTGCCGGGTTGCCGGGTTGCCGGGTTGCCGGGTTGCCGGGTTGCCGGGTTGCCCGGTGACCAAGTTGCTGGTTGCATGGTTGCTCGGTTGCAGAGTTGCTAATGCGGATTCCGCTGACCACTCGGCAACCATGGGCAACCCGGCAACCTGGCAACCTGGCAACTTGGCAACCCAGCAACCAAGCAACCCAGCAACTTTGATCATCGCAATCAATCCACCAAATCACCTGTTACACTACCCGCAACCCCGCCATGCCGAGCATGAATGAGCTCCTTGGGCTCCTGATCGCGATCATCGTGATCTGGTTTGTCCTGAAGCTGGCAAAAGTAGCGATACGGCTGATCCTGTTCGTGATCGCCATCCTCCTCATCGCCGGGGCGCTTTACTACTTCATGAGGTGATCCATTTGAGCGATCGGAAATACAGACACCGCGGCTACCAGGACAGTGGCGGCGGCTATTCATCGAATTCATCTTCGTCCAGCAGTTCCCGTCCGCCGCAGACGCCGTACCAGCCGCAGTATCAGCGCATCGAAGGCGCGCCGCGTGGACGGACCGCCGGCGGCTTCGGCCCCGAGGTCTTCAAGTGCAACGCATGCGGCACGCAGAGGCTGGGACTCGACCAGCCGACATCCGAGGAGACGTGCGTGAAGTGTGGCGCCGACCTTCACACCTGCGGCAATTGTCGCGCCTTCGACACGACCACGCTGTGGGAGTGCCGCGAAAGCATCCCGGCGCGCGTCTCCGCCAAGCACCTCAAGAACGAGTGCGCGTTCTTCCAGCCGAAGGTTGTGAAGGATCTGACGGCGGACAAGGCCCGTCAGCCGCAGACTCCGGATGACGCGCGGAAGGCGTTTGACGCGTTGTTCAAGAAGTAGAGTGTAGCGCCAGCGGCTCGCTGGCTGGACCGCCGCCGGCTCGGCGGCGTGACCTTGTTGGAAGAAACCGCCGGCGAGCCGCCAGCGGTCCAGCCGACGAGCCGTCGGCGCTACGAGTTGCCAACTCGTTTATTCTTCGCCCGCCTTGCGACTCGCAATCAACCTAGCCCTGGCCGCAATCTCCGGCGTCCTCTTTGCCCTCTCCTTCCCGAATTCCGCCATCGGCTGGCTGATGTTCATCGCGCTCCTCCCGCTCTTCGTCGCGCTCACGCGTGCGCGCACGTGGCGCGAGTCGTTCCTCCTCGGCTGGCTCTCGCAAACGATCGCCTGGCTGATCATGGTCCCCTGGGTCGTCCGCGTCATGTCGCACTACGGCGGACTGCCGTACCTCACCGGCGTCGTGATCTTCGTGGCGATGTGCATCTACCTCGGACTGTATGGCGGAGTATTCGCGATCCTCTTTCATCGCATCGCGCCGCGCGCACGCTTCGGACGCTGGCTGATGATTCCGTTGGCATGGGCGGCGGTCGAGTACGCGCGGACCTATTTGATGAGCGGCTTCCCCTGGAACCTCATCGCTGCATCGATCGTTGATTACGCGCCGCTCGTGCAGTTCGATCGCGTGGCCGGACCGTATGCGCTTGGCATCCTGATCCTGCTGCCATCGGCACTCATCGCATGGTTGATCGTGGCGCGGCCGAAAGGAATCGAGCGTCTCATCCCGATCGCCGGCGTCGCCATCATCACCCTGGTCTGGTGGATCACCGGCTACGTCGCAGCAAAGGTGATCGCGCGGCCGAACAACACGCCCGTTGCGCACGCTGCGTTGCTGCAGCCAAACATCTCGCAGGAAATGCGCTGGGACAACGACAACCTCATTCTCATCTTCCGGCGGATGATGGCCATGACTGACGAGGCGGTCTCGCACGGAGTTCAGGTCGTGATCTGGCCGGAGTCGACGGTGCCGCTGTCGTATGCGATGACCGACTTCTATCGCCAGGCCATCGAATCGGTCTCGCAAACTCGCAACATCGACGTCATCCTCGGGTCGGTCGCCGAGGATCCGGCGCAGCCGAACAAACTGTGGAACGCGGCCTTCCTCGTCAGCAACGGCAAGACGATCGGCCACTACGACAAGATCCGTCTCGTGCCGTTCGGCGAGTATGTTCCGCTGCGGCAGATGCTCTTCTTCGCTCATGCGCTCGTGCACGCAGTCGGGCAGTTCGAATTCGGGACGAAGGACACGCCGCTCGTTGGCCGCTTCCGCTACGGCCCGGCCATCTGCTACGAAGTCGTCTTCCCGCAGATCCCGCGCACGCAGGTGGTGCATGGCGCGAACGTGCTGGTGACGATCACGAATGACGCCTGGTACGACGGGACCTCGGCGCCGCGACAGCATCTGAATCAGGCCCGCCTGCGCGCCGTGGAGACCGATCGCTATCTGCTTCGCGCCGGAACCACCGGCATCTCCGCCGTTGTCGATCCCGCCGGCCAGATCGTCCAGCAACTGGAGATGGGAAAGCAGGGCATCATCTACGCCGGGTTTCAGCCGCGAACGTCGACGACGCCGTACGTCCGCTTCGGCGACTGGTTCGCGTGGTTCGCAATTCTGGCGGTGATCGCAGGAATGACATGGCGCCGATCCACACGCTGAAGCTGCCGTTTGCCTTCGACGCGGATCGGCTGCGCGCCGACGTCGAGGCCGCCGCAGCGGTGACGCCGTGGCGCCGGCACTTCAACACCAACTATTTCTCCGGCGACTGGGCCGGCATCGCCCTGCGCGCCAACAACGATCGCCTGCCGTTGATGGCGAATCCTGCGTTCACCGAATGGCGCGATACGGCAGCCATGGCCGCGTGTCGCTACGTGCCGGACGTGCTGGCGAAATTCGAATGCACGATCGAAGCGATTCGCTTTCTGCGACTTGCGCCGGGGACGATCGTGCTCGAGCACAACGACTCTCAGCACAGCTTCGAGTACGGCGTCGCGCGTATTCACATCCCGATCGTCAGTCCCGCCGAGGCCGAGTTCATTCTCGATGACGAGCGGCTGGAGCTTGCGGAAGGCGAATGCTGGTACGTCAACGTCGACCTCAAGCATCGCCTTGCCAACAACGGCGATCGCGATCGCGTTCATCTCGTGATCGATGTCGTCGTCGATGACTGGCTGCGCAAACTCTTCGGGTCTGTTTCAGCGCAGACTTCGAGCGAATAGCAGAAGCCGTACACTACGGCGGTGATCCGTCGAGTCGTTGCATTCGTCGCCATCCTTGCCTTGATGCGATGTGCATCGTCCGCGGACTCTCCGATCAGCGCTCCGTCGTTTGAGCATCTCGACGAATGTCCCAATCCGGTGATCGAAAATATGTATTGGTTGCTTGTTGAGGGTCGCGTTGTCGAAGTCACCAGCGTGCGAACCTTCCGGCTGCGGACCGATGCAGGCGAAGTTCTGGATATCTCGCTGGCGAACGTCGGCGAGCCGTTCGACTCCGAAGCGTTATCCACGCTGCGGGGCATGATCGACGGCAAGCGGGTGTCGGTCATGAAGAGACCATCGCTCGATGAGCAGAAGAGTTTTGCGGCCGAGGTTCAAGTCGGGACAGGCCGCGACCTGTCGCGCGAACTCTTGCGCGCAGGTGCCGCAGCATTCATCGAAGAACCGGCGTACACGCTCTCAACCTACTCGGAATGCCTGCACCGCATCGCCGCGCGCGAGGCGAAAGCAGAAGGCCTCGGCGTCTGGCATCGTCAATAGCTCCGCGGATCGACTACTCTACCCAGCCATGAAAGACGACACCCCTTCCCGGATCGCCAACCTCAAAGACCGACTGCAACTGGTCCGGAGCTATCTTTGACCTCGATTCCGCACGCAAGACGCTCGACGAGATCGAGCGCGAGATGTCCGCGCCCGGTTTCTGGGACAAGCCCGAGACCGCGCAGGAAGTAGGCCGCAAGCGCGCTCGCGTAGAGAAGCGCATCGCCTCGGGTGAGGGGATTGCTACCAAAGACGACGAGATGGATGTGCTGCTCGAGTTGCAGCGCGAAGGCGAGAGCGTCGACGCCGACCTCGAGCAGCTACTCGCGCAACTCGAAGCCGAGGTGACCTCGATCGAGATGACGATGAAGCTGTCGGGAGAGCACGACGAGCGCGACGTTATCCTGGCCATCCATCCCGGCGCCGGCGGAACGGAGTCGCAGGACTGGGCGGAGATGCTGCTGCGCATGTACCTCCGCTACGCCGAACGCAAAGGATGGTCAGCCGAGATCGTCGACTACCAGGCCGGCGAAGAAGCGGGACTGAAGAGCGTGACCGTGATGGTGCGCGGCGACTACGCCTACGGCTACATGAAGTCGGAGCACGGTGTACACCGATTGGTGCGCATCTCGCCGTTCGATGCCGCCAAACGGAGGCACACGTCGTTCGCGTCCGTCTACGTCTATCCCGACATCGACGAAGAGATCGAGATCGAGATCAACGACAAGGATCTGCGCGTCGATACGTATCGCTCCAGCGGCGCCGGCGGCCAGCACGTCAACGTCACCGATTCGGCGGTGCGCATCACGCATCTGCCGACCGGCATCGTCGTGACCTGCCAGAACGAGCGCAGCCAGCACAAGAATCGCGACGTGGCCATGAAGCTGCTCCGCTCGCGGCTCTACCAGCTCGAAGTGGAGAAGCGGCAGGAGGATCAGGAAAAGCTGGAAGGGGAGAAGAAGGACATCGCCTTCGGCTCGCAGATCCGCTCCTACGTGATGCAGCCCTACCAGATGATCAAGGATCTCCGCACCAGCTACGAAGTCGGCGACGTGCAACGGGTGATGGACGGCGATCTGGATGGTTTCGTGGAGGCGTACCTGGCCGCGGGCGCGAGGAAGACGGCGGATTAGTGATGCAGGGAGATGAAGCAGGGACGAGGGACGAGGGGAGGCTGCAGGTTTCTTTGTTGTCTCCACTGCCGCCCGCGCGAACCGGTATTGCGCACTACGCGTCGATGCTCATCTCCGAGCTCGAAAAACATGTCGAGTTAACCGCGATCGGCGACCCCCTCGTCCCTCGTCCCTCGTCCCTGCCTCCCTCGTCCCTGTACTTCCTCGGCAACAACCCCCACCACGCCTGGATCTACGAAGAAGCGATGCGCACTCCCGGCGTCATCGTGCTGCACGACCTCGTGCTGCATCACCTCATCGTCGAGATGACGCTGGCACGCGGCGATGTGGATGGCTACGTCGCGGCGCTCGAAGCGAATCATGGCGAGGCTGGTGCTGCATGGGCGAGAGGGCGTGCGGCGGGGCTGCACAGCGAGATGGGGAACTTCCTGATGCCGGCGTCAGTCGATGTTGCCAATCGTTCGCGCGCCGTGATCGTGCACAATCGGTACGCTGCAGATCGTCTGCAATCGTTTGGAGTGACGACGCCGATTCACGTCGTGCCGCATCCGTTCGAGCCGCAGCCCTCGGCGAGGATGCGTCGCGATGAAGTGCGTGCGCGACATAGGTTCACCGCGAACGATCGCGTGATCGGTCTCTTCGGGTTTCTCACCTCGGCCAAACGCGCCGACGTTGTGCTTGCGGCCTTCGCGCAGGCGCGTGCGCACGACGCGCGGCTGCGACTCCTCATCGTCGGTGAGCCGGCTCCGAACGTCGACGTCGATGCGCTTCGCGGCGATGGCATCACCTTCACCGGCTACGTTGCGGACGAGGAGTTTGCCGCCTACTTTGCCGCCGTCGACCGGCTCGTCAACCTGCGCTACCCGAGCGCCGGCGAGACGTCGGGCACGCTCATTCGCGCCTTCGAAGCCGGCAAGCCGGTGGCCGTCAGCGACTACGCCCAGTTCGCCGAGTTTCCGGACGACTGCGTGGTGAAGATTCCATTTGGCGATGGCGAAGTAGCCGCGCTCTCCGATTTCTTCGTACGTGAATTGCCCGATCCGGCCGACGCGCAGGCGGCGTGGCTTCGCGAAAATGCGTCGATGGAGCTGACCGTTCGCGGATATCTGGCGGCACTCGAAGACGCCTCGCGCGTAACACGCAAGCCCGTCACGCGCACGATGCCGCTCTTCCCGAAACTCGAAGCGACGCTGCGCGATGACGCCATCGTCCTTCGCAACAGCGGCGACTTCACCATCCGCACGCGGAGCTACGGTCAGCCGGGATATCGATTGATGATGCTGACCTTCGACGGCGAGACAGTCATCGACGATCGCTGGGTCGAGCTGCCGCGCGATCTTCGTCCCGGCGATGTTGCCGAGATAGCAATGCCGCGCCCTGGTGGAACGCTGCGGCTCTACCACGCCATCGAGGGGATTCCGATGGTTGCGCCGCAACCATTCGCGGAGTTTTCGCGTGCCTCGCTTTGACGACATGGCACTAACCCGTCTGCGCGCAATCCTCGCTGCGCGTCCCGCCATCGAGATCGATGCATCGAACCTCAAGCGTGCCGCGGTCTTGATCCCGCTGATTCCGACCGACGGTGGATGGAGCCTGCTGTTTTCCCGCCGCTCCGCCAACCTTGCCGCGCACAGCGGACAGATCGCCTTCCCCGGCGGCGGCGTTCATCCGGGCGAAGCCCTCGAAGCGGCCGCCGTGCGCGAGGCACAGGAAGAAGTCGGCATCGCGAACGAGCGCGTCCAACTGATCGGCCGCCTCGACGATCTCATCACCAACAGCGGTTTCCTCGTCGCGCCATTCGTCGGAGTCATCGATCAGCGCATCGACTACGTCCTGCAGACGACCGAGGTCGACGAAGTATTCGAAGTGCCGATCGAAGCGCTACTCACACCCGAGCAGCCGCAAGTTCGCTACGTCACCTTCCTCAGCAAGCGCTATCCGGCCTACTTCTATCGCTACGAGCGCCGCGAGATCTGGGGATTGACGGGAAGGATCCTGAAGCACTTTCTCGATTTCGTCTGGCGAAGCCTCTAAGCCCTACTTCTTCAACAACCCATTCACGTAATCCGCGAGCCCCTTCCCTTCCGCCCCGGCGTCGACCACTGCGCCGTTCACCAGGTACGTTGGTGTGGCGCGGACGTCGTTGCTGAAGGCGGTGCCGACGCCGTTGACGATGCTGGCCACCAGCTCGGGCGATTTCACGTCGGCGTCGTACTTGGCTATGTCGAGATCGTTGTCCTGGGCGAAGCCGCGGGCGAACTCGTCGATCGTGAAGGCGGAGAGCTTCTCCTGATTCTCGTAGATGTGCTCCTTGTACTTCCAGAACACGTCCGGCTTCTGGCGCCAGATGGCGCGTCCGGCCACGGCCGCCGTGAGCGCCCAGGGATGCATGCCCATCAGCGGCGTGTCGTAGCGGATGTAGCGGACCTTGTCGCCGTGCGCGGTCAGGATCGGCTTCATGTAGCCGGCTGCATGCTGACAGGAGGGACATTCGAAATCGGAGAACTCGATCACTGTCACTTCCGGTTTTGCCGCGCCGGTGGATGGCGATTGCGTGACGAATCGTTCGAAGGCTTTGAGGCGTGACGACCGGTAATCGCTGGCCATCGGCACGAAGTGGCCGAAGAAAAAGACCGTGCCGTTCGGATCGATCTCCCCTTCCAGCGGAAGCTTGCCGCCTTCCATCGTTTGAAAGAGGGTGGCCCGATAGAGTCCGGTTTTCGTTTTCGTGCGGTCGACGACCGGCTCGAACATTTGCTTCATGTTCTGCAGCGTGAAGGTCTTGATCCGCTGCTCCAGCGTTCCTTCGGTGTCATCGAGGAACCAGGGCGTGCCCATGAAAAACTCGCCTTCGTTCGAGATGATGGCTACCCACTGGCCTTCGCAGGAGGTCTGCTTGCTCTCGATGCGGACGACGGCGCCGACCATGTTTGCGGGCAGCTGATGCTGCAGCGGGACGCGCGATTCGGTCACGGCCTGGGAGCAGACGGGGAGCGCCTCTTTGATCAGCTTATCGGCGCGCGGCCCGAGATTCGGCGCCGGCTTCTCTGCCGGTTTCGCGGGCTCGTCAGCAGCAAAGGCCGCCGAGGCGATGAAAAGGGCGAGCAATGAAAAGGCAAGTCGTTTCATGCAGTCGGCAAACGGAGGAGGGCGGGAGGGGATTCCATTGCGGTTGCGGGGTCGCGGGGTGGGGTGGCT
>Ga0307511_10005469_pt1 | contig 12914 bp, 11 predicted proteins | sample 13_EM_MG_FD_200266 | JGI IMG/M metagenome (GOLD analysis project Ga0307511, IMG submission 200266) | Populus trichocarpa ectomycorrhiza microbial communities from riparian zone in the Pacific Northwest, United States - 13_EM | ecosystem: Host-associated > Plants > Roots > Unclassified | place...
CGGCACCAACATCGTCGGTGGCGTCAACCCCCGTAAGGCCGGCACGTCCGTCGACGTCGACGGCACCGAGATCCCGGTCTTCGGCACGGTCGCCGAGGCGATCGAGAAGACGGGCGCGAACGTATCAGTCCTCTTCGTACCGCCGGCCTTCTCCAAGGCCGCCGTCGTCGAGGCGATCGACGCCGAGATCCCGCTCGCGGTCGTCATCACCGAGGGCATCGCCGTCCACGACTCGGCCGCGTTCTACGCGTACGCGGTCGCGAAGGGCAACAAGACCCGCATCATCGGCCCGAACTGCCCCGGTCTCATCACCCCGGGCCAGTCCAACGCCGGCATCATCCCGGGCGACATCACCAAGCCGGGCCGTATCGGCCTGGTCTCGAAGTCCGGCACGCTGACGTACCAGATGATGTACGAGCTGCGTGACATCGGCTTCTCGTCCGCCGTCGGCATCGGTGGCGACCCGGTCATCGGCACCACCCACATCGACGCGCTCGCCGCGTTCGAGGCCGACCCCGACACCGACCTGATCGTGATGATCGGTGAGATCGGTGGCGACGCGGAGGAGCGGGCCGCGGACTTCATCGCGAAGAACGTCACCAAGCCGGTCGTCGGTTACGTCGCCGGCTTCACCGCGCCCGAGGGCAAGACGATGGGCCACGCCGGCGCCATCGTCTCCGGTTCCTCCGGCACGGCCGCGGCGAAGAAGGAGGCCCTCGAGGCCGCCGGCGTCAAGGTCGGCAAGACGCCGACGGAGACGGCGAAGCTGGCGCGCGAGATTCTGGCCGGCTGAGTTACCTGGCTTCACGTTGGTGGGCTCGCTCCGTGGGTTGGAGCGGGCCCACCGATGCGTTGTCGGTCGGGTGCGGGTGCGTCGTGACTGGTCGCGCCCACGCGGCGGAGCCGCAAATCGATACAGCCCCGCGCCCCTAAAAAACTCCGGCCCGCTGTTTCTTTTAGGGGCGCGGGGAACTGCGCGACCAGCCCCCACCGGCCCGCACCTAACGACTCAACGGAAGCAGTCTTTCGGGCCCAGCGGTCATCCCGGTCCGCAGACGATCCCGGAGCCGCACCTCCTCCTCGGACAAGGAACCCTGCACCACCCGCGCCGGCACCCCCTCCACCCGCTGCCCCAACGGCACCGGCGGCTCATAGTGCGTCGGAGCCGTCCGCACCGTGAGCGTCGTCGCGCCGATGATGGTGACGGTGAACGCGATCGCCGCCCGGGTCCAGAACACGGTTCGGCGTTCACCCACGAAACGAACCACCGGCGGCTTGGCCGCGTGCAACCGCCCCGTGGAGGCCAGTTCGGTCAGCCGCCGGTGCAGTTCGGCCGGGTCGGACAGCTCGGGGAGCCGCGCGGCGACCGCCTCGCGCGCGTGCAGCAGCCGGTTGGCCGCGGCCGGCGTGCTCGCCTCCGTCTCCGCCGCCATCTCCGCGAGACCGAGCCCGACACCGTCGTAGAGGAGGAGGGTCCGGCGGTAGGACGGGGGGAGTTTGAGGAGTGCGGTCAGCAGGGCGCGGTCGGCGGGGGCCGGGGGCGGGGGTTCCGGGTGGCGGTATCTGGGGCGGAAGCGGTGCCAGGGGGAGAGCGCGTACTCGTACGCGACCGAGCGCACCCAGCCGGCCGGGTCGCGGTCGACCGCCACCTCGGGCCAGCGCTGCCACGCGGTCTGGAAGGCCCGCTCCATGGACTCCCGCGCCAACTCGCGCCGCCCGGTCAGCAGATAGGTCTGCCGCACGAGGGAGGGCGAGCAGAACGCGTAGAGCGCGTCGAAGGCCTGAGCGGGGGTCAGGGGAGCGGGCACCGGATCGGTGTGCGGTACGGGGATCTCGACCACGACGATGTCGGCGTGCGGCGGCTCCGGTTGAGCCTCCGGCACCACTGCAGCGACGGCTTCCACCGCTGCCTCCGTCTCTTCCGTTGCGGGGGTGTCCTCGGCCAGGTCGTTGAGCAATTTCGCGTACGCCTCCCGTTTCCGGCCGCGTGGTGAGGTGCGGCCGGTCTCCCACGCGCGCACCGTCTCGCGGCTGACGCCCACCCACTCTGCGAGCTGAGCCTGCGTCAGGGACGCCGCCTCGCGCAGCCGTCGGCGTTCCTTGGGCGGCGGGAGCGGGGTTGCAGGGGTCTGCGTCACCGGATGCCCCCTCGTACGAAAAAGTACATAAATGTATATTGGGCGACACTTCGGAGGTTCGCCTGTTACGACGAGAAAGCGCGTGTCGTTGGGAGCATGGCGGTCGTGATGCCGATGACCCACCGCCGACCGTCGTTGTCGCCCCTCCTCACCCGGATGCGCGACCGATCCCCCGGACTGGCCGCCAGCCTCTTGGGTGGCGCGGTCGCGGCGGGGCTCGGTCTCGGTTCGTTCGCCGTGCTCGTGATGGTGCTCTGGATCAGCTCGCCGTACCCCGACAGCGGACCCGGCGGCGCCCTGCACATGGCCGCCGCGCTCTGGCTGCTCGCGCACGGCGTCGAACTGGTCCGCACCGACACCCTCTCCGGAATCCCCGCCCCCGTCGGCGTGACCCCGCTGCTCCTTCTCGTCCTTCCGGTCTGGCTGCTGCACCGGGCGGCCCGGGACGCGGTGTTGGGCGGGGGAGACGACGAAACCGGCACCGACATCCCGCCGGTCCCGGCCCGCACCGCCTGGACCGGCGTCGCCCTCGGCTACCTCGCCGTCGGCACCGCAGCCGCGCTCTACGCGTCCGGCGGCGGACTCTCCCCCTCCTGGAGCTGGACGGCGGTGTGCCTGCCGCTGCTCGCGGCGGGCGCGGCAGGCTCCGGGGTGTGGACGGCGTACGGGCGCCCGCGTGAACCCGTGTTGAGTGTGCTGGTCCTGTTGCCGGCCGGGCTGCGGCGGCTCGTCCTCGGCCCGGAGGCCCGCGAGTCCCGGGCCCGGATCGGCACCGCCACGCGCGCCGCCGGGATCGGCACGGCGGTGTTCGTCGGGGGCGGTGCGCTGCTGCTCACGGCGTCCCTGGTCTGGCACGGCGGCGCGGCGCAGACGTCGTTCCTGCGGCTGACGGAGGCTCTGTCGGGCCGGTTCGCCGTGCTGTTGCTCTGCCTCGCGCTGATCCCGAACGCGGCGGTCTGGTCGGCGGCCTACGCCCTCGGGCCCGGCTTCGCGCTCGGCACCCACCACACGGTGGACCCCCTCAACTCGGCCCCGGCCCCCCTGCTCCCCCCGTTCCCGCTCCTCGCGGCGGTCCCGGACGCGGGCACCGGAACCCCGCTGAACTGGCTGGCGGGGCTGGTGCCGCTGGCCGCCGGGGTGACGGTGGGCTGGTTCGTGGCACGGGTCGCGGTGGGCCAACAGGGCGACGGTGAGGGCGAGTTGGCGGGGACGAGCGGCTCACGAGGGGCGTCCACCCGGGCATCGGCACCCTGGCCGCAGGGCCGCACCGCCGCCACCGCCCTGCTCGCCGCAGCCCTGTGCGCCGTAGCGCTCGCGCTGTTCGCGGAGTTGTCGGGCGGTCCGCTCGGGGGCGCCGCGCTCGCGCGGTTCGGGCCGGTGTGGTGGCAGACCGGGGGAGCGGCGCTGGCGTGGCTCGCGGTGGTCGCGGTGCCCACGGCGACGGGGCTGCGGGCGTGGCGACTGCGCGAACCCAGGGCGCCGAAGCCGAGAATCGGGAAGTCGTCCATCGGGAAGCCGCAGGAGGGCGCGGCCGAGAAGGCGCCGGATGCTCCACCGGGACGCCGATTCGGGAGGCCGTTCACGGTCGGCCGACGCCGGCTCACCCGCAAGCCGAAGGAGACACCGGTACCTGTGCCGGTCCAGGCCCCCGTCGACCAGCCGTACTTCGCCTACGACCACGATCCGACGTTCGACCCGTACGACTTCCTGCCCGTCGACGTCCCGTCGGAGCCCTCGCCCACCCCCTGGTACGACGACGCCTCCCGCGAGGCCCGCTGGGCGGCTCTGAGGGAGGCGTCGACTCCACTGGAACACCCGGAACCCACGGAACACCCGGAGCCCGCAGGCGAGTCCGAGCCGAACTGACCGGCGTCGTCCGTCAGTTGGCGGTTCCCAGCAAGCCCCGCAGATCCTTCGGCAGCAACTGGTTGCAGGACTGCTTCGCCTCGTTCGTGAGGGCGTCGTTCGTGCAGGTGTAGAAGTCCTTGTAGGCCAGCTGCGCGACGAACATCGCGGCGACCAGGGCGATGGCCAGGGACGCGGTGACCAGGCCGCTCACCGCCGCCGTCGTCTGCGGGCGGCCCGGTGCCTCGGGGGCGGCCGGGGTGTCCGGGTCGGTGGTGCGGGGCTTGGCGCGCAGCGCGCTGCCGCCCCAGTACAGGGCCAGCGCGCCGAGCAGCAGGGCCACGTACGGCCAGCTGAAGAGGGCGAAGAAGAAGGCCCACATGCCGCTCAGCAGGGCGTAGCGGGCGCGGCGCTGGGCCGGGTCCGTCGGGTCCCAGCGCATGCCCTGACCGGGGCCGGGGCCGCTGTTCGGGCCCTCGGGTCCTCCGCTGGGGCCGCCCTGCCCGCCGGGCCGGTCGCCGAAGCCGCCCTGGGAACGCCCGGGCTGCCGGTCGCTCCACTGACTGCCCCACGGCGAACGACCGCCGTCACCCTTCGAGGCGTCGCTGTCGCCACCCTCCGGGCGCCGGGGCTGCCACGGCCGGTCCGGGGTGCCCTCGGGCGGCGGGGCGAAGGGATTGTCGTCCTGCCCCGCACCGCTCTGTCCCTCCGAGGGCGCGTCCGGCGGCGACGAGGGCCGCTCCCGGAGCAGCACGGTGCCGCGCTCCCCTCCCTGCAACGACTGCGGGGGGAACGTGAGGAGTCGGGGACTGCGGTCCGGCATCAAGTGAGCGTCTTCCCCTTGTTGAATACGTCTCTCCGACATGAGCTGTCACTTCGTGAACGCGTCGCACGACAACCGCGTTCCCGAACCCGCTCTCCCCAGACGCTACCTTCCGGCCACGCCCCCGTCCCGTGGGGGCTGTCCGGTGTGCCGGTATCGTTGCTGACGGTCGGCCGCTTCGTAGACTTCCCCGTATCCCGGGGCGCGAAGCATTCGTATGAATGCACGAACGGGCCGCCCGCACGCACCCCGCTCCCCCGAGAAAGGGCCCCGCCGTGGCCGCCAAGCCCGTGGCCAAGCGCCTTGTCGTGCTGGTCTCCGGTTCCGGTACGAATCTGCAGGCGCTGCTCGACGCCATCGCGACCGAGGGCGACGAGGCGTACGGAGCCGAGATCGTGGCCGTGGGCGCGGACCGCGAGGGCATCGAGGGCCTGGCCCGCGCCGAGCGCGCCGGGCTGCCCACCTTCGTGTGCAGGGTGAAGGACTTCGCGACCCGCGAGGAGTGGGACGCGGCGCTCGCGGCGGCGACCGAGGCGTACGAGCCCGATCTGATCGTGTCGGCCGGGTTCATGAAGATCGTGGGCAAGGAGTTCCTCGCCCGTTTCGGCGGCCGGGTCGTGAACACGCACCCCGCCCTGCTGCCCAGTTTTCCGGGGGCCCACGGCGTACGGGACGCGCTCGCGTACGGCGCCCGGGTCACCGGCTGCACCGTCCACTTCGTCGACGACGGCGTCGACACCGGACCGATCATCGCTCAGGGCGTGGTCGAGATCCGGGACGAGGACGACGAGAGCGCTCTGCACGAGCGCATCAAGGAAGTCGAGCGAAGGCTGCTCGTCGATGTCGTGGGGCGGCTGGCCCGCAACGGCTATCGCATCGAGGGACGAAAGGTAGTTATCCAGTGACCGCCGAGAGCAACAAGCGAGCCATCCGACGGGCGCTCGTCAGCGTCTACGACAAGACCGGCCTCGAGGAGCTGGCGCGCGGCCTGCACGAGGCGGGCGTCGAACTCGTCTCCACGGGCTCCACGGCCGCCCGTATCGCCGCCGCCGGCGTCCCCGTCACCAAGGTGGAGGAGCTGACCGGCTTCCCCGAGTGCCTGGACGGCCGGGTCAAGACCCTGCACCCGAAGGTGCACGCCGGCATCCTCGCCGACCTGCGTCTCGAAGACCACCGGCAGCAGCTCGAAGAGCTCGGTGTGGAGCCGTTCGACCTCGTGGTCAGCAACCTCTACCCGTTCCGCGAGACCGTCGCCTCGGGTGCCACGCCCGACGAGTGCGTCGAGCAGATCGACATCGGCGGCCCCTCCATGGTCCGGGCCGCCGCCAAGAACCACCCCTCCGTCGCGATCGTCACCAGCCCCGCGCGGTACGCCGACGTCCTGAACGCCGTACAGAACGGCGGCTTCGACCTCACCACCCGCAAGCGGCTCGCCGCGGAGGCCTTCCAGCACACGGCCGCGTACGACGTGGCCGTGGCGAGCTGGTTCGCGTCCTCGTACGCTCCGGTCGACGAGTCGCAGTTCCCCGACTTCCTCGGCGGCACCTGGGAGCGCGAGAACACCCTGCGCTACGGCGAGAACCCGCACCAGCCGGCCGCGCTCTACGTCGACGCCTCGGGTGGCGGTCTCGCGAAGGCCGAGCAGCTGCACGGCAAGGAGATGTCGTACAACAACTACACGGACACGGATGCCGCGCGCCGTGCCGCCTACGACCACGCCGAGCCCTGTGTCGCGATCATCAAGCACGCCAACCCCTGCGGTATCGCGGTCGGTTCGGACGTCGCCGAGGCGCACCGCAAGGCGCACGCGTGTGACCCGCTGTCGGCGTTCGGCGGGGTGATCGCCGTCAACCGGCCGGTCAGCAAGGAGCTGGCCGAGCAGGTCGCCGAGATCTTCACCGAGGTCATCGTCGCGCCGGACTACGAGGAGGGCGCGCTCGAAGCCCTCGCCAAGAAGAAGAACATCCGGGTGCTGAAGGCCCCGGGCGGTCCGTCGAACGCGGTCGAGTTCAAGGCGATCGACGGCGGGGCGCTGCTCCAGGTCACCGACCGGCTCCAGGCCGACGGCGACGACCCGGCCAACTGGACGCTGGCGACGGGCGAGGCGCTGTCCCCGGCCGACCTCGCCGACCTCGCCTTCGCCTGGAAGGCCTGCCGCGCGGTGAAGTCCAACGCGATCCTGCTGGCCAAGGACGGTGCCTCGGTCGGCGTCGGCATGGGCCAGGTCAACCGCGTCGACTCGGCGAAGCTGGCGGTCGAGCGGGCGGGGGAGGAGCGGGCGCGGGGGTCGTACGCGGCCTCGGACGCGTTCTTCCCGTTCCCGGACGGGCTGGAGATCCTCACCGAAGCCGGCGTCAAGGCCGTTGTCCAGCCGGGCGGTTCGGTCCGTGACGAGCTCGTCGTGGAGGCCGCGAAGAAGGCCGGCGTCACGATGTACTTCACGGGGACGCGGCACTTCTTCCACTGAGGTCCGCCGCTACGGCCTTGTATACGGCTCAGGGCCGTGCCCCCGAGGAATCGGGTGGCACGGCCCTGAGCCGTATGGGGACCGTCAGTTCTGGATGACCATCGTGCTCGCGGCCTTGTCGTGCCAGCCCTGCTGGCGGCCGGACTTGTCCCAGAACGGGGACAGGTAGACGACGAGCTGGCCGATGCCGCAGGCGAGGCTGCCGACCAGCGGGATGACCCAGCGGATGATCGACGAACCCAGGCCCGGCTTCTGGCCGGTGTCGGCCTTCACCACGCGCAGGCCGACGGCCATCTTGCCCAGGGTCGCGCCCACCAGACCGATCATCAGCCACTCGTAGAGCAGGCTGCAGATCATCAGGGCGCCGACGACCGCGGCGACCGCGCCCACCATGTGACTCGCCGCGTCGTCGACGCAGGACTGGTAGTCGGAGGCGTTCGGGTCGCAGTCCTTGATGGCGCTGATCGAGCCGGCGACGCCCGCGAGGGAGAGCACGAAGTAGATGACGAAGAGGATCAGCCCGTCGATCAGGCGGGCGCCGAAACGCCGGCCCATCGAGGCTATGCGCGGGGCGCCGGGCACGCCGGGGCCGCCCGGGTAGCCGGGCTGCTGAGGGTAGCCGTAGCCGGGCTGGCCGCCCTGGGGGTAGCCGTAACCCTGCTGCGGGGGCTGCTGGGGATAGCCGTAACCGGGCTGGCCCTGCGGGGCGTTCTGGGGCTGCCCGTAAGGGTTGTTGGGATCGCCGAAGCTCATGGCGAGGTTCCTCCGTCTGCACTGTCTCAGGTGGGGACGATGCGGGTTGTGCGGAGGAACGTCGTTGCTTGAGCGGTTTTCCCCCCGAACATGAACCGCGGTACTGCGCCGCTCATGCTCGTGGGGGTGATCACTTTTTGTCCAGTTGGAATCCTCATGTGTTGTGTAAGCGAAACATCAATTTCGCTCGGCGACCGAATGTGTTCGCCTGCTCTTTCCGGTCTCTCCTCAGTAGCGCGAGTGGGTCAGTAGCGCGGGCGCGCGAACCAGGCCGTACCGCCGGCGACCATCGGGGCCGTCGTGATGACCGTGCCGAAACCGACCCACAGCAGCGGGAGGATGACCGCCGAGGCCATTCCGCTGTCGAGGCCGACAACCAGCAGGATGAAGCCGATGATCGTGCCGAGCGCGCCGTAGACCACCGTGGTCACGCGGATGCCCTGCCCGCCGTTGCCGAACTTGACGCCCAGGGTGATGGACAGGGCGGCGAAGGCGAGGGAGACGAGCCCGATGAACACCAGGGCGCCGGCCGCCGCGTGACCGGCGTCGTCGAGCGACCTCAACGGGACCGCGGAGGTCGCGTCGTCCGTCACGTCACTGACGAAGGCCCCGAAGTAGAGCCAGGCCAGACCGCCCAGGATCTGTGTCGCGGAGATGATGAACAGGAAGACGCGGGCCGTCATCAGCAGCCCGGGCATCGTCTGCGCGGGCATCGTCGCGCCGGCCGGGTAGCCGTAGCCATAGCCGGAGTACGGCTGCTGCTGGGGATAGCCGTAGGTGTAGCCGGGAGCGGTGGGGGGCTGCTGGGGCGTTGGGGGCGGCTGTGATGGCCGGGGCGGCTGCCCATACGGGTTGTTCGGGTCGCCGTAGCTCATGGCGTCTCTCCTCCGTCTGCCTCGGACGAGTGCGGGGACGGCGTGCGGCACCGACTGGAGGAAAGCCCTGTGGATCAAGCGGATGGTGCGGTTGGTACGGATGCGCTGCGTTCCCCCGGTACTGCACGCGGCACTGTGTCCCCATGGTTCTGGAGGCCGCTGCCCCCGTCCAGCGGAATTCCGTATATTGCGTATTTTCCGCATGTTCCGTACGCGTTGTGGAGACGCCTGATTGGAATCGGGGCCCGGTCATCCGCGAGGATGGGGTCATGACCGCCCAGATTCTCGATGGCAAGGCCACCGCAGCCGCGATCAAGTCCGATCTGACCGCCCGCGTGGCGGCGCTGAAGGAGAAGGGCGTCACGCCCGGCCTCGGCACGATCCTGGTCGGGGACGACCCCGGCAGCCAGAAGTACGTCGCGGGCAAGCACCGCGACTGCGCCCAGGTGGGCATCGCCTCCATCCAGCGCGAACTGCCCGCCACCGCAACGCAGGAGGAGATCGAGGCGGTCGTCCGGGAACTCAACGAGGACCCGGCCTGCACCGGCTACATCGTCCAACTCCCGCTCCCCAAGGGCATCGACGAGAACCGCATCCTGGAGCTGATGGATCCGGACAAGGACGCCGACGGCCTCCACCCGATGAACCTCGGCCGCCTCGTCCTCAACGAGCCCGCCCCGCTGCCCTGCACCCCGAACGGCGTGCTGACCCTCCTGCGCCGCTACGGCGTGGAGATCAAGGGTGCCGAGGTCGTGGTCGTCGGACGCGGGGTCACCATCGGCCGCCCGATGCCGCTCCTGCTCACCCGGCGCAGCGAGAACGCCACGGTGACCCAGTGCCACACGGGCACCCGCGACCTCTCCTCCCACCTCAAGCGCGCCGACATCATCGTCGCCGCCGCCGGATCCGCCCACCTCGTCCGGCCCGAGGACGTGAAGCCGGGCGCCGCCGTCCTCGACGTCGGGGTCTCCCGGAACGCCGACGGCAAGATCGTGGGCGACGTCCACCCCGGCGTCGCCGAGGTCGCCGGCTGGATCTCCCCGAACCCCGGCGGAGTCGGCCCGATGACCCGCGCCCAACTGCTCGTCAACGTGGTCGAGGCGGCGGAGCGCAGTGTCGCCTGACAGCAAGGAACCGGCCGGCAGGAGGACGGACGCCGTGGACGACATCGAGGTGACGGACCCCGTCAGTGCCCCCGACGCCGAGGGCACCCCGCGCCGCACCACCCGCCGCTTCCCCCTCTTCACCCGCGACACCGCCCGCCCCGAGGGCGGCGGCCGGGCCGCGTCCGGTGCCGCCCCGGCACCGGCCCGCCAGTGGCCGATCCTCGCGGTGCTCGGCACGGTCGGCCTCGGCCTCCTGCTGACCGCCTTCGACGTCTTCCGCTACGGCACCCTGCTCATCGGCGCCGCCCTGCTGGCCGGCGCCGTCCTGCGCTGGGTCCTGCCGGACGTCGGCATGCTCGCCGTACGCTCCCGCTTCACCGATGTCGTCACCTACTGCGTGCTCGGTCTCGCGATCGTCCTGCTGGCGATGATGGCGCAGCCGAAGCCGTGGCTGGTCATCCCGTTCCTCAAGGACACGCTGCACTACACGGTCAACACCAGCTGACAGCCGGTCGGTTCACGACACACGACGGCGGCCCGTCCCCTCCCCCGAGCAAGGACGCGCCGCCGTCTGGTTTTCAGCGTGCCGCGCGGTGAGCGGGCTGTTCAACGGCTGTCAGCGCGCTGTGGCACGGAGGTGACCGTTTCGCTACGCGCTCCGCACCCCGCCGCGACGAGGGAACCGTTCCCCTTCCGGTGTCGTCATTTCGCTCGGAACGGGCAAGTGGGACGGGCGAGCGGGCGGGTGGTGGAGGTGCGATGAGCGGCTGGCAGCCGCTGCCGGACGATCTCCCGGCGGAGGTACGGCACTTCGTGGAACACCTGCGCCTCCTCAAGGACCGCACCGGGCTGAGCCTGGCCGCGCTCGGCGCCCGCACCGCGTACAGCAAGTCCTCCTGGCACCGCTATCTCAACGCGGGCCAGCCCCCGCCCCGGCAGGCGGTCGTCGCGCTGTGCCGGGTGGCCGGCACCGACCCCGAACGCATCGGTGTGCGCTGGGAGTTGGCGGTCCAGGCCTGGCCCCGCCCGGTCACCGTGCCGGAGCGGGCGGCGGGCGGGGAGGAGTACCGGGACGATCCGACCCTGCCCTGGTGGGACACACCGCCCGAGAAAGGGGAGCGCGGGCCCGGCGGGGGGCTGCTGCGGTACGCGCTGGCGCTGCTGGTTCTGATGCTTCTCATGACTGTCGTGGGGGCCGTCGTGCTCGGGTGAACGCCGGTATGTGCCCAGTGTGTCGATGTATTGACAAGTTTGCGGATTTGCAACGAACTCGACCAACAACCGCGTTAGCGTGGGCAATTCAGGGCAGAGGGGGGAAAGCAATGCCTCGTTGGAGGGCCTTGCCGGATGAACTCGATCCGCAGGTCAAGGAGTTCGCGGGTCAGCTGCGCCGGCTCGTGGACCGCAGCGGCCTGAGCGTCGCGGCGGTGGCCGACCGCACGGGTTACAGCAAGACGTCCTGGGACCGTTATCTCAATGGCCGGCTCCTCGCGCCGAAGGGTGCGATCGTCGCCCTCGCGGAGGTCACCGGCACCCATCCCGTCCATCTGACCACGATGTGGGAGCTGGCCGAGCGGGCCTGGAGCCGTTCGGAGATGCGGCACGACATGACCATGGAGGCGATGCGGATCTCCCAGGCGCGCGCCGCGCTCGGCGAGTTCGGGGCGCCTCCGGCGAACGCACAGAGCGACAAGGCGCAGAGCGGCAAGGCCGAGGGCGGGAAAGCCGAGGGCGGCAAGGCGGCCCGCAAGGGCGCCAGTGCCACCGCGACCCCGGGGATCGCGGGCCCGGCGGGGGTGTCCCCGACGGTGCCGCCGCAGCCTGCGGCGCCCGAGAGCGACGTACGGGAAGGCACCTCGCAGGTCGGCAACTCGTGGGGGCTGGCCGGGTATTCGCGGCCGGCGGGGCAGTCCGGTGGCGCGGGTGCCCGGCCGGGGGCCGGGCAGGTACCGGAGGCTCCGGTACCGCACGGCGAGCTGCCGCGGGCGCCCCGGCCGGGGCCGCCGGACGGACTGGCCGGTGCCAGGCGGCGGTTGCTGATGTTCGCTGCCGGGGTCGTCGGGGTGCTGGTCGTGATCGCGGCCGTGTTCCTGTTCACCAACAAGGGTGACGGGCACAAGAAGACGAGCGCCACGCACACCTCGGCCTCGCCGTCCGTCAGCACGAACCCCGACCTGCCGGCCGGAGTGAAGTGCGCGGGCGCGGGCTGCACGGGCAAGGACGCCGAGGCGATGGGCTGCACCACGGACGCGGGCGCGGCGACGACCGCCAAGACCGCGACCGTCGGCACGACCGTCGTCGAGGTCCGCTACAGCAAGACCTGCGGCGCCGCCTGGGGCCGTATCACCGCCGGAGCGCAGGGGGACTCCGTCCAGGTGAGCGCGGGCGCCGTGAAGGAGAGCGACAGCATCACCGCGGTCGGCGACAACATCGCCTACACCCCGATGGTGGCGGTGAAGGACGCCGGCGAGGCGAAGGCCTGCGTGACGCTCGCGTCGGGGCAGAAGGGGTGCACGACCTAGGGCGCGTATGTGGGGATTCGGTGAATGTGGGGAATGCCGGTCCCGGATCGGGGCAGGCGGTCATCACCCCCACGGGAGTCCGGACCCCCGGTACCCCCCACGGCGGTCGTCCGGTGTTCCTCTCCCGAGCCGGACGGCCGCCTTTTCCGTGCCCCGAACCGGACGCTGTGGGGTGGGCCACACGGACCCGGCAGTCCGCGATCCCGGATGCGCGATAGCCTGACCGGTGGATCTCTTGACGCCAAGAGATCGATCATCTGTACGTCCCGCACCCCGGGGCAGTGCCGCCCCACCGCCAGCTGTCATAACGGAGAACGCCATGACCCGCACTCCCGTGAACGTCACCGTCACCGGCGCGGCCGGCCAGATCGGTTACGCCCTGCTC
>Ga0307511_10005470_pt1 | contig 12914 bp, 21 predicted proteins | sample 13_EM_MG_FD_200266 | JGI IMG/M metagenome (GOLD analysis project Ga0307511, IMG submission 200266) | Populus trichocarpa ectomycorrhiza microbial communities from riparian zone in the Pacific Northwest, United States - 13_EM | ecosystem: Host-associated > Plants > Roots > Unclassified | place...
GCACCTACGAAGCCGCTCGTCGCCCAGCAGATCGAGGCCTGCCACAAGACGTGTGGTATACCCGGGAGTGATGCCGTCGAATTGACTGGCGAAGTGGCGAAGAAGAAGCGCATCGAAGCTGTGAGTCTAAACTCCCTGGTTGTGTACGTGGCCTTCAACATCTCCGTGGCAGTGGGAGGAGAAGCGTGTATATTATATGACCCCACAGACGCTGATGAACGACCTTCGTCGCGGGGATTGTGACCCTAGCAGGATCGTTCTTCTCGTCGTTGGTAAGTGCTCCTCGTCCGTCGGTCCCGATTACTCGACCCACAACGGAAACGTAGATGAGGCACATAAGGGCAAGGGCGATTACGCTTATGCACAGATCATCCGAGAACTCATGCACAAGAATCCTCATTTCCGGGTACTTGCGTTGACTGCCACACCCGGAAGCAAACCGGATGCGGTGCAAGAGATTTGTGATTCGTTGCATATCTCTCACATCGAGATTCGGGACGAACGTAGTTCCGATTTAAGGCAACACATCTTTCAGAAGGTTTGCCCTGACGTGTTATCCCCACCAAACGGTTCGTTGACGGTCACCCTTTCGGTATGCAGGATATTGAACAACACATTGTGAACATGAGCGGTGATATCCTGGGAACTCGTTCACTCCTCGCGGGCCTGATGGAGGTACTGTGTTCATTCGTCGTGTTGAAATGGGTGTCTAACTAGTGCGCGGTTAGCCATTTATCAAGAAGCTCCAAGGTGCAGGCGCCCTTCAAGGTAATCCAGATCCGGTCAAGTTCCATTCTTACCGGTGTCAAGTGGAAATTCAGAGAATCAATTCTCCCCGGTACCGGGACCTAAAGTGGGCGATGGGTTCCCTCTCGATCCTCGGAAAGTTGGCGAGGGCTATGGGATATCTGGTACATTACTCAATTCTCATCCCACCCGCAACCCTGTTCGCTCACCGCTCTGTGGCCTAGTGCGAGGAGTCCGTTGGGATGTGTTACGATACTCTCAAAGCCATGGGTGAAAGTTCTGGTGGGAAAGACGGTTCCGAGAAGAAAGCCCCTCATATCACCAAGGACCAAAAGTATAAGGACTTGATAAGGGGGCTGGAGATGCAGAAGGAGCAGCTCTCCCGCTTTCCGCCTCACCCGAAGATGGAGAAGCTCAAGTCTTTGGTCTTGGAACATGTCTTGACAAGGGGGTCAACGGGTGAGGATGGAGGATCCTCCCAGCCGAATCCTGGCACCAGGGTTATGGTGTTCGTGTCGTTCAGGGATTGCGTCGAGGAGGTTGTGGAGTACCTAAATTGCGAGTCTCCTATCATCAGGGCTACAAAGTTCATCGGCCAGAGCACGGATAAGGGTGGGAGAAAAGGATACGCGCAGAAAGAACAACTCGAGGTATGTTCCCCCATGCTCTTCTACTCTCGCTCCAGAATTTGAACGGGGCGACTTTCCAGGTGATCCAAAAGTTTAAGAAGGGCGAGTTTAACCTGCTGGTGTCGACGTCTATTGGTGAAGAGGGTCTGGATATTGGAGAGATTGATTTGATCGTGTGTTACGACGCCCAGAAGACCCCAATACGTATGGTATGTGGAATACGCACAGGGTGGTCCCCGTGATGCTGAAACAGCCTAGCTTCAACGGATCGGACGTACAGGCCGCAAACGCGAGGGGCGTGTCCATGTTCTCCTCGCCCAGGGCCGTGAAGAGACAAACTGGAACAAGTCGCAGGAGACGTACCAACAAGTTCAGCATGCCATCGTCTGCGGTGACCAGCTAGAGCTATACGGAGACGTGAAGAGACTCATTCCAGATGACATCAACCCCGTTTGCAAGGAACAGGTAATGGAGATCGAAGAGTACGTTCGAGACAAGCCCAAGGCTCGAGGTTCTCGCGCTGCAGCTTCTCCCACGAAGCCTTCAGCGGGGAAGAAGAGGAAACGGAACGCGGATCCCGGGAGGAATATCCCTCAGGGGGCCAGTAGGGAGTTCGTGCCGGTTTCGGAGCTCATCCAGAGGGCAGCCAAGAAACGGCAAAATGACGAGTTGACGTTGGATGACTTCGAGAGTTTGAAGAGCGACGATGACGATCGGGACCTTGAGGAGAACTTGAGCGGTCTCAAGAGGACAGTTTCTGATGCGGGGCCGATCACTGTCGCGTCGAAGGCGAAGAAGAAACCTTTGAAGAGGAGCAAGACCGCTGCCGATGGCGAACAACGGAAACGAACAACCAAGCCGGCGGTGGGGAAAGGTAAGAAGAGCCTGGCAAAATCTCCAACAAAGGGCAAGAGGTCGGAAAAGGTCACCGGCAGTCAAGTAGACCAGGTCATGGAGGACGATGAGGACGACGAGGCGCTTCAAGAAGGACTACTTGTGCAACTGTCCCCGCCCGCAAAGAAAAAGGAGCGTCCTGGTTTCGTGTCGTCGAGGACTCTTCTGTCTTCCGGTGTTTCTGGGTCTCTGTCTCGAGTTTCTGAGTCCTCATCTCCTACTGGACCCCACCTTTCCGGTGATCAATCCCCCGCTCGTTTGTCCTGGTCTCCCTCCCCGCCACCTCGGGCTATCACTCCGAATCCCATGTCTATCTCTTCACGATCTCGCACTATGTCTCCGGATCCCATCCCACTCTTCCTCCAGAGTTCTTCCCAACCACAGATTACGGACCCGCCAGATAGAAGATCACCCTCCGTTCCTCGGCCGTTGAATGTTGAACCTTCCGCACTTCAATCTATCCCAAGTCCTACGCCAGGCCAAGGCGATCGACCACTCTCCCCGCCTTCGCAACACGAAGGAGATGGGGATATGTCTTGGCTCATCGAGGAGGACGAAGGAGATAACGGGTTCATCGCGAACAACAGCGTTATAGAGATATCGAGTTCTCCGGTTCGTCTGGAGCGGTCGTTATCCCCAGGGACAGCTGACCACGACAGCGATATCAGGGTCGCGGAGAGTTCGAGGATGGCTGGTAAAGCGGAGTATACGAAATCTGAGGCCGCCATGACCTTCAGTTCTCCACAGCCACAGCCCATTCCCACGAAACGTGCTATGCTGCCACCACCAGTACCCTTCCGTGTGAGCGCGACGAACGTGGCACCGGAATCGACGTTCCCCGTGCGTCACATGCTGGCCAAGCGGCAGGCGAAACGAAAAGCACCGATGGTCGAGGATGACGTTGGCGTTTTCGGTTCCTCCCCACGCGCCGCATCGCCTCCCCGTCGCTTGCGCCAGCGTCGTTCGCAGTCCGGGTCTCCGCCGAAAAGCCCTCCGAAAAGGAAACCAAAGAGTGGAGTTGGGAAAGGGAAGAAGAAACAAAGACGGGACGCGACCGGGATGCTGATCCCTCTCGAGTGGGCCGAAAATGAGGCAGCACATTCAGGAGATGAAACTAGCGACGGGGCTATCTCAGGGGCAGAAGACCAATCCGAGAACGAGTACGATCGGGAGTTTGTCAACGACTTTCCAAGTACACAGGTCTCTCCTTCGTACAACCAGACGCAAATCTACCGGGAGAGTCTATTAACTCAAGCTCCGAGGGGTCGGGGGCCTATGTTCACCCGTGGACCGATGCGTCGCAAGCCATTTGGGAACATCGACAGGAGACTACAGCAGCATTCGGTGTCGAGCTCGCCGCCGAGGGATCCGGGTGAGGGACCAGACGAGTATGAGATGGACAGTTTTGTGGTTCCGGACGATGCGGAGATTGCTTATAGTCTATCCAGCGATGTATAATGCCCGTAGCGGCTCGCTTTTGTAATGGAATGAAGTCTTTGTACTGAGCGCGAGACTACTCATCCACACCCGAAGTTCTAGTCAACTCCGATCGCGATCAAATTGACCTTCCGCTTTCGGACCACACTCATGTCTTCCGCGACTCGAAAACCCGCGCCACGGCTAGCCAGACCAGCTGCCCGTTACTGGAAGGGCAAAGCACCCAAAGGAGCCGGCGAGGTCCCTTCTGATTCTGATGAAGAGGAAGAGCTCCAGCAGCCGGAGGAGGAAGGTGACATCCAAATTGGCGATCAGGATTTCGAGGGAGAGGAGGATGAAGAGGAACCCCCGCTTCACGCTGTTGCGAAACCAGTCGTGACAAAATCTATTAACGTTGCCTTGAGGGATGTCAATATTTCCAAGGACGGAAAGGTGATTGTGGCAGGGAGAGAGGAATCTGGGAGGACCGAACTTGAAGGTATGTTCTGGCTGTTCTAGTCAATTGCACTGCGCTTGCGGTGTGTGCTCGGGTCGGATTCTTACGAAAGTATGTGCAACTAGGTTCTGAAGAAAGCTCTGAAGAAGAAGAGGAGGAGGATGGTAAAGCAGGGGCGGGGGCCGAAGAGGTGTGTGGTCATAGACTCATCCGTCGTCATCACGCTCACACTTTCGAAGTCCAGTGAAGAAGAGACATCTTCAGTGGAAGAAGAGGAAAAACCGAAGTTCCTCTTTCGACCGAAATTCGTTCCCAAGTGCGTCTGCCCCGTTAGGATCCAGCCCAATCGGTCGTGCTAATCCTCAGGTAGGCGAGCACGCGCCACAATCGCTGAGCGGGACGCGATGGCTCAGGATACGGAAGAGGCTATCAAAAAGAAGGAACAAGAGGCCGAGGAACGGCGGCAGCAAAGCCATAACTTAGTCGCAGATACGATCAAGCGTGAACTTCTAGAAAGTATGTGTAACCGATCCGCGCCATCTGTGTTTGTTTACTCAGAGTGCCTAATTCGATTGCAGAGGAGAAGGAAGCCGAAATTCCCGACATTGAGGACACTGATGGTCTTGACCCCGAAGCCGAATTCGAGGCGTGGCGGATACGGGAGCTGGCACGTATTAAGCGTGACAAGGAGGCTGAAGTTCAAAGGGAAATCGAGCGGGAGGAGATTGAGAGAAGACGCGCGCTGCCCGAGGAACAACGGCTCAAGGAGGATTTGGAAAATGCCAAGCGTACTCGTGACGAGAAGCCGAAAGGCCAGCAGAAGTTCTTGCAAAAATACTGGCACAAGGGAGCCTTCTTTCAGGTAAGATGTTGTTTGCCCTTTCTGCCGCACCCGCCTGATGGTTTCACATACACGTACTTTTGTAGGATGCGGAGATCCTGAAGAAACACGATTACACAGAAGCCACGGAATCTACCGTGGATGTTTCGGTACTCCCTCAGGTCATGCAAGTCAAAAACTTTGGAAAGCGGGGTCGCACCAAGTACACCCATCTGGCGGATCAAGACACGACCGCTGGTACTGGTGGATTTGGCGGGGCCAAGGCGTTGCACAACCCGGGTGGCATGCCCTCGAACCCGGGTTCCGGTTGTTTCGTCTGTGGTGGCCCGCATATGAAGAAAGGTGAGAGGGTCACTTCCATTGCGAGTACCCGCGGCTAACGAAGTGCTTCAGACTGCCCACAAGTTCAGGAGGGGACGGGCTCTGGTGCGAATAATACAGCCGTGGGCTTCCGGGGGGACGGGGACCAAAACCAACCTAAACGAAATTGGCGTGGGGATGATAGGGACGGGGGTCGCTGGCCAGACAGACGCAATGATCGCCCGAGATACAATGACAGGGATTCAGGTTACCGTGGTGGTAGGAGAGATGACAGGGACGACAGAGGTGGATACCGACGAGACCGCCGGTCAAGATCCCGGTCGCCGAGGAGGTCACGATCCAGGGATAGGGATCACGGAAGACGGAGAGGGTCTGGGGAGAGAGTGAGGGACGATGGTCATGCCGACAAGCGGCGACGGACAGATTACTGAACAGGATATATGACCGGAACGTTCTGTATTTTATGACGTTGGTGTATCCAACACAACAACAACTGTCATACTACTCATCGGATGCGTACGACCGACGTGGAATATGACCTGGAGGGTGCGTACGGGTCTGAAGGCCTAAGAGCCTCCCCCAGATCCGGATCCAGAACCTAGCATGGAATTTATCTAACGGAAGGTAGTGTGTGAGCGTTGATCAATTCGAAATCGTGCTAGAAGCACGGACATGTTCCAACGATAGGGCTTGTGTGACCTGACTGTCTCCCTCCAGCTGGTCACCAGTGGTTTCGTCTCGGCTTGGGGGCTGGACAAACTTGTGATGAGCGAATGATAGAATCACCGACAGGGGGGACGCGAACCTCATCCGACTTTTTCTTACCCTTGCTAGCAGCTGTGACGGATGCCTGTCCGCCAGTCGCGTCTTCCCTTGGAACGACGTCGATTAGGAAGTCAAATTGATCGGACTTACTCAACGCCTTCGAGATGTCCGAGCGTGATAAGGTGCGCCTCTTGTTTGAATCCGCGATAATGAAAGCACGGGCCGTGATTTCAGCGATAAAAACTTGTTTGGTTGATGGTCAGGACGTGAGCGCGCTGACTTAGATATCTAAGACGGTGAAACACTGACTCTCGCAAGCTTTGCAGAAGAGGATTGGGGCTTCGGACGTTGGATCGTGAATTTCAGTAATAAAGACGCGGCGAGACGCGCACCATCTGCAGCGATCATCTTCCGAGACTCGTTAACGGTCGAACGGCCTCGCACAGAGCGACGAGGGCGTACCTTGACATCCGGGTCGCTCTTCATGACCTTCTTGATCCTCGCCAGGGGTAGAGGAGGGTGGCGGTAATCTGGTGTTTCTTGTTCTGCAGAGTCGATCTGCCGCCTCCAGAAGGAAGGGAGGAACTCCTGGAGGGGCTCCCCTGGCTGAACGAATGGCTTCGACGGTTGGCTCATTTCGCACTCCCTCTGGATGTGATCGACCTCGAGGTGGTATAAGTACAACCAGACCCCGTGGGAGTTTCCTTCGTTCATCTCTTAACCTTCGATTTGTACCATCCTTGACACCCCCATTACTATCCCCACCTCACAGCCAACCAGCTCTTATACGGCTTACGATGTCTCTACGCTCACCTTCTTCCTTGTCTTCAAAGCCATCTTCCCCGGAGAAGTGTCCTGGTGCTCCCGATCTCAGAACCCTCGCATGTCCTGTCTTTCCGCCTTTCGAACTCTACGCGGACGACAGCCTAGATATACCCTCCATGTCTGAGGGAACCAGCGCCGAAACCAGTCTCATTCTGCCGTCACCTGCTCCACAATCAACCTCCCGCATTTTCCAGGTTCTCACGACCTCGCTCAAACGTCCAGGACCGCTGCGCGGACGTCCCACCTCGAAGCCAACCAAAGGGTTTGGCTGGATCGATCTCGTGAAGCAGGGCGGTGCTACTCCGGAGTCTCTGTCTCACCCTCACTTCCCCTCCGACAACGAGCTTCGTCTGTTCTTCCACGACTTGGATCCCGAGTCCTCTCCTTCTCTGGTCTCTCATGACAGCGCGGCGTTTGAGGATACAGCAGATGATCTTCCGCCCCCTTGCCTGTTGAACACGTTCAGCTCGTTATCGAAACGTACCCATCAACCTTCCCACTCCCACTCGCGATCTCACTCAGGGAATCCCACTACGAGGGACAGACGGCCTCCCACTGAACCGGAAATACCCCAAGACGATGACGTTTTCTTCCACCGCGATCTGCAGAGAAGCTCGCGGACCCGTCCTAGCGGGAGGATGGTTGGTTCAATCATTTTGACTACCGTTCCATATTCTGATTACGGTTTTCTACAGGGTATGAAGGAAACAAACGACCAAGAAGACTAAATATGACGTAGAAGTACCCTGACGATGTAATACTATTTGGATCCCACCCTGTTTGGGTTGGGAGTGGTTGTGAAGCAACGTGCGCCAGATGGATCACGATATCAGAAGGATACATTTAGCGTGGAAGAACCTTCCAGGGGTTCATGATTCCATGAGGGTCGAACAAATCTTTGATCTTCTTCATCCATTCGATGCTCGTCTGATCCTTGCTGTATCCCAATGCACTTACCTTCGCGTAACCGATACCGTGTTCAGCGGAGACGGATCCGTTGTACGAGGCTAAGGATGACGTCAATACTCGCCAGCCTTGCAACGCTGAAACCACCCACAAACGAGCTCAAAGACGAACGGTTCGAGTGCAGCCGCAATCTCTGGGGTATACGCAGCGGCGATCAGGTTGAGGTGTATGTTACCTGAGTGACAGGTCAGATGCGAAAATCCGGGGAAGGCGACGATTCCGTACCATCCCCGAAGTGACCATATCCCACGACCTCCTTCACCGCATTCTCGTGAAGCAGCCCTTTTGATTGAAGGTGGTCCTTCACCTTGTCGACGATTTCCTTGAACTTGGAGACAGGGATCGAGACGTCGTACTTGTACGCTTTACCCGCTTTTCCAACGGCCTCTGGTATCCCCTCTCTGATTGCCCACAGCGAGTCGAACTGGGCGGGAGATTGGGCCAACACGCCGGAGGTCGCTAGACCGGTATCGGGGTCCATCACCTTTTCTAACAGGTTGGACAGTTTCTAGTAATGGACCACGATGAGAAAACCCGCGATGTGGTATTAAGGAAGGACCAACCTCCTCGTCGTGTTCCTTGTTCCCGCCACTGGTCTCTATGAGGACGAAACATTGGGCACCTTCGGTCTCCTCCTCGCTCAACCCTTTACCTTGTCCGTGTTTGACCGAAAGGGTGTAGGCGTTCCTGTCCATGTATTCGAACGCGGAAAGGACTTCACCCATGTCCTGTTTTACGGTCTTGTAAAGAGGAGTGACCTTGTCAAAGCTCGAGAGCGCCAGGACGACGGCATTCGTCGCGGCAGGCATCACTGGGGCAAGAATCGAGACACCAGTTACAACTCCGAGAGTACCTTCAGCGCCGATGAATATCTGCTTCAGGTCGTATCCTAGGGTTCGTTAGATAGCCAACTCCGCCATAACGAACGAGGAGCCCACCCGTGTTGTCCTTTCGTAATGTTGAGAGTAGGTTGAGGATGGTACCATCCGGCAGCACGACCTCGAGGCCGAGAACTGCTCCGTGTAGTGAACCGTATCTCAGCAGCCGCAAGCCACCAGCATTGGTGGAGACGTTACCGCCGATGTGGCAACTGAGTGCGGGCAGTTGAGCCGACCGTGTTTGAATTAAGTGGGAAGAAGCGCACACCTTCCTTTGGCACCGAGATCAATCGGCATGATGTGGTTATGCGGGGCGAGGTAATCAATTAAAGATTGTAAGATACAACCTGCATCCGCCACCAGTATTCCTGATTGCTGGGTCAGTTAATCAAGTACGGAGGACGAAAGGTGGGGGTGACACTACCAGACACGGGGTCGAATGACCTGATTTTGTTCATGTTCGAGAGATTAAGGATAACCTCGTCCCTCACAGGTACGCTCCCCCCAACAAGTCCGGTGTTTCCACCTTGTGGAACGATCCCAATCCTCTTCTCGTTACAGTACTTGACAATCTTGCTCACTTCCTCGGTGGTTCGGGGTTTGAGCACCGTGGTGGATGCTCCCTTGTACTTTCCCATCCAGTCATTGTTGAACGCGGTTAGTTCGTCGGGGAGGGTGTTCGACGGGGAGAGGGTAGACAGGATGGAGGATGGGGAGAGAAAACTGGAGAAATGCGCCAGGTCATCTTTCGTCACAGAGTTCAGGTTCGATGACGCCGCTGTCGAAGCCCATCTTTGGCGCAGTGAGCTAGAGGGTGTCCTCCACGCTGGTGCTCGGACGAGAACCCTTCGTCGAGCGACGGCTGAGAGCATGACTGACTTGGAGAGGGGTGCGCGATCGAAGGTGGGCTTGACGCCATGAGGCCCGCCCATCAACGTGCCGCCCACACCGCGACCTGCATATTGATCTTCGGTTAGCCACAACCTACCCGACCACCGACATCCCGATGGACCCGACTCGCGCAGAATCCTCGACGCCTTCACGGAAACGTTCAAGATGGGAGAACGGCGAGGAGGAGGATATCCCGAGACAACCTTCACCCAAACGCGTACCGAAACTCAGACGTTCGAAGATATCCGATTTTGAACCTTCCTCTTCCTCTACCCCGCCCAGACCCCGTTCAATACCCTCCACGAACAAGCTGCATAGCGTGTGTGTTCCACCACGGTCGTGCCACCCTCCAATTCTCCCGGCCCGTTCTGTGTTCGTCTATGAGAGGCTGAACCAGATCGAAGAAGGCTCCTATGGAGTCGTCTTCCGTGCTCGCGATACAAAAACCGGGGATATCGTCGCGCTCAAGAGGCTGAAGCTCGAGGAAGAAAAGCATGGGTTTCCTATCACCGCTCTGAGGGAGATAAACGCGCTCATGGCGTGCCGACACGAGCATGTTGTCAACATCCGGGAGGTGGTTGTCGGGGAGACTTTGACTCAGTGAGTTCCATACCGGTTATGAGAGGTTACCAGCTTTTCTAACACAAGAAGAGTGTACATTGTCATGGATTTCATCGAACATGATCTAAAGAGCCTGCTTACCGTCATGCCGAACACCTTCCTGCAATCTGAGATCAAAACCCTCTTGCTCCAGTTACTCTCCGCGGTTGCCCATTGCCACAAACACTGGATCCTGCACAGAGATCTCAAGACTTCCAATCTTTTGATGAACAACCGTGGTCAGATCAAGGTGGCGGATTTTGGACTTGCTCGACGCTATGGCGATCCTGTCGGTGTAGGGGGGTTGACCCAGCTCGTCGTCACGCTCTGGTATCGGTACGTTTCCGACACCACTCATATTACGACAATGGAGACACAGTGTTGCTCGACAGGGCACCAGAAATATTGCTCGGGGCAACCACCTACTCCACCGCCGTGGACATGTGGTCTGTTGGCTGCATATTCGCCGAACTTATCCTCAAACAGCCGCTGTTCCAAGCGAAGGGCGAAATCGAGATGATATCCATGATATTCAAACTGCTCGGCCCACCGAGTCGGGATTCGTGGCCAGATTATTACACACTCCCGCTTTCCAAATCAATCTCTCTGCCACCTTCCCAACCACCACAGTTTCGCCAGAAGTTCCAGTTTATCAGTGACACTGGCATCGACCTAATGATGAGGTTCCTGACTTACGACCCAGAGTGCCGAATCACAGCCGAAGAGGCCCTCCAGCATCCGTACTTCAAGTATGTGATTCTCCTTTTTGCCTGAAGGACTCGATGCTTGAAACTTCACAGCGAATCTCCATATCCCAAACACCCTGACATGTTTGGATCCTTCCCTTCCGTTGCTGCTGGTGAAAAGTACGTCAGCCACCCGAACATAGAGAGGACAGTACCCCTTACCCTCAGCCGCAGACGACGCAAACCGTTCGAGAGTCCTCCTGCGCCCGTAAGACCGCAGGACTACAAGTTGATAACTGAGTTCGACGACGTGTAATGCCCATTAAACACACTCTTATGGAATGGTAATTCCATCACGACTTGATTCATTTCCGAGAAACGATAACGAAAGTACGAAACTTCCCACTCAGGCTTGTCCACTGGGTGGCGGCGTGCCGCGGTGTACTGTATCATTCAAAGGGGGAGTGTTCGGAGATGTGAGGCGAGAGCCGCCAATAGGCGCGCATACCGTCGGACCGGTGTCCGATCAGCGTCAACACCTTCCTGCCATCCATGCTGCTTCCGGCTCTCCGCTCGTCGTCTGTATCTGCTCCTTCGTGACCTTTCATGGAAGGAAAAGGGGCCTCCTCCGCTACAAATTGACCCCAAGTGGTACGAATATGCGCGCCGTTCGTCTTAACTTGTTGACCGATCACGGAACCAGCATACAGGACGCTCTGCGTGTATTCCTGCCTCCAATTAAGAACGACGACACTCGGCTAGACTTCTACACCGTCTACAAGAAGGAGGCGACCGAGTATGATACGGACTACGTCAAGAAGTACGATGAGGACCTGAACACTACGTTGATCTTCGTACGGTCGCCTACTACTTCAATTCCTCTCAACCACTCACTTAACATTCTCGTAGGCCGGTTTATTCTCTGCTGTCAGCTCAGCGTTTGTTATCGACGTCCAATCAAAGCTCCAGCCCGACCCGAATGAACAATCAGCAGCCATCCTTCGCGCCATCCTTCTCACCCTAAACCAGTCCGCTATCCCGGGTGAAACCCCCACTGTTCCACCTACCCAAGAAGACCCTCCAAGCGAGATAGTCACCGTTTCTGGGCTCATGTACGCGAGCCTTCTGATCTCGTTGCTGGCCGCATTCGTCGCGATGTTAGGAAAACAGTGGCTCAACCGGTACTTGCGGAATGAGGGTGGGTCGATGATCGAGCGGTGTGGGGATCGTCAACGCAAGTTCGACGGGCTCCAGAAGTGGCCGTTCCACCTCTTCATTGAGAGTCTGCCGATGATGCTCCAGGTCGCTCTCCTCCTCCTCGCCTGTGGTCTTTGTCGGAACGTGGCATCTATCAATACCTCCGTTGCGAGTGTCCTCATCGCCCTCACTGCCCTTGGAGTTCTATTCTACCTCGTGATCGTGGTTTCCGGCGCGCCATCGTATGCGTGCCCATTCCAAACGCCAGTATCGATTGCTCTCCGCAGCCTATGAAGAAGATCCGGCCTCAGACGACCCTTCTGGGCCGCCCCATTGTCACTGCTGGTGCCCACGTATTTCAACTCCTGTCATCAAGTGTTCTACGTCCCCTCTGGAAGGAGGTTGTATGTCCGATCGTTCTTGCTATATATCACCTCCACCAGGTCACTGTGCAGACGTTTCTGAACTTCAACCTCTGGATTCGCGCGACGTTCGGACCCCGGTTGCATGTCCACCACCCATCACCCGCGATCTCACTGGAAGAGATACGAGAAGATTCACATATCCCCCCGGAATCCAACTCTTCATCCCACAGCAATGATCCTTCACCACATGAAACCAACCCCCCACTGACCCCCGAAGCAGATACCTCACACGACGAAACTGACCCCCCAACCATCGACGCTGATCTTCCACGCCACAACACCAATTCCCCGTCCCAGGAGACCAGCTCCTCTTACCTGGACACCCCTACGCCTACTTCAGATGATGCCGAACTGCGGCCGGTACGGGAGGATCTGA
>Ga0307511_10005471_pt1 | contig 12914 bp, 9 predicted proteins | sample 13_EM_MG_FD_200266 | JGI IMG/M metagenome (GOLD analysis project Ga0307511, IMG submission 200266) | Populus trichocarpa ectomycorrhiza microbial communities from riparian zone in the Pacific Northwest, United States - 13_EM | ecosystem: Host-associated > Plants > Roots > Unclassified | place...
TCAATAATCATCGTATTAGCAACCACAAAACTAGAACATGAAAGCATAAGAAAAATAAATCCTTTGATTTCAAGTTTTTATTTATTTATTATTATACCTTGTCAGCATCATTGAAACTTTCCATGAATAAAGTTAACAAGCAATTATTTGAGGGGACATAGATAGTACACATTATATGAAAAAAAAAAACGTGTGTGAACATTCAAGCTAAACAAGTGGCCACCATGTGCAAAGCTCTATGACCTTTTTTTTCTTGTGGATTGGAAAGGAATGGTTTTCAGGAGAAAATTCTATATATAGCAACTAAATCTACTTAGGTAAGTATTACTTTGAATATTTTAAGTAATTAATGTGATTTAATCATTAATTTACTCCATTAATTATCAACTCAAAACTGCCACCCGCCGGAGAACAAAATAAGCTAGCACCATCTTCTTTGAGGGTTGAGTTAAAAAAATTCAATCAATTATGAAAAGATAAAGAAAAATATTTGTAAGTGATAATATTATTTTCAGATATAATTAAAAAAGAAGAAAGTAAGAATATTCATAATTCGTTTCATACATGTAAATTAACCCCTAATTAATAAGTTAATTGTAAAGTGAGAACTAGTATAAAAATCTTTCACAAAGTATTTGGGCTTTTTGGATTAAACAAAAATAAACTTCCTTTTACACGTATTAATATATTAGCTAAATTTTTTTTGAATTATTTATAAAAGTCATATAAAAAAGATGCTGCAGAAAGCATGGTAGTTAAATTTCCTGATGGTATTTATTCTTTTTTAATTAAAACTACGATAATAAGAATAAATTAGGGATTAAGTCTAACTTAGATGCTATTTTTCTTCTCTCGTCAATTAATTAGTTTTAGTTTTTTAGTTTTGTATATATAATTGTGTATTCTTTTTTATTCTAGTTCGTCTTTAGCTTTATGACACAAGCATCGATCAATAAAATTCCTCAATTATTATTAAAAAATATATAATGAAATTTTTATTAACTACTTTCACATAAAAAAATCCAATATAATTTTTTTTCTTCATCAAAATCCATTATATATACACTATATATATTCCTTCTTCTTTTTTTGCAATTTTTTAATAATTTAAATCTACCTATGATCACTTGAATCAATTAATCCCCATACACATTCCTCTCTTGATATCTATCCCCAAAAAGAATTCAAAAAGTAAAGTCCCAATAGAAATCAATACTATTCTCCAATTGACTTCAAAATATAAGTGAGTATTATATATATTAATATATGGATTGGTTGGTTTCCCAATCGCCACAAAACCGTGTGTGGATAATAATATGACATATTATTCCCTACCAGAGAAATATATATGTATATATTCCATGCACACTCATGTACACGTCCCCCTTTACAACTTCTGATCCTTTGCTTTTATATATATATATATATATTATATTCCTTTGAATTAATTAAAAGAAATTAAAAACAGGTTTTTCAATTTTACTTTATCCCTTTTTCTCCCTTCTAGGCTTGTACTACTCCCATCTTTCTTTCTCTCTCTCTCTGTCTCTCTTAAAATCCAAAATTCATACCTCTCTCATACACATGAAGAAAAAGGTTATACAGCTTTCTTCAATCTCTCCTCCTCCAAATTGCCAAATGACTTACTACCTCCTCCTCTACCATTAAACACTTGGATTTCTTGATATCAATCTAGGGTATCTTCTTGTTTCTTTTCTTGGATTTTCTCGCTTTCTTTATGGGAGCTGGCTCGTCTAGTTTGGCCTTGGAAAGTGAGGGAGGTTCTTCTCCATTAAGACCTAATCTTGATGATATCCCAGAAAGTAGTGTTGCTTCTATTCTTATGCACTTGGATCCTCCTGAGATATGCAAACTAGCCAAGGTGAACAAGACTTTTCATGGTGCTTCTTTGGCTGATTTTGTGTGGGAAACAAAGCTTCCATCAAACTATAAGTATCTTGTAGAGAAGATTTTAGGTCAGAGTCCTGAGAGTTTGAGCAAGAAAGAGATCTATGCAAGATTGTGTCAACCTAATTGCTTTGAAGATGGCACCAAGGTATATATATCTATATATCCCTCTGATCTCTTCTTTTATTCTTTTTTGTAGAAATGCAATAAAATAGATCGCAAGTGAGTTAATTAATTATATGCTATATCTCTTGTCTAATATTTAATGATAAATCTTCGCATGATTAATTTTCTACAGCAAGTTTGGTTGGATAAAAGTAGTGGCAAGATTTGTGTAGCTGTTTCTTATAAGGCATTAAGGATAACTGGGATAGATGATCGAAGATATTGGAATCATATTTCATCTGAGGAATCCAGGTTAAATATTTATATATTCTTTTTTTTTTCTTTTTGGAGTTTCTCTATATATATTAAGTAAGATTCATGATCTATCGAAGGCTTCATGATGCGCATCAGCAAGATTTATGGGATTTTGGATTTAAATTACTACATCAAAATCGAGTAAATTCAAAAGTGAAAAGAGATCTATGCAAGTTTGTGGTTATCTAGCTATGAACATATAAATTTATAATTTAAAAATAAAATAAAAATGGACCACAGTTTTCCCTGATCGAGAGAGTATTAAAATATACATCTGGCCAGTGGCAGGCCATTTCTTATGTCTACAATTAATCCCCAGAAAATAGTGCAAACAGTTGACTAAAAATAATGACTTTCAAGTACTAATTTGCAAGATGGAAAAATATTTATAATATTGAAGACTTTATGCCAATTATTTATTGGATTTCTTGCCCCTTGACTGCTGTGAGAAATTAAATACTTCTTTGGATGCCTTGTGTGCATGACTAAAATAATGATGGAACTTGGATGGTAAACTTTTCACTGTTTAAAAGTATGATAGAGTTTTTTAAAAAATATATTTTTTATTTAAAAATATATTAATATAATTATTTTTAAAATTTATTTTTGATATCAACATATAAAAAAAAATCTAAAAATACTAGAAAATAATAATTTAAAATTTAAAAAATTTAAAAATATAATTAAATCGCAATGCTAAATGGAGCCTAAAACTTATCATTCATCATGGTCCATGTATAAAATTGAATAAAATTCGTTAAATTTCTAGCTTCCAATGTTTCTAATTTGATGAACCCAAAAACACTTTTTTTTTTCAATGAATAGGGAAAATGTCTTCCAAAGTCTTGGGGTTTTCAGCCATAAAAAAAATTTTCTATTATTATTATAGTAAGAATTAATTCAAAGTTACAAAAATGCAAGAACTAATTTAGAACTAATTAAATATTGTTGCCGTGTAGGTTCAACACAATTGCGTATCTTCAACAAATATGGTGGCTTGAAGTAGTGGGAGAATTAGAGTTTGAATTTCCAGCAGGAACTTATAGCCTATTCTTCAAGCTCCAACTGGGAAAAACCTCGAAAAAATTTGGCCGACGAGCCTGTAATGTCGATCAAGTTCATGGTTGGGGTGCTAAACCTGTCCGATTTCAGCTTTCAACATCGAATGGCCAGCAAGCCTCATCAGAATGTTACTTGCATCAACAAGGAAACTGGGGGCATTACCGTGTTGGTGATTTTGTTGTTGACAACAAAAATACCCCAATGAAGCTCAAATTTTCCATGATGCAGATTGATTGTACACATACTAAAGGTGGTGTGTGCTTAGATTCTGTGTTGATACGTCCTAGTGAATTTAGAGAAAAGTTGAAGCAATTTTAAGGCAAATGAAATCTTTGCAGGTAGGATTGGTCATGAGATGTTACATAGTAAAGAAATATATTAGGGGGGCAGCTTTAGCTGAAAAATGAAAATGGTGGGTTAGTTTTTTGTGGTCCACAAATATTGTATTCTTGCAAATCAATGTAAATTTTGGATTGATCATGTTCATGTGTTTGTGAAACAATAATGAAGGATGATTATAATATTGTAGATCTGTATGTTAAACTCTCGCCTGTATTATTGGCATCTAATTATGGTCTGAAGAACAAATACAGAGTATAAGTAACATTTGGTTTATATTCCAGTATAGAAAAGATAAAAATAATAGAAATAAAACCAGATAAACACTAATTCAACGGACAGTGTAAGATGGAGTTCAAGATGTTAAAATCAATCGTATTACAGGAATCCATTACAAGCATCAACCAACTGGAGAGACAGATCACATACTCAGTTCAAATGCCACAATCTTTTCTCTCTCGCAATCTTGTTGTGAAAAGATTCACAGGACAATAAATTGGAGAGACAGAATCCTTGACTAGAGAAAGTGAAACTCTTTGAAGAAATATATAGTTTCTTTACTTGAGAGATTGTTGTTCTCATGGGGATTTCACTAAACTGGCGGTCTTCTAGGCCCAGTGGGTCCTGTTGTGTCTTCGAGTTTGGGCATAATAGCAATGGGGACGGGGTGGCGACCGACTGATTTGGAAGATAGTTCTTCTGTCACTTTATGCTACTTTGGCATTCTTATCCACTGGCATTCTACTGATTACGAAGATTAGGGCTTCGCCAGTTGGCCCACCATTTTTTGCCACGTCAGTCATTAGCGTTAATCTTAATTTTGAAACACCGAGGAACATTAATCAAACAAAACCTGAATGAGTGGGAGTGCCACGACTTTGGTTCCAATCCTTTTGACGAGGCAGATAAGGTGACTTGCAGGCCGCTGCGTCAAACCCTAGAAAGAGGGCAAGATGCTGCCCAACAAATGAGAGGTAGGGGAAGCATTTATCTGGTTTCGGTAAAGATAGGAGGAGCTTGAATGGGATAAGATTGACGTGGATTTCGGTGACAAATCCCATCAGCCATACCCTAAAACTGGCAGTCACTTTCCAATACTCTACAAATGAATCATAGGCATAGTACTAGCCATCTTATTTTGAAGCGAGTTGGGAGTATTTCAGCACAGAGTAGTAAGAATATGGCAATCCACCCAAGACAGGATAAGTGGCTCAAAGCCATAAAGGATGTGGCCCAAAATTCTTATAGATTACATTCTAGACAAGCTTAAATACAATATTGGAGAACTCATTTAGATATCATATTTCCTGTTCCAGTTTTGTCCAATAGATTACACTTGCAAGACTTGATTAAAAAAATCCCTAAAAAGACAAGTTGATGAGAAGGCAAAAGAAGAAGAACAAAAATAGAGAAAACCTAAGTACCTACTGAAGTGCAAGTGCCTGATGCCACAACAAATTCCATAATTAGAAAAAGCTTGGGAGGTAGGGGAGAAAGCAGATATCTGAATATTCTGTACAAATACAGATGGCCAACACTCGCTCATTTGAGAGCAAATAACTGGTCCACCTCTGTTAGTCATGCCTTCCAACCATAACCCATGTTATCATCAAGGTCACTGTTAAAAAACCCATTTTCAGTGAACTCGTGGGCAATATCACTAACAATGTCGTCCTGCAGATGAAGATTCTGAGGCAAATCTGGTACTTTCTGGTTAAACCCACTGTTGCCACCAGCTGCCGAAGAATCACTGTTTGCAGGAGCTTTAAAACTGTTGCTCTGGCTTGGTGCAGGTCCTCCTGCACTTACTGACACAGTGGAAGCAGTTGGTGCTGTTGCCATACTGTTGCTTCCAAAACCGAGTCCCATCCTTGCCACACCACCATTCCCACTCTGCCGAGAAATGGAATGTTGTTGGACTCCTCCCCCACTGTTATTGGACATTTCCTGCAGCAGTTGGTGGATCATCTGTGGTTGCAATGTCTGGTTGCCATGGGAGGATCGTGGAAGGCTCTGTTGGAGTAAGCTATTAGAGCTCAATGAGCGCTGCTGCAGCTGCTGGGGCTGTTGGGGAGGTGGATGTGGACTTGAAAAGCCACTCACAGGTAAGTTCTGCATGGATCCTTGTATGAAATTAGCAGCTCCTTGGAAGTTTGAGGATGGACTCTGATTAGAATTACTGAATGGTGAAGCAGCCTCCTGTTGAAGTGAACAGGAGTTTGAATTCATCGAGTTCTGTCTCATGAGCAGATTTTGGTAGTTTGTTAATGCCAAAGCAGCCTGCGCCGAACCACTCAAAGCACCTCGACCAACCATTTGATTGTTGCTATTGACATGATTGTTTATTCCTGGATGTAATGCCATCAGCTTATTGATGGTGTTCCTATCAGTTGGCAGACCTTGAACACTTGCTAACTGCTCCATTTCCTGCATTTTCTGCATCTGGAGCTTAGCTGCAGTGGCATGTCGAGGATAACTTTTCAAGCCCTCTGCAGACATGGATTCACATCAGGTCTTTATGCAGTCTATGATTGAAACAACATTTTCTCTCATGACCAAAATTAGCAGGCAACAAAAAAACAAAGCAGAATAGTCAAAATGAACAAAAATGAACCGCAAAATTGTTAGCTGTCTAAGAACTAAAATAATAAGGATTGTATAAAAGAAATGAAACCAAACAGGGCCAGTTTCTGATAAAATTCATCCGAGGTAGTGACCTTCATGTTGAATGCAAACATCAGAAAAATCTTAATAAGAAAATTCCTAGCAGCAGATAAGGCAAATATATCAACACGAGACACCCTTTCAGTCTAAAGAAAATTAGAACACAGATCATTGCAAATAATAAAGGAAGAAAGAAAAGTAGAAGCCAAAACACTCCAATTTTTCTCAACCACAAGATATTAAACTTGAGAAAGCACTGAACTGCATAACAAAATTTTATTCTAAAGAAACCTTCTAGGATAGGGTAAAACACACAAATTGGAATAACACCAGCCACAAAAGGATTTTACCAATAGGCCCAGCTTTTTGCTCCCGACAGAAATCAATCAGATCCTTCATGCTGTTGACAACCTCAGATATCTGTCACACATTGAAGTAAAAATCATAAAACAAAGTAAATTGTAATTCTTCTATCAGTATAGAAATTCAGATCCAGAAAGTGTGAAAGTTATACCTGCAGGCACCGGACATATCTTTTGGAAAAACCCAAATCATTCAGTGACTGCAACTCTAAACTCTTTGCAAGCTGGCGACCAGCTGTCAGAACCCTTTATAAAAGATCAATGTTGGATCAGTATTTAACTGCTAGCCATAATTATAATCCATTCCTTTGCAAACCAAATATTATTTGATAAAGCCTTCAATTAAAATTTTAAAGCTCATTCAAGAGTTGAGACACTGTTTTGTGAATGTCATGCCTGAGGAAAGCTATATGGTTTAATGCTCCACTAGAACATAAAAGATTTATGAGGACCACTGTCTAGAAAGGTAACAGTCTCAGCTGCAAGTTCTAGTCTACAGATTCAAATCTTGAGAGACTTCATCCAAAATGCTCAAGGACACCCAAATTCTCTCTCCACAACTTTCATTTATGCAGGATCAACACTAGATACCTCAAGCACTCATTGCATCATATGAATAGGGGAGCTTGAGTTAGCAAAACAACATAATTATGTCCATCAAAACAACAGGAACATGTCAAATGCTTTTTATTTCAGGAAATATAGCCTCAAGGACGGGGTCTGTGTGGACCTAAGCTCATTAACATAGGAGTGTATTAACTTTATGAGTCAAGAAGCTTCAGCCAGAAAGCTTGCATAAGCAGCACCAAATTGTATTAAGAAAGAATTAAGAGAATGCTCATTTTACTTACATATTGCTGTTTGTTTGCAGATCCTGTTGAGAAACCCCATCAGATCCGCTTTCAGCAATAGTGCTCTGGCATTTCTGCGCAACCTGGAGCAACTGATTCACCTGCAAAAGCACTCACTAGGTTGAAGTTAAAAATGTATCTACAACATTCAAAATTGAAGAGGGCTCACATCACAGTGACGAATGATGTGCAATCCAGTAATTGCTATCTAGAACTGCATAGGTGTTATTGAAGATCCACCACGCTTATCCTTGAATGCTTTGGATTAAGAGCATTCACAACCAAACAAAGAGATGACTATTTCAGCCTCTATTTCTCTATTCGTTTTCTCATGTTTTTCTTTGGTTAGGGTAACTGTGATGGATCATCTCTAGGAAGCATCACTCCAGAAAAACAAAGAACTAGAGGAACTTTCCAATGAACACAATGTTTCAAACATAGTACCTGTGGTGCAACCACCCTCCGTGGAAGAAGTTCTTCATGGCGCCGAGCACAAAATTCCCACGACAATATCTAAAAATGAATAGAAGTACTAGCCAGTTATTAAGAAATTTAGAAATTATCAATACTTGTATCAGAAACAGTGTTCATATTGACCTTTAAGTCAGGGGTGAATATAATACGAAGCTGACCCTCACGAACAACACGAAGTTGCTCATATACACTCTCTTGGACTGCTTTTGCATACTCCAGCATCATTATTCCAGAATGCAATCTAAATTCACGCGGCAAGTCCAAAAACAGAAGCTCATCAATGACACCACTTCCAAACTTGATTTCATTAAGCCTAGGGAGTACTTCAAAAGTTGCCTCTGCAAAAAATAACCCATAACAAGCTCGGAGTTAAATCTCCAGAATAAATGAATCACAAGGATGTTCCAAGTTACACTGGTTACGTCTAAGTTGAGGGTTGAACAGGAGCTAGATAGTGGCCCTATGAGTATTTTATGACGAGCAAGAAATATGGAATCATCATGTTATCATGTTAACATTCCAAAAAACAAAGAAGAAAAGAACCAAAGCACGCATTTTAGCTTTTTAGCTAATGAGCTGCAGATGGCTCTTTGATGATGTTCATATTTTGTTTCATCTACTAAAATGTAGATATTTGAATTTAATAGCCTCAAAAAAGGTGGCTTGTGGAGAGCGCAACAAACCACCATAAACGCTTGTAAACAAGTCAACTTAAAATAGGCAGAAGAAATCTGAGGAAAAAATAACCACCGGTGAGAATTTAAACTCGGGGCTCATCCTGAACAACCCACCTCAGCTAATGCCCAAGGAAAATAAATTAACCAGAAAATCAAAGCACCCAGATATGTCCCTTTCCTTTTTATGAATGACCCTCATAGCAGATAACATAGATACTACACAAGTGCACAAAAAACATACCAAGAGAATGATTATAGATGCAAATTAGGGCCAAAAAGTTGAGTAACCAAAATACTGAGCCAGAAACAACCATTAAACATCAAAAGAGAAACAAAAAAAAAGAGGAAAAAAAAAACTTTTATCAGTCCTGTCATATCCCAATTTTTCACCCCATGCAATCCAGATTTGGAACCCATGCCTGTTTCATTTCATGTCAACAATTATGCTTGATAACCAATGGGAATATGAATTCTCAATTTGAATGTGAAAATAAATTGAAGTTAAGATTATACCATTTGTTTGCATCAACACTCCAATTGACAAGCAATAGTTCCATGAAAGAAAATTGAAGTCAAGATTATGCTTTGTTAATCTTGTCTCCCATAGATTTATGTATACATTACACTGTATTGACTTCCATAAAATCATGTAGGGTCAACTCCGAGAGTGACCAGAGTTTGACAGTGTTTACACAAGATACTCAAATTACAAAAATGATTGCACAGAGTAAAAGCATTCAGTAAACTTATGAAGCTAAATTATCTCACACTAACATGCAATTCTTTCCAAAATCAAACCAGTAATTTTCAATGTCATTTTTTACATGAAAAAAATTCCAGGAATTAGAGTATAGGAGTGATAATGTTGGGGCACATCATCCATTACTACAAAGCATCACAATTCCCTTACCAAAACCTCTTCCAGACTTGGAACCACAAAGGTCACACTGCCATGCCTCCTGAAAAAAGAAAAAAAGAACTGTTACATGCAGGTGATGACAACATGATGTCTACAAATAAACAAGTGATGACTGAAGCTACTAAATCTATTGCTTGCTCTTAACCAACATATGAAATCACCATGAGAAAATGGAAAAACTAAAGCTCAACATCAGGAAAAATAATAGAAATCTATTCACTTGTATCAGTAAGGACTCCAATGACTTGTCAGTTAAAATTAAATAGAAAAATTTTATTAACAGGAAAAGGACAAAAACACTGACCATAGCTGCCTGGGGGAAAACACCAAGTGCATGATGCCCAACATTCTCGTATAATGACAAGCACCACCTTTTCTTCGCGCGAGGAGAATAGTACTCTGAGACAAATTTACGCCAATATGCAATAGTGTTCTCCTGTTAAAATAATAAAAGTCCATGACAAGATTAAAAACACATTTGTGCTTTCAGGAACTGCTTAATTAAAATGAATTTATATATTGGGCAATAAGTATATGAGCATACATATTTACCCAGGGAAAACATGAATTTAGTACGACATCAGAATGCCACAAATATTAATAACGAGGAAAAGGTTATCTGCTATAGAGTTATCAAACAACAGCAAGAACTTACAGCAAGCCGTTGCCGCTGATGATATAGATATTGCATCAAACGACGGGCACAAATACCCCCATCAAAGGGACGCTTGAGGGCAGATGCTGGTTGCATGGCCTGTTGTTGCATTTGCTGCCTCAAATGCATTTGCTGTTGCTGCTGCTGCTGCTGTTGCTGCTGCTGCTGTTGCTGCTGCTGCTGCTGCTGCTGCTGTAACTGGGCTCTCTGCAACGGTGGCATAGATTGGAGAAGTTGATGCTGCTGTTGCCTCAGTCTATGTTGATGAATCAAGTTTTGTAGCTGCGGGTTTCGGTTTTGCAGCTGCATGGAGTCCTGCCTTTGCAGCAGTTGCTGCAACAACTGCTGCTGCAGAATATCTTCCTGCTTGATATCCAATCTTGGCTTCTTTTGCACTTGCGATAGATTATTATGGTCTTGAAGAAAGGATCCCTGGCCTCGTGGACCCATGGGAAGTGAAACTTGCCCAATTTGTGATGTGGGCAAGGATGTAGCACTTGAAGCACCGTGTTGTTGCTGCTGATTCTGCAGAACCTGCTGGACATTTCGGTCCTGATGGTTGCCCTGCTGCACCACAGAGGACCCATCAACAACTGATGAGCCTGAAATGCTTATATTATTGGATGAAAAAGACATAGGCGATGCTGGCAAGCGCATATATGACTCTGTATTGATACTTGCGCTTCTCTGCAAATGAGGACCTCCAGAAAGCGCTGAATTTGCATCGGTCACCAAAGAACTCGCCCCAACACTCGGTCCGGAGTTTGCCACACTGTTCAAAACCGCATTATTCATGTCCCCAGAAACCGGACCCAAATTGGGTCGCCCGGTTCCAGGAATCGAATTTGATGAGTTGCCAAATGATGAGCTCAAGTGAGAGTTAACTAAACCCTGGGACTGCCCATCCCCTTGGAAGAAAATTCCAGAACTTGAGGAAGATTGGGCTAAAGCTCCAGCCACTCGAGAAGGTACCATACCAGGCACCGACCCTTGGTGGCCAGAATCTAAGTAGCTCTCCAGAGCCAGCCCTGACCAATTTTTTCAATACTAAATATCCTTAAACCCCTCAGTAATAATAAAATTATAAAACCAAAACCCAGATCAAAATTATAAAACCCACAAAAACCACACAATATAATCAACAATTCGGGCGTCACCAACCAAATTTGAACCCAATATTTTTGTGATCTGTTTCAGCTTTCAACAATTTCTTGTAGGGATCTAAAACAAACAATATAACTCTACATCAGCACTAGCAAAAAGGAAGAACACCAAAAAGAAAACAACAATGAAGACTAATTTCAATTACCACAATTTCAAGAACCAGCTTATCCCTGAAAAAACCCTAATTACCTCACAAAAAACCTAATCCTTGGCTAAATTTAGTAACAATTACAACACTACCTAAGCCCCAAAAAAACCCAAATTTAATCATCTTTTATTAAACCCCCCTTCAACCACAACTCAGAAAACCTAATTTCCTAAATTATCCCCAAGAAAACCCTAACTTTTTTAGCTAAGCTTTAGCTACAACAACCACACTACCTAACTAAAACCCAAAAAGACTCTTAAATTTATCACGTAAAACCCCTATAATCACTAATTATATGTTATTAACAACTAATCAAGCTTAACCACGACTTAATTACTCACATTCAAAATCAAGAACTTAAAAAGATCCTCACTTTAATCAAAATCAAGCTCTTAATTGTCGCTTAAAAATCAAAAGATCAAAAAATAGAACAGACACAAAAAAAAGGTTGCTTTTTTTAGCTCAGAAGATCAAAAAAACAAAAAAAATCAAAAAAGAAATATACTTCAAATAATAATTTGTTTTCCAGGAAAATAAATACATAATAAAATCAAAAGATTACTTTTCTACTGACCTTGAAACAGCAATCTGGATAAAGCGAAACGCAGAATTTTTTTGGCTAATTCAGAAACCGAAAATCAGAGAGAGAGAGAGAGACAGAGAGGAGAAAAGGGAAGGAGCTGATTATATACCTAGCGGGAATTGAAGCACAGAGAATGACCGGCTGTACTGGTAAGGGAATGTGTTGACGGGTTTTGCCGGTGTTAATTGGACACGTGCTGGTTTTTGGAGTGGGGAACCGTGATCGATTTTGATAACGCGGGGCGACGCGAGGTTGGGGATGATGTGGCGTGGTTTTATTGGGTTATCGTGGAGGTTCAGTATCGTCTATGATGAGGGCGTGTAGCTTTTTGGTACGTCTCTTCAAGGCAAATATCCAGTGTGGTCAAGTCGTGTGTCGAATTTAAACGTTTTTTTTTAACATTGGTAAGCATCTTCGACCATGTTCTTGACATAAGACGAAGAATTCGTGTGTAGTACGGTAGATTTAAAAAAACGTATATTTATTTTTAAAAAATATTAAATTAATATTTTTTATAATTTTAATATATTGATATAAAAAAATTGAAAAAAATATTTTAATTTATTTAAAATAAAAAATATTTTTAAAAGACATTTTACACCATGATATATACCAAACACCCATTGAGTTGAATCTAAGAAAATTGATAAAATATGGGATTTGTGAAAAAAAAATTAAAAATTTATCT
>Ga0307511_10005472_pt1 | contig 12913 bp, 19 predicted proteins | sample 13_EM_MG_FD_200266 | JGI IMG/M metagenome (GOLD analysis project Ga0307511, IMG submission 200266) | Populus trichocarpa ectomycorrhiza microbial communities from riparian zone in the Pacific Northwest, United States - 13_EM | ecosystem: Host-associated > Plants > Roots > Unclassified | place...
AGGGTCACACCACGCACATGATGGGTGGGTTACGTGAAGGGAGTGAATAGGACTGACTGATCAGCAACTCGCTCAAGGATCTTATGTCTTTTGGGCGATGCCAACTGGCAAATAAGAAGGACTGATCCGGAAATTTTGCCGTAATTGCCTTCCGAAATGGCTAAGGGGGTGGGTAAGGAAAAGGCGGGTTAGACAAACGGATGGATGTCCCGATGTGCGCGATGCCCATACCTCGATGCCCCATTCTGGTACTAGGTCTCGTTTACTAAACACCACGATGCGTTCGCAAGCAATTCTCGTGCCATTGACTAGAGAAGGATCGGTGGGATCTGCGGCTGAACCGGCAAGGCTCAGCCGCTCCGTTCTCCATTTTCGTAGAGCCCCTGGAAGGTTTTCGTCAGCTTGGGACTGAGCGGTTTCGTAGAGGGTGGTAAACTGCGCATGTAAATGTATAAAACCCCCCCGTTCCCGATGGTTGTAACGGTCGGTTAATTGAGCGTTACACGGGAAACTCGGGTACCGGGGTACCATCGGTGGGGATTGGCGCAGATGATACAACTCCAACCAAAAGTGAAGAACTGTACGGCGGTACCGCAGGAGAAGCACCAAAGTACCCTCTCGCCGCAGCTGGGCGACTGTCTCGCCGCGACAGCGCCCTGACTGTCGTAGTCACTCTGGGAGGGGGGGAGATAAAAAAAGAGCCAACAAACCTTCGAAGGTTCCATTGATGCTCGTAAGGGGGAGTCTGGCATCACGCAGTTCGAGCACTACGTCGGTCTGCTTCAACAGCACGGGCAGCTGTCGTCTGAATTGGTTCATGTGACCGGGGAACCATGATGGAGGAGCAGGGAGGATCGGGAATGGGATATGCTGCAACATAATTGAAATACCGAAGGCGATGTTGCGCAGGAGGGTTAATTGGTATGGGCAGTGTTAGGAGATACCGCCAAATAGCCACAGAGTGAACTGAGATAGGAGGGATACCAGAACCGTGGTAAATTTGGAACACCTCGGCGGCCCCAGTCGAATAACGTGGTAATAGCCGTCTTTCAGGGTTAGGGACGGTTAAGTGGCCACCACGCGGAGGCTCGCAGAGTAGGGATAGAGCAAGTTAAGAGTGAAAGGTTCGCGGGTCCGGGAGTAGACTTGGACGCGAAAGTTCAAAACAAGACCGTGACCCTTGCACGTGGCGCGGAACAATCGACACTTGGGGGCGGTCAGAGCCTAGGCTGGAGGTGAACCGAACCTGGTCGTCATTGTCGAATTCTAGCATAAGGATGGAATTCAGACAGCGGTATATCGCTGTGGTGTGGGACTACAGAAAGGCAAAACAGCTCGACAAATGAGAGACATGAAGAGGTCGACATCCGAAAGAAAAGATTACGCTAAAACCCTACTATGCATACAAAGAAAACGGAACTTGCCAACATACACGATAAGCAGATCGAGGCTGGGGGCGGTGGTAAAAGCAGGGAAAACGGGGTCGCGAGAGGGATACGCACTCTAGATCCAATCGTCCTTGGCAAGGCCAACACCATCGAACGACTTGCCGCTACGCGTCTTCCTCTCCCTCAGGACCTGGACTTCATCAAGGTTGATTAACTTCTCGGATGGCGGTGGCGAGCCCTCAACCCAACCCTTCCAACCCTTCCTCACTGCCACGCGCTTCTTTCTACTTTGACGGTTGCGCATGGATACCTTGAAGGGATCTATATCGAGGTCCTCGTCGTCGTCCGGGGTTCGCGGTCGCTTGGAGGAGGTATGGGATGTAACTGAGGATGCGGGACCGGGCGTCGAGCGAGGAGAAACCATTCCGGGGGAAGAGGGCATCGGAGGTGGAGTCACGGACGTGGAGCGTTGGTTGGAAGCGATGTGGATTGTTGGCCGGGCGCGCCAGAAAGAGGAGGTTTTTGGTGGGGCAGGTTGAGGCGCAGGAGCCTCCACTGGCTGAGAGACCGATGCTGGGGGCTGTGTGTCTGGTCGGTCCTGGGGGGCAGATAAGCCAGCTTTCTCAGCCTTCTGTCGCAACCTCTCCGCAGCTTTGGCCCGTTTTCTCTCGCGATCTCTCTCCCTCTTTTCCTTCTTCTTGTCCCTGCGGGAAAGCTGGTCCTTCTCCACTTCTTTGTAAGGCGGAACGCCGTTGAGGACGCTGGTGAGAACGTCTCTTGCGGGTGGCCGAGGGTCGAAGTAGCCAGCAAGGACGGAGGTCGCAGTCCTACGGTGGCGATGGTGGAGGGGTATAGCGGAGGTGTTATAGGGCATGATAATTGCCATGGGGGAGGGGGGGAAGAAGTAAGCTGGAGAGTGGTGGGGGATGGAATTTAAATGAGTGAGGCCTTTCTGAGGCATGGAGAACTACCCTCGGGCGTTGCCGAGTTGCGGATTCTGATGGGCGGTTCAGTCAATCGGCCCAGCCGAGGGGGCTCTGCATTCTTCCAGAACACAGACCAAGGGCTCTATTGTTTTCCTGCGAGCACGGCGCCGGGCTCCATGGCCATGCACGGCTCATCCCCCCACCACCTCTTTTTTGTCATGCGATTACTCCCAGTTTTTTCCACAGGCGGGCTTTCCCTTTACGTAACCGATGATTCGATCCACAAACCCCCCAAATATCCAGAAACGTCTCATCAGCACGTTTGATCAACTTTCTTTGTTCCGGTTCATGGCGACAAACAATTTCGAATATCCTTTGGACCTCTCCGCTGGTTATCGAAATCCTCCCTTTGTCTGCGTAACCCATCTATTTCCCCAGCAGTCCCTGGCGTTAGTCCACTTTCGGCCATCCCGTTGTGTCTACCCCACCCACTTGAATTCTCTCCCCTGAAACCTGTTCCGTATTCACCCATCTATCGCGTGTTTCTCACCCGCCACAGTATCTGTTCCCCCACGTTTTTATCCTTGACCCGTCCAAAGGGCCGGGATCCCTCGTCGATCACTGATCGTTGATGGCCCCTCCCGTCACCCTGGCCCCGGAGCTACATTAATTTCAGGCCCCTGGTCAAGGCCCAGGACCCCAAAGCAATCTCGTCAGCGTCCATCTCACCTCCCCTTCCCAGCGAACTCGAGAAACCCCAGCGTCGTCTTCATCTCGGCGCTATTCGGGTCCACTCTCGGCTCCTGCCGTTGGAGATCACTCCAGTTCAATGGCGCGAACTTCCTCGGCCTCCCCTTGCCTCAACTGCGCCTGTGACTCCGGCCATCCTGTACCTGTGCCTCCAGTCGTCATTCACGCCCACTTGGTAAAATCCAAGCCGGCGATGGCCAATACTAATAATGAGTACAACTGGTCCTTGATACATACATTGCGACGGTCTACAAATGGCCCCCTGTGACAATGAGCCGTCCCCGAGTCACCGTCTGCCCCACAAACTTGATGGCAGTGGTGACCGAGCCTATTTGCCCATGGTCACACGCCTTCGACTTGAGCGCCACGACACATGTGGTCTCCCCCGCTCTCCAGGCGACGACGCCATCCACACAGATCCTGAATACGGCGCTATGACCTTTGAATTATTTGATAGATGCCCCGCCGAGGCCGTTAGACCGTGCTTGTCGGTCTGTCCTGTTGACCTGTTATCTCTGGCACCGCCACTATCCGGGACCATCAGCGGCTAAGCCAATCGCGGAACTTGCTTCCAGCGATCTTCACGCCACCACGGCTAAGCCTAAGTGTCCGCGATCAGGCTTGTATGCACGGACCCCTCTTTGTTCCTTGGCGGAGTCCCCCATGGGCTCGAACTGCACACGAGCACCGTGTCGCCTCTGCAACACGGTTCGCCCACACCCTGACATTCAAAGATCAAACCAAGCTAAAGGGGCACCGACCGGGGGTGAAACCATAAGACCTCGTTTCATCCCCAATAAAAATGGGGGCGTGGTTGATGCGACGTTGGGGAACTTGCAGAGTATTTGGTGGCCACGCTTCCGAAAAACGGACACGCGTCGCGGGAACGCCGGTTCCACAGATATCCATTGACGCTCATGCGCTTTTACAAAACCCTATAGGATTACGCCTACTGAACCTTAATGTTGCGAGCGTTTTGAGTCATGCCGACAGTAGCCTGCCACCAGAACCCAAAAGACAGCCCAAGGATCCCGTGAAGGATACCCCAGGCGACCTCTGGGGTGAGTTTGTAGCTGTAAATTTGGTACGGTTACACGCGGCGGCGCAACGTAAGACTAAGATCACTCACGCCTCGTATTGAGGACCCAAAGTAGTGGGGATGAAACGAGGAGCCTGGAAAAGGACGGTGGACACGGTGGTGTGATACAGCGAAAGACCCATGGCCACTGCGCGCTTTCCAGGGAGGAACTCTGTGAGAATGCCGTGTCATCACATTGGCCGAAGTACTATCGAGACAATACTTGCCTGGAAGACTAAAGCACAAGAGCGAAGTGAGGCACGTGCCTAAGCTTATCGCGTTCAAGAGCTGCGGTGAATGACGAAGTGTCACAGGTCGATATAGAGTAAGCCGATAGAGATAGTCTATTTGAGAGTCGCGTACCTTGACCAACACGAGGGTTGTGTTGTTCATACCCAAGAATGGGAGCGACTGGGGATACCAGAAGCCCTGGATGATGAGGGGTGCCTCCAACAAGATATGGAGCAAGAACACGGCCGAACTGGGTGGCGTAAGTGACCGAGCTGCATTCTACTACAGGTGCAAGACTTACAGCGGATGCCTTACGTTAGGTTGAGCAGACATTTCGATCGATGACGAGGCTTGTCGGGAGGACTGGAAGAAGAAGCAGTGACAATGAAAGATGGAAGCAAACCGATCACGTGACATCTGTCAAAATGGGGAACGCCACCCGGCGCGGGTTCTGGGTCCCCACGGGTTCGCCCAGGGCGGTTTGTGTTACTACCCACATGCCCTGACCTCGTCCCCTTGGCGAGTGACATCTGGATGACGTCCCTCAAATTTGCGTGATGGGTAGACCTTGATACGCTTACAGGGTTAATTTTCGGTGAGTCCCATCTCCGCCCGTCCCACCAGCGGTCTCTGGGGGCTGCTGGATTTGTCGAGGGGGAAGCTTCCTCCTCCGCACCCCTTCACAGACGTGGGCGTCCATCCAAAGAGGCTGGATCACCAACTACCGGGTCCGTACTACGTTCCGGTCGTGGGGTAACCCCATACCGTCAGCGAACGTGAAGGCCACCAGCCCGTATGGGCGTCTACACAGTATCGAGACCTCACCCCACCCATCACCCACAGCATGGAAATTGTCAGGGGCGATAGTCTAAAATGTACTCGTTCAGGTACCGACGTAAACCGTGGTGAGCGGCAGGCGATAAGGAAACCAATGGGGTCGCAGTATGATAATATACACGAGAGGTATAAGTATCCGAGCTAGCATGAGGATATAGCCTATAACTGGTTCATAATCACAACCTTCAAGTCGTCACCCTTCCGAACGGCTTCTAACGCCTCAACACTTTTGGTCAACGGGAACACTGCAGTAATCATCGGCCGGAGATCTATCCTCTTCTTGTCCATGAGGTCTATCGCTGCCTGGTAGCACCCAGCCGTATAACGGACGGTCCCAATCACGTCTATCTCTTTTGCGACGATGGAAAACGTTGGAAATGGTGTCACGGCTTGGCCTAGCCCCGCCTGGACATCTGGAGCAAGTCGAGAGCTCAGGGTCGCCGTCCAGGGTAGCTGGAAATCACTCACGAGTGCCACCTATGTGAACAAACGACATGCAGGCGTGCATAGCCGCTTCAGCTCCAGACGCCTCGACAACGACATCCACGCCCCAAGAGTCAACACCGGCCTCGGCAAGTGCAGAAACCTTCCAGGCCTCCGCCCAGTCATGGTAAGTCGTGCCTTCTGGCTTAGGAGGGACCAGGGTCACATAGTCGGCACCAAATCCCTTTGCAAACTCCACTCGTTTTTGTATGACATCGAACGCGAGAATTTTGGATACGCCGAATGCTTGAGCAACAGCCATGACCATACATCCCAGGGGGCCACAGCCACTGTACTCGTGGTCAGCGAACGTCACAGAAATGAACACAGTGGACCCTACAAAATGGCGAGCGTCTGCCCAGCTGAGAAGCGTGCGCGCCTTGCTAGCTGAAGCATCACGATCAGTCACCAAGACACATAACGCCTACCATAGACTATGCACCTGGATTGCCACAGCCAGGGGCTGGATGCAGCCCGCCTCCTCCCACGAGAGGCTGTCGGGTATTTTCACCGCCAGGTCCGATTCACAGGCGAAGTATTGCGAAAGCGCTGTCCAGAACTTGTGATTGTGGTATTTCTCCTTATCAGCAATCAAACTCACTGCCGGGGTTTCCGGGCATTGAAGCCTGCTTGAAGAACCGGCAAACATTGGTCTTGCCTATCCGGCAGTTGTAGCATCTGTAACACATCGTTAGGTCCCGGAAAATCACATCGGAGGGACCTGGCGAGCTCACTTTCGGCAGAAACGGGTGGGTTCGATCGCCACACGGTCCCCGACTTTGAGGGTCGTGACGTTAGCCCCAACTCGGACGACTATGCCAGCGGACTCGTGGCCTAACACTTGCGGCTCCTTGATGAAGCTGTGGCCGACTCCACCATGAGAATACGTATGCAACTGTTAAGAAGGGTGTCGGCAAAAGTTGATGTAAAAGCAGTTGGGTGACCTGGAACGAACATCGGTACCACAAATTCCAGTCGCCTCAACCTTGACCAACACGTCACCGTCGCCAACTGGTGGAATGGGGACATCGCGAATCTCCACAGCCAACGCCTTCAGGAGAACGCAGGACCTGTTTGTTGTAATAGTCATCGTTCCTTGGGGGTGTATTCGGGGTGCGGTTCAACTGAGGGTGGGGAATTATGATCGTTTAGCCCTCGCACCATCCCTTTTATCGGATGCAAAAAGCGAGAGGGCAGCTCGTTCCAGTTCCTTCCGCGGATCGCTTCCGGCGGCCCTGACAAGTCTGCCTCTGATCGGGAAGGACAAGATCGCCGGCTGCGAGGCGCGGGGACGGATCGGCCGGAGCGGCTTGGCGAACCGAACAGCTCGACCTCGACGCCCGAGAGGCCAATAAGAGACGTACCTTTTGATGCCTCCGTGGTCAGTTGACGGTGAAGGTCTAAGATTGCTTCCGGACGGACAAAGCAGATCTGCCCCCTCTCCTGCTGATAGGGATTAGATTCTAGATCACCACCCACCTTCTGATCAAATGAAGATCTATGTCGTGACTCCAAGGCACCGGGTATGTGGGGCGCGGAAGAGTTCCGATGAGATACGAAAGGTTGGCCACCTGGATCCAATACGCGGATCTAAACCGGCCCCCAGTAGTGCGGAACAAAGTACGTGATCAAATTACCAGAGCATTTACTTGGCAGAGGGAAATTCAGTCATGTATACTACCCCACCTCGTGTGAGTAGGTGGTTACCAGAACCTCTACGAGGAATGGAAAACACACATGATCATTCTCGTGCGGAATGACGAGATTATATGCACAAAACAATGCAACCGAAAAGAGCCCATGATGTAGCAGTGACGAGAACACGCCAACGTAACAACGGATCCAACATCTAAAGCAAGTATCGGAACCTCTGGACTAGTCGTGCCTCCTGACTAGCAGTGGCATTGATCAAGCTGTAACAACGGTTCAATAAAACGGCGATTCACAAATCGGAGAGAGACGCCACGTACTTAGCGGACATTGCAAGAGCCTTCTCATCGGCCTTGAATGCCTCCGCTTCACCCTTTTCCAGCTTCCTATTCAAATGACCAAGGTATTGACGATAAGCTAAGCGTCCATCAGTAGCTTTTCATCGACCCAGACTAATAATGACAAACCTAAACCGATGGCCAGGGAGAAGGTAAGCAAACAGAGTTCGGTGGTGAAGCTTTGCCAGTATTTTGGCCCCCACTTAGATGGCCACAGGTAAGAGGCGGGGATTTGTCCGATATTAGCGAATCCGTTGACCATCGCAATGGCAGCTGCACGTTTGACCGGTGGACGGGGGATACTTGTGCTAACCCACCCGATGAGGAGGATCCCACCTGTGGAGGTGCTGACTATCAGATGCTATCCCTGATGCGGAGCGAATAGAACGTGCCGCTGTAGCCCATGCACATGCCGAACAAGGATATGTACTTTCCGGCGGTGGTCTTGGCTGTAGAGACGAGGGTTAGCGAATAGGCGAGCGAGTTGGGCGAGTCCATTAACCAGTAAGAGCAAGGATGTAACCGAGGATAGCAAAGCCATAGCCGAGGGCGATGTGGAAGTACTTTTCCCCAGTACGGTCCGAGTGCCAAGCGTTCGCGAGTGCGAAAATGGTGGCGAATGCCCAAGGGGGGAACGTGAGTAGTAAGGTAACCGTGGTGTTAAATCCAAGGGTCTTGGTGATACTCGGGAAGTATTGGCTAAATGACAGGCCCATGAGATAGGTGAAATACATGAAGCTAGAGGGAAACGAATTCAGATTTTGGGACACGGAGAAAGTTGATCAACGTACGCCAGCGCCCAAATTTTAAGGTCCATAACTGCGAGTTTCAACCCATGGAGAACTCCCGAACCGGACCTCTCAGCTTCGTCAGGGTTGTCAAGGAGACCGACGTCTTTCACCAGTCGACCTTGAGCGATATGAAGCTCCCTTTCCGAGAGCCATTTGGTGCTGGGTGGGAGTTAGGTCAACTCTACTCCCGAGCGTCGGATGAGTAAGGGACCCACCTGCTGGGGTAGTCCGCAAGGATGAACGGGACAAGCAGTCCAAAAGCAATAGTAATGGAACCTTCAATGATGAAAAGCTGTAAAAGATGAGCCAACGCTTGTCACAAGGAAGAGTGAAGAGCAAACCCATCGCCATCCTCGGATCCCTCGAGTCCCCTCCATTCCACTCAACACACCAGCAGCAATCAATCCACCCAAGCCTTGGGCCGACATGTTACCAACGTTCAACCTACCTAGACGTGAGTCCAAGAAATAAGGCGAAATCTTTTTAGTTCGTACACTGCAATCCTGAAGCCAACTTCCTTCCTGGTGTACCATCGGGAGAGATAGTAGATAGCACCGGGATAAAATGCGGCCTCTATGATGGCCATTAGACCATGATGATGTAAGGAAAATGTGATCGACTTGCCTACGAAACCTAGGAAGAAACGGCAAGCGACGATGTGGGAGAAGTCTTGGCAGAGCTACAGGACGATGAAACTTCAGCACGTGAATCGCCGGAGCGAGGTGGGGTCACCCCATACCGCAGTCAAAGCCGAGACCAATCCCCATGTGACGGTTACGAAGGCAAGATACAGCCGAGGTGCCGGGACGGTGTTCATGATCAAGTTCGAGGGTACTTGCATCTAGGCTCAGGGTCAGCACCAGTGGCGAAGCTAGAGGTCGCAAAAAGGCGCACAAAAATATATCCTGCGAACAGGATGGACAACGAGGTGGCGTATTGGGTGTCATTGAGATTCAAGTCTTCCTGAAGGCCCTTGAGACGAGCGTTGGCCAAATTACTACGCTATGACGGAGTTTCAGCGGTACGCCGGAGGCGGAACAAAGCATGGAAGACTGACGTCCTGTATGTGAATTGGGTGATAAGCGGATCGGAACAGCGCCGCGGTGAATAAAACGACCCACCAAGAAGTTCAAAATGAAGAGCTATGAAATATAAAAGGTCAGCCGCCCGCGTTGCCCCATACCCTGGAGCGGGGAAGAAAGAAACGTACAATCATCAACGCAGGCTATATGAACGTGAATTAGGAACGGGTGCCAGAAGGGTGAGAGAAACGACTCACAATACAACGAGCGTCGATTTTACGAACAAGACGGCGTTCTTCGTGGTCATCCCAGTCTCCGAGGGTAGAGGCTTCGTCGGGGACTGAAGTGGAGCCCTTGGAATTGGCGGATTTGAGAGAGGTCATGAGTGGGTTCTAGAGGGTCAACCGCTGAGCAGACCGGGGGCGGCGTTCACGCTCTTTATAGAGACGGAGAGAAGGGCGTCGCGGGTTGAACAGAGGTCACTCAGCGTTATGTACTCAACGTCACCAACTAGCTGCTCCTGGCATCGGATCCAATCTTGACAACAAGGTCCGAACGGCCGCGTCCAGAAACTGAGGCGGGGCCGACGACCAATCAGAATGGAAAAGTGTGATCGGGAGGATCTGGTCCGCACCAACTGCTATATAATCTTCTCCCCTTCAGTCGCCGGTGGGTCCCACATCAGAATCCCCCTAGAATGCCCCCCAGCAACTTCGGACTTCACAGGCTCCTCCAGGACGGCAGAGAGGCGAAGAAGCCTGTCGTGGGTGAGCCATGCCCTTCTCTTTCGCTTCACCGGACATACAACCCTCATGGTCACTTCTTTTATTTGAATCTTAGGTTCCTGGCTTATGTTGCCTGGTGCCTCCCTCGCCAGGATGGTTGCACAGATGGGGTTCGATGTGAGCCTAGTCCCATCGGTTCTCCCAGTCTTGTCAGGAGGTCCCTGACCTACGTTATCGCAGTTCGTGATAATTGATACTGAACACGGAAACATCGCGGATGACGAAATGCACACCTCTGTGGGCGTAATCGCATCTCAGCGTGTCAGCCCAATAGTTCGGATCCCCGCCCCGGAGAATTGGATCGTCAAACGCACCCTTGATACCGGCGGTAAGTGGACAGTTACCCATGGGCCCCGTGCGGTTTTAAGATCGCGTCCAAAGCACATGGGATACTCTGTCCAATGATGTCTAGTCCTGTGAGTGGTGGCACGTTCCCTGGGGCGAATACACTCGCTGAGTCTTCCCCCCACCCGTAGGAAGAGGCTCGCGCGCTCGTCTCATTCGCGAAGTTCCCAGTCCCACACAGCCGACGAGAGCCTGGAGTCATCTCCGGTATCAGAGGTGTTGGTTCTCCCTTTGCCCCGGCAGTCTTCGGACAAACTCCCAGAGAATACACCGCCACCGCCAACGACAACATCCTCATCGCCGTTCAGATAGAGACTGTAGAAGGCTTGAACAACTGTGAGGAGATCGCCAAAGTCGACGGAGTCGGTATGTCATAAACCTGGTTGCATTCTCACGTACCGGGAGGCACGCTGACACTTCGCCTAGATATGTTGTTTGTTGGGTAAGCAACGGCCCATGTGTTGACAGACAATACCTAGCTTGCGTTGACATCCGGAACTCCCCAGACCCAACGATCTGGCATCGTCCATGGGGTTCGTCTCCAGCGATCACCCCAACATACCTGAAGTCCAGGACGCGGTTGCGCGTGTCTTAGCAGCTGCGAAAGCTGCGGGTAAATACGCCGGGATGGTGCGTTCCGCATCCGTTGCACGATAATAGATCCCTGAACGTTTTCCATTTCATCGCCATCAGTTCTGTTTGACAGCAGATGAAGTACAGAAGCGGTTTGAACAGGGGTGTACGTGAATCAGTTGTACTCGACCCGTTACCTTACTGATGGCATTCAAGTCGATTTTATGAACCTCGGAGCAGATATCGTCGCGCTTGCCATCTGGAATGGAACTGAGTTGAACAAAATCGCTCACCTCCGGTGAAGAGGGCGGTGGGGCAATGGGTCTAGAGGATTAACTCTGTAGAAGGATAGGTCAATCCCACATGTTATACTCGAACATAACCTATACCGGGCGACTGTCCGGAAGGCTACAACCGTGTATAGACGTGCGTAAACGAGTATTTGAGGACCTTCAAGAAAGGTGTAGAGATCTCAACCCCCGTTGGGTCGTCAACAACGCAAATACTGTGTACTGGCACGCTGCTATGGCGGACAGAAATCTACTGGCTGGAAAAACAACCACCTAGTTGCCCACTATCGTAGGTACGTAACAAGTAAGAAAATAACTGTTTAATAGACTAAGAAAGGAGAAACACCGATAACAGGAATAGAATGTGAAAGACGTAGGGATGGTAGCAAGGTGAAGGTGAAGAAGGCGAGTACAAAACACTGCGACATCAGATAATAATGCTAGATACACGATAAAGTAGCCCCGGCAGGGGGGTACAGCACTCAGGAGGATGAGATGCAGATACTCATTGGGGTTCCTGTCCGAGATGTGGGCCAGCCTGGCCATAAGCTTGCCACAGTAGCTGGCCGTTTTCTTCGTAATGTGCAGGAAGCTGTTCATTTTGAGGTCGAAACACACTACCCAAGAGTGCGTAGACATCGCCACCCAGGAAATCGTAGCCTGAGAACGGCAGTCCATCGATCTCCCGGCCGGCAGAGAGCGCGTTGAGATCCAACGATATCCTTGGAGCTTCTTGGTATTGCGGGTGCTGCTGGGGCATAATAGTTTCACCCGGCTGTTGAACAACGGACGGCATCTGTCCGATGTTAATACCCGGTACATGCCCAGACACACGTTGTGCGTTGGCGTCGCGATGGTAATGTAGCTGTTGTTCATGAGTGTCGTGGTCGACGGGGGTCCTGACGTTCGATAATTGTTGGTGGATAATGGAGTCCTGCGAGGTCGGCTCTGTACTGCCACGAGGTTGAGGAGGCCAGTCCCCGACGGGTTGAGGAGGACCGCCGCTCTCCCTTCGATAGTCGCTCGGTTGGGGAGCCCAGGAGTGGTAATGAGGCTGTGGTCCGTCGAGGCGAGGACGCGAATAGGAGTCCGCAACCTCGAATTCTGGAGGGAACTTGCGCTTCCCCTGGGAACTTTCAGGCATAGCGGAGCTAGTAGAGGTCCTTCTATTGAGGGGTGAAGCATGAGACGCCGATGTGTTTGACACAGAGAGGGATACGATACCTCGATTCCTCCCTAGCCGTCTGTATGTTGTCCAACGCGGACAAACCACCATAATGCCTCGTTCTGACGACAACCAGGAGATCAGAGACGATCTCTTTGCAACGTCTTGCGCCGTTCCAGATCCCTTCCATACCCTCCAGTAGTTCGACACACTTCTCCGCGTCCACGATGACCGCCTCGACGAGACCCGCCTGGTGTCCGT
>Ga0307511_10005473_pt1 | contig 12913 bp, 4 predicted proteins | sample 13_EM_MG_FD_200266 | JGI IMG/M metagenome (GOLD analysis project Ga0307511, IMG submission 200266) | Populus trichocarpa ectomycorrhiza microbial communities from riparian zone in the Pacific Northwest, United States - 13_EM | ecosystem: Host-associated > Plants > Roots > Unclassified | place...
GATATTGCAGGTTGGTCATCAACATCATCATGCATCTACGCATTCAACCATGCCTGATGCATGCCACCCATGTCTGGTCCGTCTGGTGGACAGGAGCATAACCCGAGGCTTGATATGCCCGAGAAGTTGTTTAAAACGCCGAAAAATACAGAAAGGTATTATCCAAAGGGCGCTTTTTACGAGAGACCAACTCAACACTGGTGTTAACTATGATGCGGTCCATTCCAAGGGCCGGCATAACGTCCGTCAGGACTGCTCCATTACGTGTCTGTCTCTCCTTCAGACAGTGAGATAATATTCCTGTTTTAAGCACTCCTCGAGAAAATTCAATACCGACGTGCATTCAGGGTCGTGGCTCATCGACGAAACACATACCTACGTGGGGCCTGCACTAGGACCAACGACGGTCTACTCAGCCAATCATCTGTTTCGCGTCGCTCATGCTGGAGCCTATCAACATCTCAGCAAAATTTTTCCTTTCATCACATCATGGAAAAACACCAAACACATTACCGTCCAACCTCAATAAGTAATCGATATTTCCAATGTAAATACAACTTAAGCCTCAGTGTGTAATTCCGGTTCATACTGTGTATTTTGTTCTTGCTGCACCTCCCTCCATTGGAGGCTCAGGCCCACCAGAAGCTTAGCTACCATCTCTGCTCGTTATGCTTCTCTGACCCTTTTCGGTGTTCTCTGTTTGAGAGCCAAAGGCAGTGGTTGGTATGTTCAAATAGCGGCCGAGCAGAACGCATGGGAGACGAATAGTGAATGAGGTGTGCAATACTATGCAGCAAGCTGAAAGAGTGCGGAAGTTGGAGAGTGGCGTATGTACTTCTTCCCTCCCACTCACATCCAAGCGATGGGACTAGGGGCAATGTAAGATGCCAGGGTATATATTGCGATTTAATGCCATCCATATGTTTTTCTTCATTTGCAGGTCGTTGGTAACGCAGGAATGTCGTCCAAAATATACAGAGGGAGATGCTTCTGGCTCCGTGTACATTAATATATATTTGATCAATGGCGGGGTACTGTAGGTGAAGTATGGAGGCAGCCATCGTTGGGGTTCATCATGAGCGGGAATCGAGGTAAACCCCGGTAATGAACTTCAGATAGCACGCTAACTGCTCATGCCCCTAGTAGTCACATGGGAAGGATGCCTGCGTGCAAGTATTTGTGGGTCCGGGAAGGCAGGGCGCCCATTTCTCACCACCAGAGACCGGGTACACAGGATTTGGACAGGTGTATCTGCCTTTTTTCACAATTATGACGGAGACCATGAAGTGAATAGTGCCGCGAGAAAGCCGTACGCGTCCTCACACCGCTGACATTGTATGTGCCAAAGCAGCAAATGATATGTATGCGAACTGACCATCGCGGCTTTTTACGAATATTAATTCCGAAAATCCAGAGGGCGCCTAGAATTGACAGGATTCAATGGTCACCAGACTCGCCATCAGGAATCGGGGTCTAGAATTAGGAATTGTGGCCACCACTACTTAAGCAGCTATTGAGGCTGCCGCAATTACAGCCGAAGAAGCAAGAAGCGAGTGTTGTAGAAATTTACGCTTCTGAGACCGTGAGGAATTGAGCAATTATTGTCATGCCCAACCTAAATTTTACTTTTCGCTGGAGGTACTGCCGTTGTGATGCCTTGTAGATCTGGCTTTCATTGACCTTCAACGCTCAGGTCGCTGGATATCGCATTTGACTGGAGTCGGCGGAGGTTTCTCTTGAATGGCGATCAGCTTCAAGTCAAAGTCCGTCGGTGGTGACACCCTAGACACCCTTCTTCGTCCATATCACACCCCTGCAGACCAATCTAGCACAACTATCCCAGGCTACCTGGCCTGCACGAGACAGACTGACCGTGCCTCGACAGGCACTCTCGCATTCGACGTGTGCTGTGCTTGTGTGTGGTTGAATGGTGGGCAATATCCGTCGGTTTGAGAGGGTTCGGGTTATAGGGATTGAGCCGTGAGTGAGAACTCCGCGGCCGTACCTCCGGGTCTTGGACTCATACCTACTATGATATTTCGCTCTCTGTGCTTGCAAGCCTCCTGTTAAGCATTCTGTTCCCTCACTCACACCTAATCTCGCACAAGAAAGGTTGCAGCCTGCTAGAGAAGGGGACGTCCTTGTTCGAGATCCAGCACCAATCCATCAAGCGCCTCCCAACCCCCCCCTGTTCAGTATTCACACACCTGCACCCCCTCCATAATTCCGTCCACGGTTATCATTACCTCCACCCCTCCACGCCCTCAGTGGTCCTCGTCACACTCCCAGAGTTCGACGAAGTCATCATTATCAGGCGACTTTGGCCAGTACGTATACGTACATAATTTACTTATGCATACACGCTCACCTATGTCAGTTTGAAAAAGAAAAGAGCAGAACAATACCTCTCACCAGCACAAAGAAATTCAAGAGCGCACAAAAGTCACATTAGTCTTGCACTCCCAATCGTTCTCCAGCGGAAGTGTGACTTTGTGGCCCATCCCTTCCATCAAACATAACGAACCCCTCCTGAACCCGACCCATTAGCACCCAACAAACGATTCTTACCACCAATTGCTTTCGAGAAAGCAAAGCTTCGACTTGACACGTCCCTTGGTCAAAGCCCTCCTCAAAGTCACGAGATCCCGAATACTTCTCCCCTCACGACCTACCAGCCATCCAGAAACCGAGGCTACGAGGAAGACTCGGTTGGGATAGACATTCTGCATACATCTACATATACATACGGACTAGTTCATGTTCGAGGATGCCAATGGACATTGACCTAGATACACGCCGTCCACATGACGGGTCTGTTACTATCCCCAGATCCATAATGCAAGACATGCCACAGCACCAGAGGCTTCATTCGCCATCCACACCAACGGGCTTGCATCCCCACAACCAGCCTCGTATCCCCCCTCCTGCCCAGTTCCCCAAATCCGGTCCAGGGCCAATTTCAGCCGAGAAAAGCCCGAGCTCAGGACCTTCCTCGAGCTCAGGACCTTCATACGAATACCAGCCTCAGCAGCTTCAACACCAACAACAATCTCCATCAGAAGATAAACCAAGGGGTAGGGAGAGAGACAGGGAGCCTGAGCCCAGCAGCATGGACATTACCCACGGCAATGGCTCTGGCCAGCTGTCATCTAGCGCCGAGGCACCTTCACGAAAGAGGCGGAGGAGCCGGAAAGGGCTCGACAAGAAGTTTGAATGTCCACATCCAGGCTGTGGAAGGACATACTCAAGGGCGGAGCATCTCTATAGACACCAGCTTAATCGTAGGATCATCCTTCCCTAGCTAGGATTCTTATGCTATCTCAGTTTTTGAAATGTAAAATAGCTGACGTCGTTAAGACCAACCCAAGCAAATATATTTCTGTGACTACCCGGAATGCAAGAGATCGTTTGTGAGACAGGATCTCTGCGCAAGACATAGAGAACGGCATACCAATCGAGGATCTCAATTACAGCGAAAGGACCACTTTCTCAGTCCTGTGACTACTCCTCAGCCAACTGGTAGGGATAAGCCACAAGACTCTTCATCTCCAGAATCTGCTTTGAAGGAGGAAGAGGGAAGCCAGACTCACCTACCTAATGTGGAGGCGAGCAATTCAGCCTTAAGGGGTGCATTGGGATCTTCTGATATATCAACGTCCGGAATTAGCGTTACTGCTTCGAATGTAGTATCTAGCCAGGCCAAGACGGGAGACAGAGCAAAAATGCGGAGGATAGTAGGTGATCAAGGGGTGTCACGCATGAGTTTGGAGAGTACTACTAGCTCTTTTGGTAGGCGGTACAGTGTTGACATAATTCGTTCCAAGACGGGAGCAATGGATGAATATGGGGGAATGAGCCGCGGTTCTCCATCCACAAAGACCGAATTCTCACGCCCCACAATACAAACGTCCATACAGACGCCAAACTTGAATGTGCTCTCAATTAGTTCGTCGTATTCAGCCTCTGCGCCGTCCTCTGCACATACATACTCGCCGCACCCTCTGAGCTCCTCATCCTCCGCAGCGGTATCCTCAGGAACATCTACTGCGCCAGCTATGGCACGCCCATCATTTACCGTGCCTTTCACTCTACCACCGTCGGAGTATCCTGCCACTCAGACTTCTGTAACTTCCAGTGGATCAGGGCATGCCGTCTCACCTACCACAAGTACGTCACCATTAGACTCAAGCTCAATTGGAGGCGTCACCACCATGGATTTGGACTACCATCCAGTCTATGCGGTACCAGTCTTTGGAGGCGATGGATTCAATAGATCTCCCCACACCGTAACTGACGATTGGGCGACGTGGTTTTTCTCCGATGAAGGTGGTAATACAACAGGACGAGGCTCTATCCCGGCCAGTGCATTTATTGAACAACCCACGCAAGCCTACTTTGGGGCAGAAATCGCAGCAGCAACAGGAGGCCTCTATCAATCTGGACCGAATCACCCAATGTCTGTCACAAGTATTATTGCACCCCCAAGCCCCCCTCAAGACTCCTTGCTGTCTGAGGTTAAGCGAGCGGAATTGATGGAGCTTATTCATGGAAACAATTTTTCCATCCGTCCAATCTCTTCTTACATGGTCAACCCCCCTCCAGAAGCTGAAGGGCTGTTTGGCTTGAGCATGATGCAACAGTATATTGCCAACTACTGGATGCATTTCCATCCCCAGCTTCCCATCCTTCACAAAGCTACATTTGTAGCAGATAATGCGTCAAACTACCTACTCCTTGCCATCATGACTATTGGTGCTAGCAGTGTTGATCATCGGTCGGAGCCAATAATCGCAGCCGCAGCAGGGGAGCTGGCCAAAGACTTGGCTTGGAACATCCGGTGGTGTATCTTCTCAGACGATGAATTCAAGCCCCCAGCTAAACTATGGGTCTTTCAAGCTCTGGTACTCCTCGAGACATACGAGAAGATGTATTCGACAAGGCAGCTCCATGAACGTGCTCACATACACCATGCAACAACTATTACATTGATGAGAAGAGGATCCTCACTTACTGGAAGGCCAGCGGATTCTCCAGCTAGCCACCGTGACGGTAGTATACATGGTAGCTCTTTGAACTCAACTACCGACGAGTGGTGGAGTAAATGGATTCAGAGTGAAGCAACAAAACGTGCAGCCTTTGCGGCGTTTGTGCTTGACTCCACGCATGCAACTATGTTTGGTCACTCTGCTACTATGGTAGCTCATGAGATACAACTTGCGCTCCCATGTGACGAGGGCCTTTGGGCAGCAACTAGTGCTAATGAGGCCTTACGACTGGAACAGACGCTAACAACTGTGGGGGTGCGTCCAATCTCATTTCTAGAGGGTTTGAAGCGGACTTTGAATGGGCAGAAAGTGCAAACAAATACTTTCGGAAGGACTGTTCTCATGGCTGGGCTCCTGAGTGTCAGTTACCATATGAATCAGCGAGATCTTCAGGTTACTGCAGTCGGATCTGTCGCGCAGTTTGGCACCAAAAGCGCATGGCGAAAGTCACTCACTCGGGCTTTCGACTATTGGAAGAAAGATTTCGACGAAACTCTGCAACGAGCAAAGCATAATAGCACATCAACTGGGACAGGTCCATTTGAAGTCGATTACTTTTTGCCAAGTACCGAAGATGTGGAGCACGAGAGCACGTTTGAAAGCCGGATTGTATTGCACCACTTGGCACATATGGCAATGCATGTAGATATTGTTGATTTGCAGATCTATGCGGGTGCCAATAGATTGCTAGGAAAGGCAATTGGACCAACCGATTACACCGGTGCGCAGCGACGAATGAAAGAGTGGGCACCAACTGCACGAGCCAGAGATGCCACGTTCTATGCGCTACGGTTCCTAAGTCAGGTGTTATTACCAGAGGAACGGCCTGGTGTGCCGCTCGACGAGGATGAGGGCTCCGCAATGGGCCCAACGAGGAAGTTGAGCAATGCAGCCACTACTACGACAGGTGGGCCAGTGTATTCGGCTCGAGACGACCACCTGCTCAACCGGCCTTGGGTGCTCTACTTTGCCTCGCTGATCGTATGGTCTTATGGATATGCATTAGAAGGGTCGCTAACTCCGCCAGCCCAAACCCCGAATACACCACAGGAGAATCATGCCGACATGAGGGCATTCTTGAGACGAGTCGGCGGAGTGCGAGCACCCGAAGAGTTGGCAACCATAAGGGGACGGAATGCATGCCTGGGGCTCTTGGCTACATTGAGAGATATGTTTATCATCACCCGGTGGGAGTTGATGGGAGAGGCCGCGAAGCTACTACACACTGCATATAACATTCTCATTGGAAGTAATTAAACCTTTCCTTCTATGTTCCGGAGACTGCCGGACGGGAACTATTTTCTATTTCTTATTTATTTATTTATTCCCTTTCTCACTTACTATAGCATAAAAACTGCACCAAATATGAGTTACTCGTCATGTTAGCAATACTCTTGCACTTCGTGTCTGTCTGATATATCATTTCTTTTTCCGCTTCATCGGGAGGTCATCTGCTCTATTCTTTCGCTTCATATATATACTTTTCTAGGTGTGATATCATTGGGAGTGTCGGGGTTCGGTTTGGTTTCGTTGGCCTTCCTTTGTTTATGACTGGGTTATTTTTTTTTACCATATATCATTACATCTCGTTTTCTTCTTGTACATGTACATGTATGTATGCGGTTGGCTTGAGGGAGCTGGCTGGATCGGATCGACTCGCTTTCAAATCTACTGACAAATACCAGATTTTGTTTTTCTCATTGGTTTACTCTATTTTCCGGCTTTTTGGTTGGAGGTTGTTTTCTGCTTTTGTTTTTTTGAGTTGCGAACTGCAATGCAATGCAATTTTTTTTCTACTGCGTGTGCGTATGCATACATGGGAGTGTACGAGTCTTCGTCGAATAGTTGTTGTGACTATACCTTCCTATCCTGCTGTTTTTTTTGGGTTGAATTGCATGCGGTATACCCTTGTGAAGTAAAGTATGGAGCGAAGCAGAATTTTTTACATTACATACTCTATATGCTGTAGTTTTTTTTGTGGGGCCCTGGCCGAGGTCGGCTTGAGCTTTCCTCCGGATGTAATGTGAGGTAGAGTTGTGAGAATGACGTACCTACGATAGAATAAACATTAGGCAGAGAGCCTAGGCCTCGTTATATTTTATCATGGCCTGCATTCTCTGAGCCGGCGATTGGTTGTGATCGAAATACTTGTTCTACTAAATTCCTTGGTGCTGGGAAGCTTTGAGATATCTCTTTTGGTTATTACTTTACCTACCAACCTTACTTACCCCGCATTTTCTTTTTTTTCTTTCTTTCTGTGAACTGGGGTTTGAAAAAGCAAGGCGAATGAGTTAAAGCATATTGGACTGGTCATCGTTGATCGCGTGGTTCTGGGTGGGGGCCGAAATCCGGGGTACGTCTATGTACATATCATGTCAGGAAAAGAGTCCCACCAGTGGGAATAAGCCGTGGCGGGGATGTGGAATGCGGGGTGCGTTGGGGTTGATGTTCGCAACTACCCAGACGTCACTGCATGTGTCACCCAGTGGGGCTCGCCAGTAAGATGGAGGAATGACCATGATGGATGATGCCCAAATCAACCAACCAAACAGGGGAGTATTCGTTATAACAATGTAGCTTTTTTATTATCACCCTATACTTAGGTGATTTGATGAACGGGAATTTCCAAATCGGGAGTCGATGGCGGAAAAGTGATGAATTGTTCAATGCATATACACATCTATTTTTCTTTTATAGCTCTAATGCGGTGAATTCGAAGTGTGGTTAAGGCTACAACTGTGGCAAAGCAGTAGATTGGGGTTTTTGTCAAGTAACTAGTGTATGCATGCACCGAGTAATTACTGTGAAACAAACGGAATGGGTGAATTTACGACTGGATTGGATGCCAGTTGCTTGGGTTGAACGAGTTCATAAAGCAGGAAAAACTGGGTGGGACACTATTATTGGACCGAGAGGGGTTTTTGGTGATGATAGGCCTAGGTTGGTTTGAAGCTAGATTCCGGTTTATGGTTTGCTGTGGCTCTTGTCTGATGTGGTGTGTGGTGTGGTGGTGCTGGTGATCATAGCTGCTTATAGATGTTGTGTTGAAAAATATGTAAGTAGTTCCGTTTTGGAAGCCTGACGAAACTGATGAAGTTTCTCTCTCGCCCCGTTCCACAAAAGCTAGATCTGCCGAACGGACGACGGAACTCGAACGTGTTCAAGTTAATGTTACTGTCTCGGGATATTAAGGGAAGCCAACATTCATCAACAATATATATATGTATATATCTCTCCCAAGAAGAGTTGGACCACAATTGCAATTTAAATCATATACATTATATAACTTTTGTTGATTTTGTTTTTGTGATACATCGATGCAGAGGACTTGATTAATCTCAGAGACAATATATATTAGATTCGAGACCCTGATCGTCGGCAGAGGTAAATCATGGCTTTTATTATGGCCCCATAGCTGCAGCATCGGGAGGGGGGGTGGGCTTCAAATGGTAGGTCTAGGCGTACAAGCGACGATCATTTACCAGTATTTCAGTTGGGGGTTCAGGGTAATTATTGAGACAGCCACATCTAATCGTTAATGGAGAGGGGTTAGGTAGGCTACATAAATGCTTCCTGTCTCATATTCCCAACACACTGTCTCGAGCACATCACCTACGAGTGAGTTGGGTGTGGGGGGGGGGGGTGAGAAATTGTGCCTCGAGTGTGCAGCGGTTAAATCCGAAACCCGAGTTCAAAAACATTTTGGTAACTTACTGTAGTTTCCGGCAGTCCAATTTTTTTAGTTTTTTTAGTTTTTTGTGTAACAAAATGCAATGGCAATGGATATCGGGAATGCAGTGTTTTGTTGTTACGGGTTGGTACATGTTTCACGGGTGCATTCCCGCACACGCTCTACCCATGGTATTGTTATCAGCCTCGTATGTCATAGTTATTAGAATTTAGTATGCAAAGTCTGGTAGCTCCGATTTTGTCCAACATGTAATGGTTTCTAACTATTACTTTGTACCTAGCACGAGTCCCACGTGATTTGGCACGGGGGGTATTAGCCTCATTTAGAGTATACTCTGTCCAACCACCACAACTTATCAATCAATAAATAGGGGTGATTCAGAACTTTTCCCAAGTAGGTTTTACATTTCTTTGGGGGGGAGGATGTTATTTCATTTTCGGGATAAGACCCCTTTGCATGCGCTAGACTCTGAGACCCCCCAATATATGCTGTTTTATCTACCTGATGTATGTATACATTTGTCTGTCCTCAACTGTGATGGGCACCGGAACAACCCCTGGCACGTGCATGTGTATTGGGGGGACTGTATACGTATAAATACATTTACAATTAGGAGGGGGGGGGCGAGGCTATATATTACAATTGAATACAAATGATTATATTGAGACTCCCCGTATATACCGTATGACTTGCAATAACTTGGGGTCGATCATAAATGCACAAGAGCGCAATTATAGGCCCTGCATTACTTACTATAAAATTCTAGCCGTATACGTACGTACAACCTAGGCTTTACAAACTCCCCCAATGGCTCTCCTGATCCAATACTGTATAAACTGCCGAACAAGCAGTGGCCTTGTTATCATGGTTGTAGCGTTAACATTACTACTTGCACATACTTGTGGAGGTTTCACTTTCTTTTGACCAGGTAGGTATTCGCCGGTATATCTCCCCCCCAGGAGCACTCACCAGGTACATAACATGCAAGTCACACTTGCCGGGTCTTCCTATCATATATTTACAAAGGTAGGTTACATAGTCTCATGCATGTCATATATATATAATGATGATCAACCTGTTTTTGGTACGACGTCAACAGTATGGTAGTTAGTAGTTACTAGTCTCGGCATATATATCGGTAACTTTGATGATCTACCGACCCGGGGCCCACTGCATTAATTGGCGAAGTTTTGATATACCGGGCCAGGGCACTTGGTTATATACATATATAAATCTCTCGTTGGTCACTTGTTCAGGCTTGCCTCTCGAGATTAGAATGTCTTTAAGAACGCCTTGTCATATTTTTATTCTCACTCTGTGAGGTTTCGAAGCTAGAATAAATGGCAAACACTCATGATCAATTACGTAGCATGCACCGATTATAGAAGCCGACGCATCCCATACTAATTTGAGCAAGGGGTGGGTCGTTGATTAACCTTTTTTCGACGAGCTAGTATGGACCCACCGAACTTAGATTCAGGGTAAGCATTGTTGTGCCATTATTTCTTCGCCTGTGGTCGAAACAAACAATAAGGAAATTACAAAGAGGTAGCAGTGTAGTAGCATGTAGCTTCGTAGTGTAATAGCCATTAGTAGTGTAGGTTAAATCGATAGTACTCCCGCTATATCCCATCTTGTTGGTAGCGTTGAGTATACCTGCCACTGAAAGCAGACCGAGATCTAGAGCAAATGAAGGTAAGTAAGTGAGGGGATTCTATGTATTGGTTTCGGGATGAGTGTACCTAAGATTTAGTCATAGTCTGGTTGGGCCACACCAAAATGACCACCGCCACCAACTCTACGCTCCACACAACCTCACCGAGCCGCACAAAAACCTCCGCCGCCAAGCTACTCGCCTCATTCACTATACGCTGACCGTTAAATCTCAATCCAACCACCAACACCGGGTCCTCCTTGGTCAAGCACTCGCCCTTTCCCTCCTCCTCCACCATCTTCTTTAGCTCGCTCTGCGCTTTTGCAAAATCTCCATCCCCCGGAACAATGCGCTCGAGTAGACGGGAGATGTAGGAGATTGGTACGTCCTGCTGAGGGAGGGGGAGGATTAAGGAGGTCACCAATTGCGGGAGCCCGTCGGGGTTGGTGATGCCGATGTGAACTTTGACGTGGGCGATGTACGCACATCTGTTGCTCGGGGGGTGGTTAACTGATGATAGTTGGTTCGTGGATGCTCGTATTTGTGTTTGTGGGAATGTGTTGGGGGTCGTAAATGATACCAGGAGGGTATTCCCTCCGCAGCCGAGGATATCGGGGATGATGTATGTGGGGATCAGATCTCCTGGTTTGCAGCAAAGGACCATTGATTTTACAACTGCAAGGGCGGTGGTGGTGACGGGGTGAGGGAGAGTGGGGTAGCAGATTTTCAGGAGAACGGAGGCAGAGGGGGGTTGGTCGTAGTGCGTGCGTAGGAAGCACAGAAAGTCGTTGGCGAGGATGCTGAGGGCGCTTTGGGTGGGAAAGTAAGGTGTGTGATAGAGGTCAAGCTGCATGCCGTCAATCGGGATTTGAACGAAGGAACGCTGGTCGTGGTGGATGAGGTCGACAATGTAGTAGATCATTTTGCTGGCGCAGCGGGAGAGGGCGTGCATTGTAGGGTCTTGATGCATAGGCCCTGTGAGATACTCCAGCAACCGTAGGGGCTGTTCCGTTGTCTTGGGTAAACTTTCCTTCTCCTCCGGTGTACCCGCTTCCTCAGTACCGCTGTCCTCTACGGCCTGGGGTGTATTGTCTTGATCCCGCTCTGTTTCTGCTCTCATATCATCACCACTCATTGACCCATTTGTTTTTGGCGCAGTCACTCCGCCATCTGACTCAACCGCTCCTTTTTTCATAGCCAGGATAGCTTCCATCTCTTCCTCAACTGCTCCTTGTTCCGTAGCCAGGATAGCTTCTATTTCTGCCTCAACTTTTTCTTGTTTCGTAGCTAGGAGGATAACTTCCATCTCTGCCTCAACTGATTCTTGTTCCGTGGCCAGGAGGATGTCTTCTATCTCTTCCTCAACCACTCCTTGCTCTGTAGTTAGGATAGCTTCAATTTCTGCCTCAACTTCTTGTTTCGTAGCTAGGAGGATAACTTCTATCTCTGCCTCAACTGATTCTTGTTCCGTGGCCAGGAGGATGTCTTCTATCTCTTCCTCAACCACTCCTTGCTCTGTAGCTAGGATAGCTTCCATCTCTTCCTCAACTGCTCCTTGTTCGGTAGCCAGGATAGCTTCAATTTCTGCCTCAACTTCTTGTTTCGTAGCTAGGAGGATAACTTCCACCTCTACCTCAACTGCTTCTTGTTCCGTAGCCAGGAGGATGTCTTCCATCTCTTCCTCAATTGCTTCTTGTTCCGTAGCCAGGATAACTTCCATTTCTGCCTCAACTGCTTCTTGTTCCGTAGGCAGGAGGATGTCTTCCATCTCTTCCTCAACCACTCCTTGTTTTGTAGCCAGGATAGCTTCCACCTCTGCCTCAACTGATTCTTGTTCCGTGGCCAGAGGGATGTCTTCCACCTCTTCCTTAACCACTCCTTGTTCTGTAGCTAGGATAGCTTCCACCTCTGCCTCAACTGCTTCTTGTTCCGTGGCCAGGGGGATGTCTTCCATCTCCTCCTTAACCACTCCTTGTTCTGTAGCTAGGATAGCTTCCATCTCTTCCTCAACCACTCCTTGTTCCGTAGCCAGGATAACTTCCATTTCTGCCTCGACTACTTCTTGTTTCATAGCCAGGAGGCTAGATTCAATCTCTCCCTCAACCACTCCTTGCTTCGTAGCCAGGATAGCTTCCATATCTACCTCAACCGCTCCTTGTTTCGCAGTCAGATCTAGGGTATCTCCTAGCTCGCTTATACACTGTGGGTCTGGCAGTGGCTTCGTCACGATCGGCTTTTTTGCTCCGTGTTCATATTCCTCCTCCGGCTTGCACTCCGCCTTAACCTTCCCTCTGGGTAACCCTGGTACTGTGGCTTGTCCTGACTTGTTTTCCGGCTGTGTACACATCATTCCCCCTTGTGTACGGTGTGCTGCATGAGCCTTCCTCAGCAGCTCCCTGAGATGGTGTCTTTGCTGCGACGCCGTGCTCCTCTTGGGTGGTGTTGGCCGCGATGCCTTCGAGAGTGAGGAAAGAAAGACCTGGTACATGGCAGCGGTGCTCATTGTGTATGCTTGGTTGTGAT
>Ga0307511_10005474_pt1 | contig 12912 bp, 14 predicted proteins | sample 13_EM_MG_FD_200266 | JGI IMG/M metagenome (GOLD analysis project Ga0307511, IMG submission 200266) | Populus trichocarpa ectomycorrhiza microbial communities from riparian zone in the Pacific Northwest, United States - 13_EM | ecosystem: Host-associated > Plants > Roots > Unclassified | place...
GCTGTTGCCCTGAGACTTGAGATGTTCTACTATGCCCGGATGCTTCTATTGAAACGGCCGAACCAGATGAATGTATATGCTTCCACACCTCTAGTATGCAAGTATGTTTACGCAAAAACAAATTAGAAACAACGTGACTCCGCCTGTTTTAGTCAGAAGACCGACATGATATATAATATGGACTATGCCTGGATAAATGTATATGCTACCACCCTTCTGGTACATATGTTTGTTGAGATGTTCTACTATGCCCTGATGTTTCTATGAAACGGCTGAACCCGATGAATGTATATGCTTCCACACTTCTAGTACATATGTTGGTTGAGATGTTCTACTATGCCCTGATGTTTCTATAAAACGGCTGAACCAGATGAAAGTATATGCTTCCACACTTCTGTTATGTACGTATTTTTACGCAGAAACAAATTACTAACAACGTGACTCCGCCTGTTTCAGTCAGAAGACCGCCATGATACATAATATGAACTATTTCCCGGATGCATGTATATGCTTCCACACTTCCAGTACGTAAGTATGTTTGTTGAGATGTTCTACTAAGCCCGGATGTTTCTATGAAATGGCCGAACCAGATGAATGTATATGCTTCCACACTTCTGGTATGCAAGTATGTTTACGCATTAACAAATTAGAAACAACCTGACTTCGCCTGTTTCAGTCGGAAGACCGCCATGATATATAATATATGGACTGTGCCTGGATGAATATATATGCTTCCACACTTCCCGTATGTAAGTATGTTTGTTGAGATGTTCTACTATAGCCGGATGTTTCTATGAAATAGCTGAACCAGATGAAAGTATATGCTTCCACACTTCTGTTATGCAAGTATGTTTACACATTAACAAATTAGAAACAACCTGACTTCGCCTGTTTCAGTCGGAAGACCGCTATGATATATAATTTATGGACTGTGCCTAGATGAATATATATGCTTCCACACTTCCCGTATGTAAGTATGTTTGTTGAGATGTTCTACTATGCCCGGATGTTTCTATGAAATGGCCCAACCAGGTGAATGTATATGCTTCCACACTTCTGGTATCCAGGTATGTTTATGCAGTAACAAATTAGAAACAACGTGACTCTGCCTGTTTCAGTCGAAAGACTGCTATGATATATAATATATGGACTATCCCTGGATGAATATATATGCTTCCACACTTCCAGTACATAAGTATGTTTGTTGAGATGTTCTACTATGCACGGATGTTTCTATGAAACGGCCGAACAAGATGAATGTATATGCTTCCACACTTCTGGTATGCACGTATTTTTACGCAGAAACAAATTACAAACCTGACTCCGCCTGTTTCAGTCGGAAGATCACCATGACATATGATATTAACTACCATAAACATACTTGCATTAAAGAAGTGTGGAAGCATATACATGCATCCAGGAAACAGTTCATATTATATATCATGGCGGTCTTCCGACTGAAACAGGCGGACTCACGTTATTAGTAATTTGTTTCTGCGTAAAAATACGTGCATACCAGAAGTGTGGAAGCACATACATTCATCCGGTTTGGCTGTTTCAATAGAAACATCAAGTAGAATAAAGCTATTGTAGTCTACTTGGCCAAATTAGAAACAAAGTGACTCAGCCTGTTTCAGTCGGAAGACCGCCATCCCATATTACAATGACTCTCATAAATACTACAAACATAAGTACATGATAGAGAGGAACCTGTGATAGTATTCCAGTAAAGAACTATTTACATAGATTCGTTTATCGGAATAGGCCGTAACTCTCGGTAGGAAGGTAGAAATACCGTGTCGTGACTCGAGATTCCGGCTGCTCGTGTTAGATGTTTCAACACAACCTAGACCTTTCTTAATTTTATAATATTGAAGTATCCTAGAGTGAGTAGAAACAACGTTGTCAATTAGGATTCCGACTGGTCATGTTGAACCACCAACGGAGTATATTGTAACACAATCTAGGCTCCCCTCAAACTCCCGCGGAACATGTAGATATATTCCATTGTTGACCAAGGAATTATACCAATAGATTCCATAGTTTACCGACCAATTTATGGTCAACTCCGTGATCTTAATAAATACCCCCGCAGTTCCGCCTCTGCCAAAGACTTCAGATCATCACACAGTTGAGTTACTACGTACCTATACCACTCTCATATTGATATCAACAAATATCTACTACCACAAGATCAGTTACTTCCCAAATGAGATATCAGTTATACGAAGCTAACATTCCAACATAAGTTGCCTGCACTTAACAATCCAGGATATTACCATTTTCAACTATATCTCCAGTTAGTGTTAGCACATATCCGATGCATCTAGTCCAAAATGTCCTCCGCTAAGGAAGAAGTTGGCCGATCTAAAGCTCTTGTGGGCTGGGGCAAAAACAACGCAAGGTACTTGCAGTTGAGAGGGGGCGTGAAGGCATTGGCTCGGACCAAGGCTGTAACTGGAAAGAGACAAGCTGGATCTGCACTGGGGCCCCAGTTTAAAACTATGGCTTTGGCAGAAATAGGCCTCCTAGCGTTGGGAAAAAGACTCCTAGAAAAGGGTGCCGCCACAATTAAGAAGGAGGCAGAAAAAGCACTACATAAGATTCTTCTGGATGTCTTGAAGAAATCCCGAGACACGGAACGATCACACACTCTGTCACAAGTTACAAGCCTCACCGCCTATACACCAGACGTTTAATACGATCCCTATGCTGACTTGGGAAGTCAGAAATTTGCTAATGAAGAGGAGGACGGAGGCTTCCACAAATCCATAAGGATTTTTCTTGTAGATTCAAGCTGTAAGGATGTCGTAAAGGTGGCTCCTGGGGGGCAATACCTGTGGGATAGCGGCCCTAGCAACTGCGTTGCCATTATGAGGACCCCTTCCCTTTTAGAGGTCGTTGATAAGGTCAGAGACAAAATTCCTGCAGGACGGACAGTTAGGGCAATTTGCGGGGCAATCGCAAATCCGACGCCACTAGGCAGAATACCAGAGGCAACACGGCTGCAATCTGATCAAGAGGTTGAGGCATTTTTTGACCTGACAAGTGCGAAGCCAATCAGGCTTCAGGTGGTACTTCACAGGGATCCTGAGGCCATACCTTTAAAGGCAGATTCTCCACCACCAGATGATGGTGATTTCTTCCCAGTGGACTTCTTGTATGCACCAGAGGTATACGACGACCCAGGCGAGGATTCCGACGCTTTCCGTCGGAACCTCGCCGGCTATGCCAAAAGAACAATGTCCAGGACGGATGAAGGTTTCGAAGATCGGAAAATGGCGGCTCGACGCCGCCTAAAGCGAGTGTGGGTCGAGGACTTGAACCCAGTAAAAGAGAAACATAAGGAGAAATTCCACGATGTATATATAATTGATTCAGAGGATGAGGACTGGAAATACATAGAAGCTCTTGATCCATTACCAGCCAGCGGACGGGAGATGATATCTGCCCATTCAGCTACCTTGGATGGGTCAATGGCATATGATGCAGTTATGGATGCCACAGAGGACTATAATGCCGAAGTGCGGAGAGCAGCTAGGGAAGCGGGATTTGCGGCAGCTACTGCAGAATGGGAGAAGAGGCCTTAGGGCCGTATAACGTTGGAATGGGGGGGGCGGGAGTATGGTGAAGGTCAATTCGCATGTATGTATTTGAATTTAGATAGCTGTGAACTCTGAATAGATTGCAAGTTAAAAGATACAAAATGGGGTTCAACAAGCTACGTCGGACTGCTATCCTCTGTGTAAACAACAAGTCTATGATATCACCTTCATTTTATGACAACAACACCTGCCTTTATTTTCGGTGAACAAACCCGCCCTTCATTTTGGGAGAACGACACCTGCCTTCAATTTGGGATAATGACAGGCTATAGGCTCTGCATTCATTTTGAGAGAACAAGAATCTTCCACCGTGTATTGAATCTTCCACCCTGTGTTGAATGTTCCACCCTGTGTCTAATCTTCCACCCTGTGTCGAATCTTCTACCCTGCATCGGATTACAAACGTAGAGAAGTGACATTAATCCCGTTGAAGACAAGCAATATGACCCGCAAGTCGACTTCTAATCTGGCAAAGCGTGCTGCTACTGAGATGGAATCTACGACCTCGGACAGGTGCAAACGCACTGCTACACAAGCATTGCGAGCCGCAGCCTCGATTTGCAATCAGTTAAGATTCTCAGATGAGGTAGGCGTGTGATATAAAGTGGGAGAATGGATGTTGCAGACTTCCGATGCAGGATGGCAGTAATAATTCGGATTCTGACAATGAAAGCATGGGTAGTGCTGCTGTCCTGGCACCAGGGCTGAGAAAGACCACGAGAGCATTTCAGGGCTTCCGGATCACCATCAGAACATGACTAGCATTGCACGAAGGGTAGTGGAGAACTATACCTTGTACCAAAAGCCACCCCTGACCCCCGGTGCGACTCTCCTGTTGTTGTAAAGTGCTTTGGATAGAGCACAGGGGGATAGGTATGTCGAAAGGATCAAGAAGGTAGATACCTATGTAAGTTGTCCGAATTCCAACTCAAAGGGGTGGCCCACTGAACAAAACCAGCTGAAGAGTATTCATACCAGAACTCGTGCTCATCTGGTTGCAGAGTGTCGCCGGACGATTATCAAGTTCTATAGGCTCAATCACCTGAGTACGGAAGATTTGAAGGTTAAGGTTGCAGAGTTGTTGGATGGGGATAGATTTATCTGCAAGGAAGCGATACGAAAGGTAACTAAACCTACACCACCGGATATCCGACGCTAAGGGGTAGTTGTATTAGGAGAACACAAATCGGTTCCGTGCAGAGGAGATTGTGAAGATAATCTATCAGAAGTATTTCCAGACCAAGAGAATGAAAGGGAATCGAGACCCTAAGTTCCTGGAAAGAATTAAGGGGCTCTTCATCTGCTTTGTAGCAACGGTAATGAGACATTGTTTGAACTTGTAGAAAACGCGGGAGTACCAGGAGGATGGGCCTGACTTCAAATATGGAACTGCGTGGCGTAAGTAAAAGGAAACCGATTGTGTTGGAAATAAGACTTATTACGTCGGATAAAAGCTAAGAAAAAAAATAGGCACATACAGTAGGCTATCGCAGGCTTGGGGAGACAACAAACCTCAGGTTCAGGAGCTCTTGGTGAACAACATAAAGGCAGATCTGACACGTCGGATAGCTGTCAATGTGAAGGTTGTAGAGGTGGAGTCAGAGGATCCTCCAGAGGCAGAAGACCAGATTCGTTATGAGGCCGAATTGCGGAAGGAGCTACAATACTCATATGAGCGATTGGATGTTTCAGAGAGCAAGCGCCGGATCCTAAGAGGGCGGTTACGGGATTCATCAGTTGAGCTTGCAGATCCCTTAAGTCCGGACGTTGATGAGGAGGTTTTAGGTGAGGATGTGAGTAAGGAAAGTGACTGATGCCAGCGGAAAATGGACTTAGATGGGTGGGGATTATGGCCAAGAAGTTCTTTTCATATTCTGTTTCCTGCTACCTGTTGTGGATGTTAATCTCATTTGTTCTCTTTCAGTTTCTGTACTATGTTCCCTATGTTCTTTTCATCTTGGGCTGTAAGTGTGAGAGGGCGATTGAAGGAGGGGTCTATGGGTTATTGGTTTCTTCATGTATTTGTAGGTTTGTTCATGTCTTCGGCAGTTCCTTCTGTAGTTGTGATTAGTTACTTCTGTGTTTGTAAGGGATGAATACCATCCGATTTTATTGGTGTATTTATAAATGAGAGGAAGGGGGAGAAATATGATAGCGGTTGGCAAACGACGAGAAGGGCCAGAGTGCAAGTAAGCCCATCAGCAGCAGTAGAACACAGGAAGTCGAACAAATGGTGGGCAAAAGAATAGTGCTAATTGTGCAGCTTGTGAAAAGGAACGTAGTTCTCAACAGATTAAGGAGAGATGCTTCCCATGGAGTGTATATAGGGACGTAGAGTGACGGATGGAGCGTTCTTCAGAGACATGATCATATAGAAAGATGTCAGAAAGACAGGCATGGGGGCGCAAAAGTAAGGGAGAAAGTAAAAAGAGAGTGGGTTAGAGGGTGCAGGTGTGTGGAGATGCACTAGGCACCAGAGGAATGTATAGAGGGTGCAAGGGCTGAGGGAAAGAGCAAAAAAATGTTTGTGGGGAGGAAAACGAGATGGGGTAGGGCGGGGGACACGGCGTGTTGGAAAAGGGTAATGCGGAAGAGCTAAACTAGTGGGAGTTGCAAACGAAGCGACGTGACAAGGTGTTGTGCCAGGGTAGCTGTGCAGCGGTAATGTGCATCCGGGAATTTACGTTGCATCAGGTACCAGGGTTTGGCAAAAGAGCTTCAGGAACTTCCAAAGCGCCTGACCCAAATTCCGTTGTTGCTGTAGATCATGGATAGGACAAGGAGAACTAGGATCAATTCGACTCTGTTATTTTCATTCTCGGAAATTCTGCCACGCACAGCTAAAGTACCCCACCTACCAAAAGAAGTTCCTTGCTATTGTTGAATCCCTGAAGTTTTTTGAGTCTCAACTCCGAGACAACAAATTCACGGTTCTCACGGATAAGCAATCACTACACTCCTTACTCCGGCCCTGACAAACATCTCAGAAGCTAGTCCGCTACCAAGCTTACATGCGAGAATTTGACTTGGTCATTGAACATATGGCTTGAAAAGAAAACCTGTTGGCAGACGCACTATCAAGGAAGCATAATTACTCCCAGAATCCCACCGAAGAACAAGACTTCATTCCGCAGAGCATCGATCCTGCAGAAGATAACAACGAACCACAGGACACTTCCATTACAACCAACAACTTTTCTATCTCCCCTGTACCACAAGAAATCACGATAGTTTCCCGCAACTGCATCAACTTCCAGCCCACGGACTGCGACTACAAAAAGTGCGCAGGCCGTGATGAAAGCCTCGGTCACCACCCCTCTTGTCCCTATCTCGACGACGAGAATAATGGGGACTACTAAGATTACTACGATATTAAGGAGGAAGAAATGCAATCAGATGAGGATACCCTCCCTACTATACCTGGAGAAATCTTTAATGGGTATGAGTTTGATCCTTACCCTCACGTTGTTGAACAAGATCAATTAAATGGTTCTCATCACATCAGCGCTCCTGCAGATGATACCTCCTCCGTCACCAACGATGACAATATTCCTGCCATCATTACAGACATTCTCAATACCGACTGGGAACACTACAAGTAACATGGAAAGCAACACAATACGAACTGTCACGACTAGTATTGCCGCTCGCATAGTAGCTCGCACCAGAATGGGAATCGCTACTTTTCCACCACCAGATGCTCAGTTTGCGGAACCTACAGACATGGATGTTTAGACTGCACTCTAGCGGTGGCAGTTTATCAGAACGAGAAGGAATTCCAGTCCCGTCAGCGTGACTAATGGAAATTGAAAGCTACCACTATCCCTCCTAACAACACCCTCTCCTCTGAGACTCCTGATATTGATATTTTTAAGCTTAATATCAAAGAAGCTCCCAACCGCACTCACATGTGGTTTGCGGAAGAATGGGTAATCAGGAACGCTCCTATTACCCACCAGTAACCATGGGGTCAACAACCTATGCAAAACAACACATGGGACTACAACATCAAGATTGTGCCAGATGAGGAAAGACCCTTCATCCTCTCTGCCCCAGCCACCACCAGATCACAATCCAACACAGCTTCCGGCGAAGCTAGCAGATCTAACCAAGGTCATTACACACTTCTATCCCCAACTACTACAATGAGATATGTGCCAGGAGTGAGGTTTATGCACCAACAACACCATACCACTAGTGAAGAGAACAACGTTGTTCACGATCCTCAACTACAGGAGAAGACATCATTTCCTCCTGCACCTATAGCCATTCGTCGCTGCAACTTTGGAAAGGGCGAGGTTCACTATGCATCAACATGCAAGGCGAAACGAGACGCAGATGCAGACCTCAGGCATAGAATCGTGCCAGCGACCACTATGGCAAAGATATACCTCGATCTTGAAGACGGCCCCAAAGATGACTCCGACTTCTATGCAGTTTCTCTCGTTGATAAAGATGATAGAATGAGGGATGCCTATATCGCATGCATCAGGATATGCCCCATGTGGAGCCAGCTCTACAACACTCCAGAAGGGAAGAAAGGACTAAGCAAGGGCAACAGGTTCCTGTATAAGAAGAATGAGAAAATTGAATAGAGGTTGGATTTACCAAGCATGTTCAACATGAACGGTAAGAACTACCTCGAAGATGCAATCATAGAAGCTCATGATGCTATGGCACATGGCGGAGTTGAGAAAACGTAGAAATGGTTGACTGATAGATTTATTTGCCAGCTATTTTCTAGGCTTGTTAAGGAATACGTGGCAAGTTGCGATACCTGTTAACGGATGAAGTATAGCAACAAGCCACTACTAGAACACTTAACTATGTTACATGTTTCTTGGAGAGGCTGGACGGTTATCAGCATGGATTTTCTTAAGATGTCTCCTCTTTTTACTTGCTGCTCCAACTAATACCTGAATATTCCTTTGGAAAATGATGATATGATTTGCTTTTCAAGACTTTGGATGGTTGTCTATAGACAATCAGGATTTATGTTTCTCATTCCAGTTTCTGATAACCTTACGGCAGAGAAATGCACCGATACCTTGATACGGACGTTGCTTTTGTTAGTGCTTATCCCTATTATATTGTTTTTGATCAAGACACTCTCTTTATGTCAGAACATTTCAAGGATTCGGCAGCAAGAAAGGTAATCAAATTGGAACAGTCTACCGCATACCACCATCAGATGAACGGTCAGTCAGAAATTGCCAACAAGCCAATCCTCCAACCCACACGAGGGTGCAAGGTCGAAGGAAACGAATGGCTGCACAAAGTCTCCGAGATCCAGTTGAAGCTGGAGTCTTGAGACAACACCGCAACACAACACAGTCCATTGTTTTCACTCCTATCCTTTGAGGCAAAGCTAGGTACTTCTTCCTTCCCCTACCCTATCATTCCTTATACCCCTCCAGAGGAACGTCGTCTTGATACCTCTCGCAACCTATACTCCTCTAAAGTCAAGCAGGCAAAAGAAACCACCAAGCAGCGGTCTGTTCAACCACTTCTTTCAGCCAGTAAAAAGGTTCTTCTCTCCATATAGAACATCAACCTCTTGAACACATCGAGGAAACCCCAACCTAGATAGGTTGGACCATTCCGCATCCAACACGTCAACAAGAAGCGGAACAACTATACACTCGATATGTCAACCGATAGTCGACTTTCACTTATCCACAATACCTTCCACATCAGCAAGATCAAACCTTACATTGAAAACGATTCAAGGAACTTTCCAGATTGATACGAGGCACAATCTGGTGAAGTAATGGAAGGAAAATTGGAAGTCGAACGAGTACTCGAATTTCGTACTGCTCCTTGTACCGACAAAAGCTAGTATTTGGTACGTTGGAAAGGGTACAGTAGTGATGACGATGAGTGGATCAACTGCGAAGATAGAAGCCTTGAAATCGTTCAAGACTTTTGGACAAGCGGAATCTATTCCAACAACTTCAAGCAATGAAGTTCCTCCGAGAAACACAAGAAGTGCCATACTCGAGAAACCCCCAAATCAATTTTTCAAACTGAATGAGACAGAGTCTCGCCCTCATTCCTGACAATCAAGACCTCACCTTCGCTCCTACCAACCTTGCTGAAGATATCTTTAATGTTTTCCTAAAGTACTGATTCATGCCGGTTGAATTAACATTGTAATCCCATGTTACTTCCTGTTGTTTTAATTGTCGTTCTGAATTGACAATGGAAGAAGGTATGGCAAACAAGGTATCTATCAGATGTTTTCATTGTTCTTTATGTCATGAATGTTTATTATGGATGATTTGGAAGTTACATTGGTCTTCTTCTGTTCATTGCGAAGATTGCTACTCTCATAACTGTCGTGCTGGCACTTATTATTTCGGACTACCTCCAGCTTGAGCAAGGCAAGACGAGTAGGAATTCCTTTTAAGTGGGGAAGTTTAACTGAAGACCGTTTCTTATAAATTGTCTTAGTACGCATTTCCTAGCACCTATCATGTATGCCAGATACCTTGAACACAGTACCTTACGTACTACTACCTTGAGCCTATCCGGTCCTTATGTCCTTTTCTTTTATCATAATGCATTACGCATCCACACCTGTATTTCTGATTACTGGAGGCCTGACCTTCCAGACTTGTATTTATGGTCATGGAGGAGTGCTTTCTGGAACAGCCAGAAAGCAGGTTTTCTGGAAAGGCCAGAAAACAGGTTTTTCAGACTTCAGAAGGCTTGGCGGCTAGTATAAGTACTGAGCCGTTCCGCTCTTCTGGACGAGGTTTCTCAGATCAGATCACCTCAGACAGAGATAAGACAAGCCTTAGATAGCTTCCATACAGAGACATTATACCTGTTAGTTCTCTTCCCGCTTGGGATATCTGTATGCTCTCAAAGACTCTCTGAGTCCTCGACTTAGCGGAACGAATAACAGACATTCACTATCACTCCGGTGATATTATAGACTCTGTTAAACGGCCCGCGATGCTACTATCGGCACTGCCCATTACAATAGTGTCCTTTGTTCTCATCATTGAGATAGGGACAAGAGCGGTGATGACCGAGGATTTGGTCACTGCCTGCATACTTGTTGTAGTCCCAGTCCGTAGGCTTGAAGTTGATGCAGCCACGGGAAACCATTGTGAAATCTTCTGGATTGGGAGAAATGGATAGGTTGTTGGTAGTAATAGAAGTATTCCGAGGATCGAGGTTGTCTTCTGTTGGGTCAATGTTCTGAGGAATGAAGTCTTGTTCTTTGATGAGATCAAGGGAGTATTTATGCTTCCTTGACAGAGCGTCCGCCAACAGATTTTCCTTTCCAACCGCATGTTCAATAACCAAGTCAAATTCTCTTATGTAAGCTTGCCAGTGGGCTAGCTTCTGAGATGTTTATCATGGCCAGAGGAAGGAGAATGGTGGTGGGTGATCTGTGAGAACCGTAAACTTGTGGTCTCGGAGCTGAGCCTCAAAAGACTTCAGGGAGTCAACAATAGTGAGTAACTCCTTTTGGTAGGTGGGGTACTTTACCTATACGGGGCTGAATTTCTGGAAATGTGTAAGTGTGGGCCAAGTTAGTAGAGAAGTTCTGGAAGGAACTTGGCTCTACCAACGTGGTTATAGGGTCTTAAGCACGCCAACTATGTCCTATACAGGATTATCGTAGGTGGCTAAGGGGTTTGTGTGTGTGGGGTTGGTTGAGGATCAAGAGGTACAAGTGGACAAGAATATTACCAGTGTAGCTTGTGTATTTCTGACGTAGCTAGACTCGACCGTGCTGAATGAGAACTCTCCTATCTAAGGCCCCGGAATTCAGATTTTTAATAGATACTGAGTTCCTACTACAATAAGTCCCTTTGGACTCATATTAGGCAACAGTAAAGACTCATTAGGATACCAGATCATAATGAATACATGATGGCTCATTATAGACACGTCCAGTATCATGATGATGCCTAACAAGGTAATGGAAACAAGGCTGCCAACTAGATAAACAACCAACAAGAAAACAGAATATTCTGCTGCCCAATTAGGCAGGTATAACAGGAGATGGTGATCAGCAAGCTGACATACATAAGACTAACCCAGAATGATGCAGGAATATGACAGGTAATAATAATGAAATATGACGAGAAAACTACAAGGAAAAACAACAAGACTAATCCCAATATAATCCTTCCTAATCTAAATATGTCTAAAAACAGTAGCTGCCGAAACAGGCCAAAAACGTGGCTTGATATAACCCAATAAAATTCACCAAAACTGCCAGATATAGAACACGTGTAGAGAAAACATATACTAGAAAACCAGTTTCTTACATACTTCCCTTCTTAAAAAATCCTCCACTAAAAGGGGGGAGACTTTCCTCTGGTTCCAGGGTATTTTGATTATCTCCATACCCTTCCCACTTGACCCAGTACTTGACGATGCTATTGCTCTTGTTCTTCTCGTGCTTGACGATGCGTTCGAAGGCCCACTTGTCACCCAGAGAGTCAGACTCTACTGGTCCTGGTTCAGGTAGGGATCTGGAGGGGAATTTGACATCATTATTTTGATGCCAGGGGGCAAGGAGGGACGTGTGGACCTTGAGGTGGCCGGAGGGTACAAGGGGGCATTCGAGCGTGTAATTGTCAGTGTCAGGGTACACGGCTGAGATAGGGTAGGGGCCAATGAAGACAGGTTGCAGTTTGGAGTACTGAGAATTCCTGCTTATTCCAGAATGGTGAATTTTGACTAAATCACCAATCTTGTACTCAGGGGACATCCTCCTCTTCTTGTTGGCCTGCCTGGTCATCTCCACGCGGCTTTTGTTCATCTTCTCCTGCACTGCTGCCCACATGGCTTGAGTCAGACCATCTGGTCTGACTGTAGGGATGTCTGAGCCAACAGGGGTATCTTGGTAGGTAGGGGAGAATCTGAAAACAAGGGAGTGGGGTGTGCATCCTCTGGTAGCATCCACGGAATTATTGATTGCCTCTTGTACCAGGGGAATTGCCGGAAGTCAACTACCACCATGTTCCAATTGTTTGGCTCTCAAGATGGTTAAACTTGCCTTATTGGCAATTTCTGACTGACCATCAGATTCAGGGTGGTAGGGGGTGGAGAATGATTGGGAGATGGAGTTGAGCTTGCAGAACCCTGACCACACCGTGGAATGGAAGAGCGTGTCATTGTCTGTGACAATATCCAAGGGGTATCCAAAGTGTAGGTATACATGAGACATGAATAAGCTGACTAGGGTATCTGCAGTATAGCCATCTGGTAGGGGTAGGACAAGGGTATACTTGGTCAACCTGCATACTATAGTCCACACATGGCTGTAGTGGACTTTAGT
>Ga0307511_10005475_pt1 | contig 12910 bp, 15 predicted proteins | sample 13_EM_MG_FD_200266 | JGI IMG/M metagenome (GOLD analysis project Ga0307511, IMG submission 200266) | Populus trichocarpa ectomycorrhiza microbial communities from riparian zone in the Pacific Northwest, United States - 13_EM | ecosystem: Host-associated > Plants > Roots > Unclassified | place...
GACATTCAGCGCAGGTATAATGAACAGGTACGTTATCCAATGTACATTCTCGCAAACCCGCCCGTAACCTGTTCATCAGACTTCCACGTTTGAGGCAGAACGCCAGTCCTTTTACGACAGTGAACAGCACTTGAAGTCGCGCATACAATCACTTTCACAGGCGCGGAAACAACCAGTTCTTCCCTCTCCATCAATCCACGAATACGAATCGGAGGCTGAGCCAGAGGAGGAGGAACCGCCGGCCCCACCCCCTTCATCGACAACTGACGACCCAGACAACGAACCCCCCGAAGTTACCGGATTGAAACTCGAGCTCTCTACCTTGTCGACTTCATATACCTCCATGCAGAACACCCTCGTTCTCCTTCAATCTCAGCTCGTAGATCTCAAACGTGTCAACCAACAACTGCAGGAAGAGAACGAAAGTTATAACATCCTCCTTCGCGAACGGACTCTCACCGGTCAATTCGACCTATCGAAACAACTCAACGGCGCACCCAGCGATGGCGCAGATGCTGATTCTGTCTCCCGTGTAAAGGATGACGACACTGGCAGCATGCGTAGCACGTCCCGCAGTCTCGATCCGGTGGACGAAACCCCAGAAGGTGGTTCTATGGACCCCAGCCTTGTCAATGGATTCGACGTCCCAGATAACGATTCTACCTCATCCAGCCGTCGTCTTGGCGGGCGTCATGCACGTAGGGCCGGAAACACTGGCTCTGCTTCCCACTCCCCCGCCAGAGGCGAAACTTTGGCCGACCTACCCATCACTGGACCCGGACTCGATCTCGCTGCAGAACTCGGTCGTGCTGAGAATAAGGACTCTTACGATCCGCCGGGCAGGCGATCAAGGAAGACCTCATCCGCGGACAGGAAATCCTCCGCCGGCAGCGCACCACAACCCGAGGTAGATGCTCTCCGCAACGAGGTCAAGGTCCTCAAGGATGCGAACAAGGCGCTGTCGTTGTATGCCTCTAAGATCTTGGACCGCATCATCGCCACGGAGGGTTTCGAGCATGTCCTTGCCGTCGACTATAGCGAGAAACCAGAGTCCGTACCCGCTGTGCCCAGTTCAAACTCCCCCCCTCAGGCCACGAAGAAACCTCGTCCGCAATCTGTGATGGTCGGACGGACAATTTCCAACTCTTCGGACAACTACCCCTCCCCCATGATGTCCCCTACCGAGCGGTTGACGACCTTCGACAGCATCAGGCCTGAAACCACCGCTGGAAAGACCCCTCAGACTCCTGCTACGGCCAAGGCTTCGAGACGGTCTATGTCCTTCGACTGGAAGGGTTTCTCGATGTTCGGTGGGGCGGACAAGAAACAAGAGAATCCAAACCTCCGGCCTCTAACCTTGAAGCCGGGCTCAAATCTCGTCAGTGCTCGCAAGCTCGATACCGAGGAGGACGATGACGACAGGCGAGAGAGGGAGAGACTGAACGCCACAATGAAACTCATGGGCATTGAAAAACCTGCCGAGACCCCCACACCCGTTATCGACCGAAGCCAGTCCTCCAGTGGTGTTACCCCTACCGCTTCCAACCCATCGAGATTCTCCTTCTTCCGACGTTCGTCCACCACGGTTACCCCCAATAACAACTCGGAGCAATCTTCGGTGAAATCTACATCATCAAACACTTCGAGCCCTTATCTCGGAGCTTCGAAGCCGAATTTGACACAAGAAGCTTTGGAACAAGCCGAGGCGGAGAACAAGATTGCCCAGCTTGAGGCGCGAGAACGGTCATTGAGCGCGGAGTTGGCGAATGGGAGTGGTAGCGGATTCACAGAAATCAGGAGGACGTCGAGGAGGGGAAGAAGAAGCGAAGAGAGCACTGGAAGCACTATTTGGAGTGCTGGGATGAGCCAGGGTGCTCACGACGATTGATGATTGGATCATTGGACGCTTCCACGAAAGCAGCAGACGGCCTACCGAGGTTCAAGTAAACGAATTTGGTGATCTACATTTTCCCCTTTCCTTCACGAATTTTGTTTCTATTGACGCGCACGCACATAACTTTACAATAGCCGTAATTACCCTATGCCAACTCCCATCTTGGATCCTTCGTCACTACATTTCGGCCTCTGTTTCCTCTCCACACTACGATATGTAAGGTCTTTTTTGTTGTCACACACCATACACCAGTCGTGCAGTAGGCTGTTGATATACCTGTATAATACTGCAGCTCGATTGATGAATCGACTCATGATACCGAACTTTTTGGACAGGACATTGGACTTTTGCGTGGTATTCGCCCGCGTCGCTGGCTAGGCTACCCTTTGTGTAAAGCCTGAAGCTGAAGGAGGACCCCCGCCCCCTCCTCAACACCATAGACTAGATCAAGGCACTGTTCCTTTGCCTCCGACGATGTATCAAAAAACACGCTGCGACTTCCCTCAAGTCCAACTCGCACTGCACTCCGGTAATTGCAAATCTGTCTCCGCGCATCTTGGATTCGCTCTGTGCCAGATGGGTCGTTGACGCACCTCCCCCCTCGCTTAGACCCGCGTTGGCCTCTGGATACCAGTCGCAAAACCCAGAAACTCACCTGCAGTATCCAAACAACTTTTCAAGCAACGGCCGATGCCGTACCTGCCCCACATCCTCCCCCGCGGAGTATCCAACTTACCCTCGACCCTCGCCTTTCTGTGTCCCTTCCCCGTTGTCAGCAAGATCTTACATTACTCGGACCGTCCGCTTGACCACGCTCCGGACTCTCTGTCTGCAAGCTAGCGCTTGGAAGGACTTAGTTTTGCCCTCCGGGTGGACCATTGTCAAAATCCCATCTTTCGTCCTCCACCATTTCGCTCAGCTCACGGCTTAAGCTGCTGGTGTTACCAACTACGGTATCGCAGACACACTCGTGGATATGCATTCGGACACATTCGAGAGTGGCTACAGGATTACTCGGAGGGCGGGTTTTCTGCCCTCTTTGATCATTGTCGGTTTCGTGCTCCGGTCCTCAGGCTTCATTCAAATCCGATTTGGTAGAGGTCTCCGCAACCCGCTTAATGAGCGGTACGTCGACGTCGATCTTGTCGAATTCGGCCTTCGAAAGGAGATTGGCACCGACCATGGCCTCGAGCAAGTCGTGCATCCACGTCCGACAGTTGTTGACGCGTGACCTCCTATCAAAATCTACGGCTTTCGCAAGTGCTATGATCTGGCCGCGCTGCGCACGGGTGTACTGGCCAAGCGGGTGACATGTGTCTGCCCCCCTGAATGCCTCGGAATCCATCTTGACTTGGGGTGTGTGGAAATTATAGTTTCCCGGTCCGCCGGAGAGGTGGGTGATCTGAGCGTAAACGCGCCCCTCCGTATCTGTCCCGTTTTTCCAGCGAATGAGGACGTGGCGATCACCGGTATGTGCCGTCACCAAACCGTCTGCCTGAAGCTCGACCTCCTTCGTGCTGTTGTCGTCTGGGTACCTATCGCCGTATGGGTTGATGGCGAGACGACGGGCTGGAATGGCCGCCATGGCTTCGTGGTGTGAGATGAGGAAACATATAGTGCAGAAAGGGACGGACTCACTGAGAGTGGCAGGGTACCAGAAGCACGTTCAATGAGACGTCGATAGATAGTGACCGGTGACCGGTGAAGGACGGAACTCTAGAGTGCGAATGCTGGTGAAGGGATAGACTCGATCGATCGCGAGCGCTGGGGTGAGATCAATCTCAGTTTCCGTCTGGGATTCAACGCCATATTGTCGCTGGGTTCCCCTTTCTGACTACCCTTGGTTACGAGTGGTCCCTGTAAGGCCTGGAGAAGGACCCTCATCCCCTTCTCAACATTATGAACTTAGGTCAAGGACACTTTGCCTTTGCCTCCCCCGTTCTGCCACGCTCTTCCTGACGGCGCATCGCAGCACCGCGACTTCCCTCAAATCCCATTTACCGCGCTTTGGGTAGTTCCATCGATACTTGTTCAGGAGTGGCTGCAGGACCGTCGAAAGTAAGTTTACTGCCCTCTCTAGTGATTGTCATTTTCATGCCCGCCTCCCTCCATCCTGTTTGACAACTCTATTCGTCTCCTCAATTGTGTAAAGTCGGCCATGGCGATTACGAAATGACTCAGGTGGTATTTTCCGAAGTCTCTGCTACTCGCTTAATGAGTGGTACGCTGACATCGACCTTGTCGAACTCGGCCTTCGAAAGGAGATCGGCACCGACCATGGCCTCGAGCAGGTCCCGCATCCAAACCTGGCAGTTGTTGACGCGCGACCTCCTGTCAAATTTGACAGCTTTTGCGAGTGCTACAATCTGGTCACGCTGCGCACGGGTGTACTGGCCCAGCGGGTAGTATGTGTCCGCCCCCCTGAACGCCTCGGGATCCATCTTGACTTGGGGTGTGTGGAAATTGTAGTTTCCTGACCCGCCGGAGAGCTGGATGATCTGAGTGTAAACGCGCCCCTCCGCATCTGTCCCGTTTGTCCAGTGAAGGAGGACATGGCGGTCATCTGGATTTAACACCACCAAGCCATCTGCCTGGAGCTCTACCTCCTTCATGCTGTCGTCGTCTGGATACCTATCACCATACGGGTTGATGGCGAGACGACGAGCTGCAATGGCGGCCATGCCTTTCGGGAGCGATATGAGTGAATATGGTGCACAGCAAGGGGCAGACTCACTGTGGACAGTGGAGTGTTAAACGAAGGGACGAGGTGGAAAAGGGTAGAGTTCTAGAGTGTACTAAATGCGGGGGCTCAGTTGTGATGCGAAACAACTGAGTCGCTGAAGGAAAAAGAGAGCATTGTGAATATCCAATCTCACCACGTGTCCCAGACGCGATCCGTGGTCCAACAAAGTTACGAGCAGCTGTAGCCCAAAGTGTAAGCCTGTGGGGACCGGCGACCTGCTGCCAAAGAGTAATCGCGCCCAGATTTTCCCACGTGTACATCCTTGTGCTCAAGCTCTTGATCACTGGACCGCCGCGTACCACACATGGTTTGAACGCATATATTGGAAGGAGGCAGGCTAGCGGTCAATGCGTTAACAGGACTCCAACGGTAGAAATTTAAGTGTTGTCACCGCATGGTTGTGGATTTCCGGTGTCGCTTCTCGGCGGATTTGGGATGATCACGGTGGAACGAGGACGGGCAACACGGTCTCGGCAACGGTGCTCAGGTTAAATGTTATCAGCAAGCTGGATAAAGCTTTGCCTAGCAAGCTCGCGAGTGGTCAGCTGGACTATTTTACTGAGCATATCTCCTAAATTGAGGATCGTGTGACCGTAGGACAGGCGACGCAATTGCGATTGGAACGGTAACATGATCGACATGTGGCAGGACGTATCCAGATAGTTCATACTAAGTCCAACGACAGTAACTATTGACACGTCTTGGTGTCTTCTACCTCAGTCCTACTCGCACTCACACCGATGAGGTTCCATGTCTCTTCAAGTGTGTTCTAATATCTATGGGCAAACGACTTTATACGTTAATGCCACCTATAGTGCGCCACTTGTCTGGGAATTATGACACAGGTAGGTGCACGAGCAATGAACGACGAGGCAAATGGAGGAATGGAAGCTGTACATCCGAAACGTTATTCTCGACTCGCTTCCGCCCCCCATCCGGGATAGCCCCCCAACCTATTGGCTAAGACAACGACATGGTGCTCTTCGCGTCCAGGAGGTCCAATGCGGCTTGGACAGCTTCCATCGGGACCGCTCGTATCCCAACTCTCTGGTGTTGCGCCACCCCCGCACCGTCCGGAGTGTCCAGAATGTCCCTTGGGAGCGTCGACAAGCGCGGTAGCTCACTGGAGGTGACAGTAGGAGTAGCCACCCGCTCGGGAGTCACGGACCCCAATGCGGGCGAGATGACCACCCTCGGACCGGTACACTTGGACCTCCGTGCCACGACGTCCGCAAGTAGCTTGAGATCGGAGAACTCGACGTTTGGATGGGACTTGAATTGCCTCCACGCGTCATCACAGGGAACCATCGCTTGCGTTCCCGGTTCGACTTTTACGGACGATGTTGGGGTGGGGTTAAAAGAGGTGTTCATCGTGCCTACGGCCCCGGAGGCTGCCATCGAGTCGTTGACAGCGTCACAGAAGGCTTTACCAAAGTCGTCCGATTCGCATGCGCGACAGTTACGAGGGTCACCTGAGCAGGTGGGCGGTGAAGATGGTGGCTGGACGACTGGGAAGATCGAGTTCCCTCCAGCCATCTGCTTGTTGAGGGCCTTGCGACGGAGGGGTACGGCCGGCTGGTAAGCGGGCAAGTGATCAAGGATCGAGGATTGTGCCTGAGAGCCCAAGGAGGAGGATACACCGGAGGCCTCGATGTGATCGATTGTAATCGTGGGCTGGTTGGGTCGTCCGATCCTGTCTGCAACATGTTGGTGAAAGATCTCTCGACACACGCAAGGTGTGCTCTCGTCGCAGAAGCCACAATCGAACCTCTCAAAGAGGGGATCTATGTCGTCGGCCATGGAGGTCCTCACGAGGTTGTTCGCCTCGGTGGGGTAGTTGGGGAATAAGGAGGTCTCTTGTGGTCCGATGTGATGCGGCGCGGAACGGGCTTCGAACGTTGGGCTGGGGTAGGACTCCATAGAAGAGGCCGAGGAAGGAGAGGAAGGGTAAGGACTGGGGAGGGAGAGAGGCTCTGTATCAGTCTTGGCCCTCTTTTTCGACTGGACATCGGATGTGTTATCCTCGGCACCAGCAGCGCGCTTCCGTGGCTGGTAAATGGCAGCAGCAGCAACCAACTTCTCCACTTCAAGCTGGGCGACCTTTTGTTGGAGGGTCGCATTCTCCGCACGCAATCGCTCGTTTTCCTCCTTGTATCTTCTCGCGATGCTTTGTAACGCCACGCTCCGCTCCACTTCCCCCTGCTCGTAGACTTGGATGCGAGCCTGGAGCTCGGCGAGCTGAGATTGCTTTCGCTCTCTGAAAGCCCGTTGGGCGGCCCTGTGAATACGGTTTCAGGTTTTTTATGTGAGAGGGATTGTTCATAGACTGAAGGGTATGTTTTTTTGTGAACGGGCGTTTACCTGTTGTTGTTTTTTTGGGCGTCTGGATCACCCTACAGTACACATTTCTCCGTTAGTATTCGGGTTGAGGAGAGGGAAACGGACGAACTCACCTCTGCCTCTTCATTAACGGCGGGGTTGGTGTCCTTTTTCGGCTTGCGGCCGGGTTTCGGCTTCGCGGGGATCACCCACTCCTTGGAAGCTAAAAAGAGGAAAAAGACGAACGTTAATGTCGAGAGAGAGAGGTGAATAGCTATGCTTACGGACGGCCCACAACTTTGAGGAGGAAGACACGGCATTTGTCGTAGCGGCCATGGCGCGACTCGGAGTAGGGACAAGGGTGGGCACACGGGAAATTATTATCTGATTAGATCCCTATTATAAATTCCGGGACCTGGTCCGGAAACTTCCTATTTCGGCGCCAACTTCCTTCGCTTCCCGACACGGTCATCTCCGGCTACGCGACTCTTCCGCTTGAGGTTCTCCACCAGACTGTCGAGACTTTTTTGACCCCCAGCCTTGGGAATGGAGCCTGAGACCTCCTCCTGGCCCCGCTGTCGTTTGCCCCTTTCATCCAGCAGGGCAGACATGCTCTTTGTCTTTTTGAAACTGTAAATCCGTTAGCTGATGCCAATCAACACGAGTGAATGGGTCTGGACTTACTGTGGATTGCTTGGATCGATCGCAAAGGTGTGATCCTCATGGAGGGCCTTGAACCGTTCGTCCGCAACGTCGATTCGGAAATCTTCTTGGGTGTCTTGGTCGTTCGGCCGGTGTTTCTCTTTTCTGCCTCTCTTACCCTTCTTCCCGGTCTTCTTCTCAGCCTTGAGGACGGCAGACATGTCGAAGTGCTTCGCGACGCCGTTAGGGTTATCGGATTCTACGAGCAGGGCTAGTTCTTCCACAGTGGCAGCCGTCCGTGGTTCGTCTGTAACCTTGACCTTCTTCCCTTTCTTACTCTTCCTGGTGTCCTCCACATCCTTCTCGCTCTCACTGTCCGCATCGAAGAAGTCGTCGAGTGGCTTTTGAGGTTTCTTCTCCTGCACCTCCTTCCCCTTGGCCTCCTCTTTCCTCTTCTTCCTCTTCTCCTTCAGTTTCCGTTGATACTTCTCCAACGTCGTCTCGTCCTCTCCCTTCTTGTCCGTGAGACCGGGCGTAAAAGTGATTTCCATATCAACATCACTCCCGTCGCCGTCGCCCCTATCAGCGTTATCACCGGACTTCCCCCACCCCTCGGGCAACTCGTCTTTCGCGCCGCCGAGGAGTGACCGCAGTCGGTTTCTGGAGGCATCTTTGCTGGCACAGAGACGATCAGATTCATCGGATGACGAGGCGATATAGGCTCTGAAATCCTCCTCCTCCATCTCTTTCTTCGTGAGAGCTCGTCGTGTGACCCTGTTTCGTTCGGGATCGTCCTGGTCCCACGTAAGTTTGACTTTCGAGTGTCTCAAAGCCTGCAATTAAGTTATGTGAACAGATAGAACATGGGTTAGCCATTCAACTTACGTCTGTGACAAAGTCTAGAGGCTTGAAAGTGTTGAGAGATCCCTCAGTCGCCTCATCCCTTGAGCGGCGAGATCAGCTTTGTCGAAGCCAATTGGAAGCCCCCCTACCTGAATTCTTGGTCAAAGGTCATCTCGTCCGGTACGAAACTCATGTCGAATACATTGGCGGACCGTTCGAGCTCAGTGCCGTCGAGTTCGTTGAACACATGGGAGGCGGTGTTGGGAGTGTCGCACTCTACGATTGCATAATAGTATCTATTACACCAACGATCAACAAACTCTCCATACGCATCGTAGCGGGGAGGGCAGTACCGTAATCGTTCGAGCTGGTATTTCCTAAGGGCATCTTCGTCCACTTCGTCCTCAGCATCTCCGGTCTCGTAGATGTTCTGTTCGTTTACTTCATCCTCGTGTTCGAACTCCTTGGGCTTCTTGAACAACTCGGCAGGTGGACCTTCCCGTTCCTCCTTGGCCATACGCTCGCGGCCAAAGTCGCTAGGGTAGATACGGACATTAAGAACCTGACCACGGGCGGTGGGCTTGGAAGCCTTTTTGTCGCCAGCCGAGGGAAGACCAGAAGTGACCAAGGAGGAAAACATTTTGAATAGATGAATGGCTTTGACATTGTCCCAGTCCAGGTTGACAACAGCAAGCCGCCTCGTGGGCTCAATCTCTGGCTCGGCAGCACGTCCCTTGTCAGCCTTTATGAAGGCCTCTGCTTGAGCGTCAAGGTCGGCAAAATTTGTCTCGTCGAGATCGATTTCGAGCTCCTCGTCTGGAACATTAATCGGTTTGGACTCGGAGTGACCAAGATGAACTAGAGCGCCATCGTCCTCCGAGTCTTCCTCTTCCTCCTCGTCAGAGGACTCGAGGAGTACAGCGCCTCGAGCAAGATCAGGGATAGGCGCGGGAACGGGTTCCTCCCGGTCACCGTCCTCTAAATCATTGTTCTCGAGTTTATAAAAACGACGGAGGTCGTCTTTGTCCTTGTCGCCGGCGAGTTTGCGCCCATACTTGTCCACCCGTCCTACCCAATCGCGACCGAGATCAGCCCTTATGTTTTCAATCACCCCCGTAACCGTAACCAAGAAGGTGAAGGGGCGCGAACAAGACAGACCTTTTGATTTCTGTTTCTTTGATTTCTTGTCGTCCTGAAAGATAGACTTGAAGCGTTCGTCTACGGTGACTTTGTGGTCGTTTTTCCTGATTTTTCTGAACCGAGGGTCGGTCTTGAGCCTGGCAAAACGTGGATCGGACATTGGAGGGGGAGCGAAGAAAAAGATGATCAGAGACTTGAATTAGCAACCGTTACCGTTGCGATGACCCTAACCAAGACCAACTGGGGAGCGACCAAGCCGGCAGCGTATAAAAGCAGACGAGCGTCGTCGGCTGTCGCTCAGCCATCTTCTCTCTTTCCACCCACTTCTCGTGAGTCTGCGCTGTCCTCCGCTTCTCTCCTTCTAACCTCTCCCTTCTCAGATTCCTTCATTTTTTGTCCTTTCGCAGGCCGCAGGTTCGACCCAGTTCACACAGATTGTCCCTCCGCCCCTCCAGAAACCCCCAGCATCCTACCCCTTCGCCCACCCTTCTACTCGCAACCATGTTCTTCTCTCTTTCCACCACCATCGCTTTCTTCTTCACTCTCTTCTTCGTTGGCCAGGTCGCCGCCTCACCTCTCCCCATGCCCATGAAGGTACGCATATACCACGCTGCTCTCATCGTTTTTACACACTCAACGATCTTTCTAGGCCGCTGTCGAGAAGCGTCAGACTGCCCCTGTCCAGAAAGCCGTCGATCTCATCGCAGTTTACAAACGTCAGGAAGTTGACGTTCAAGAGGCTGCCAAGTCTGACGGCAACGGGATCGTCCCTTACAAACGTCAGGAAGTTGACGTTCAAGAGGCTGCAAAGTCTGACGGCAATGGAATCGTCCCTTACAAACGTCAGACAGTTGACGTTCAAGAGGCCGCAAAGTCTGATGGCAATGGGATCGTCCCCTACAAGCGTGGCCCGGAGATCCCTTCTCAGATGGCCGTTAGGTCTGTCAACGGTGTGATTGAGTTGTACTAAGCGATTGAAGGTAAGAGCGTAGTCGTTTGGTGACTACACCAACTGACCAAACGCTAAAGATTAGAACGGTTGTACCCAGGATGCTGCGGATCCTTTCTACCCAATTCTCACCTTTCTGTTCCGTTTAAGGAGCGAGGGGCGAAGACTTTCTTTTTCCCATTTAAGTGACAAGGGCCACGGTCTAGGACAACCTTCCAGCTACAACTCTCCTTTCGTTACTATTCCTTTGTTGTCATAGTTTCATTCGTCGTATCCGGGAATATGACTGGTTTGAGAAGTAAACTCAGTGGAACGCACAAGCAAGACTCGAAACTACGCAACATTGGGCCCAAATACAAACGGGTCATCGCGCCCAGATGGATATACTCTGCGGTCCAACAGTAACCAGCCTCCTGGTCCCGACCATCAACGCCGACGCACGAACCGCATGAGTCGCATATACCGCCCACCCCAGCACCTCTCCAATGTTCCTCACATCTCTCATCGGCGGCTCCGGTGCTTTCTCTGCAAAATCGTCAATGGTCAACTCCTTGTTCCTGGACTTCCTCAAATCCAATTCAAACTCCCTCTGTCTCGCGTCCGCCCGCACCTTGTGGAGGGCCTCGATGTCTTTGATAAAAAACGGTTGGGGAACGCGGGGTTTGAAATGTGTGACGTTCATGATCTTGGTCATGTTGTCTGTAGACAACAGGACCAGAGGGTCCTGGTTGGGCCCGTGCGAGACCCTGACCTCGGAAGTCTCTATCGGAATTCGGTATTCCGAGATAAGCTTGAAGGATGCTTGGCACTAGTTAGGATAGGGCAATCGACGCCGATTCCAGTAATGCTCACAGCTTTCCTGATAATCCTAGAATCCAGCCGTCGTCAGCGCTGAAGCAAGATTTCGAGTAGATCAGACCCTACCGCTGCACATCCCCTAGAATTTTCTTGAATCTCTTTCCCCTCAGGGAAGAACCTACGTAACCCCAACCACTTCCAGAGCGTGAGTGTCCCAGGGAATTCTTGAAACTCCGGATTGCCCGGATCGTCATTCACATGTCCCAACCACGATGCGCAGTGTGTTATCAGAACGTCGTCGCTCAACCTGGTGGATGTTAAATGGGACGTAAGGGCACAGGTGCGAGGGAAGACCTTACCACGCAACGGAAAGGACACGAGCTTGATGGATGTGCGAACTCGCGAACACAGGTTTATCGAGTCGGTCAGAGGGTCGGTTTGCCGTAGGGATTTCCTTGTGTAACGGGAACTTCCATATCCTAACAAACCTATCCATCTAAAACGCGGATCAGTCTCAACCTCAATGGTTTGAGTTTGTGGGAGACCGACGCCACCGGTAGCTATCAGAGGCAGGGTAGGATGGAAAGCCTGTAACACCAGTCAGCGACCGCGGGATAAGTTTCGTCCGCCATGGCGTACAGCACACATTACTGCGGCCTGGTGACCTCCAGATCGTCCCCCGGCCAAAATAATCGTGCATAGGCCGGGACCGTTACCCTCAGGCGAAGAAGCATGAATCCCGGCAGCTGCCCTATCCAGTGAAACGATACGTCCTTAAACGTGCCAAATTTACGTCGAACGTGGGTCTCGCTTACCCTGCCTTTGGTCCAGACTTCCGAGGTGGCCATATTGGGTTGTGGGGACGCTGTCTCGCCCGCTGTGTGAGATCGTATATTCTTGTCGTGAAATCCCTCGCTGTTGTGCAGAAAAAGTGCGGTAGCCTCGGATGGACGACGACGGATGTTATGTGCTGAAGGTTCCGTCAGTACACGTACCCAACCTGTCGGAGTGAGGAACGTACGCCACCGTGACCCGCCAAAGAACCGATAAAGTCTTTCGTTATGGGATCAAGGATATGCAGCACGCTCCCATCGTTGAACAGGAGTCGTGGTTGAGAAGGGCTCATGAGAGCCCACGCACACGAAAAGTCATTTGGTCTGTAGGTCTAATCAATTGACAATCAGTAACGAACGGGTGGTACACAGGGGGAGGGCGACGCCGGGGTTAACCTTTTGCTCCGGAAGGTCGATGGAGTACTTGAACTTGTGTGTCTTGATGTGCAACCGATGGTTCCCAACGGCAGCAATCGCCCCATAGAGATCAGCAACCACAGATCTCCACTGCGTCCACTCGTTCGCGTTCTTGTCCGCGTACTCCCCATCCCAGAGGGTATCCAAAGAATCCAAAGTCCACGGGAACAGCGCCACGTTAGAAAAATCGCAGCACTCGTCGAACTTTTCGTTAGGCAGCTAACTGATTAGATCAACATCTCGCAGTCGTTGGATGGAGATCCAGACCTGCAATTGGAGCTGAAGATTGAAGGGTTGAGCATCATCCAAGTTTCTGTACCAAGGTAGGTTGT
>Ga0307511_10005477_pt1 | contig 12906 bp, 7 predicted proteins | sample 13_EM_MG_FD_200266 | JGI IMG/M metagenome (GOLD analysis project Ga0307511, IMG submission 200266) | Populus trichocarpa ectomycorrhiza microbial communities from riparian zone in the Pacific Northwest, United States - 13_EM | ecosystem: Host-associated > Plants > Roots > Unclassified | place...
TAATATACCCTATTGATCCAACAACCTCATGACTCGTTCTTTGTAGAGTACGAAGTTGAGTGAGATAACTATCTATGTTTTATTATGTTAAGAGTGAAGGGGTATATCAAGATTAGAATATTAGACAAGAAACACAGAAGAGCTTGAGATAGTCATATGATGGAGGAACAGAACACGACAGAGGCAGTAAGCAAGAATAAAAAGGAAAGAAACCAAACGAGCCATCATCTGGCAGTTACAACCCGCCAAGAAAACAAAAGTTGCTAACGTCCATCAACTTCTTTGATTTTCTCAGCCCAATATTAATATCCTAACTTACCTGAAAACGACTCTCTCTCTCTCTCTCTTCTTTGTCTACAGCTTTCATTCCATACCTATCTATGAAGGGAGCAGCTCAATATTAGCTTTCAATCAAGTTACAATTACAACATTTTCCTTGTCATCTCCGCCCTCTTGGTCTCAGCTCTTGTCTATATGTACCCTTTTGAGGTGGTGGTTTCTTTTTTTTCATGCTAACCTCTGCCGGTATTCAGTACTGCTTCATTCCCTAAAACCTACCAGCTTTCTCATGGGGTTGTTCAGAGCTAAGGGTGTGGTTTACAAGCCTGTTGAGAATGTTAATCTTGGCCCTGATAGTGATGAATCCTATATAAAAGCCAATGTTAAAGGTTTTCATTTCCATCTTCGATCCTGTTCTTGCTTTTGATTGCTATGATTGATCTTTCTGTTTTCTGCTAACACGGGAATTTGTAGACGAGTTTTAATGTTTTATTGTCTCGGTATTGAGATTCGTATACTGTTATATCATTTTGTAGGCAGAGAATTTTGAGTCAACGGAACATAACAATCAAGTGAATCATGTTTGTATGTCATTTGCTGTTAAGATTCTGACTGTTAATTTGTTGTTCTGGTCTGGTACAGAAATTAATCGCTCTGTTTAGACAGAAATTCTGGCAAGACAGGTTGCTTGAATACAACTTGCTGAAGTACTTTTGTTTGTTTGATTATACAATGTTCGCAATTTAAGTCTGGAATCAGTGATGGTGAAACCACATACTCTTAATTAGAGTCTGGACTAGTTTCACTACGCTTCCTGTCCTTTCTTCATCATTTAATTAAAATCAGAATTACCACAAGCAGAAACATGCTATTTTGAAGTCTTGATTAACACACATACGTCCTTGTGCATATGCCTATGCTTGCCTATATCAACGCGTATACTCGTGTTTGAGTTTATTTTCATGTTGTTGATAAATGGTATGTGCACTATATGCTAAAGTTTGCGTTTGTTTCTTAAGCTCCTCGCATGGCTGGATTTCTTGCCAAGATTTTCGCCTGGTTTCTCGAGTCGCGAATTTTCGGAGCATTCCTTCTGTACATCTTGAAGAGAAACAATCTAATTCACAAGGTATGTCTTTTCGTTTCTTCGTCATCTTACTCTGTAACTCTGTTCCTAGCATCTTTTTCATCCTCCTATGAATGATCAATTATGCAACTATTGATCTGTTACATTTCCCTTCTAGTTAATTGTCAGCATCTCCTTTCCCTTTTGCGTCGAGCTTCCACGTACTAATCAGTGATTATAATCAAAACCATATCAAGAAACATCATTAGCATCTATGCTTTGGTTCCTTCAAAGTATTAAGATAGTTATGCAGCTTTCTCAACTTTCTTCTTTCTGAATTGTCATCTTTAAGACTAAAACTATACAAGGGCCCATATTTTTTTAATTGTACAAGGAAGTTGTTATTGGTAGGTTATGAGTATGCAGAATGTACGCATAGTTCATTGAAATTTATATGACACCATTTTTTGTTCTTTCTTCTTATATATATTTTTTAAAAATTGTTGTTTGACAAACTAACCAAGATTTAAAGTAAATTCAGAATAACCAAAATTTGTGTACATTGCTACAATGCTGAATTAGATTTTCTTTTGGTAGTGAGATTAGACAGCGACACAGTATAAACTAGGTGTGCTACCTTGATACATCACCTAAGCTGATTTTAGCCATTAATTTTGGTATGAAAGTAAGCTCCTTCAATGGCTATAGTCCCCATATGGCTGTACTGGTGTGGACAGGACCATTCTACAATCTTGCCAGAGGGTTTTTAATGGTGCTATTTATTGTTAAAGGCACCGTTGGAGCTTGGTAGCTGCAAGCCCACCTGGCCAAAGGATAAAGTGCATATTGTCATCTTCACTTCATTGTTTCACAAACCATGCTGACTCTTCCACAGCCAAATTCTTAAATACCTAGTCTTGCCTACTTGCAGAGCTGCAAGCCCTCGTTTTCTTCGCAAGAAACTGTTCAAGTGACAGCCATTAAAGATTGTTTTATTGTGATCCTTCGAAATATCCCAGCAGAATTCCTCATAAACACATAGTGGCATTATCAACTGAACGAAGTTGACTAAACTTACACTTCAAGAATTTGTCTTAATTAACATTAGCAAATACAATTTCTTATCTCAAAGCCTCCATCAAATATTGATTCATCTAAAATCCCACCACTGATACTAAAATAACAATAGTAATAATCATGGTGGGGGCAGCTGCGGTATTGCTGGTGATAGTGATGATGATGAGAGCTCAGAAAAGATAAAAAGATTATAAAGTTGCGATCCATTTGCTCTGCATTGCATCCAGTTTCCGATGAAAAATCACGGAACATTGTTGAATATCCTGATTCACTGGACTACCAAAAGTTGTGGATTACTAGAGAATGACAAATGAAGCATAGGATGATTCAGCCATGAGCAGTTTTTATGTGCACGAATGCAAGCTTCCTAGTAGCTGAAAAACAAATATATGAAATGGTACGAACTCATAAACCATAATTCGAAATCCATGCCACCTGAGGTTTCAAAAATAAAGTCAAAACCAAACTCCCAGTACCAGAAAGAAGCCTCAGCCATTCAATTTTTCATCAGTTGATGTTCATAAAATTCCAGGAAAGAATACTTGATTTTCTAATTTTTTTGTCTTTCAAATATGCTTGAGCTAGAAAATAGCCAAACAAAGATAAGTTGTGGAACATTTAAAATATCAGATTTTTCATCATGTCACTGGAGGGCTTGTTACTCGTTCACAAATCTTGCAAGCTGGTCATATGTATATGAGGTCACACTTTAAGGCCTCATCTTGACATCACAAAAAAAACAACCTTTATTACACCATTTCTTTCTGATATTCTATGTCAAAGACTCACGAATGCCTGCTACTCTTTCAGCTTGTTACAAATGCAGAGCTGGAGGATTCACCTGTCTATGTCCCTTTGCATCCATTTGAAGGTAGGTTCACTACCTTTAAGTTTCCACCTCTTCTACTATCTCTGGTACTATTCACAGTCTGTAAATTGTTTATAGTTACAAAAAAGTTAGCATCAAGCATGTCTAGAAGAGAAAACCCTGATCTTTCAGGATTTCAAAAAATTATAACATGATCAGCCATTTATATTGCTTTCATTGGAGTTCCATGAGAAAGATTTTGATTTCAGTTCATCACTGCAGAGCTCAATGAAAAAGAAGTCAAACACGTAAATTCTGATCTATCACCATCTGAACAAGTTCAGCAGGCAGTTGGTTGTCTGCCTCTACCTTCAGAGAAGATTGTTAATGGATTGAAGCCATCTTCCCGTCGCTGGACAGTAATGGATTATTCTAAAGCATATAGCTCTGGAGAAATAACTCCGTACAAGGTACATAATTTCTTTCATGAGATGTTCTTTTCCGTTGCTGTTTGAAGTTAATGAAGCTGTAACTTGCACAAACACTTGAAACCTTAAAGTCTAATTACGTCATTCAAAGGCTTTCTTTCAGTCTCTTTTCTTGTTGCCGTCAAGCTTCTCGTGTAAAAAAATTCAAAGCAGTTTCCCATAAGTGCTTGACGTTATTCCACTTAGCACAGGTTGCAGAACGACTAGTAGCTGCAATCCATGAATCTTCCAGTCCTCCATTGGACATGGCATTCTTTATTAATTATGATGCTGAAGATATTTTAAGGCAGGCTAAAGAATCAACTCTTCGGTATCAAAGAGGTAGGCTTCATCGAAACTCATGAGTAAATCTTTGCGCATGAAAAAAATATATTGCAAGTTCGATAATCATCCTTCCAGAAAGAGTGCGCACTATATGTTTCATGAAAAATATCGGGTCTGAATTTATTGATGGTCTCATTCTTCTAGTCTCCTGAACCTTGTTATTTTCTTCTAGCCCACTATATTAAAGTAGTTGCTTTGAACATGCTACAAAACTCATACTTGTTCTGTTACACCCAGGGGAGCCAAGATCGGTTCTAGATGGAGTTCCAGTTGCAATCAAGGATGAAATAGACTGTAGCCCTTATCCAACAACAGGTAACTCATCGCTGACCATGTTGGTTTAACAAATTTCTCTGCTTAATTCTTCTATTAGTATACACTTCCCTTTTGTTGGTGTGTCTACTGATGCTGCCAACCGCAATTAGTTTGGGATTGAGGCCTGGTTGTTGTTGTTTTCACTGATACTATATATCACATTGATTTTTCTAGGAGGCACTAAGTGGTTGCACAAATTTAGACCTTGCAAAAGTGATGCCTTCTGCATTTTGCGCCTCAGATCATGTGGTGTGGTAATTATTGGAAAAACCAATATGCACGAGCTTGGCGCTGGAACAAGTGGAATAAATCCTCACTATGGGTACAAACACTCAGCTTTTCTTCTCTTATAAATTTGATAATATCCTGCTAGAAATCTTGGAAGTCACAACAAAAATACAGTACAATCTCTTCTTTTTTCTTGTAAATTCAAGTATAGTTTATTCTTCTCTGTTTAACTTCAGAAAGGTCCAAGAAAATGATGGTATCTCCACAATTATGAATGTTGTAGGGCTACTAGAAATCCATACGATCCTAGCAGGATATCTGGAGGTTCTTCTAGTGGATCAGCTGCAGTGGTTGCTGCAGGACTTTGCCCTGTTGCCCTTGGTGTTGATGGGGGAGGTACTTAAAATTCATCCTTCACTAAACAGTAATCGTATTGTGATTTTATATGTAGATTAACTGAATACAGAAGCTAAGCTGAGAAACACAAAAATAACATCTGCTATTGTTATTTCCCAGTTTATGAATTTCACTGACACGCCAAGAGGAAGATATTAACTGTTGAATTTAAAGCAAAATAGACAAGAATTTCATTTATACAAAGACACTTGCACCCACAGCTAGCTTAGGCACTCACTAGCTATACTTATTTTATCACTCACCACTGTTTTTCTCACAGTCGCGGCACAACACACCACTTAAATCTCACTCTCTTGCACTCACAAGTTCTTATTTTACAGCACGCACACCACTTTTTTCTACACCTATTCTTCTCACTTGCTGCACACCCTAACACAAATACTTCATATACATACTAAGTCGGTTGAAAGAATTGTATAGAGATCTTTTTCTTTTTTCTTTATTTTTGACATTAATGAAAAGTTGGAACTAGAATTCTCTAGAGGTGTTATTCTTGCATTAGTGGAAACTAAGTCCTAGAAATATCTTGCATGAGAATAACCGGGTTTTTATAGAATGAGAAAGGTAGGGGAGAAATATGGAATGATCTTCAACACCCCCCCGTCATTCCAGATTTCCTTATTATCATTATTTATGTTGAAAACATCACCTATTTAATCTTTCATGCAAAATATTTGGATTCGATAATTAGTTGAACCCAAGAAGACATAGGTCTGACAAGATATTAAACCTAATATGTTTGGGATCAGTCACCAGCTAAGTTCAAAGTATCATGGATTTGGTGATATGCTAAACTCATCATGTCTGGATTTAATTATCAGTTGAATCCAAGATAATATGAGTCTAATAAGATATCAAACCTAATATATTTAGGTTTAGCAGTCAGTTAGACCCAGGATAATAGAATACTGGCAAGATGTTAAACCCAGGTAACAGAAGATAGGTTGATAATCTTTGTCAACCAACCAAATGTTTTATCAAAATCTACCTTTTTTGTGGTGTGAACTCTTCATTCAATGAAAAAACCTTGTATTTTTCTTTCAACCCGTTTGGTGGTTTCTTAACCTTATATGCCCATTTACAGATATCCTAAGATTTCCTCTGACTTCCTTGTCTCGCTTTACTTCAATGTGAGAATCTCTTTCTTCGTTACTTCTTCCCACTCGACATTTCTCGACACCTCTTCAGATATCATCGGCTCCATCGCTTACTTTTCTTCAACCAAGCCCTGTGAATATAATGAATCTTCTACAATGGGCAATATTTATTCCCCAGTTTTATATTTCTCACCAGTTTGCAACTGACTCTCTTCGTCCAACTCCTCACTAGATGGGCATGTACACTCCTCCATTATCTTTGAAATTAATGGATTAGTTTCCACCAAATTGTTGACTTCTAATGTAGATAATGAAGGAACTTACAAATAAACTTTAACCCTAAAATATGATAATTTTAGCCTTTTGTATATAGACTAAGTACATAAATATTTTTTTTCTCACTTGAACCAATAATTTAAGAAAAACCCAATATTCTTGTTTTACTTTCCCTAGAAATCTTATCTTTAATGCTTGGAGTAGAACAAATAAATATTTGTTTTCTGCAGCTTGCCAAGATCATATAGACAGACTTTTTTAACAAATTAATAAATTTATTTGTGAAGGAAGGTTCTGCCATTTATCCAGAAAATTCTGCAAAATTGTGAAACATATCGCCATGTATCATGTCAATAATATCTAAGTATATACACCTTTCATCATAATGTAATTAGGATCCGTGAGAATGCCAGCAGCTCTTTGTGGTGTTGTTGGTTTCAAACCAACTTTCGGGCGTGTACCTCACTCTGGGTGAGAGCTCATTTCTATCTTGATTTTATTTCAGAAATATTTGGTTTTCTCAACGCGGATGAAATTTCAATATTGTGAAGATAAATTTTCCATTTTTTCAGTGTTCTTCCTCTGAACTGGACAGTGGGGATGGTAGGAGTGTTAGCAGGCACAATAGAGGATGCATTAATCGTGTCAGTGTCATCTCTTTATTCCAACTTTTTTTCTGAGTTACAATTTTATGTTTCGATGCCTTTTTCATAAATTTGAATAGAGTTCAAAGTACATTATTTCTCCAGTTATGCAGCTATAAATGGCCCAGTTCCATCCCATGAAACCTCTGTTATACCACCGGTAAGAACCTGCTCCGCAACTTTCTTTTAAGTTTAAACTCCTACCCTCTGAGCACTCTTTGGAAGTGGCCTTGTTAACTATTTCAGAGTAACATCTGATAAAACACAAAACTTTCCTTCTCTGTTTCTGAAACTATTAGCCAAAGATGTATTTCCCAATGCTACAATCAACAAATTCAGTGTCAGACATCACATTGGCAAGATACGGGGAGGTTAGTAAATTATCAACCTTAGATTCACATATATTCTTGTTTCAAGTGAATTATAATCATGCAGAAAAATCCATTTATCTGTAGCAGATCATTCTTCTGATTCTTTCCTTTTGATTATTGAACCACGAAATGGATCCATTAGTGGTTTAATGATTGCAGTGATGATATTAGAACATGCTGTTCCCTAGCATTGCACAAGCTTTCTGAGAAGCATGGTTGGAAGGTATAGATAATATATCATCCTGTACAAAATTCGATGCAATGATGAAGTTTTCTGCATGTTTCTTTGAAGAAATTTAGGCCTTCTATTTTCAAGGAAGCTCTTGACCAGCTTGGCCATTGTACATTGTCTGCTAATGCTTTATATGGTCTTTTGCATGCAAGACTGTAGATGTTACCATACCAGACATAGAGGCGATGCGCCTCGCACATTATTTAACAATTGGATCTGAGTGCACCGCTGCTCTTAGTTCTTATCTAGAAAAGTTGTGAGTTGTCTCTGGCTACCACATTTTCATCTTTCTATCCAATAAAATATTGTTAAACATGGATGGTGATATTATGTGCTCTTGAATAAAGGGATATTGCAGAGTCAGGATGGGATGTAAGGGTAGCACTTAGTGTTTATGGTGCTTTCAGTGGTGAAGATTATATAAAGGCTCAGAAACTTAGGTACATTACTGGCTACATTTCATTGTTTTTTTATATATAATTACAAGGCATGGTGACAGTTGAAATTAAATTGGATCATAAATGGAATACCAGCTTCCAGCATCAGTAAATTCCGAAAATCTGACTTGAAGATACATAACAACATGATGAGCCTTCATATGCTGCATTTCATTTTAGTTTTTCTGGTTTTCATCTTGTGATGACTTCTAGTTTCAAATATTTCATTGGTGAAGCTTTGTGTTAAGTACATCAGTGGCAAAATTTTCTGTTTCACCCCAAATCTGCACAGTACCTCTAACTAGCAATATTTAGTTATCTATGACAAAGTAACTCAACTATTTAGCTGGCCATTGTTTCATGTAATGGTAAAAGTCTCGAACTCCTAAACACAAGTAGCGGATTCAGCTCTAACAGAAGCGCATTCACGCAAAAGTTCTTGAAGCTTAAGACCATTTCACTTCAATCCCCTGCTAGTGTTCTGGATTGATTTCTAGCAGTATATCTGGTTCTCAAGATATTATACTTTCATATAAATTCTATCAATGAGTTTACAAGTCACTTTCATTGATTTTTAATTCCAGCTCATATTTAAACTTCAATTAGACATTCCCTTATCATCAGCATTTCGAATCCCCTTGGGAAATAGATAGCCTGTAGGTGAAGTTTACTTGTTAGTTAACAGCAAATCACTTATCATTTTGACTCCTACATAATTCTTCATTTAATTGTTTGCATTTCATGACTACATTTAATGATTCAAGATCCTATGCATTTGCAGGAACCGCCAGATACAATTTCACAGGAATATATTTACAAAAGCAGATGTAATTGTTACACCAACAGTAGGGTATTGATTTCTCCTTTTTTTTGTCCTGTCCAAATGTTACTGATGCATGCTCTCCCGTATTTGTTTCAAAGGGCTCAAATTGCACTCTTTAGTTGCTATCCTATACTGTAGACAGTATTGCATGTATGAAGCTACTATCTTCGACATCAAAATGCGCTTTCATCCTGCTTATGCCTGATATTCATCTATTTTATACGACAGCGTAACTGCATACCCTATTTTGAATGATGCTCTCCAGACTGGTGAGCTGGACTACATAAATGGAGGTAAGAAGTTCATGGCATGGCAAGATTTTAACAAAAAATGTACAACGAAAATGTTTGAACCCTCAAATGGCTTCACTATAAACTTTCAACTAGTCAAATAAAAATACAATTTCGTAATCATGGTGACCCACTTTTACTTTTGCAGCTGCGCTAGTTCGGTATCAGATAGCAGGAAATTTTCTGGGATTACCTGCAGTTACTGTTCCGGTAATGATCTTCAATGCTAGCTCCTACTCATTATTTTATTTGGCTAGTTTTCTTCTATTAACCTGAAATATGTAACACAGGTTGGATATGACAAAAAAGGGTTGCCTATAGGCCTTCAATTTATTGGAAGGCCATGGTCTGAACCAACATTAATCCACATAGCACATGCTATGCAGGTATATTATCAATTTATCATGTTTTGAGATTTAGATTTGTATAATGTTCCTCTCCTTTTCTTTCAATTTGACTCTTAAGATACATATTAAAAATGCTTGCAAACTTGATATTCCAAGTATTCATGTCTAGCCATATGCATGATGTGCTATTATTATCTTTTCCACCTCCAGTGATGTGTTTTCCATGTAGCATTTAAGATAACTATTTGACTAACTGTTTCAAGGAAGAATCGTCTTTGCAAAGCTCCCAGGCAATTGGATTGTCTTAAAATTTGAAAATCTTTTTACACGATGTTCATGTTATTTATGCATAGGGACTGATCCGTGAAGTATTTTGGTTTCAGACTCTGTGCATCTCAGAGTACAGAAAACCACGGGCTTTCTATGATTTGCTCAAGAAGGATTAACTGAAACAGGAAGCTTCAAAAGATCGAAGACGGTCTTTCAATTGTCAAAGTATTTCTACTCCCTGTTGTTTCCTCTTGCTCTTTATGAAAATGTGGAAACGTTTTGCATGGAGTGCCTGGTTATCCTTAGCTTTTAGCACTACTATGTAAAAGAATTTCCACAATCAACATGTATTTTATATTTGATAAAAAAAAAAAGGTTACTTACATACTGGTTATATTTGTATGCACATCAAAGCAATCATCATACCCAGCATTTCCACTTGCACACCCGCAGGCCTTATTGTCCAATTTTAAAACTTTGAACCCATCCCTCAACAGGATCTTTGTCAAACTTTGATCAGCCATATTTGTATGCACATAAAAGCAATCATCATACCCAGCATTTCCACTTGCACACCGGCAGGCCTTAATGTCCAATTTTAAAACTTTGAACCCATCCCTCAACAGGATCTTTGTCAAACTTTATCAGCCATATATAAGGTTTCCGTTCTTGTCGGCTCAGACTCTAGCCCTTCTTGTTCAGGACCCTAACCTACTGCCACAGATTCATTCTCACGCATCTTGGCTTGTTCTTCTTCCCTCTGTTATTTATCAACTCGTGGTTTAAAGGCATATTTCGTCCCCGGATAATAAATAGCCTATCTGTCAATTTCAACCCAGTTGTTCCAAAATATTCTGACACGTGAGATCCAACTGTATTTTTTGGTGGAGTGATTATGGTGCTGCTGAGTAGTGATGGTGGGGGCAGAGGAGGAGAGGTGGTGGTGGTGATAGTGGGGTGGTGGCAGCAGTGGCAAAAGCGAAGGCAATGGTGTGGTGGGTTTCTTAAGACAGGACAACAAGGACCAAAAGGTGATGATAGTAATCGAATAGTTGGAATATAGTGCAGGTGAAATTTCACAGGAGTGCCATGAATTGGATAAGGTGAGAGAGAGAAATATTAAGCAAAATTATATCCATTTAATTATTTTTGCCACTTTCAACAAATACCAAAATCATATCCTGTCATTTTGAAATTGAAAATTTCAATTCGATAAGCATCAGAGAATCTCAATTCTTTTTGTAAAATGTTTTATGAGCCAAAAATATTTTTCAAAAGGCGAAGTTAGTAGTTTATTTAGGTAATATCATTTTATTAGACAGTTTGATAGTCAATCAAAAGTTTTTAAATGTCCATTCTTATTTAAGCATGCTTGCTAAAACTCTAATTTATTTATGAAAAAATATTGCCGCCACTTCCCCACTGCAGGAGCAGAAAGCTGTCAAAAAAGCAAATTGAAATTCTGAAAAACGTAGAGGAAAATATTGATTGTTATGTATTTTTTTTTTATGGATAATTTGTTTGTAAATGAGGTGATATTTATAATTTTATATAAATACAACTGCAAATTCAAATGAAGGAATCTACATTCTTTATGACAAGAATGAATGCTTTACAGTGGAAAAAATTTAATACCTAGTTGTTTCCTTAAATTTCACTCGTCATATACTAATTTTCATTGCGAACCCTGCTAAGACCTCTGGGGGGAAACTTTCCAAATCCATTTCTGTTCTTTTCAGAAACAAAGCTCGAGTTTAATGATAATGATGACTCCCTATTACTTCCTTTCTTTGATCTTAAAGCACCTCTACTGACTTGGAAGGCTTCAGAATCTCTACCTGAAGATAGATTTCTAGGATCAGGTCTCTGTTGTTCATCATCAGCATGAGCCTTTAATCCTTCACTACTGGCATCTGAGGATTTCTCAGAATCAAACAAGAGGTCTTCGAATGTTGCAAGAGATTTCAACTGAAGACCAAGAGATGAGATCGTTTTCTGGCAATCTGCAAGTTTGCTTGCAGCAACAGCTAGCTCTTTCCCCTGCGATAAAAAACAAGATGTGAATACCATTTACCAAAGCAATTGTGTTTAGCAAATTACTATTGTTCTTTAAACCCATCTGTTTTTTTAACAGATCATGTCATGATTAGCATGCATCCAGAAATACAAGAATTTTAGGTATCTCATATCATTCATAACTGTGATGCCAATTGGTTTTATGAGGTCAAAAATGATTCTGACAAAGGATATCATTGAAAAAATGATGCAAGAAATTTTGAAGGTAGCTTTGAAACCTTTTTTTTTTTTTTTTCTTGTAAAGGTAAAACTGCTCTTTTTAATGGAAGCTAACCCGAGAAAATATTTTATTCCCTTTGAGATAAAGTTTCAAATTTAATCGAGTAGCTAACTAAAAAGAAAATCATTGAAAAGAACAATAACGCAACAAGGACCATTTGCTTTTGTAGAAGTTTCGCAATATGAAAGTTAATCAGAAATGGACAACAAGGATTACAAGATATTAGATATAAAGACTTGAATTTGTCAAAATTCAAGTTTAAATGGTTACAGCGAACAGTGGTATAACTAGTCTATAAAACAGTCCTCTCCTGAGACTTCGAAATTTGAAAGAAGTTACAGACTACCAGTTGAAAGTCATCCCAGAATGCAAATCACTATGTTGCACAGAATAGGAAAAGGAATTCAGGACATTTTGATCCCAGAACAGTATAATGGCGGTAGATTTATTTATCAACTAAGGTGGTTTTTGATGTTGTGGTAACGGTTGCTTTTCAAAGTGTTTTTTTTTGTTTAAAAATGTATCAAAATAATGTTTTTTCATTTTTAAAATTTATTTTTGATATTATTACATCAAAACAAACACAAAAAAACTAATTTAAAGCAAAAAAAAATCAAAAGCGTGGTTTGACCACAAAAACAAACACTACCTAATGGTTGGCTTGGCTTGTTATAAGTTGGGGTAACAGAGTATAGCAGCCAAGATGGAAAATGCAAGTGGATCAATATGTATGGCAGATTTAAGGCACGAGAGACCATGTAAGTTGACTCAATTACAGTAAATGCAGCATTTATGAACTTGGAGTGGGAATAGTTATTGAG
>Ga0307511_10005481_pt1 | contig 12898 bp, 8 predicted proteins | sample 13_EM_MG_FD_200266 | JGI IMG/M metagenome (GOLD analysis project Ga0307511, IMG submission 200266) | Populus trichocarpa ectomycorrhiza microbial communities from riparian zone in the Pacific Northwest, United States - 13_EM | ecosystem: Host-associated > Plants > Roots > Unclassified | place...
TAGAAAAGTTGGTCAACGGAAAACACTTTCCAGTCAAAGAAAAATTTGGCTTGGTTTCCGAGAAAGTGTTTTCCTTTTATTTTGGGCGGAAAACACTTTCCGGAAGTTGTGAAAAATTTAGAAATGTCATATTATTTGCTGATTATATCAAATTTAGTCCTCAAACTTTTGATTGCTATATATATTTTGTTTTGAATATTTGTTTTTCAATTTCATCTCTTAAAATTTAATTTTTATATTAATTTTGGTTCTTATTTTTATAATTGTTATTTGCTTTTTCCTTATTATTTTTTAATTGAAATTTTTTATCTATCAAATCTGGTCCTCGTTCTTTTGATTGTTACTTATTTTATTTGAAATAATTTATGAAATGTTAATTATTATTATTTTAATTTTATTCATCTTTTAATTTTTTTATTTTTTAGATTTGATCTTTATTATTTTGATTATTATTTATTTTATTTGAGATAATTTATGAAATTATATATTTTTTTAATTTTATTCTCATTCAACTTTTTAATTTGTAAGATTTGTTTCTCATTATTTTAATAAACTTGAAAAAAATAAAACATTAATAAGTTATTTTCCAGCTCATTTTCCATGATATAACCAAATACTGGAAAGTATTTTCCAATTTATTTTCTATTACATTATCAGACATCAGAAAATAATTTATTTTTTTGGAATTTATTTTTCAAAAACAAAAATACTTTTTAATAAACAAACGAGATTTAAACTTTTTTTTTTTTCAAAACCATGGCAGAGTTCGGGTCAAAACTAGTTAATAAATTCGAAGAAAGCCCCCGAGGTACGACTGCATTTATAAAAATAAACGAAGCACATACAGAAGTGAAAAAAGAGTAAAAACAGGACAAATAAAGAAATCAGTCCTTCCCCCCTCCCTTCATCCCATTTCTACGATCAATCTCTACTATTCCTCTCAAACTGCCACCACTACTGCCTCTCTCTCTTCGTCTACAAGCAACTTCACTTCCAAAACCAGTAGCACTTGAAAATCAAATCATTGAACTTATGAAACCCTAAAATTCGTCAACATGAGTATCGAGCCTTTCAATAGGTAACCAACTCGTTGATTCAATAAAACTTAATCAGTACATAACTAGACTTAATTACTAACCGTATAAAATTTAATTAGTACATAACTCGACTTAATTACTAACTGTTTTCCTTTCCAATTTCAATTTTGTTTGTCAAAAAAACAAAACAAAACAGGCTTGTGAAGCTTGCGGCTCGAGCATTTTATGATGATATAACAACAAAAGGAGACAATCAACCCAAAACGGGACGGAGTGATAATAGGGGCATCGCTGTAGTAGTGCTTGACGCTCTCACTAGGTGCAGCTTCTCTCGCTTTCTCTTGTAATTGATTTTGAGCGTACTTGTTTTCATTTTACTAATCAGTTTAACTTTTAGAAGTAGAAGTAACTTTTTTTTTCCTTAAATTTTTGTGAACTTTTTTTTTGTAATTAATTAATATGTGATTTATAAGGTCATGTGTGTAGATAATAGTTTGGGGATTGACTTAAGGTTTTAGTGTATTTTAATATGGTTAGTTGTGATTGTGATATATATTGGATCACAGACGACAATGGGTAAGGGAAGAAGATTTGGCCAAGGAGTTGAAATTACACTCGAAGCAACTTCGTCGGACTCTGCGGTTTTTCGAGGAAGAAAAACTCGTGACCCGGGATCATAGGAAAGAGGTTGATGTTTTACTTTGTTTGCATCAATTTAGTCTGGTTGATAGACTGCAGGATAAAAAAAGTCATTAATTGTTGGAAATCTGGAATTAAAGTTTGTATTTTGATGTGCCACTGAAGCATTTTATTTCTCTTTCTTTTTTCTCGCCACAGAATCCATTCCCGAACCATGTTTATTGAAGTAATATTTGCTAATAAGGAAGTACAACTTTGCTCTTTTCTTGTTTTTTCTTATTTAATTGTTTTAGATTTCAGCCTTATTTTCCTTTTGTGGTCATTATCCTCATGTACAGTGCTTGAGCTAAGGAAAAAGAAGAGAAGAGAGGATTTTTAGGGCCTAGGGATACATTTGTTATCTCTCGCATGAGAGGCTTTTTTTGTGTTTTGAGTTTCCAATTGTTGAACTTCCTAGTTTCCTCTTCCAATAATCTAGCCCTGTCCTCACAGTCCAAGTTTTTTTGCCATTTATTAACAATGAACAATCTTGGTGGAAATTTGTGCTTCTTATTCACAATCTTAGATGCCATCATTTGATTCATTAAGGATATCTTTCCTCCTGCGTTATTGTTAGTCTTTTGGTTTGTCACAGACGGCTAAGGCTGCGAAGATGCATAATGCTGCAGTAGCTAACACTACTGATGGGCATAGAACCAAGGAGGGAGATGACAAGATCAAGATGCACACTCACTCTTATTGCTGTCTAGATTATGCACAGGTTCTCTCCCTCTCTCTCTTTCTGTGCGTGCATGCACACTCAATATAGGAACCTTCATTTGATCAGCTTTTTCACTGTATTATTTTACCAAATGTTGAGCTGACTTCTTTACAAATTTTGGATTCCAGATATATGATGTTGTTAGGTACAGACTGCACCGCATGAGGAAAAAGCTGAAGGACGAGTTGGAAGACAAGAACACTGTTCAAGAGTACACATGCCCCAACTGTGGAAGAAGGTATTTATTGGTGTTTTTTTTTTGTTCTCATTTCTGTCTGTTTTATTTTGAGAGAGGATTTGTCTCTATCTGTACATATGAGGGTATTTGTTTTTTGTTTGATGTCATATAACCAGATACAATGCTTTGGATGCTCTGCGCTTGATGTCTCTAGTTGACGAGTACTTCCACTGTGAGAATTGTGATGGGGAGCTTGTAGCTGAGAGTGACAAGTTAGCTGCCCAAGAAGGTGGAGATGGAGATGACAATGCTAGGAGGCGGAGGCGTGAAAAATTAAAAGACATGCTTCAGAAAATGGAGGTAGCTATTCATTTCTATTATCTTGTTTGTTCAGGATGCTAGCAATCTTTTCCTTTTTAAATGCTACTTATTATTAATGAAAGCTTGTTATAGAGTTATAGAAGAGGTTCTTGGCAGAAGGTTTGTCATTGAATAACAAAAATATATCCTTTATTACTCTTTGGTATGGTTGGAGTTATTTTATTAGCTATGCCATATCTTTGTTTCTGTATTAGTGATGCAGGTTCTATGCTGTGAAGCTGAGCAAGTGGCCATATCTTTGTTCCTTTATTACTCTTTTTTGGTTTTTGATTTTCTTTTTTACTCCTGGATTTCTCCATGAACAGAGAGCATATGGAGATCCAAATCCTTTATTTTACTCATAACTAAAAGAATTTCACAATGTCATAACAATGAGGATTTGACTTTTGATGTTTTTCCTAGGCATTATGAATGTTTTCGAATCATAAAATCTGGGCATTTTTGAAACCTAACTCTTCTTTTTCAGACTTACCATCCCCTTTTCCTTTTGGTTTTCTTTTCTCAAGGTAGTTTTCTCTTGTATATTCCTTTTGTGTTACATTTAGATAAGCAAAATTGGTGTTTAATGTTCGGTACATTCACAGTACCTCATCTTGGTTGATTAACTGGGTTGCATCTTGATAACATGTTTGATGTGCTTATTGCATGCAATAAACAAAAACAAAATACAAGGATGGACTTCTACTACATTCTTAATCATGCTTATGACAGGATGTGGTGTCATTGTTGTGAGAAAAACTAGTTGACTATTCTGTTCTCATATGCACATAAGAAAATGCAGGTAGATTCTAAATCTGGAATTGTGCACAGCTTCTGAAATCGTTGATTTGCATATTTCAAGAATGTTTTGTTGGATGCTACATCATTCCAACTCTTAATGTCATGTGATATGTGAACTCTTGCTCTCTTTACTGCTTCTGTATAATTTATAGGTTTATTTTCTCAATGACTGGACAAATTGAAATGGCTAGGTACAACTTAAGCCATTAATGGCTCAACTTAGCAGGGTGAAAGATTTACCTGTCCCTGAATTTGGGAGTCTTCAAGAATGGCAAATTCATGCAAGTGCTGCTGGCCGTGCTGCAAATGGTGATTCTAGTTACAATGATCCCTCCAGATCTTCTCAAGGGTATGGTGGAACACCAATGCCATTTCTGGGAGAGACAAAGGTAACACTTTTCTCGGTCCATCCTACAATCGCTCTTTCTGCTTGAAGTTTGAGTGCAGAAAATATCTGCTGTTACTCATGCAGTGTTTTTTATAAACTATAAGGACTTTTTATATGGTTTCCTACACTAAAATTTATGTAGAAGTTATTTTCATAGAGATGATACTTCTACCAGGGAGCTTTAACGCCTCTGGTGTACCCAAGCAGCACTACACCTTTCAGAGATCGTAAATTATTGCCATCCCTAATTTTCTAGGGTTAGCTTTTTGCATGAAGTTAATGGACAAAAATGGTTTAGCATAAGCTAAGGTATTGCTGCACTTTGGATTTAACATTGTGCCTTTTAGTAAGCCATCAATTTTAATTTAATGCACCAAATAGATGAAATTTAGGCTAGAAGGTGAATGGGGTGTTAGGTAATAAGCATTTTGAATCAAACCAATTCACTGCCTTCTAGGCCATGAAGGAGTTGGGTGCTTCCCTCATCTGTTAAGCCATAGCTTTACATGTGAAAACTCCATATGATCTAAGCTAGGTTAGTTCAAGCCTTGGTGGTGGTAGCATGACAAGTTTTAAGGCTATAAATTAGGGTCATATTTCAAAGAGTTGATCAAAATCATAACTCTCTCAAGCACTCTGTCTATCATTCACTGATCTCTTGAATGTGGATGGTACCTTGCCAACCACGCAGACCTTACTGTTTCTCTCAGTCTCTCTTTCAAGAAAGGGATCAGTGTTTTTTCTCTTCTAGCGAGTCATAACTTCACTTGTCAAACCTTCAGTCCATCAACGGTAGGTTAGTTCAAGCTTTGGCTCTAGTGTGAGAATGGAAGAATCATTTGCTCCAACTTGTAGACTTTACTGAAAGTTCTTAAGGCAACTAACGTAATCTTGCATGCTAAATTTATTTGATAAAGTGTTTTGGCTTATCATCCTCACCTGGATGTTACCTAACAAACCAGATTAGGTGTTTTGACCTATTGTTTTGGGTGTTCACGACAATAATTCAGTGTGAATTTTTAGTAGTATTTTTGGGTTTGTTGATCTTTATTTAATGAGTTTAGGTGGTGTTTGAGCAAAAAAGATATGTGCCATGTACAATAATGTATGGTATTGTGTTGATATAATCCATGAGAGGCGTGTAATGTACAAACTCCCTTCACTTTGCCACCACTTAAACCTTCATACATATGGGAAACGAGTTGAAGCTTTTGAAAGTGGTATGGATATGATGAAATCACTCCTTTGAACTATCTGGCTTGTGATGTGATTATTTAAGGCAATCTAGAAGTTTGATATCAAATGTGATAGTTGAAATGGCATGTATAATATCTAAATGGTAACTTTCCCAATTGAAAAGTTGTTAGTGCTTTTTTTCGGTGAAGTTCATCCATACTTGGCTATGATCGGTCATGAAAACATCAGTTACAGGTGTTATTTTGACTAGCACATTTGACATGCAGCACCGAGTTGAATTTAATGCATCAAAGAGATGCCAATTGAGACATGACCAGGTTTGAGAAAGGCATACTGCAGACAGGCTGGTTTACTTTATAAATTTGGCGAGATAAAATGGAACCATTTTTGTCAATAGTGCCCATTTTGTTCAGTTATATCATGGGCTTGTTGTTGACAAAGTTGATAGCATCAGTGATGATGCTCTATTTGAATGATGCCTTCTTAGTACAGGGATGCTGAATGTGTTATAAACTGCTGTCCCATCAATGTGGCTGGTTAAAGTGATATTTTGAGTTGACTGATTAATTAATTCCACCAAATAGATATATTTAGGTCTAAATAACTCTTTCAGAGCATTTCATACTCTCTTTTTACAGTGGGGAATCAATGCTGATGATACTAGGAAACATTGAGGGCAAGGGCAAACTGTCTCCCTCGCTAACTGTAGAGAGATCTATTACATGTTTCTCTTTCATAAATAATTGGTTGTATTGACATTAATGATCCATTTCAAATGGTCAGTAAAAGGATCATGGAACCAATGTTCTATATATCATGTGTGCTTGTCTCTGTGTGTGATAAAGGAAAAGGACAGCTCTACAAAAGGGAGGGTAAGTCGTAAAAAAAAAAAAAAAACCCCTCAAAGCTGTAACCAATGGCTGTGTCAGATGTAATGGACATTCTTTGAACTCCCTTTTTGACAGGGTCTTTTTTTTTCCCTGTTAGGTGATTCAGTTCTTTTTAACCTTACCTTTTTTGTAGGAGTTTTTTTTTTCTTTTTTCAGTCTTCTGGTTACATAGAAAATTTTCTATTTACCATGCTATGGCTAATCATTGAAATTTGTTGGGTCTTTGTTACGAACACTGGCCATGTAAAAGTTTCTAACATCAGCATTTGCTTCGATATTGGATTAAATTATTCACAAGCTATAAATTGCTAAACTTTGACAGGTTGAAGTTTCGTTTTCTGGTGTTGAAGGCAAGGAGGATCTCAAATCTGAAACTGCAAGTACCGGTCTGAAAGTTTTACCACCATGGATGATCAAGCAGGGAATGAACCTTACGAAAGAGCAACGTGGAGAGGTCAAGCAGGGGTCTAAGATGGATGACAGTTCAGCAGCAGCAGAGCCCCCAGATGACAAAAAGATTTTTATTGAGAATGATGACAAGATAAAGGTCTCCTGCATGATATTATATTTGCATGTTCTGATTTGTTATACATGGTTTTGCTTCCTCTTTTAACCTCACTTTCTTATCTTTTGACTTGGCTTCTTCTTTTCAAATGACAGGATGAGTATGTTAAAGCTTATTATGCTGCTCTGCTTCAGAAACAACGAGAAGCAGAAGAATCTGCTGAGAAACAACAGGAATTGTTACAGACATCCATCTCCAATGGTTTTTCCAAATCATCTTCTGATCGTCAAGTGGGCATGAAATCCAAACGCGAGGAGGATGATGAGCCAGATGATGATGTTGAATGGGAAGAGGCTCCAATTGGAGGTATGTCTTATTTATCAATGGAATGGGATCCTCTCCAATCCTACTAGGGACTAGGAGGCGTGTCAATGCATCCTATGCATGCTAGGAAGTGGCATCCTGCCCCTGCATTTGTTGTGCTTTACATTGGTGAAAATTGTTATTTGTTTTTCTTTAGTTAATAGATGAACAATAGTATTCCGAGACTAAAAAGAATGAGTACAAATGGAAGTTAAGACATCCTCCTTGAGGAAAAAGAAAAAAAATCTCAACTTATATAAAAGTGAACTCCAATTGTTTTGCATGCTCACTAAAAACGCCGCACATTAAGTGTGCATGTTGGGATTTGAGTTTTCAAAACCATGGTTTTAAAAAAAGCAGCAGATTGTTGCTTCTCCAAAACCATATGTTTTGAGTTTTTGGGATTTCAAAACATGGTTAAAAAGATAATCAAATATCCATTTTGGGATTCCAGACCTGCCTTTTGGCTCAAAACTTGATCCTAAACACACTTTAAAAAGCTGTGAAAGCAATACCAATCATATTATTGTGGAAGCCCTGCATCTCCAAAGCATCTGACCTTTCATCTCCAAAGACCAATGTATATTGTATCAACTCCAGGCTATAGGGACAGATTACTGCAAATTCACATAACCTATTCCAACCTTATGCTATTGAGCTACGGGAGGAAATATGATTCCCTGTTTAGTTGGCATTAAAACACATGATGCATGCATATGTTTAAGATGCATTTGGCACATATGGAGATAGATTAGGAGCTTCCCATTTTTTTATCCTTCGAAGAAGATATGTACTTCCATATTTAGGGTATAACCTGGTTTCATTTATAATGAAACCATTCTGGCTTGGCTTTGTAAATGTTGTAACGGGTGAGGTGGGACAGCCAGTGAAAGATTTTGGAGGCAGTTATTTTAGGAATATATTTAGGTTTAATTAGTTTCCTGATAACATTAAAGACTGTTTAGTATGTTTTCCTCTTCCTATTTCTATTTGGTTTGGCACCCTTAATATCGCCCTACCCAGACATTCAAGTCACATTTTGAATATTGATTAATCAAATTAATTCAGGGTTCTCTTGTGTTTTATACATCACCTGGACTAAAACTAAAATTGCAGAGACTGAGCCATACCAAATTTGGCGGCTTGGGAGTGCAGAAAACTTTTAACTTCATAGGTTGTTGAAGTTTTTCTTCTTCCGTTTGAACTCTTCTCCTCCCAGTTCATTACTTGTTGTCTACAATACTGCAGGCAACACAAGTGAAGGTTTTAAGGTTAATGACTTGAATGCTGAAGCTCCTGCTTCTGGAGAGGATGACGAAGATGATATAGACTGGGAAGAAGGTTGAGCAAACACTGCTTTTGCATTCCCCATCAGCTTAGGCACCATAAAATTGTTGTAAAACATATGATGTTCAAGTTGGCTAAAGTTTACCTGGATATGGTTTTTTCTGTAGATTTTTGTTTTGATTGAACACTAAAGAAGCTCTAGACATTAGTACTGAAAACAACTGCAAGAGCTGATCCTTGCATGATGGAGAGGACCTCTGTGTCAAGTGGTGGGACTTTCGTGTTCGTTTCAGCAGTTCATGTAAAACTGCATTACATTGTATATTGGCTCTCTTGGTGAAAGCTGAAACTGTGAAAGACATTTCCAAGTGCTTGAAGCGATCATTTCGCATTCACCAACAACTAGCAAATTGTGAGAGTAACTTTGATGGCCATGGGTGCCATGAAAAGGGAAAAAGAAAAGAAAATGAAGGAATGAATGAATAAAGATGAAAACTTCGATTAGCTTGTAGAACCAGGGAGGGGAGAGGACGGACCCCCAAATTCATTTTCTAGTTTAAAGGGGAAATATTTCCATAACTTACGAAGGGAAATTATTAGTATTGCTATTAATATGATTAGTAGTTTAATTGCCATTCCAGTCATTTGTGTTCTACTGGATTCACTGTCAGCAAGTTCATAATAGAAAATCCACTCCTTGGAAGTTCAAATGTGCACGACAAAATGCTAACCAAAAGGGTAATAGTAAGTTAGTAAACTCCCCACCAAAAACAAATTGAGCCCCTTGGATAACATTTGAGTTTTGGATATCTGCAAGTGCATAGACTATCACAAACACACTTGTGTTTATAGTGGGTGTCTGTGGTTTAAAAAAGTGCATGGTTAGGTGGTTGACCATGGATGCATCATAGTTGGTAATGATCATTTTCTTTTGATGCCCAACTACTCCTGAGAACTTTATGTTACCCAAAATAGTGTGTTAAATCGGATGGCCAGTGTTGTTCACTATCGGTATGGTGAGCCATCTCAGGCCATCCATGTGTCGGAAAGTAGACATGAATGAGGAAATTAGTGGTGCGGTGAACTTCAAAATTATCTTCATGGTTCCCCAAGGCTTGCTTTAATTTCTCAAATTTCAAAAAGGCATTGAAGTCATTACCACTTCAGGAATATATGGAAAGTATCACAATTAACCAGAAGAGGGGAGAGAAAGATTGAGGAAATTAGTTCAACCTGCCTTTGTAGCTGGTGTAAGAGCACACAACCATACTGGGTCCTTGTCCTCATGTGAAAAATATTAAGTGAAGGAGGTTTTAACTTTGATTAGTTGAATGGTGCTGCCCTCCCCGTACATAAAATTTAATCCCATGTAGAATTGAACATGCATATCTATGATCAAGAGTAGTGAAAATGAGGTTTTGTTATTAAATGTTTGGTATGCTGGACCATATTGATTGGATTAAATAGAACAGAACAGAACAGAACATGACTGGACAAATAACAATCTTCTCTTGTATTTGGTGTGCTTCGGACTGAACATGAAATTTGTTTTATTTTATATTTGGTAGACAATAGACAGAACTCGGCTGATCTATACCTGAAAGAGTTTGGGTTTAAGAAAAAATAGAGAATAGATTAATTTGACCTTAGTTAAAAACCTGGGTTGAACTGCGACCTAGTCAACCTGAGATAAAACAAGTAGAAAAAAAATCTATTGACCTTTTTTTTTCAATTTTTTTGGTCAAAACGAGTGTCGTACCCTTTGCGAGAGTGCGGCGTTTCGACGACCCTTCCTGGGTGGGTTAAGAGGTCTTTGGTTGGATAAGGAGGTGCCATCTTGTATTATGGTTACTAGGAATCCTAACAAGTCTTTAGAGATTCTAGGCAAAGGGACTAGTTGCGTAAAGAGAGTATTATGGTTATTAGGAATCCTAACTAGTCTTTAGAGATTCTAGGCAAAGGGACTGGTTGCGTAAAGAAAATGTATTAGCACTCATAATACGCCTTACCTGAAGTAAACTGAATCATTTTTCTTTGTTTGTGGTTGCTATGGTATGATGGTGTTTCTAAATTTTATCAACCTACTATGACAAGTTTGCTACGATAAACAAACCCTGGTGTTCTAGATTAAGAACTTGGTCTAAAAGATCCCGATTTGAAAAGATATTAGAAGAAAGTAAGCTCATTCACAACTTCTGTGCTGCGAAGGAACTGAAGTTAGAAATCCAAAAAAATTTGGTGACTATTGAAATTTCACTTTTCCTTTTGGTATTTCAAATGTCTATGATTTGTACCATGAGACATAGGTTGAAATATCATCATTTATCGTTGAGTTTTTTTTCAAACAAACTTGAACTTTGGGTACCTTCGCATCTTCTTTAGTAATATTTCAGATAAAAAACCCCTTGTAGGTTTTTTTTTAATCTTTATATCAGAAGTGAATGAGTTATATTACTCCATATAATATGTTGGATATTAACCTCATATAGGTTTTAATCTTTATATTAAAAGTGAGTAATAGATTTTACTAAAAATGAATTTTTTATATTTTTTGAAATACAGGCCACAATCCTTTGGAACTTTACAAACTTGTTGTAAAATCCATGCAATACTTTTTATATTTTTAAACATGCAAAAATATTTATTGATTTGTTTTTCCTAATTTTAAGACATGCTCCAAAATTGTTTTAGGATTTTTGGCTATATGCAAGGAAACCTTTTATTTATTTATTTTTTAAAATATATATATTTTTATTATTTTTAAGGTTTTGTTTGAATAAAAAACATTTTTTTAAATAAAACTGTCAAAATAAGCCCAAGGGCATGTTTGCCAAACACGCCCTTAAGCAAAAAATTCCTTTATCGTTGAAAACCAAACAAGGCTTTACACAAATGACCCGAACTTGACCCAATCAGGTTGATCTGAAATCTTTGATTTTATTATAAACCGAACAAAAAACACTAGTTTAACCTGAAAAACAAGCCAAAATGAAAAACCAAAACATAAAGCAGATCAAACTTGCAAAAGAAAAAAAAAAGATAAACATAAGTTTTTTTTTTACCAAAACAGATCAAATGTAGAAAAATCAAGAACACGAAGAACATTAAAAGTAAACCTAGCCACATGACTCTCAAGTCCGACCAGATACAACAAAATCAAAGGCATAGACATATTGTAAATCATTCAAGGAACAAGAATCAATCATAAAAAAACATTGATTATCAACCCATAATCATAATTTTATCAAAATAGGCTTCAATTTGAAAAAAGGAAACTTACGATTATAATGACCAAACTATTGTTTTTTATTCAAATAAAATGCAGGTTATCAATGCACAAGGTCATATGAATTTGCAAGAGCAAATATTATGGTAAAATCAAGGCCTAAAAGATGCATGTAAGACAAAGTTCCTTCCAAGAACTCGAAAAAAAAAAACCCATAAAACCCAGAAAATGCACAATTATTGCCCATCCCTAAAAAATGCATTTTTGACCTCTAAACCCATTACTTTCGGTCCTAACTAACCATATACCAATACCTAGCATATTTGAATCAAAATAACTAACAAACAACATCAAAATCATGCACGAGGTTTCACTTTTCAAAACTGCCAAATTAAAACAACAAGTATATTAAAAAATTTGAGGTTAAAAATTGACATTTTAACACTCTATAGGACTAAACCAAAACCTAGGAGCCAAGAACATGCATTTATCAAACAAAAAAAACCTACTACCACATTCAACAGATTCAAAACATATTCCATTTCATCAAAAACAATCATTTAAACATCTTATAAACATCCAACAACATAAACAACCACCTTAAAGCAAGATTAAACAAGAAAAAAACAATATTTTTATGCATTAGTCAAAATCAAAACTAAAAAACATTAGAACACTAAAATAAGTTCAAAAACATCATTAAACATGTAAAACAAGCTAGAGGTGTTGATGCAGACCTCTTGATCACGCGGTCAAACAACCCACAATGTAGATGATACAACTCCTAGAAAGCCAAGAAATTAGGTTTGATATGAATGTGACACAATTTAAACTTGTCTCAATGCACTATCACTATTGTAATAAGAAACCCTCACCCAATGAATAATGATGTTTTTAAAATTCTTTAGAAAACTCCACGCTTTTCTAAGGAACGGTCTCAATATCAGGTGACCTACCCATCTTAAAATTCTTTAGAAAACTCCACGCTTTTCTAAGGAACGGTCTCAATATCAGGTGACCGGCCCATCTTAAGATTCTTAGAAAACTCTACGCTTTTCTAAGAAACGGTCTCAATATCGGGTGACCGGCCCATCTTAAAATTCTTAGAAAACTCCACGCTTTTCTAAGAAACGGTTTCAATATCGGGTCACCTGCCCATCTTAAAATTCTTTAGAAAACTCCACGCTTTTCTAAGGAATGGTCTCAATATCGGGTGACCTGCCCATCTTAAGATTCTTAGAAAACTCCATGCTTTTCTAAGGAATGG
>Ga0307511_10005482_pt1 | contig 12898 bp, 8 predicted proteins | sample 13_EM_MG_FD_200266 | JGI IMG/M metagenome (GOLD analysis project Ga0307511, IMG submission 200266) | Populus trichocarpa ectomycorrhiza microbial communities from riparian zone in the Pacific Northwest, United States - 13_EM | ecosystem: Host-associated > Plants > Roots > Unclassified | place...
AGATATGCTAACATGTTTTTTTTAATATTTATTGGCATAAATATTTCTTGATTTATTTAATTAAGTGCATGCATAAATTTTTTTATTTATGATTAGGATTTAAAAAAAATACATTTAAAAAGCTTATATATTTATTTTTTTTAACCAAAAATATTATCCGATTCGCAACGAATCACCAGTAAAATAACTAGAGGGGTCTAAATGGTGATGGCTGGATGATCCTTATCAATTCATATGTTAGTACATAGTGTTAATAATTCCATGGACTAAAGTGATTTCTGTTGACTGAAAATATGTTTTATTTCATTTCAAAGCCTTGGAACAATCGTTTAACACACAAAAAATATGGCAAAATGATGAATTTTTTTACCCAATAAAGAGAAGAAGTTTGGCCAGTGTTTGCATGCCATCATGTAAATTGTCTAATCGAAATTACCAAGAGAAAATCGTCTAAACGACAGAAGATAGCTTCGTCAACTTTGGCCAGCCAAAGATGTTAAGATTACAGATACTACCGCCCATCTTCAGTCATTGGACTTTGTCCATGAACTTGAAGATGTGGGTTTTGTCTTAAAAAAGAGGGAGAAAATAAGGGACATCCTTGGACTTTATAAGCCTAACCTACCTTGACTTCTTGACAGAAACGAGATTCATCATCACCAGCCAATTAAATTGCAAGGAAGGTTTAAATGGTGCTGCTACATTACGAGTTACAACAGCTTCCTGCAAATGGATTGAATGCAATGAAATTATTGCCTGATACAGACACAGAAATGTGCCTCCTACACGAAGACGACAAAACCAATATTGTAGCATAATTATAAAGGCTACACATGCGTACAATAAAGGTTCCGTGCCCTTCCAAATAATAATAGCATTTGCTGACAAGGAATTATATCAAGGAAGTAGTTCCTTGTTATGTAATCCAGCTATGGAACAGGGTAAAGAAGGGGGGGAAAGGTGTCTGAAATCATGTCCAATCAATCTTTACACCATAGATGCACAAATCAGCCCTCTCAACAAAGATTCTATGTTGCAACGCTCTTTATAATCCTCCTTTCTCTCTGCTTTCCCTCTCCACTCACATGTTGCAAGCCCTCTGGCCTCGTGCCAGGAAAAGCAAAACAGCGTGAGAAGAAATAAAAAGATCAGATGTCCGTTTCCGACTGTAAGCAAACAATGAATATGATGCCCACATACACACAAATAGTCAAAAGTTAAAGAACAAACATGTACTACGTCTTTTTACCCACACACACCAATTCATCACCACAACACTATAATGAGTGCTGAGAAAAAAAAGCAAAAGAAAAACGAGTCTAAGTGGTGGGTGAGGCAATGACCATGATTGTGCCCTGTGCTTCTATATCCAACCATGTCTTCCCGATTTCCTGCATACCCCAACGCGCATAACCCCACTTCCAAAAACCAAAATATGGCCATATCCCCACTTTCTTAGATGCAAAGCAATAAACCATAATCATTTAGTGATAACCACCTTATATATTAACATTATTATATACAGGCTTTCTCTCCTTTTGTTTCTTTTTTTGTTCTGATACCTGTCCATTACTGATAACAGACACAGCTAAAAGGGTGGATATGCATGGTATATCAATACATAGGGAGAACACATACAGCGAGATATATCAAGTTTAACCTCATTGACTGTACTCCTGGCGGCCTCGGGGCAGAACAGGTGCACTTCTTTGGTGTGCTCTTGCTATGTACCTTCAAGAAACTTTATCAACAAAGGTGAAGAAAGCAACAAAACTGAGAGGGGATCCTTCGCAGAAAAGAAAGAATATGGGGTCATGGAAGAAGTCAGTACTTATGAATCAGTACAGGATCATCAAAAGAGCAATGGTGGAAGAAATAGGAGAAGCAGTAGTCCTTGTGGGTCTAATAATGGACCTCACATAGAAACTTCTACTCTCAAGAGTAATCTCAAGAAAACTGCTTCTACTACTACAATTGAGGAAAATCAAGCAAGGACAGATCATCAAAAGAGGAAAGTAAGTTGGCCTGATATTGCATATGGCACAGATATTGCTCATGTTCTTGAATTTGAACCGAGGTAAACTTAACCATCCCCTGCTTACCATACTTAGTTTTCATGAATATTGGATTTTGATTGTGTTTGATGATGAATCCCCACAAGCCACACCATGTTTTTGATAAGCAAATTATTTCCAATATTATCTTCAACAGTAATAAGGGTGTTTTGTCCCTAACTTTAAAAGAGTGTATATGCTTAGGCACTATTATGATATGTAGGGCATGGCTGCATGAACAATTTCTAGAAAATGAAGTAATGATGGTTTGTTTTCTCCATTTACAATCTATTCATCTATGCTACATCTTTTAAGGTTCAGGCTGCTATTTTATTTGCTTTTCTGTTGCACTTTCACTATATTTTCCTTTCTCTTTCATAATATCACAGCATCTCTGATGATGGAGAACTTGAAGGAGCAAGGAATTCTTGTGTTTGTACAATTCAATGAACAAGAAATCCTGCCATAGGTATGACACTTTAATTGTTCTTTACTGATTTAAGCAATACTTCAGAATCATATATGTAAAGTGGCAAGGCATATGTATATTCCTTGTTTTTCCTTCCCTTCAAAAAATCACTAAATATACTTATGGTTAGCACAAAAACCAATCAGGTGCATGTCTTTTATGAGTATAATATTGTTGAAATGTGGAAGATGCCTCGAAATATAATCAAATGCAATGCCTTCTGTGAGTCAACAATGCATCTGACCATGAAATGCAAAATGACCGTTGAAGACTTCCAAGTTTCAATGGCAAAAGGCACTTGATACAATTGAGATTATACTAGACACTTATCGTATGCTACGATGGTTAACAGCAGCCCCAGCTAGCAACTTTTTTTCTTTTTCTTTCAAATACATAGCATCTCATTGACAGGATGAAATGAACCTTACTTGGACAATATAATTCGATCTAGTTCAGAACCAGAGTTAGAATTCTTAACGATTGTGTGAAGCTGTTCATGTGTGTGTGTTTTGAGGCAAAGGAAAGCTTTCTGGCCTTTTATGACTTCTACTCTTAGAATTCTTAGGTGTTTGGACAACATAGGTAGTAACAATAAAAACAGGAAGGCCACCAAAAGGCAGGGGCCCTACCTAGCAAAGCATATGTAGGTGCATGATCATGACGACATGAGTTTGATTCCTTTAGCCATCATATGAAGGTAATTTTGTATTTGGGTAATGCACACAAACTTCGATTGAGATTTTTGTTTCAAAGAAGAGGCCTGAATCCTAAACCAATCAGAGGATTGAGAACATGGGTGCCTGCTGAAATTTTCTATATATGTTTTTAGAGCAGGTTGCATGTATCTATGGTTAGTCCATGAGGGTCTGCCTTCAAACAACCAAAAAGCAACGTATCAGAAGTAGCTAATGATCTCTGTGAGGTTCTGGGGATAAATAAAAATCTGAAGGCATGTACACATCAAGAAGAAATATGGCTTCACATCAATCTGTCCTATTATCTTTAATGGGATATGTGTCTGAAGCCTTCTTAATAGGCTAGGGACAAAGAACGATGGTATTAAATTAGGTTTTTTGGAAAAGTAAAGGTACAGAATCAGGATGGTCACAGGACCAGTTAAGACAGTTGAATTGTCAACATGAACAAAATACTACGAATGCATACTCATAAGAATCAATGTATACACGGAATTAGAACTGTCCCTTTCAGGACAAAGTCCTATCATTTTTAGAAATCCAAAACACTTCGACAAGGAAATTTAAAACACTTGATAACGCCGTATAAAATAATCTGCCTCTTGTTCTTGGAGAACTGTCTTTCTTTTTCAAAAAAGTCCCACTCAGTTTTCTAACAGTTACAATCTTCTCTTCTTGCAGATGGATCTCCTGGTGATGCAATTCTTCAAGAGCATTTCACAGTATTCACATTCTTGTATTTATTTGCATAGAATAAGTCCTCTAGAACATTGAAGATAGAAAACATGTGTAGAAAACAAAAGGGCTGTGAAAATTTTCCAGGATTCTTTTATTTAATGCTTGCCCATGTTGCACGACTATCGAACCTTGTGAATAGATTTCTAACAAATCCAAGACCAATCAAAACCTTTAACGTCCCTTTATCATTCTCTCTGAAAAAATCTGCCCTCCTTCTAGAGCCACCCAATGATTCCTTTCTTGGTACGTGGTGAAAACTCCTAGTTAAGAAGACACCACTAACTGGGCTTATAGTGTGAAAGCATGGTGAGAGTTTAGGTTCGTGAGTGGCAGGTAATCGTGGGAGTTGAGGGCGACATTGAAGATCAAAAACTCAGACTAAAAAGAAAAAAAAATTGATACAGAAACCTCTCTGTACTTTCAAATGAAATGAAAGATGGCACTCGATGTACTCGTCGGCTATAAAGGTAACTTGCTGGTTTTGTCAGTAAAGAGTTAACAAATCAATCACATACAGAAGGTTGTGAAACAAATTAATCTAAAATGAAGTTAAACATGTCACAGGCCAAGCAATTGCTGTAAGAAAGAATCACAATATTTCTTCCTTTCCAACCCCCACAATGATGCACCAAATTTTCTCCCGACTAGGAGGGTGCTTTTTTTCCTCGCATTATCACAATACCGTGGTCTTATAAGACACTATTCCCTATTTGACATTATCACCCGCAAGTCCTTAATGACCATGATTTTTTGCTTTCTTTGATTTGTTCTTCTCCTGCATCTTCTTTTTCTTCGCTTCAGCTGTAACCCAGGTATACTCTGAAGGAATAGCAAATGGGTCCTGAATGTTTTCTATCCTACTGCTAGAGCCACCAGCAGACGAGCCAGGGCGTTGGTAAGGGGCTTTTATCCACTGAAACCAAGATGATGTTGAGGACTGCGTGACCAATGGACTTTCCCGTCCCGCAGCCGTAGGACTTGAAGGCGGTGTTGAGAATTCATCCAGTGGCTGTAGTTCTTCAAACTTTGTAAATGTAACCAGTACCCTGATGGTGGGAACTACTGGAATGGCAACCTGGATGTAAACAAGAAGTACTCAGAAAACGTATTCAGAGATTGACAAAACAATAGGACCAAAGATAAAAAAAAAAAAAAAAAATCAAGCTGCAGCACAAGAAGTGGCAGCATTATCATCCAGTTCTTTTTTGAATGAATTCCAGTCAGTAAAGTAATTTGGTGGAATTGGACCCTCCTCACCTCTCCCTTCCCCTTTTTTGAAGTGATTTTCTCCAATATCTTACAAAAGCATGTCAGCAAATTTGGAAGGAGAGAATGTTATCGAGGCGCTTCAAAACTCTACCTTGGTGCAAGGGACTACTGCCAACAAAATATCTTCCAAATCATAATTGTTAAAACTTGACCCAGATGCCAAACTAGTCAACTGGATTTATAGGATCCATAATAATTTATATGCGTAACAATCAGATATTTATGTGCGGTTTTTAAACATTTTTATCTAGCATGGCCTGACACCTGACAGTAAGTGTTAGATGCTCTCTTACCACAAGGCCAGGTTAAAATCCTATTCTGTCATATCTTGGTCAAATGGTATTTCTAAAAATGGAGCTGCGCAGGAAACTTCTCAAATTCAAATGAAATTCAGCAGACTAGAGTTACGTTTCAAGTTTCAGTCAAGTTTGACTCCTAGATGATCCTATCAGAAACCTAGACTTGCCAAGTGTCTGGTTAACTATGTTTCTGGTTTCACCAGCCAGACAAGGCTGGATGGATGGATCTAATAACTATGCTTCTACCTTCCGTCTGAAAACAAGTGGCACGTGGCTGGGACCAGGAATAAGGAGACTAAGCAAGCCATGGATATTTGCAAAACTCAAACATGATGATGATGATGATGATGAAATACTGCCTTTTGACTCACTGAAAACTTATCCCGGGACTAAGCAGAGAGAATTCTTGAGATTTATCATTTAAGATAAAATCATCATCTTCTTTCATTCTTCTTCAGGAAGTATAAATTGGTATAATGATGAGCATTTTGCATATCAACACAGAACTTACCTGATTTCACCAGAGCAAATCCTTCCAACTTCAGCCAAAACCACATCAGTATTAGTTGAAGTTATGGGGTCCAATAAATTCCACATTATTGTGTTTTTCACGATACAGAGGATATGATCTATAAAGCGCATCATGCCAACTAGCCTCTCAAATGCCAACTAGCCTCTCACGAAGGAGAAAGCCAACTTATCAGCAGATCAATCAAAGGGTCAAAGGGTAATGAAGAGAGTCTTATGTGGCAACTATTTGGGGTATAGGGACATCAATCCGACAGCCGATTCAGCAAGGCAAACACGACACATTAGAGTGCTATATTAACTCCGTATATGATATTGTACACCACATGTTGCCACAGGTCATAACTGAGGGTAACTAAAGTGGAATGAGCTATGCTATTCCTTGATTTTGGAACTCCAACCATTAATATCAGCTCCATAACTTAAAGGTAAAGTTTCTTATAATGATATTATGGTGATTGCCAATACTACAAGGACAGACATGTAAAAAATGACAGTTTATGCATCCATGTGCATGCATGCTCATGTACACTAACATGCTAAACATACATGCATTTCTGCAAATTTAAACATACATACTTTTCTAAGCTCAAGACTGAAGATTGATGCTTCTTACTAATTCTAAGAATCCTCTGAGGCAGAACAACATTGTTTATCCTCATGCAACAATTCCATAATAGTGATATCCAACTAGGGTGTTGCTCCCTCACTTTCATATTCCTGATTAGGTTCTATTCCACTTCACTTATATATCATTGCAACAATTTGCTCTAGAAACTAACCCGTTACAAGGATGGTTTTCAACTCACCAGCATTTGAGGTGGAATATATGGTTATGTAATCCAGATCCATAACTAGCCATAAAACTGGAAAACCTAAAAATTTACTGAAGTTTGTTTCCTCATATTCTCATTGGTATCAAATAAAGAAAACTATTTTAGATTCTCTCAGCCAATTCTTTTTTTTTTCTTTTCAAGATATTTACACTATACTGCCCCTGCGGACATGTAATCATTAAAAAGATGCCAATGGATAGCAGGCTAAAAGGTGTTGTCGGGTGCCCTTGCAAAACTTTTTCCTTAAAAAACTAGGGAAGGACACGTAAAGGATTTTAGATAGTTCTATATTAATTATGTTTCTAAAACAAGAATATCTAAAATCTTTTGTCGGTCCTCCATCAATAACTACCACATGTTTGAAGACTAGTCAAAGACTATTTGAGATTGTGGTGGAGTTAGGAAAAGGAATGCATGATGCCAAAAGCCAAATTTTGGGTGCTTGGTTGTCTTTTTGGAGCCATGGTATTGGAATGCTGAAAACACTGAAAACCATGGTTTTGAGAAAGATACGATTTGCTATTTTTTAAACCATGGTCTAGATGGAAACCACAGTTTTGGAAAGGCAATGCCAAACACTCAATGAATAATGTGCTCAAAATTTGTCCTCCATTACAAGGGAAACATTGCATAAGATCAATTCTGCTCTAATATCACAAACCTATCTAACTACACATAACTTGCCAATATGGTAACCAAAATAATGCTTATCCACAATTATGGAAAACATAAAAGGAGCTTTCTCCATTGGTGGAAGAAGTCTACAGTTCTAAATGAGTAGAGTCTAGCTGGCTCGAAAAAATCTAGTAACTATTGTCAAGTTAGATCAGATTCAATTGAATCTCTAAATCTACACACAATGTTGGCACTAATCTACATGAGGTAACAATAATAGTAATAATTCTTTTTTTAGAGACTACTACTACTACTCCAACAAGATGGAAATCACCCATTTTTTCTTTAAAGACAGGAAAAATAAAATATGCATTTCAGATATATAAGCAAAAGAGGCAAGTATGAAGATTTCAATGAAGTAAGAATCACTTGGATTCACCAAAAATCAAGAGATACAACATGATACTATACAAGTTCAACATTTGGAACATTAATGAAAACCTCCAAGCTCTCTTAAATATGCCCATAATGATGACTCAATGCATGAGCAGAGAAAACAGATGAAGGTATAGAGCATAGACTAGAGAAAACAACTAAAATCAAAGAGCCTCTATTACAGGGTCTTGGAGTGATTGGCTTTTCAGCCAGGCCACAAAAGTTCTACAACTTCTATGACTAAATCCCTAGTCTCTGCTGCAATTACTCATGACTCAAGGAAGGATCAGCAATTCCCTCTACCCAAAGGACAGAAAAATTACTATGCACTCCAATATCATGATCACATGACCTTCCCTCAACAGACAAGTATATCAATCAACTCTTAGAGGCTGGAGATGCATTAGCCTCAAATTAGGTAAAGTTGCTTCAAACACCTAAGCCCAGACCTTAGTAAGACAAAAACCTCTTGCACCGTTAACACGAGCATACACATAAAAAGTATTTATTCAATATGATTTACATCATCAAAAAGACTCGTAAAGAGCACTCGATTTTTAGAAAGTTATGGAGACACGAAAAAACCCTATCTTACCATACAGATCCATAGGGTTATTTGGTATAGAACAACAAGGCCATTATACAACCAACCTTATCCAGAAAGCAGATAGATAATATGATTGCAAGGGCAGGGCAGCAGTGGATGATGACCTAATCAAACAGCAAGCAAAGATTTCTATAGTAAAACCCAGCTAGATAGAAGAAAAGGCATCATACCTTAACTGGAAAGGTTCCCATAGGAAGTTTAGTTGTCAGCAGCTCTCTTAAGCGACGAATTGCCTTAACCTTGTTTGCAAGAATGTCAAGCAGTGGAAGAAGTTCTTCAGTTTGCAAAGGGAAGTCTGGAGAAAGCCAAAGAGTAGGTCTTAATCCTTTCTTATATTCATTCTCGCGGCTTCCTTCCTTGCGACGATTATTGCTCTCAGAACTCACAGAAGTAGATGCCTTGCTATCTCTCTCTTTCCGGTGCTCATCCCTCAAAACAATCTCCACAGAATGTCTTCCTGGTTTAGGCTGACTTCCAGAAGGAGAGTCCCCTAGCAAATCACTCACCTTCTCATCCACACAAAGAGAACTTCTTGGCGGAACAATTTTCTTCTGCCCTTCAACTTTAGAATCTCGTTTCCTCCAACCACCAAACCACCCTTTCTTTTCCTGCTTAGTCTCTCCATTTATAATACCATTTGCATCTTCAATAGGAATCTCCCTGTGCTCATAACAACTATGACGATGTGCAATAATCCCATCACCATTCTCACCATTCTCATAGTTCAGTTCCGACGCATCCAATTTAAGTGCAACTTCCAGTTGCCTTCTTTCTTCTACTGTCAAAATGTCATCGAGTTCCTCACTTTCTGTTTCATTGTCATTGGAAGATGAGAAGAACTCATCATCTGACAGAGCCCCTGGGACCTTTCTAGATTTGATGCTAACAACCACATTGTGCATGTCATAGACCTTTGCCTTCCATGAACCCACCATTTCCGTTTTCTCCTGCCGCCTCCAAGTCAGCTGTGGCAAAAGAACTGCTTGGGTCACATCAATCCCTGGCCTGAATATATTAGTCTGAGACATTGCAGCCACTTCTTGCCGAACCTCTTCGTCAGTTGCAGGAGAACCAGCACCATCCAAAGCATTCATCACCTCTTTATCCTTGTGTGTGATCATACAAAGCGATCCAGAAGGGACTTTCCCATCCTCAGATCCATCACCGAGGAAAAGAATACTCTGATCTGAACGCTGAATCCTAAAACCATCGAAACCAGCCATGGTCATATCTGCCCTCAAATTTGCACCCCTCTTCCAAATTTTGTAAGTATCTGAAGGAGCAATCCTCGAGATGAAGGGTATCACAGAACTCTCAAAATGGAATGTTATTTCCATGTAGAAGTCCCTCATCCTTCGCATTGTTCCTACCAGACGAGGCAACCTCCTACACCACTTTGCCCATGCCAACGGCTGGTAATGCCTGACAATAATCATCGCAATCCCTTCTTCTTTATTGCAGATGGCTTCTTGTAGAGCACTCCATCCCTGCTCGTTCTGCAGACTCCAATCTGCACCGGCAACCATGAGCATCTCAGTTGCAGTCTCATCACCCAATTTGACAGCCAAGTGAAGAGGAGTGTCACGGTTTGGTACATCACGCCTATCAATTGCAGCAGCAATAGCTTCAGCCTTCTCTTCCTCGGCCAATGAAATTGCCTCAGTCCGAATCTCAGCTGGATTGCATAGACGGGGAAGGCCAGCTACTATCTTCCTGAGAGTGGCATAATTTTTTGTTGCAATGGCCTTATGCACAGGACTGTGGGCATATTTTGAAATGTCAATGCCCGCCATCCCTCAGGAATGTATTAAGATCAACGCAGGCCAAGAATATACACAAACTCAAAACCTCAATTCAATCATCCAACAATAGAACTCAATAGAAATCACTGATAAGCAATGCCCCAAATTAGAACCTACAAACAGAAAATAACACTATCAACAATTACCAGTTATAAACAACTGAGCTTCTAACATATGAAATAGGCCCAGTTCATAATTATTCACCGAGAACAGAATATAATTAATATCTTTCAGACTTTCCCAGAACAGAATAGACCCAGCTCAGGTTACAACCAGATGGCACAAGAAAAACAACGGAAAAAGAATCAAACTTGCAGCAACTACCAAGAAGCAAAAGCAAAGAATCTATTAGTGGGCCCAAAGCACAAAAGAAGAAGATCCGAGAAGCCAAGAAAATCTCACCTTCTTCTAACTTCTTTCTTTCTTTGCTCTCTTCCACTCTCAAAGAAACCAAGATTCTCCAAAAGAAACTCTCAAGCCACCAAAACCCCACCTCTCTCTCTCTCTCTCTCTAGAGAGATCCTTGTGATCCAATCCAGATCAGACAAACCTAAAAACATGCATGTGGGGGTGTGTGTGAAGGAAAAAAAAACAAAAGCTTAAAAAGAACCCAAGAAAGATTTATACTTAATTTATAGTATTAGAAAGAGCACAAGTTGAGGAATCTGGTAAAAGAAACGGAAAAAAGACACAAGATTTAACAAGGGAATTCAAGAAAGTAACAAAACCCCATTATCCAACCAAACCCCCCACGAAATAAAATACTGGGAATCAAAGAAAACCAAAAAAACCAAGTCTATACTCTGTAACTTATATATTGCACACAAGAGAGAGGGCAGAATCAATATACAATGACTGCTACAAGTATTATTTTTTTTCTTTTTTTTTTGTACGAGTATGAAACAGAGAAAGAGACAGGTGGGTCTTTGAATGAGAAATAAATTGCTAATCAATGTTTTTATTTATTTTGGAGCTGGATAAGAGGGGAGAAGTAGAACAAGAGAGAGGGGTTTTTCTTTTTCTTTTCTTTTTTTTACATTTGAATTTATTTATTTTTTAAATAATCGCATCGTTGCAGTAACTAGAGATTTGATTTTTATTTGTTTTTAAAGAAACTGTGGTGATGATGAAAGGGAAACACAGAGACGGAAATGTAAGGTTGGTCAGAGAAAGACAGAGTCTAAAATGGAAAGGCAGCATGTGAAGCAGGAGACATGGAACTTGCTTTCCTGTTTCTTTCTTCTGTCTTTATTATTAGTGTATTTATTAATTAATGATTTCTTTAATTGAATTTACATGGGATAATCTGTAACGTCCACCTTTGGAATAAATTAGTCATTAAACAAACATGTGAACCAAAGACAAGTGGGTTCATCATGATTAGGCTGTTGGGCAAGGATTAGGTAAAGGTAAAGACTTATAATTTGTCCCCAAAATCACACTTGTCCCGACGCTTGCAGATTTTCAGTATTTCATTGGCCTCGATGAAAAATAAATCCAGTAAGGAAAATGTTAAATAAATGGTATTGTCATGTTGTGGACTAAATTATAAAACTCGATTTAGCTCCTATCATTTGATAGGCTAGTTTGGATTAATTCAAAAAATATTGTTAAAAAACTAAATTAAAATAATATTATTTTAAAAAAAATCAAATTATATTTTGTGTAGATCATGTAAATTGAATCATCCAATTAATTAAATTATCTCGGATTAACTTTTACCCGAATTAATTTGAAAATTAATCAAGATCAAGTTAATGAAATATTGAATTGATATATTAGATTGGGTTTAATAATATTATCATGAAATGCTATTAATATATCATAAATATCATTTATTTTGGATATAAATATTTGATTGAATTGATTATAAAATATACTTGTCTTTTGAGAATTATAGAATCGGTTTCATAAAATTTTATGGCTATTTCAACAGACAATAATAAAAGAAAAAAATTAGAGCCACATGTTGGTTGACAAAAAGGTCTATTTTCGTTTTTTTTATTTTATTAATCTTGAAAAAAATACTTTCTTAAACGCGTCAGAATATTATTAGAAATATATAATTAAAAAAATATAGAAAAAATGAAATATAAATTAACATATAAACTGATCAGATGTGCTTTTAATCATGAAAAACAAAAAATCATCAACGGTACCCTTTAACGAAAAAAAAACATTATATAAATTTCCAAAAACTCGTGTCACCAGTTTGGCACGTACTTTTTTTTTTTTTCTAATTTGATGAGCATTCATCCACCTCCAACCAGCCCGATCACGGGCTCTACTTCCCCCGCACCAAGCAGTTTAAAGCCTTGTTGACCTGTAAATCATGGCATTATCGAGGCTAGATGAATCGAAGTACATCCCTAGAAGCGGTGTGCCTTGTTGTTAATTCAGAAGCAAATAATTTTGTATCGAATTGAATTTATTATGAATATTGTATGACATTGCACCAAGCAGTTTAAGCGGTGTGTATGCATTATTTCATTTCAAAACAAAATAAAAATTATTTTTTAAAAAAAAAACTTGAATCAAGTTAATAAGTCGA
>Ga0307511_10005483_pt1 | contig 12898 bp, 11 predicted proteins | sample 13_EM_MG_FD_200266 | JGI IMG/M metagenome (GOLD analysis project Ga0307511, IMG submission 200266) | Populus trichocarpa ectomycorrhiza microbial communities from riparian zone in the Pacific Northwest, United States - 13_EM | ecosystem: Host-associated > Plants > Roots > Unclassified | place...
GCTCCCCCCCCCCCCTCTTCAACCGCCTCCCCCCCACTGGAGCACATGGTTGCTATATGGGGATTACAATGCCTGGAAAGAGGCCAGCAAATTCCCGACCTTTGAAGCCTAAAAAGGAGGGTATAGAAGCTCTTAGAGCTATTAGAGACCTCTCCGTAGGTATTGAGGATGCTCTGTAGCATGGTAATACAAGGGATTGAAAGGTGGGGGTTGAGCATAAAATAAATAAGGCAGACCTAATTTATTCAATTAGTACCCTCAGAATTGCGCATTTTCGTAGATTTGTGCCTCTAGTTGATGGTCTCCTGTTTTACGATTTTGAAGCCTTCTCCTTCGATACTCATTTGACATAGATATCAATGCTAGGTAAATACCTCCTAGTGATTACAGGTTTACTTGCCTGATATTTGGCCTATAGTGGCAGTAGAGAAGGGGTGGGGGGTCATCGGGGAGGCGCCATACTAAAAAGGGTGGGATTGGGTATTGGGTTAACTTTGGCCGGATGTGAGAGTAACCATGTTGTAGAGCGTAATCGATTCCATAGATCTCAATTCCGCCAGTATAGCTTCTGACTACTATGCTCTCATGATATTACCTGAGGAGGTGAAAACAAGGATGTTATGCGGGCGTGCATCCTACCGTACACGTGCATCCTTAGGTAGCCAATGGTAGCTACTCCTAGTGATTCCGGTCGCCCTCTCACCAGTATTCGCTTGGCCTCCAATAGGCTCTTTATTGGCTTAGGCTTCGGTCGCGGCTTACGTTTCCATGGCTATTGCATATACTTCTATAATTACTACTAATTTGGTACACATGCTCGACACACTCCTATAGCTCTTATACCTAGCTCCATAGTTACAGTAGACTTGCTCCACGGTGGCGCCTCAGGGTTCCGCACTTGAGGGTAACCTTAGTTCCAGTCCGTGCTCCACCTCGGCTCATGATCAAACATTCACACCTGGTTGGTAGTTTTGGGTTCCATCGTCTAATACAGTATAATATAATATACATAGAATAATGTACGAACAAACAGCCGCGGTACTCCGTACAGATATCTAATTCATAAAAATATTTTGAGATGATTATGGTTAGTACTTTGCCTATAACTTTCCTAATAAATGTATGTGTACTCTATCGTTGATATGAAACTCAATTTGTACTCTCGTTGCCGTTCTTATTCAGATCGCGGAGTGCTCTCTCTATATAAAACATAGATAAAATTGCTATCAACGGTACACTTACAAACGGTCCGAGACTATGCTCTATATTAATTGGGATGTATGGGAATTAACTATCTCAGAAATCTATAAGAGCAATTGTGACAAGTGACCTAGAGTGCGACTAGGGCGAAACTTACTCTGAGAAGCAATCAAATTCAAAGCAGAGCCACTCCAGAGCACAACTGAAGTGAAGAAGCCTACCCTGGAGGGCGGCAGGGGCAAAGCTTCCTACCTACTGTAACTACGGAGCTAAGTAGAGCCTAGGTATAAAAGCTCTAAGAGTGCGTCGACCAAATTAGTAATTATATATCTATAGTAGCCATAGACACCTGGAGGCTCAAGGCGCCTAAGCCAATAGAGGACTCGATCGGAGCCTATAGGGGAGCCAAGCGAATACTGGTAAAGAGCGTGACCGGAATCACTAGGGGTGGTACGGAGTACCAAGCACCTATAAGTAGAGCTAATGGGAATGCATACAGCCTCTAGTATCCAAAGCCAATATAGGAGCATGGAGCGCTTGACAAGTAAATTTAGCCAGCGGCTGCGGGAGTGTGTAAAGCAAAGTAAGAGCGTGTAGATGGTGGCAGCGATGGAATAATTATTTGCAGGGCGTCTCATAGCCAAAGTCGCGTCTTGCAGATAGACTAGTAGAGAGTGGCATGGTGGTGTGTTAGAGTTGTGTTTCTGCGCCGAGTTACTCGAGAGGTTTTCTCGCTGCGCACTGCCAACTACACCAGCATCCACCCTACCAGTACTTATGTAACTAGGCTACCGCATCATCGGCCGTGTCCATCAAAGCAAGAAATACATTCACGAAATGAATTTGCATACCAGGAAAACTGGTGAATAACAGTCCTTGTCGGTTTCTAATTACGGAGTGCTCTAACACTGATTCTATAGAGATCTGGTGATTGAACAGGGATCTCTGCATGAGCACCATCCGCCATTGTGTATACAACCTCTTCATCATGCAACTGTTATATCTGGTAAGCCACGGATATAAAGCTTTGTATCTTCAGCCCCATCAGGAGTACTTGATGCCTTGAGCTTAAACTCTCTTGTGTATGACTTCCGTGTATTTTTTGATATCTTGCGATTCAGAGAATTAACACTTCGGGATTGAGGGCAGTGGATTTACCCTTAGGTCCTGGTCGGGCGGACTTCGTAGGTTGCGCTGAGCTTGTACCGGTAGCTATAGGTGCCGACATCATTATTGTTGAACAGTTGAACATTAATCTGATCAAGTCCATATCTACTTCCCCTATCTACATACCATATCGGCGTGTTTCCAGCTTGTCCTGTTCAGATGTCGCTAGTTGTGCAAGTGGCTGCAGATGTCTTAAAAACCGACAAGGACTGTTATTCACCAGTTTTCCTGGTACAGGGTCAATGGATGAACAAAAGCCGGGTAAAGTACAGCATTAACCATTTCCAGGCGACTATCAAATTTAGTGACATTATCCGGTGTGCCGCGGCCTTGTGGGGACCTACTCTACATACATAAGTAGCTCTCGAACAACACTCTGGGAGGTATGAATCCGAGCGGGGCGGGCCGCCAGAGAAAGCCAACCCAGGGGCTTGTGTAGTCCTTACAAACGTGCCGGGGACTAGGTTTAGTCCTATTTTAGTGGCAGACACCCGAGTTTTGGCTCAGCAGAGACATATTAGGAAACCCCGTTGGTTATTCAAGCACAGTGTTCAGAGGCCATTCTACCCGAATTGAGATCTATGGAAACAGCTACACTCTACAACATGCTTACCCTCACGTCCCACCAAAATCAATGCAATACCATTTATCTCTTCTTGTAGGATGACCTCCCCGATAAGCAACCCCCCCTTCTACAGCCACCCTGCGCTGAATATCAGTTGGCTTGGGCCATGAGCAATTGGAGGCCTTTTTCAAGCTCAATAGCCCTCAGCGGGTGCCGATATAATCCCCCTAATGTGAAGCCCTTCTCCACAATTTGGTGGCCCTCAAAAGCTTCATTTTGGGAGGTTTATGCAACATTATGCCTTGTACATCATTCGTGCTAGCAGGTTGGCCTGAGACAAAAAAAGAAAAAAATAAGGGGCGTAGTAACTTTCCCCCAGGCACTGTATGTCCATATCAAATCAGTATTGACTGCCGAATAGCAAACTGAGATGGTGTTAATTACTGGCACATACTTGTGCAAATGAGCAATTCCGGGATCTCTCATTGTATCAACTAAGGGACAGGGTTTGTAACACCCTTGCACCATTGCGAGTGTGCATAAGGGCGAAGTTACAGGAGATTTATAATTATAAGAGGAATATGAAGATAATAAATAACATAGCGGTAGAAATAAAGCTCAGTCATGATGGGTCCGACATGTGCGTTAGTTGTGTCCAGGCTGACTGTATGTGAATTTGATGCTATTATCGACCTGTTTATCTGCTCTGAGTCGCTAGTCACAGGTAGGGTTCTTGGATATGTATATGACTCGAGATGTCTCTTTTGCTGCCACAATAAAATGGAATTTTTCCCGTATAGGCATTGCCCTTTAACGCATCAAATGACACATATAACTGTCCTAGTTCTAGTAGAGGTAGAGGATTCTGTAAGCCGGCCATATTTGGATTGTCCTAGATTGTATAACTTACAGCGTTCAACTGTATTATTTGCTGCAGTAGGGTAGCGTCGTACCTAGCGCCGTTGTTGCTGTGGTATTGTAAACCTTTGTCCTAATTTAATCTAGTTCCCGAACCAGGCTAGCGCTCCCGACTACTCTTGGACCCCAAACGTCGGCTGTCGAAGATCTTGGAATGCCAAGATAAATACTCCGCGCTAAGCATACTAGGATGTGGCTACCTGAAGCCATCTTCAACATTGATTTGAGCCCTCCCTAATTCATATGGTATCGGACCGCCCCAGAATAGTATTTGGCCTGCGGTCAATATGTCTCTGAATCTATGTTTGAAATTTTAGCAGGTGATGTGCAGCGACAGTACAGGAAGTGTGTGTGGTCGGCTGTCACTGCAGACAATCGGAATGTAAGTAAAATAAGTTGATTTGCCCAGATCCTCATTGGCCCTGCACAAGTAGTAATAGTATTTGTCGGGCCTACGCGGTGCACAATAGGTCAATATCCCGACTGTGCCATCATATTCTGACGACAATAAGATGCAGCTCCCCGATGCAGCCACAGGCCACTCCGCACCCACCTCCATTCATCTAACCATAGCCCACAAGAATTACAGGAGATGCAGCCTCACGACTTGTAAATAGCATAGGCGACTGGAGAGGCGCCTGCAGCCGCATGAGCAGCTCTCGTCCACTCCATTCAACAGCTGACAGAGGTGCGATGCGCATGCAGCCGCTGTTTGGCATTTTCAACATAGCCCCCCCGAATACGGATATGACCGAAATGTATGCCCAGCTACGCATGCAACATCAAGTCCCTTGATGAAACAAGCGTAAAGAAACAGCCCACGCGATCGCAAGAGGGTACCTTGATCCAGCTCTGTGGGGTGGGAAAATACCAACCAGACTAGAAAAAAATAGGACGATGTCGACACTTCGACAGCCTTGCGGGCCGCTCCCGCATCTGCTGTCACCGCACTGTCAGAATTACTTCGAGCGCTGGTCAGAGTGGGGCGATAATCTACACCGAATGACTTATCCCCAACACGAAAGACATGAGGATGAAGATTGTTGCTCAACAGTTTTTTTCCAGTGCCAAACTTTGTCACTCTAGCTCTTGCCCCATAGGTACTACCCATCATTATCCGGAGCTGTGCGCAGCAAGGGGGGAATATTGCAGCGATAATGGACGCTGTAATATGCTAATACAGACTCTCAATTGTTCCTAGGCTAAGGCCTGAAATGTGGGCCCATTACTAAGATGAAGATTCCTTCGACACAGAAACAATGCACTGGCGGAGGATGTTGCATTAAGCGCTGAAGCTATCCCCTTCAGCCTCAGTTTTCCAGTGATATTGGAAAGTCCTCTAAGTCATTTCTAGCCATCTCCGGATGTCCTCCGGCGCATTGTGCAAGGGCTCATAAATTGGAACGCAGGATATTCGTAACAAGTGAGACATACATGAACGGCTCATTGGCACTACCCTCTTCAGATATTGTCTCGCTAATGAGCCTCACGGCGGAGCGGGAAGCATTTTTGACGTTGTACGGAGCACGCTACATAGGCGTATAGGTAGACTGTCGTGGCGATACGACTTCCTAAGCTACCGGCACTGATTTCCGCCAGTGGCAGCCGCGAGACTGGACAATACCACCGTGATGCCGCTAAAACCTCAAACCCGCTTAGACGCTCTAGACCTAGACAACTTTGTGAGCACGGCTGTATGCTGTGGTACAGCTTGGTAAGCAAGGACGAAATCATAAGCAGCCGTCCGAAATAGGAAAGCTCTGCAGTGGTGTGATGTCATACGCTTTACCAAGAATTTTCCCCAAACTCTGCTGAGTAAGAGCCTAGTCACAGACAATGGCAACGGTAATTTAGTTCATCTTTTTAGTCACAAGGCTAGATGATCATGGTTTCAGGTGCGCCACAGAACTTGTGGTTAAGCTTAAGCAGAGGCCAATATTGCACAAAATTGTTGAATAATTATCAACACTATATCAGCCAGACTAGTGGTATATTCTTGATACCGAAAGACATTACTTACTATTTTACTGTCTAAGGACCTTCGAATCCATTCACCACACGCATGTCTGGAAGTGTGCATGCCTGCAATATGTCTTATTTGTGTACAGCTAGGAGACCAACAGAAAATGAACACATTAGTCTATTAACCCTGAACTCATGATGAGGAGGGAAATTTTAGCTATCAACTGTCCGTACTATGAAATATAATGTACCGAGCATGTATTGTTCCTTACATGCTGTGCACATTAACTACCACATTACTTCCTCATTACGGCTATATTATAATTACCTATATTGCTAGCCCCGCACGGAATTTGAGCTATTTTATATTTGAGGGAGGCGTACAATAAGGTTGACTATGAGTTACATAATGCCCCAAATTTTAACCAATTAAATACCAGACTCGTTTGGCATAGCTTGCAGCAGCATTGGGCAGTATCCCAAGGATGGAATAAACCTAGGCAAGATTCCGGAAGTATTTCCAGCTTCTAGGAGTGAAGGCTACCACCTTTGATTAGCACTTATTCCAGTACCTATTATTGCACAAAAATTCCGGCATTGTAGTAAAATGGCCCACCGTACAACTCTTCACATACTAGGGGCTTTGATTCTATTTCACTTGATAGTTTGTATTACCCTGAACTGGATTTGGTCATCTGGGCGGGCAAATTATAAATGACCTGCTAATTAAACTTTCACGAAGAAAATGCCAGCCGTGACCATCGGTATTTTTTCGGTCAAAGAAAATTAGATGAGGTTTTCAGTTATCTACACAAGCAGCTCGCAGGGAGGGCCGCAGACTAGACCACACAACTACGTTTTCCCTTTCTCTCTTTTGTTCTCCAAGTCATCTATTATCCTCTATGTTTCTGTTCTATCTTTGCGTCATGGATTATTACCTATATATACGCGCTGGCACAGCCAGACTAACTTGACCACTGCCTGAATCCCGCGGGGTCCACTGGCTCATAATTTCCCCCCTATCTGGGTCGCATATGAGTAATGAATATATAAAATAAATAAAAAAAAGAGCAAAGTTCTCACACGAGCACATGTACCAGCGTGAGTACATTGTGTGCGGTCGATATTCTGGGGCTGACTAATAGGGTCTATAGATATGTATATTAAAACTGCACTAAATGAATAGGAAGCAGGGCCGTTGCGGGATTAAAATTGGTCAATGCCAGGGCGACAGGGATTTAATTTCTACAATACCACAGCGGCTACAGTGACGTTATAATTACTAAATCAGGCCATAGTGAAGGCTATTTTGCAGCAGAAACATCTGGTCAAAGAATATCGGAGATAGCATAAGCGACTTATCCCCCCAAAATACCCAATAGAATTATACCGAAATGAAGGTTATTATGTAGCGGAAATATTAGTTTAAAGCACAAGAGCATTAGGTGCATAAAATAGTAGCTTAAAAGGTCATTGCTAAACACCACAACCCCTTAGCGATACATACGAGAAGTTTAACACTTCAAGTTACCAGCGCCTTGCTCCACTAATGTCTATTGCAGAAGATAATGGTGGACTTGGTCTCAACCAGTTTCATTCCCTAGGTTGTGCTTCATCGGCAAGCGCAATTGAAGCATTCTCTGGTGCAACTCGTACTAGGTTTGAAGAATATATTTGCACACAAGAATCAACAAATCTCGATTGACCTTGGAGAGGTAATTCCCTGAAACCTTTTTCTGGCATGGTACATAGTGGCTAATAGATACTAGGTCTCATGTATAAAACAATAGACTCGGTTTCCTCTCAATTTGCTATATTACATATGCACGGAGTGATATATATGCCATCCCGCAACGGCCCTGCAATTTCGCAACTGCTCGGGCTATACTTGCAAGATTTCAAAGATTCCGGAGGTTGACATGAAACTCTCGAGCGAGGATCCCAAGGAGAAGTGGCAACAGATGATATCAGAGCTGGGGGAGGGAGCAGTAGTTATGTTCACGGATGGGAGCAAGATCGAGGGAGGAGGGGTAGGAGCAAGCTGGTGGAATCAGGAAAAAAATAAAAGGATACGGGATAGGATTGGGGAAGATAGCGACGGTATGGGATGGGGAAGTAGCAGGACTGCGAGGAGCTCTAACCCATGCACCAGCTAGGAAAATACTCATCCTATCAGACTCGCAGGCGGCGATTGCAGCAACTAAACAAGCAGGAAGGACTGGTAAAGCTAGAACTAGACACCTCCGCTGGGTAGCTGAGGAGATCGGAAGAAGAAGGGAAGAGTTAGGAGAGGGCGCAGTGACTCTAGGGTGGGTCAAAGCTCATGTGGGAATTTATGGGAATGAGCAGGCAGATAGATTGGCGAAGGAAGGTGCAGAAAAGAACCCAAGAACAGCCTGGATCACAGAGGGCGGACTGAAACAGGAATGGGTTAAGAAGAGAAAAGCGGAGAGATGTGTGAAGGGAACGGGTATGGGGAAGGTATTGAAATGGAACCGGAAGGCACTGCTCAATTACACCCAATGTCGAACCGGGAAGGGGAGGCTAGGGTGGCGGAGATATATGCTGGATCCATGGGGAGACCCCACATGCAGTGAATGCCTTAACCTGGAAACTGGTCGCCATGTGGCATTGGTATGCACGGCCGGAGAATGGATAGGTAGAAGGTGGAGCTCATGGGAGCAGGCGGACGAGAGGAAAGTGTGGATGAGGAAGAGGAAGGGTGGAGACAAGGAGGTAGTGATAGATTTGGTGGAGGATTTCTTTACCAAGTTGGACCTTTGAGCATTCTAGTCCTTAGTTTGTTTTATTTGAGGACAAGGGGAGGGCCGGAGGGGGCGTGGCGGTGGAAGTTGCGAATATCTACAGCGGGTTTCATTTGTCATTTCTTAGGCTCGGGAGGCTGGACTCACCCGTTACTCCGTGGGTGCCAAATCCTTTGAAGGAGGCGGCGACTCCGTCGCCGCATGACATTAAGTCGAACCGGTGTGACCTGGAACGGCCCTGAGCATATATATTGCTATCGACAAGTCAACAGCCCATCTAGCTACCGGCCAGCAGTAACCCTTTCCGGAATGTTCTAAATAGGTAGTATGGTACTGGGCTGTGAATCGGGGGGTGTTTCCCGGGATGTTGGGTAATTCCTGACTGTTCTTAACTGGGATGCAGTGGAAGCCTGCTTCCACTACCTATTACGACGTCGACATTGCCTTGTCTTTCGCAGACATGGGAGATGAGCGAGAAATGGAGCATTTACAATGCCGGCCTTGAATGTCCACCCTGGTCCGGTTAGCTCCTCATACGTCCCCTTCGGGTGTGCACATGAGTACTAAATAAAAAAAATGACTGCTCAATACCCTTGGCTCGGACCAATGCACCCATTATCTCCATATTTTCGGTTAGGTAACTTTGGCCCAGTTGCGCTAAAAGTCACCTGACGGATATCCAATGCAATGGTTAAGGTTCACTTTGGAAATGAACAGGAACGCTCTTTGTGGATTATTTATGAAAGAATTTCTGGAAAGGCAGGACCACCAATGTGAGCTCCTTGAACACGTGGGCATCTTTGATGCACCGACTCTATTTTCTTGGCAGCCGCATGCACACGGATTGTGTAGGGCTAGTCTTAGGTGCAAAATTAAGACTATTCTCGTGGGACCCTATATTCGTACCCCCATGAAGGGAATACCGGGTTCATGTCTTAAATTTGTATGAAGGCAACATGCGACACCCCCGTACACGCGTGTACTCCGCTCCCTGAACATATCTGCATCATTCCTATATCTTCCCCGCGCGCCGGCCTCCGGAGCTCCGTGGCGATCGGTGTTGGCATAGATGGACCCTTATCTGCTGCCCTGAGCGCCCAATACTTCAAAACATCAACCATCACAAGTATATATAGGGTAGTCTGGTTATGTAAATACCATTGGCATGCCATGACACTCCAGAACTGCCCCGGCTTGGAATACAAGGTGCACCCCACTTGGGGGAATATCATGCTTACAACGTGGTATACTATTCCCCAAAGAAGGCATGTTATATATTCCTTGGACTAAAGTGCATGTGCATGTATCGATATTTAGACTACGTTTACCCGATGGGCTGCTACCTAGCTGGTGAGGGCATGCGTATATAGAAAAGCGGCGTGGTTTTAATCCAGAAAGCCTGGTGACATCGAACACACGCTGTTACCAGATTTCACTAGCATCGAAGCACGCTATCAGATGTCTGCAGATCTAGTCGTTCTGGAGCCCGGTAGCTTCACCCGAGAGGCTGAATGCACAAGGCAGTCAGTCCATCCTGCATTAGTGAGTTATAGGCATCTAGTGGAATCGTGAACTGGCAATTGGGCCCCAATCATCTGTAATGCCAACGACAATGGTCTAGATTGAAATCCTGCACAATTATTGATCTGGGGCTTGCAATGATCAGACTACGCGTACTAAGGTGTGGATTTCTGACCTGAGAGAAGGCTGCATGCGCAAGGCAACCCATCCTGCATCTACGAGAACGAGCCATTCTGCCTTCAAACCATTCAATCAAGTTTCAACACAACTGCTTGATTGCAGTCTAATCGACACCCGAAATAGTACATGTACTTGCTGGCAATGGGACTCTAATCTAAATCTGAATGGTATCCAGTCGGCTCTCAAGGTAGATCCACCGCCTTATGGAGCCTCGTTTATGTAACGCTCCATTCCGAATGGAAATGCATGGTTCCCTGGGGTTCTGGAGCCTGTTAAAACTGGGGACGAGCAACCCGCCTGTCTCTGATGCAGTCGAACCTCTATAATAGCATCCTCTATATTTGCATAACCTCTCTGTTAACATAGACCTCGCCGGCCCGAGCTCGGGACTATGGTGATAATAGTATAACTCTCTAATAGCATGCATAGCGTTTTGCCAGTCCCAAATCTGCCAAGCACTAACAATTAAACCTGCATAATTAGTGGTGAGCTATGAAAATTGGTAAATATACAATCCGCGACAATAGTACAGCTGAGATGACTTGGATATGAGCTGAAGCAGCGGAGCTAAACTGAAGGTGATATGGGATAACTTTATGAGGTTGTGCGAGCAAAGGAACGGATTGGAGTTTATGAAAGTGTATGTACATACTATATATATTTTGAGTCATTAGCTCTCGAGTACATTTTTAAACAACCCCATTTTGCAGTATAATCCAGCTTATATTCTTTGATTTACTATTGATATTCTGATTGATCCTTCTCTATAGTCAGAGTCCGCTGCCGTGATGTTGATGCAACAGAAAGCGAGACTAGGACACTGGAAGGAGCGGGATAAAACATTTGTTGCTAGCTCAATACTTCCGTGAATTTCACATAATTACCTATGTGCACGTGACCATACCCAAAACCTTTTTAAATGCATACCCCGTCTGTTAGCATCGTCCCCCCCGGTCCCGACCTTATGCAAATATAGAGGTTCGACTGTAGTCTTGACAGAAACTATGTTGGATGTGTGGGGCAACTATCGGTGTTCTTGCCCACTTGTACACCTAAGGGTAGCGGTGAGCGTGCCTCAAGCTCTACTGGGCTGGATTGTGTCACCTTAGAAGCGGCCAATGGATTGACGTTGATACTTGGAAGGTAATGTGGCATAGGCATTGCTCCAGGTGTTGGTGGCCACTGACCGGGATCCTGAAAAGTTTCCTGGTAGTAGTTAGCAAGATAACCTGTTAAAGAAAGAACGAGAAGGCAGGGCAGAAACAAGTGAAATGTCAAATAGGTAAAGACCTCTCAAATAGCCCACGCTTTGATGTGATGTCAGTGATGTTATCTCGCGACGCCCTAGTGAGCAGCTTTGGGAGACTGATGGGGCAACTTAAATCTAAATGTAAAGGGAGCGAATATCAATATATGTATGTATTCCACTAGTAGGACCTTACCGGTATCTACCTAGGTCCCTGATCTTATGGAAATTTCCATATCCTTGGAAGGGTACAGTGATTTACGCAATACCGTCGGCCTGGTAGTAGTTGATGATGTGTGCTGGTCTCTAGATCTCTTGATGTAAGTCTGCTAAGGGGGGTTCTACATGATACTTTACTACTTGGATAACCGTGGTAATTCTAGAGCTAATACATGCATAAACGTCCTGACCCCTGGAAGGGATGTATGATTAGATAAAAAACCTATGCCTTCGGGCTCTTTGGTGGTTTGTATACATAATTAGGGAGAAGCAACGACAGCCCCTTTTAAGCTCACCGAGGCTTGATCGTCGCTGGGTATTGCGTGAGTATGGCTGTGGGCAAAAGCAAAGTAAAAACGCGTTACCCAACGTTAACCTCGCATCATTGCAATGCCTGGAAATGTGATGACAAGCAAGAAGGCACTCTTTGTATTCTATGGGAAACGTCGTGGCCTGCCCACCCACCTCGCTCGTTATAGTTCATGTGCACAGGGGTTTCCCATATGAGCTGGGTATAACAAGAGATCCGATAGTCTGCTATTGATTCGGATGTCCGGGCTTGGACGGTACCCAAGTCGCGGAAGCTGCGATATGTGCTTTAGTTAGTCGAGAGCTGTTCCAGTTGCTGCTGATGTTAGCAACTCTTCCCCTTGTATCAAAACAAGTCGGAGGGGCCGTCAAGACTCATGGCAAGACCCTGAGGGCCTTGGGTCTCACAGTCATAGGAAAACTGCTCGATGGGCTCTGGAAAAGCAGCGCGAGCAGACCGGTGACGGCCTCAGCGGGGCCCGAACGCAATACTCCGGAGAAGCAACTCGTGATCATATTTTCCCAATGATAGTCATAACCATTACGCTTGCCTTCGAGTCCCGTTGAGGGCCCGTACGGGTCGACATGCACCTGGGACAAGCAAGGGCAGAGACTGCCACTCGTCAGAGCGGAAACAATCCATAGTCGGACTTGGAGTGCGTGGAGGTTTAGCACAGGGGATTACAGCATACGACGGGTTAATGCAACACGACCGGGATATGCAACAAAACAGCTGTAGGGTAGAACTCAATGGGTTTTCAGTAGAATTGGACGGTAGGGGGCTCAAAAGCTGCGCACGAGTTCGGAGAATAATTTATGAAGTGCCTAAGAGCCCTGGATCACGGG
>Ga0307511_10005484_pt1 | contig 12898 bp, 10 predicted proteins | sample 13_EM_MG_FD_200266 | JGI IMG/M metagenome (GOLD analysis project Ga0307511, IMG submission 200266) | Populus trichocarpa ectomycorrhiza microbial communities from riparian zone in the Pacific Northwest, United States - 13_EM | ecosystem: Host-associated > Plants > Roots > Unclassified | place...
CCGTCGCGCGGCCCGCCCACACGCACGATGTACGCGCTGCCGCCGCCGTTGGCGAAGTAGCCGTACACGGCGTGGCCGAGGTAGTTGTCGGCGTCGAAGCCGCCGAACGTGCGCGCGTACTGGTCCCAGTTGGTGACCAGGGTCGGCTGGTGGAACGGTCCCTGCCCGGCGAAGCCGACGAAGGCGGCCACCGCGGTGCCGACTCCCTCGATCGGCCGGGCACCGGTCTGGACCTCCTCCACGTACACGCCTGGCGAGAGATAGGACGGCATGCTCGCTCCTTAGTGGGCCAGGATTCTTGGTTTCCAGCATCGCCGGAACGATTGCGGCCCGGCAGGTTCCGCCGCCCCGCACGGAGGGCAGCCCCGTTGCCTGTCCGGACACCCACGCCGGGCGGTGCCTGCCCCCCGCGTTGCCCCAAGATCAAGGGACCTCCCCTCTCGTTCAACGTCATGAAGGACCCCTTCACCTCGTTCAACGTTAGGAAGGGACCCTTCATGACGTTGGCACGAGGTCGGCGAACTCGTCAGGCCGGACCAGGCGACCCAGCTTCCGGTACTCCTGGTGCACCGCTGCAACCAAATCGGCCATGGTGACCGGCCGATCAGCGGCGGCAGCGAGGTATGCCGCCGTGACGGCGCAGGAGCGGATGGAGCCGCCGGCGAGTTCGAAGCGGGCGGCGCAGAGGGGGAGGTCGACGTCGGGGGAGCGGGGGAGGAAGGGCCCGAGGCAGCGGTCCCAAAGGGAGAGCCGCTGGACATGGTCGGGGACGGGGAAGTCGGTGATGACGTCGAGGCGCCGGGTGAAGGCGTCGTCGAGGTTGGCCCGGAGGTTGGTGGTGAGCACGGCGATGCCATCGAAGGATTCCATGCGCTGCAGGAGGAACGCGGACTCGAGGTTGGCGTAGCGGTCGTGGGAGTCCTGCACGGCGGAGCGTTTGCCGAAGATGGCGTCGGCCTCGTCGAACAGGAGCACGCCTTGCACGCCGGCGGCCTCGGTGAAGATGCGGTCGAGGTTCTTCTCGGTCTCCCCGACGTACTTGTCGACGACGGTGGCCAGGTCGACGACGTAGAGGTCCATGCCGAGCTCGGCGGCGACGACCTCGGCGGCGAGGGTCTTGCCGGTGCCGGACTCGCCGGCGAACAGGGCTGTGACGCCACGACCGCGCCCGCCGCCGGGACGCATGCGCCAGTGGCCGAGCACGGTGTCCCGATGCCGGGCCCGGGCGATCACGTCTGCGAGGCCGCGCCGGGTGGGCTCGGGCACGACGAGGTCGGCCCAGTCGACGGCGGGGGTGATGCGCCGGGCCAACCGTTCGAGGCCGGTTCCGTTGTGGCTCAACACTCCGGCGCGCAGGTCGTCCAGGGACAGCGGCCGTCCGGCGGCGCGAGCCTGCTGCGAGGCCAGCCGGGCGGCGGCGGTGATCTGGTCTGGACCGAGCCGATAACTGGAGAGGGCCTGGGCAAAGTCCTTGTCGTGCACAGCATCCAGCCATCGCTCGGCCCGTGCCGCGGCGTCGTCGGGGGCGATCGACACCGTGAGCGGGGATTGCCCGGCCCACAACGGATCCCACGCCCGCCGCCCGTAGACGACCAACGGCACATGCCGGGCCAGCTCAGCGGCGGAACGCAGCAAAGGCTCAACAGACTCCACGGGCCCCAAGACGATCCCGGCACCACGGAGGCGGGCTTCCCGTGACAGCAGGGGAAGCACCTCCATGTCAATGGCGCTGGCGTCGACGACGATCGCGGGACGGCCAGTCAGGGCCGCGGCGGCCGCCCCTGGCCACCCGTCCCGCAGGTACACGAACGGAATGCCGGCAGCCAGCGCGTCGGCGGCGAACATGGCTTCGGGCAAGGGATCCGATCGCACCACCGACGCGACGCCGGCCAGCCGGGCGTCGGGCTCGTCGTGGCCGAGCAGGTGGCCGACGACCCGGTCCGGCACCCTCAGCACCCGCGACAGCGCCGGCCGGTCCTGGTCGTGGATCTCCAGCAGGCCGCCGTCGATCAGCGGCGAGCCCGGGGCCAGCCGGAACCGCGCCGGCCCGGTGGTTGGCACCCCTTGCAGCTCAAGGGCGAGCCGCAGAGTGGGGCGGCGCTGCGTCACGTCGTCGTTGAGGTAGCCGTACAGCCGCTCGAACCGGAAATCCAGCTCCGGGGCCAGCGCCAGCACGAGAAACGCCACATCGAGCGGGTCGAGCCGGAACGCTTCGGCCAACGCGGCCAGCCGGGAGTCGAGGTCGGGCAACGGCGTCAGGTCGTCGGCGAAGCGGCCGGCTTGGTCGTCACTGATGTAGAGGCCCCGGTACGGGTCGTCGGGGTTGGGATCGCCGGCACGCCGCGCGGCCACCGCCTGCCGAACCCGATCCTCCACAGTGGACAAGAGCGTCACGGGTGGCCGCCGCGGCGTCGCATCATGCCGGGCTGCGGCTTTGGCCGGCTCGACGAGAAACCGTTGCCCTGCGCGGTGGTCGGGCCGTCGTAGCGCAGCCGTCGGCCGTCCCCGTCGGGCGGACTGGTCTGCACGACCACGCCCTCGGTCACCGGCGGACCCGCCTCCTCCCGCTCCCCGCTCAGCGGCGCGGTGAGTTGGAGGCTGATCGACGGCTTGAGTTGACCGCCAAGGGAATGCCAGATATCGGATGTGGACGCGCTGCCCTCGGCGGCCGGTGCGGCCACGTCGATCAGCACCGCCAGCCCGAGCTCGGCCAGCGACCCGGTCAGCCATTCCCGGCGCAGCTGGTCGTGCCGGGACACGCCTCGCAGCACATCGGACAGCAGCCGGTGTTCGTCGGTCGGCCGGGCGGTCCACGCGGTCAGCAGGTACGACAACCGGTACCAGCGCGGCGGCGTCCGCCAGCCGGCCAGGGTGCCGTCGGCGTTGTGCTCCGCCAGCTGCCCACTGGCTCGCCGGGACAGGTCCTCGCGCAGGTCGTACAGGAACACGTTCACCGTCGGCACAGTGCGCTTGGCCGCCCACTCCGTGGTCGGCGCGTCGAACGCGAGCTCGGTGTTCTCGCTGGGGAGCCCGGCGTCGGCCAGCAGCAGCCGCAGCCCCTCGTCCACCTCGTGGATCACGCTCGCCTCCTAGTGCCGGGTGACCATGGACGGCGGGCCGAACGTGCCGGCCACCACCAGGAATGGCGTCACAGCCGGGGCGAAGCCCGGGCCGGCGGCGGTGATGGTGCGCGGCCCGGTCTGGTCCTTGGCCAGGACCAGCAGCTGGGCGATGAACGTCCCGTCGGCGCCGGGCCTGGTCGGCGCGGCGGAGGCGGTGATGCCCGGCTGCCAGGTCAGCACAACTGGGACGCCCGGCGGGAAGTCGGTGCCACGCACGGAGGTCACGAAGCCCGGCTTGCCGATCGCCGGCACGGCCACGATTTTCGGCTGCAACACCCGCAGCGTGGTGTCGCCGGTGGTCGGGTTTCCGTTGGCGGCGGTCAGCGTGGCGGTGATCGTTGACGTGCCCGGCGCGGTCGGGGCCAGCACGATCTGGATCACCACCGTCGCCCCTGGCGCGAGGTCCGGCAGCGCGCACTCGGTCCGGGTGCAGCCCGGTGGCAGCCCGGCGACCGGAATGCCGTTGGGCAGGCCCAGGGACAGCCTCGGCCCGATGACGGAAGCGTCGCCGCCATTGGTAGCCGTGTACTGGACAGTCGCGTGGCCACCCACATAGGCCGGATTAGGCGTGGCCACAACGGAAACACCGGGCTGGGTCACGGTGGGCGCTGGCGATGGTGGCGGTGGCATGTCCGCCGCGACCACTGGAACGACCGTCTGCGCGAAGCCGGAGCCGGGGGTCGTGTCGAGCACGACGCCGGTGACGGACCAGCCGATCGTTTGGTTGCCCGGCACAAGACCCGTCACGGTCGCAGTGATCGTCACGGTGCCGCCGGACGGGATCACGCCCAGGTCGCACACCAGCCCGGCGACGTCGCAGCTTCCTTGGGACGGTGTCAATTTGTCCAGTCGCAGCCCGGAGGGCACGGCGACCGTCACAGTGGCGCCACTGGGAGCCGGGCCGTGGTCGGTGACGGCGGCCGTCACCGAAGTCCCGGAGCCAACCGGCACTGACGGTGTGCTCGGCGGGGCGGCCAAGGTCACGTGCGCGTTGGACTGCCACGTCGGCTCCTTCTGCCGACCGGGCATGGCCTGAGTCAACGGAGTCAGCACGCCGGTGGCCGGGTCGAACAGGGTCAGCATGTCCGGCGAGTTCAGGTCGGCGGACCGTCGCGTGGTCAGCACCATCCGCTTGCCGTCCGGTGAAAACGCCACATCCCGGGGCTGGAACGGCCCGTCCGCGGCGGCCACGGGCCCGGCGCAGGAGCCGCCGGCCGGCAACAACACCCGGCACGACGTGTCGGCCAGGGTGATCTGGAGCAGCCCGTCGGTCTCCCGGTTGAACACCAGGGTGTGGCCGTCGGGCGAGAACACCGGGCTGTCGTCGGTGACCCGGCAACCGGCCGCGCACACCGCTGCGGTCAGGTCCCGTTGCTGGTCAAGGGCATTGAGACTGGTGAGCATGATGTGCTGGTCGCGCGGCTCCCCGTCAGGACCGCCGGCCACGGTGCCGCGGCTGAACGCCAACTGCTTGCCGTCCGGGGAGAAGGCCGGCTGGTCGTCGTCCACGTTGGCGTTGTTGGCGATCCGGGCGACGATCTCGCCGGTGGCCACCTTCACCACGATGATCCGGCTCGGCCCGCCGGTGCGGTTGACCCCGCCGGGCGAGCGCCGGGCCAGCGCGATCATGGTGCCGTCCGGGGACCATTCCGCGTCGGTCTCCCAGTCGCCCGGTTTGCGGTCGGCGATCGGTAGCAGGTGAGCGTGCGAGCCGTTCGGATCGCTGAGCCAGATCTGCTCCGAAGCGGTGCCGTCGTCGTCCCGCACGAACCGGCTCGCCGCCAGCTGGCGGCCGTCGGGGGAGTAGCTCTGCCTGATCGTCCACGGATCGAATTGCGGATCCGGATCGAACAGCTTCTCGTTGTCGGTGGCCGCCCGGGGATCCTCGGTGAGGATGACGGTGCCGAGATCCCGCGGGTCGGAGCCGTCCGGGCGAATGTCCTGCAACGAAGCCACATTCGGGGCGGCCTGGGTGGTCCGGGCCACCACCAGGTGCGGGCCGGCCTTGTCCACCAGCCAGGTCGGCGAGTCCACGTCACGGTTCTCGGCCAGCAGCAGGGAAGCCTGCTCCCCGGCGCAGCGGCAGGGAACCACGTACGCCTGCGCGAACTTCGCGGCCGTGTCGCTGACGAACAGCAGGCCGTTGCCGTCCGGCTGCCAGGCCGGCGACCAGCTCCGCCAGCCGGCCTGGTCCCCGCTGAGCACGGTGGTGCCGGGGGTCAGGCGCAGGCTGTCGGTGCCGTTGTTCTCCAGCACGTAGGCGATCTGGTCGCGGTGACCGTCGTCGTCGAGCGGATTCCACGCCGGCTGGATGGCCGCGCCGGCCGGCTCGTCGGTGAGCTGCGTGGCCGCCCCGCCGGCGACCGGGCGCGCGAAGATCTGCGCACGGCCGGCCGCGGTGCTGGAAAAGGCGATGCGGTTGCCGTCAGGGGAAAACGTCGGCCAGGTCTCGGCGGCGTCGCCGTCGCTGAGCCGCCGCAACCCGGTTCCGTCGGTGCGCACGAGCCAGATCGCGTTCCCGGAATCGAAAGCGACCAGCTCGCGGTCCGGGGAGAGCTGCGGGTGCGCGGCGTCCATGCCGGTGGTCAGCCGCTTCACCGCGCCGGTCGCGGCTCGCAGGTACACCTGCGGCTTCGCCTCGTCACGAAGGCTGGTGAACACCATCATGTCGCCGCGGGCGGCCGGGTCGTCGTCGAAATGCGTGGGACCGCCGCCGAACAGCGGCAGCGACGTTTGTGCCGCCCCGTCAACGGGGTTTGTCACCTCGCCGAGGCTGCGGTGCGCGGTCCCGGCGTACGCGATCCGTCCCGAGGGAGCCGGCGCCGCCGGCGCGTCCGCCTGTGATGGCACCGAGAACGCCGACACCGCGACCAGGATCGCCGCGACCGCGGCGATCCCGCCAGGTGCGAATCGTCGGGCTCCGGACACAATCCACCTCCATGCGACTGCCTGCCCGGCCATCGTGCGGCCATGGCGATGGCCGAGGGCAGGGTCGCGCGGGCACCGCGAGGGGAAGCCCGGGCGGCGGATCGGGCACGGTCAGATCAGCCCGCTGCGCATCGCATACCCCACCGCGTGCGCCCGGTTGCGCAGCCGCAGCCGGGTGTTGATCTCCGAGAGCACGTTCTTGATGGTGCGCTCGGAGTACGACAGCTTGCCGGCGATCTCGTTGGTGTCAAAGCCTTCCGACACCAGCCGCAGCACATCCGTCTCGCGCGCGGACAGCGTCGACAGCGTGACGCCGCCCGGATCCAGCGACGACCGGGTCAGCTGCCCGACGTGGTCCAGCAACTGCCCCAACACGTCGCCGGGCAGCACGCCCTCGCCCCGGGACACCGCCGTGATCACCGAGACCAACCGGTCCCCGGTGGCCTCGCTGCGGCGGATCACCGCCGCCACCCCGCACTCGATGGCCGTCCGCAGCGCGGGCGACTCGAACCGGCCGACAACCAGCGCGGTTCGGGATGCCTTGCCGTGCCGCAGCTTCCGTAGCAGCCGCACGGTGTCGTCGCCGATCTGGTCGACCACCACGAGCGTGACCGCGGCGCGGTTCTCCTCGCCCGGGGCCACCATCTCAACCTCCGGCCGCGGCCGGAGCTGGTGGGCGATTCCCGCCCGCAGCACCGGATCCTCGGCGTAGGTCGCCACCGTAACCCTGACTCCCATGATCCGTTTCCTCCCTGCCGGGGCTGTGGAATCCCCGGCGCGTAGGGCAGACGCCCTTGCCCCGTGGGGACATCGGGTCTGCCGGGCGGTTGCCCGCCCTGACCTGCCGACCGACCGGCCCGCGCGCCTAGCGTCGGTGCCGTGACGACTTCACCGGAACTCGACTTCGCCTCCGTCGTCGTCGCCCCGGGTGACACCGAGACGACGAGCCTCACCGTTCGCAACGACAGCGAGATCGTGGAGGCCTACACGTTCGAAGTGATCGGCCCGTGCGCGCCGTGGACGGCGGTCGAGCCGGAGCGGCTCTCGCTGTATCCCGGCACTTCGGGCACGGTCGCCGTGCGGCTGAGCCCACCCCGGTCGCCCGAGGTGCGGGCCGGGGAGCTGCCGCTGGCGGTGCGGGTGCTGCCCGCGGAGCGACCCGAGCTGGCGACGGTGCCCGAGACCACGGTCACCGTCACGCCGTTCGGACAGCTCGACGCGGTGCTGGAGCCGCAGCGCCGGCGGACCTGGTGGCGCGGCGGCCGATTCGCCGTGCGGCTGGGCAATCGCGGCAACACGCCGATCGACGTCGCCCTCGTCGCCACCGATGCCGGCGAGGAACTGCGCTACCGCGGCATCGCCGGCAGCACCACCCTGGCGCCGGGCGAGGAAGCCGAGGCGCCGCTGAAGGTTCGCCGCACCAAGCCGATGTGGTTCGGCAAGTCGGTGACCACGCCGTTCAAGGTCGTCGCCACGCCGACGAGCGATCCTCAGCTCGACCAAGGCGTCAAGGAGCTGGACGGCGAACTGGTCCAGATGGCCGTGCTGCCGCGCTGGCTGCTGGCCCTGCTGGCGTTCCTGCTGGCGCTGCTGCTGTTCTGGTTCACGCTGGTGCGACCGGCGGTGAACAGCGCGGCCAAGCAGGCCGCCGACGACGCCGTGCAGCAGCAGGTGCGGTCCGGGCAGCTCGCGCCGGGACCGTCGGCGACCAACGCGCCCAAGGGACAGCAGTCCGGCGGTGATCAGCCGAGCGGCGGCAGCCCCAGCCCCGGGCCGGGAGTGAGCAGCGGCGGCGCCGGACTGCAACACTCCACGACCATCGAGGTGACCACCGCGGGCGGCGGGCACAACGCCCAGGCCTACACGGTGCCGGCGAAGAAGGTGTTCTTCGTGACGGACCTGGTGCTGGCCAACTTCCAGGGCGACGTGGGTGTGCTGACAGTGTCCTTCGGCCCGCAGACGATCACCACCATCGCCCTGGAGACCTTCCGCAACCAGGACTACCACTGGGTGACGCCGATCGAGGTGCCGGCCGGCGCCACGGTCAGCGCCGACGTGACCTGCGCCACCCCCGGCACGCCGGCGACCGGCAAGCAGGCCGCCGGCTGCGCCGAGGTGCTCAACGTCAGCGGCGAGCTGCACGACCAGCCGAAATGACGGCTCGCTCCCGCTGTGCATGTCCCCGACCTCCCGCGCTGACTGTACTTAGCCAAGCACCGGGAGTGGCGTGGTCGCCATGGTCGCGGGCCAGCGGTGGGGTTTCCCCCCACGAAGCCCGTGATCGGCCGATCGGGTGACGTGAGTGTCCACTGAGGACGGTCTGGTCGGTGGCGGCGGACGCCCGGCGCGGCGGCGTGCGCGCCGAGCACCAAGGACTCAGCGGGTGGCGGCATCCAGCGCGGCCCGGATGACCTCGGCGGAGGCCGGGGTGGCCTGGGCGTTGACGAGGTCCATGGAGCCGCCCGAGTACGGCGGCCCGTAGACGGGGGTGCCGGGCTGGGAGCGCCAGCTGTCGGCGAGCGTGCCGTAGGCCACGGCGTCGTAACCGAGGATGTCCAGCAGTTCGGTGGCGTGGGCGACGGCGGCCGGGTCGTCGCCGGCGATCGGCAGGGCGCTGCGGTCCGGCGCGCCGTCCGGGCGACCGAGGACGGCCAGGTGGCCGAAGTAGATGTTGTTGAACGCCTTGACCACGTGGGCGTCGGGGAGGTGGGCCTGGAGCAGCTGGGCGTCGGTGCTCGCACCCTCCTTGAGCGCGGGGATGTCGCCGTCCCGGCCCGGGTAGTAGTTGCCGGTGTCGATCACCGTCTTGCCGGCCAGCGGCGCCACCGGCACCTGGTCGACGGCCCGCAGCGGGATGGTCACCACCACCCAGTCCCCGGCCGCCGCGGCCTGCTCCGGCGTGGCCGCGCGGGCCCGAGGGCCGAGCTGGGCGACCAGGTCGCCGAGGGTCTCCGGGCCGCGCGAGTTGCTCAGCACCACGTCCAGTCCGGCGTCCACGGCCAGCCGAGCGAGGGCGCCGCCGATGTTTCCGCTGCCGATCAGTCCAAGAGTCGCCATACACCGGTCAAGCTCCGGCCCGGGCGATCTATTCCGGTGTGGCAGGATCTTTCGGGTGGTGAGCGGGCCGGCCACGGCGTGGACATCCCGCTCGTGTTCGGCACCCCCGACACCCGGTTCGCCAGTAGGTTCCTCGGCTCGCCGCCGCCGGCCGAGTTCGGCCCGCTGTCCGCGCGGATCCGGCAGGCGTGGACGGCTTTCGCCGCCACCGGCAACCCCGGCTGGCCCAGTTACGGCGCGGAACGCCGGACCCGAATCTGGGACGTCCAGCCGCACGACGTGGACGATCCGCTGGCCACCTCGCGGCGGATCTGGTCAGTGCCCGTGGAAGGCCTCGGCTAGCCACCACGAGCCGCCGTCGTTGGTGATCTTCCCGTCGATCACCAGCGGCGCGTCCCGAGGCCCGTCGAGCCAGTCCCGCACGGGCTTCAGGTCGGCGACCGTCCGCACGGTCAGGCCCGTGCAGCCGAAGCCGCGGGCGATGGCGGCGATGTCGGTGGGCGGGAAGCGGACGGTGGCGTGGTCGCCGTCGAAGTGATGCACCTCCGCGCCGTAGGCGGCGTCGTTGTAGACGATCACCACCAGCGGCAGCCCGAGCCGGACGGCGGTCTCCAGCTCGCCGGCGGCCATGTGGAAGCCCCCGTCGCCGAGCGCCGCGACCGGCAGCCGGCCGGGCTGGGCGACGGCGGCCCCGATGGCCGTGGCCAGGCCGAGGCCGATGGACTGGAAGGCCTGGGTGAAGCAGAACCCGAACTCGTCGGGCACGTTCAGATAGGCGCTGGGGTAGCCCATGAAGTTGCCGGAGTCCACGGCGACGATCCGCTCGGCCGGCAGGATCCGATCCAGCTCCAGGGACAGCGTCCGGGGGTCGATCAGGTCGGCGGCGGACTCGTCGGTGAAGTCTGCGGCCGACCAGCGGGCGCGGGCGGCGATGCGCTCGCGGAGCTCGGGGGAGCGGTAGCCGGTCTTTGGGCGGAGGCTGGCCAGCACCGCGCGAGCGGTCGTGGCGGTGTCGCCGACCACGCCGACGTTGATGGGCCGATGCGCGCCGAGCGCCGCTTCGTCCAGGTCGACCTGGGCCAGCCGGGCGTCGGGGCCCAGCAGCCGGCCCTGGCGGGTCGTCCACCGGTTGAGCGCGCAGCCCCAGCCGACCACCAGGTCCGCGTCCCTGATCAGCTCCGCGGTCAGCGGCGAGGCGAAACCGCCGGAAATCCCGAGGGACCAAGGGTGATCGTGGAACAGGCCGTGCGCGACGGCAGAGGTGGCCAGCAGCGCGCCGCAGGTCGCGGCCAGGTCGGCGAGCTCTGCCGCGGCGCCGCGAGCGCCTCGGCCGGCGATGAACACCGGCCGTTCGGCGTCGGCGATCAGCGCGGTCAACGCCGTGACATCTGGTGCTGTGGCAGTCGGAAGTTCTGGCAGCGCAACGGGTTCGAACGCGGGGACCGGCATCGCCTGGACGTCCAGGGGCAGGTTGAGCACGACAGTGCGGCGTTCGAACAGCGCCTTTTGGTAGGCACGGACGGTGTCGGCGACGGCGGTCTCCGGGCTGTGGACGCGCTCGGGGATCGCGCCGACCGAGCGGGCCAGCGCGTCCTGGTCGATGCGAAAGTTGTTGAGGGGATCGGATTCCGGCGTGTCCGCGGTGAGCACGAGCAGCGGCGTCCGGCTCTTGGCCGCCTCGCCGATGCCCGTGACGGCGTTGGTCAGCCCGCAGCCCTGGTGCGTCGTGACGATCCCGACCCGGTTGCTCATCCGGGCACAGGCGTCGGCGGCGGTGGCGGCGCAGCCCTCGTGCCGGGTGGCGTGGAAGGGGACGCCGCCGGCCCTGAGCGCGTTGGTCACGTGGAAGTTCCCGCTGCCCACGACCCCGAACGCCGGACCGGCCCCCAGCTGCGCCAGGACCCGGCCCACCGCCTCAGCGACGATCATGACCGCTCCACCAGCGCGTACACGCGGGCCGGACTGCCGGAGCCGCCCACGATCGGCAGCGGCGACACCACCAGCACGCTCCCGGTCGGCGGCAGCAGGGTGAGGTTCCGCAGCTGCGTCAGCCCGCACTTGCCCGCGCCGAGGAGCCGGTCGTGGCACGGGAACATCGGCTCCATGCCGGCCGCCTGGCCCGCGTCGGTGCCCACCGTCTCCACGCCGAAGCCCGCGATCGGGGCCTCGTCGGCCAGCCACTGCGCGCACTCCGCCGACACGCCCGGGGTGTGCGTGTCGTTGAGGAAGCCGTCCTGGTCGCCCGAGCGGGCGTCCCAGCCGGTGCGGTAGAGCAGCCAGCCGCCGTCCGGCAGCGGGCCGTGCTCCCGTTCCCAGGTCTTGATGTCGTCGACGCCCAGCAGGAAATCCGGGTTTTCGGCGACCCTGGCCGACGCGTCCAGCACGGCGGCCGGCGCGACGAAGGTGCTCAGCGGGATCTGGTCCACGCTCGAGCCGTCCTTGCCCGACAGCCAGTGGTTCGGGGCGTCGACATGCGTGCCGACATGCTCGCCGGTGTGGATGTCGTTCCAGTACCAGCGGGGGCCGCGGTCGTCGTAGCGGCTGATCTCCTCGAGCCGGAAGCTGGCCGTGTTGGCGAACGGCGGCGCCAGCTTCAACACCGGTGTGCTCGCCGAGAGCGGCGCCGTCAGGTCGAGCACCTCGACGGCGCCGGTCCGCAACGCGGACAGCAGGCCGGCCAGCACGGGCATGGGAACCTCCTTGACTCGGAACATTCGGATCCTCTCCTAACCTGGCACCCATGACCACTGCCAACCCGTCCGACCTGGCGTCGTACCGCCGCGCCGTGCAGGCGCCGGTCCGCCGCGCGGCGGAGGACTTCCGCCGGCTCGCCGACGCCCTGGACGCCGCGGCGGCCGAGGTCGACCGGGGTTCCGGCCCGCACCCCGCGTCCGACCTGGCCCGCACCGTGATCCAGCAGATCCAGGCCGCCGGAGCGCTCGTCGACTACGCCAGCCTGCTGCGGGCCGCCGCCGACCACGACGCGCTGTTGGCCGGTTTCGCCGGTTTGTCCGGTCCGCCCACGGTGAGTAGCGGAACCTCCGCTCGGCTGCCGCGTCGGGCAGCTCAGGCCGCTCAGGCTGCCCCGACGGTGGCCGTGCCGGTCAGCTCGGTCGCGACGAACACGCTGTGGGTCGACGAGGGCCGGTTCGTGTGGGTCAGCGCCATCAACGCGAAGGGGACCGCCGCGGAGTGCTGGGCGTGGCGTGATCAGACCAACGTCCGGCTGCGGCCCGCGACCGTTCCCATCGACCAGTTCGAGGCCGACTACCGGCTCGCCGACGAGCAGGAGTACCGCCGGGCCGCGCAGATCATCGCCGCGTTGCGTGGGGCCGGGGTCGATGTGTCGCCGATGCGGCCGCTGCTGGAGTACGCCAAGAAGTCGTGAGCGAAGGTGCGGGTGATTGAGGACTGCGGCTGTCCGCGATGGGTCGTAGCGTCGGCGGCATGAACTGGAATGAGCTGCTCATCGACCAGGCGGACTGGCACTGGAAGAACCAGCTGCGGCCACGGCTGGACGGGCTGACGGACGCGGAGTACCTGTGGGAGCCGGTCGACGGGGCGTGGAACGTGCGGCCTCGGGGGAGTGGCGGTACCTCGATGGCCGCGGGGAGCGGGGACTTTGTCATCGACTGGGAGTTCCCCACTCCCGACCCCGCGCCGGTGACCACTATTGCGTGGCGCATCGGGCATCTCGTGGTCGGTGTTTTTGGGATGCGGGTCGCTTCGCATTTCGGCGGGCCGGCTGTCGACTACCTCAGTCACGACTATCCCGGGGATGCTGCGACGGC
>Ga0307511_10005486_pt1 | contig 12893 bp, 12 predicted proteins | sample 13_EM_MG_FD_200266 | JGI IMG/M metagenome (GOLD analysis project Ga0307511, IMG submission 200266) | Populus trichocarpa ectomycorrhiza microbial communities from riparian zone in the Pacific Northwest, United States - 13_EM | ecosystem: Host-associated > Plants > Roots > Unclassified | place...
GGCGGGGCGTCGTCGGGGTCGGGAAGGCAGAGGTGCCAGCGCTCGTACGGCGAGACCCCGTCGGCGTCGACGGGCAGGGCCTCCGCCGGCAGCGCTGTGGCCTCCCGCGCAGATATCGCCGCCGCACCCGGAGCGGCCGCGACCGTACGCCCGGACGGCGTGAGGACGTACGCGACGGCTCGTTCGAGGTGAGCGAAGGCCGTCGCCACGATCGTCTCCGGGCCCGCACCCTGCGCGGCCATGCGGCTCAGCCGCCCCCGCACGCCGTCCGGCAGCGCGTGCGGCCGGCTCAGCTCGCCCCACCGCCCGAGGTACACGGTGTCGGTGATCGCGCGGAACATGATGTGCGCCGGTACGGCGGCCACCGGAACCCCGTGGGCACGGCGCGGTGGAGACGGCCGCGTTCAGGCGTTACCGGCTCCCGCAGGACGCGGACGTGCCGCGCACCGAGGTCCACTTCATGGAAACGGCGGACGCCATCGGGCCGTTGGACGCCAAGTCGATGAGCGAGAGCCCCTTCAACCCGGTCGCGCCCGCCTTCGCCAACGCCCTGCGGGACGCGACGCGCGTCCGCTTCACCGAACTTCCGCTGACCCGCGACCGGGTGTGGCCGGCACTGGCCAACTCGCCGCTCCGTACCCCCCGTCCACCCGTATCGCACTGATCCCACTGATGTGCCGGGCCCCGCAACGGTCCTGCGGAAGCACCAGTTGCGGCCCTGCACGGTCGAGCGGGGTGTCGTCGATGCTCACAGCGAGCAGAACAGGGGCATGAGCGAAGTCGGGATCGATCTCGGCCCAGGACAGCAGCGCGTGGTGCCCGTCCGTACCGCTCACCGCGATGAGGAAGCGCAGCCGGTCCTTGCGGCGGACGGGGTCGAAGCCGGGACCGGCCGCGGACAGGACGTCGTAGAGCCGCGGCCCCGCGAAGCGGTGGACCTGGGTGCCGCTGGTGGCGCACTCGAAGCTGACCCGGACCCGGTGCAGCGGCCAGTTCAGCAGATCCGGCACGGTGAGCCGGGCGGGTCGGGCGAGGTCCCCCGTCAGGTCGAGCTGCGCGAGCGTCACGAGCCATCACCTCCCGGAATGTGGTACCCGGACGGCACTCCCGTACAAACGCACATGCGCACCCCGCAAGCGAATAGCGCAGCTCATGCGATGTGACAGGAGACCTACACCTTGCATATGCGGCAGTATCATCGCGGCACGGCCGTTGCGGCCGGGCAAGGGCGCGACAACCCCTTATCGGCAGAATCAGAGGAGTAGAACCGTGATGACCCGTTCCGCGCGTCGGACCCGCCGGACCCTGCACGTTGCGGGGGCCGGAGCCGCCGCGCTGCTGGCCCTGAGCGCCTGCTCCTCCAGCGACGACTCGTCCTCCTCGAAGTCCGACACCTCGGCGTCCGCGTCCCCGAAGATGTCCGGCACCGTCACCGTCTTCGCCGCCGCCTCGCTCAAGGAGTCGTTCACGACCCTGGGCAAGGAGTTCGAGACGGCGCACCCCGGCACCAAGGTCACCTTCAACTTCGCGGGCAGCGACACCCTCGCCGCGAGCATCACCAGCGGTGCCCCGGCCGACGTGTTCGCCGCCGCGAGCCCCAAGACCATGGCGATCGTCACGGACAAGGGCGACGGTGTCGGCACGCCGGCCACGTTCGTCCGCAACCAGCTGGAGATCGCCACCCTGCCGGGCAACCCCGACAAGGTCACCTCGCTGAAGGACCTCACCAGGTCCTCGCTCAAGGTCGTGCTGTGCGACAAGACGGTGCCGTGCGGCGCGGCGGCCCAAAAGGCGCTCACCGCAAGCAAGTTGAAGCTCACCCCGGTGTCGTACGAGGAGGACGTCAAGTCGGCCCTCAACAAGGTGGTGCTGAAGGAGGCCGACGCGGCGGTCGTCTACAAGACCGATGTGCACGCCGCCGGCAGCAAGGTGGAGGGCGTCGAGTTCCCCGAGTCCGCCGACGCCATCAACGACTACCCGATCGTCCTCCTGAAGAACGCGCCCAACGCGGTCGCCGCCAAGGCGTTCATCGCGCTGGTGCAGTCCGCCGAGGGCCAGAAGGTGCTGTCCGCGGCGGGCTTCCTCAAGCCGTGACCAAGCTCGACACCTCCGACGCCGCGGCCGAGACCCTGAAGGGCGGGCCGCGGCGTCGCCGCGTCCGGATGACCGGACACGGGGTGCCGTTGCCCCTGCTGGTGCCCGCCCTCGTAGGGTTGGCGTTCCTGCTCCTCCCGCTGCTCGCCCTGCTGGTACGGGCCCCCTGGCGGTCGCTGCCGTCACAACTCACCAGCACTGAGGTCTGGCAGGCGCTGCAACTCTCCCTGCTGAGCGCGACGTTGGCGACAGCGGTGTGTCTGGTCCTGGGCGTGCCGCTGGCCTGGTTGCTGGCCCGCACGGAGTTCCCCGGCCGCCGCCTCGTCCGGGCTCTGGTGACCCTCCCGCTGGTCCTGCCCCCGGTGGTGGGCGGCGTGGCGCTGCTCCTGGCCCTCGGCCGCAACGGCGTGGTAGGCCAGTGGCTGGACTCGTGGTTCGGCATCACCCTGCCCTTCACCACGACCGGTGTCGTGGTCGCGGAGGCGTTCGTCGCGATGCCGTTCCTGGTCATCAGCGTCGAGGGCACCCTGCGCGCCGCCGACCCGCGCTACGAGGAGGCCGCCCAGACCCTCGGCGCCTCCCGCTTCACCGCGTTCCGCCGGGTCACACTCCCCCTGATCGCCCCGGGCATCGCGGCGGGCTCGGTCCTCGCCTGGGCCCGCGCACTGGGCGAGTTCGGCGCGACGATCACCTTCGCCGGCAACTTCCCGGGCCGCACCCAGACCATGCCCCTCGCGGTCTACCTGGCCCTCCAGAACGACCCCGAGGCGGCCATCGCCCTCAGCCTGGTCCTCCTGGCCGTATCGATCGCGGTACTGGCAGGACTTCGGGACCGCTGGATGACGCCATCATGACCGACCTCATCACCACACCCGACAAGGGCCTCGACGCCCATCTCGTCGTGGACCGCGGCACCTTCCGCCTCGACGTCGAGCTGACCGCCGCCCCCGGCGACGTAGTCGCGCTGCTGGGCCCCAACGGCGCCGGAAAGACAACCGCGTTGCGAGCCCTGGCCGGCCTGGCCGGCCTGGTCGGCCTGACGGACGGTCACCTACGGCTGGACGGCGCGGAGTTGGACCGCACGCCTCCGGATTCCCGCCCGGTAGGCGTCGTCTTCCAGGACTACCTCCTCTTCCCGCACCTCACCGCCCTCGACAACGTCGGCTTCGGCCCCCGCTGCCAGGGCGCGACCAGGGCGGAGTCCCGCGCCATCGCCGCCGAGTGGCTGGAGCGGATGGGCCTCGCCGAGCACGCGGGCGCCAAGCCCCGCAGACTCTCCGGCGGCCAGGCCCAACGCGTAGCCCTGGCAAGGGCGTTGGCGACCCGCCCGCGCCTCCTGCTCCTGGACGAACCCCTCGCCGCCCTGGACGCCCGCACCCGCCTCGACGTACGGGCCCAACTCCGCCGCCACCTGGCCGAGTTCGAGGCGGTCGCGGTCCTGGTCACCCACGACCCGCTGGACGCAATGGTGTTGGCCGACCGACTGGTGGTGATCGAGCAGGGCAAGATCGTCCAGGAGGGCACCCCCGCCGACATCGCCCGCCACCCGCGCACGGACTACATCGCCCAACTGGTCGGCCTCAACCTCTACAAGGGCAGCGCCGACGGCCACACGGTCACGCTCGACACCGGCCCCGTGATCACCACCACAGAGAACCTGACCGGCGAGGTCTTCGTAGCGTTCCCACCAAGCGCGGTGACTCTCTTCCGAGACCGCCCGACCGGCGCCAGCGCCCGCAACCTCTGGCACTGCGAGGTAGCGGGCCTGGAAACCCACGGCGACCAGATCCGCGTAGACCTGACCGGCGAACTCCCCCTGGCGGCAGACCTGACGACAGTCGCGGCAGCCGAACTGGACCTGCACCAGGGGGCTTTGGTCTGGGCTGCGGTAAAGGCAACCCAGACCCACTCATATCCAACGTGAGCTGCAACGCCCCGATAGGGGCGCGGGGAACTGCGCGACCAGCCACAACGGACCCGCAGCCAAAACGCGTCCTCAGTCCTCGTACGCATCCAACGGCGGGCAGGAACAAACCAGGTTCCTGTCCCCAAAGGCCTGGTCGATCCGCCGCACCGGCGGCCAGTACTTGTCGGCAACGGACACACCGGCCGGGAAGACAGCCTCCTCGCGCGAGTAGGCGTGCCCCCACTCCCCACCGAGCGCGGCAGCGGTATGCGGCGCATTCCGCAACGGATTGTCCTCGGCCGGCCACTCCCCCGCCCCGACCTTCTCGATCTCCCCCCGAATCGCGATCATCGCCTCGCAGAACCGGTCCAGCTCGATCAGGTCCTCCGACTCGGTCGGCTCGATCATCAGCGTCCCGGCCACCGGGAACGACATGGTCGGCGCGTGGAAGCCGTAGTCGATGAGCCGCTTGGCGATGTCGTCGACGGAGACACCGGTCGCCTTGCTGATCGGCCGCAGATCGATGATGCACTCGTGCGCGACGAGCCCGCCGGGCCCGGTGTAGAGCACGGGGTAGTGCGGTTCGAGCCGCTTGGCGATGTAGTTGGCGGAGAGCACCGCCACCTGCGTGGCCCGCTTCAGCCCCTCGCCGCCCATGAGCCGGACGTACGCCCAGGAGATCGGCAGGATGCCGGCCGAGCCCCAGGGAGCGGCCGAGATGGGCCCAACTCCCGTCTCCGGCCCGGCCGCAGGCTGCAACGGGTGGTTCGGCAGATACGGCGCCAGGTGCGCGCGCACGCCCACCGGCCCGACACCCGGACCGCCACCACCGTGCGGAATGCAGAACGTCTTGTGCAGATTCAGGTGCGAGACGTCACCGCCGAAGTGCCCCGGCTTGGCAAGCCCCACAAGGGCGTTGAGGTTGGCGCCGTCGACGTAGACCTGCCCGCCCGCCTCGTGCACCTGCGCGCAGATGTCGGCGACGTGCTCCTCGAACACCCCGTGCGTGGACGGGTACGTGATCATCAGCACGGCGAGTTCGTCGCGGTACTGCTCGATCTTCGCCCGCAGATCCTCGACGTCGATCTCGCCGTCCTCGGCGGTCTTCACGACGACGACCTTCATGCCGGCCATGACGGCACTGGCGGCGTTCGTGCCGTGCGCGGACGAGGGAATGAGACACACGGTCCGCTGCTCGTCCCCGTTGGCCCGGTGGTACCCACGCACCGCCAGCAGCCCGGCCAGCTCGCCCTGCGAACCGGCGTTGGGCTGCAGCGACACCTTGTCGTACCCGGTGACCTCGGCGAGCCGCTCCTCCAACTCCCGGATGAGCGTGAGGTATCCCTGCGCCTGCTCGGCGGGCGCGAAGGGGTGCAGCTGCCCGAACTCGGGCCAGGTGACCGGCTCCATCTCGGTGGTCGCGTTGAGCTTCATCGTGCAGGAGCCCAGCGGGATCATGCCCCGGTCGAGCGCGTAGTCCCGGTCGGCGAGCCTGCGCAGGTAGCGCAGCATCGCGGTCTCCGAACGGTGGTCCCGGAAGACGGGGTGCGTGAGGTACGCGTCGTTCCGCAGCAGCGCCTCGGGCAGCGTGTCCTCAGCGGTCGCGTCGAGCGCCTCGATGTCTCCGTCAACCCCGAACGCGGTCCACACGGCGGCCAGTTGGGCGCGCGTGGTGGTCTCGTCGCAGGCGATGGACACCTGGTCCTCGTCCACGAGGTGGAGGTTGACTCCGTCCTCGCGGGCGGCGGCGAGGACTTCGATGGCCCGGCCGGGGACGCGCGCGGTCAGTGTGTCGAAGTAGCCGCCGTGCACGACCTCGACACCGCCCGCCGTGAGCCCAGCAGCGAGGATCGTGGCGTACCGGTGCGTCCGCCGCGCGATGCCCTTGAGCCCCTCGGGCCCGTGGTAGACGGCGTACATCCCGGCCATGACGGCGAGGAGCACCTGAGCGGTGCAGATGTTGCTGGTGGCCTTCTCGCGGCGGATGTGCTGCTCGCGGGTCTGGAGGGCGAGGCGGTAGGCCTTGTGTCCGTCGGCGTCGACGGAGACGCCCACGAGCCGTCCGGGCAGGCTGCGCGCGAACTTCTCGTGCACGGCCATGTATCCGGCGTGCGGCCCGCCGAAGCCCATCGGCACCCCGAAGCGCTGCGTCGTACCGACCGCGATGTCCGCGCCCAGCTCGCCCGGCGACTTGAGCAGCGTGAGCGCGAGGAGATCGGCGGCGACGGTGACGAGCGCGCCGAGCGCGTGCGCCTGCTCGATCAGCGGCTTGATGTCCCGTACGGCACCGGAGGCTCCCGGGTACTGCACGAGCACACCGTTGATCTCGCGCTCGGCGATGTCGGCCGGGATGCCGTCGCTGAGGTCGGCGACGACGACCTCGACTCCGGCCGGCTCGGCGCGGGTCTCGATCACGGCGATGGTCTGCGGCAGCACGTCCGCGTCGACCAGAAACAGACCCTTCTTGTTCTTGCCCATGCGCCGCGACAGGGCCACGGCCTCTGCGGCGGCCGTGCCCTCGTCGAGCAGGGAGGCGCCGGAGGTCGGCAGCCCGGTGAGGTCGGCGACCATGGTCTGGAAGTTCAGCAGGGCTTCGAGCCGCCCCTGGGAGATCTCCGGCTGGTACGGCGTGTAGGCCGTGTACCAGGCAGGGTTCTCCATGACATTGCGCAGGATCACGGGCGGGGTGAAGGTGCCGTAGTACCCGAGCCCGATCATGGAACCGAGGACCTCGTTGCGGTCCGCCAGGGAACGCAGCTCGGCCAGCACCTCGGCCTCCGTGCGGGCGCCCGGCAGGTCTAGGGAGTCGGCGTTCTTGATCACATCGGGGACCGCGGCGGCGGTGAGCTCGTCGAGCGAGCCGTAGCCGACCTGCGCGAGCATCTTGGCCCGCGCTTCCTGGTCGGGACCGATGTGGCGCTGCTCGAACGGGATGCCCTGTTCGAGCTCGGAGAGCGAAGTGCGAGGGGCGGTCATTTGGGAGGCCTCCTGGTCGGACACGACCTTCGAGGGCACCACGACAGTGGGGTGCCCGGACGGCCTCCCCCTCTGTCATCTCAACCTGAGAGCTTCACCGGCCACCCGAAGGTCACCGGTTTTCACCGTCGGTGAGAGCGAGGGCCGTCGCCGGCACCCGCTCTGCTTTCCAGAGTGACCTCGTCCGTGCGGTACGTGAGCCTGAGAGATTCCGGGGAGGATTTGCTCCTTCGGCGCCTCCGATGAAGTCTGGAGGACTCTCCCGCACGGGGTCAGCAGCCGCTGGCCAGCCTACCAGCGAGCGGTGAAGCCGAGCTTTCGAGTGGCCACCGGCCCGATTGTGCTCTTTTGTAGAGTTTACGAATGAGTTGCGACCAGGAGGAGGGCCCGTGCAGACCGATATCGATCCGCGCAACCTGATCGGCCGCAAGGCGTTCGACCGCACCGGCGCCAAGATCGGCACGATCGACGAGGTCTACCTCGACGACGCGACCGGTGTACCGGAGTGGGCGGCCATACGCACCGGCCTGTTCTCCAGGGACGCCTTCGTCCCCCTGGAGCCCAGCGAACTGATCGAGGGCACCCTGCACATCCCCTTCGACCGCTCCCTGATCAAGGACGCCCCCGACTTCGGCGTGGGCCGTCACCTCTCCCCCGACCAGGAACTCCAGCTCTACCACCACTACGGCCTCGACGTGGCCCCACCGCCCTCCCTCCCGGACCGCGACTTCGGCAAACTGGCCGGCTCGGACGACAACTGAGCCAAAGCGGCGGGAGGGTCGGCGGGTCTTCGATTCTCCGGGGGCGGCGCCACCAACTGCCCTGACGCTGCGGTCAGTTCACCCGCGTCTCGCGTCACCAGCGGCAGCGGTTCGGCCGGCTCCAGCTCGGGATCGTCGGTCCGGAACGTCCGTACCCGCCCGGGCCCGGCATCCTCCGGCGTCTCAAACCGCACGGTGACCCGCCCCAGCCCGCTGCCCTGCACCCACCCGTGCCCGAACCCCGAGTGGCGCACATCGTGGCCCGCGGGCCAGCGCCGCTCGACGGGCGCCGTCTGCTCCCCGCTCTCTTCCTCCTCCGCGTGCTCCTCCCCAAGAAGGTCGACCTGCTCCCCCGCTGCCTGCGCGAACAGGTCCTCCTGCGTGTAGTCGGCGAGCCCGGAGACGCCCACCCCCAGCAGTCGCACCCCGCCCGTGGTGTCCACGGAGTCCAGCAACCGCGCCGCGGCCTCCCGCACCACCCCCGGATCGTCGGTGGGCCCGCGCAGCGTCTCGGACCGCGTCAGCGTCGAGAAGTCGTACCGCCGCACCTTGAGCACGATGGTCCGCCCCGACAGCCCGGCGCCCCGCAGCCGCCGTACACACCGGTCGGCGAGACGCTGCACCTCCAGGCCCACCCGGATCCGGTCGTGAATGTCCACGTCGTAGGTGTCCTCGACGGACACCGACTTGGTCTCCCGCTCGGCCACCACGGGCCGCTCGTCGTGCGCCAGCGCCATGGCGTACAGCGCGTGCCCGTGCGCCTTGCCCACCAGCCGTACGAGCTCGTCCTCGCCCGCCTCGGCGATCTCGTCGACCGTCGTGATCCCGGCGCGCCGCAGATGATCGCCCGTCGCCGGTCCGACCCCCGGCAGCGTGCGCACCGACAGCGGCCCGAGCAGGGCCCGCTCGCTCCCGGGCTCGATCACCACGAGCCCGTCGGGCTTGGCCCGCTCAGAGGCGATCTTCGCGAGCATCTTGGAGGCGGCGAGGCCCACCGATCCCGTGAGCCCCGTGACGGCCCGTATGTCGGCGCGCAGCCGCGCCCCGGCCAGCCGCGCCGACTCGTCGTCCCAGGCCGCTCCCCCGGCCTCCAGGTCCACGAACGCCTCGTCCAGGCTCAGCGGCTCCACCAAGGGCGACAGCGCCCGCAGCAGCCCCATCACCTGCTCGCTGATCGACCGGTAGAACCCGAAGCGCGGCACGAGATACGCGGCGTTCGGAGCGAGTCTGCGCGCCTGGGCCATGGGCATCGCCGAGTTCACCCCGAAAACCCGTGCCTCGTAAGACGCGGTGGCCACTACCCCGCGCGGCCCGAGCCCGCCCACGACGACGGCCTTCCCGCGCAGGCTCGGCTTGGACGCCTGCTCCGCCGAGGCGAAGAAGGCATCCATGTCGAGATGCAGGATCGTGGGCGCGGTTCTCACATCTCCGATGCTGCCCTACGCCACTGACAATGCCCCGCTACGGCTCCCGCCGGGTCCTCAGACGGCCCGGTTGCGCCGCCTGGCCAGCTCGTCGGCGGGGTTGACCCCGACAAGCGTCTCGCCGGTGTCGACGCGCTCCCCGTGCAGCTGCGACAGGGCGCTCTCCACATCCCGCCACACCACGCCCACGGCGATCCCGAAGACCCCCTGGCCGCCCTGGAGCAGGGCGTGGACCTCGTCCGGCGAGGTGCACTCGTAGACCGTGGCGCCGTCGCTCATCAGCGTCATGCGCTCCAGATCGCGGAAGTCGCACTCCCGCAGGTGCAGAACGGCACTGCGGATGTTCTGCAGTGACACACCCGTGTCGAGGAACCGCTTGACGATCTTCAGGACGACCACGTCCCGGAAGCTGTAGAGCCGCTGCGTCCCCGACCCGTGTGCGGGCCGCACGCTGGGCTCGACGAGCCCGGTGCGCGCCCAGTAGTCCAGTTGCCGATAGGTGATGCCTGCCGCCGCACAGGCCGTAGGGCCCCGGTAGCCGATCTGCTCGGACGCCATGGACGTCGCCCCTCCGCTGCTCGGCACGGCAGTGGGTCGATGCGGAGCGTGATCGGCCGCACTGCCATGAAGCGGGTACGGGCCACTGTCCCCGAAACTGCGTTCCGGGGCACCCCCAGCCGTACCGTCGCCGCTGCTTCTCACGCCGACCTCCGTCCTTGACCTGCCTTCTCGACGGTAGGCAGTCACCAGGGGTGCGTCAACGATCGCCACGCTAGGCACGCCGAGTGATAATCACCCTAGGAGTGGTTTCCCGTACCCCACCGCGGGGAAAGGCTAGCCGAATGCTCTCGCGGCGGGCCGCAGGACGCTCTCACACGCCGGTGGCAAATGCCAGCATTTCCCTGCCGGCCCTCGATCTCACTGGCTGTTGGTCCCGAAGTCCTCGGGCGAGATCTGGTCGAGGAACTCGCGGAACTTCTCCACCTCGTCCTCCTGCTCGTCCGGGATCGCGATGCCGGCGTCGTCGAGCACGCCGTCGCTGCCGTAGATCGGCGTCCCGGTGCGCAGTGCCAGCGCTATGGCGTCGGACGGGCGGGCGCTCACCTCGACTCCGCTGGCGAACACCAGCTCGGCGTAGAAGACGCCCTCACGCAGATCCGTGATGCGTACTTCGGTCAGCTCCTGGCCGACGGCCTCCAGCACGTCCTTGAACAGGTCGTGGGTCAGCGGTCGTGCGGGGGCCATGCCCTGCTGCGCGAAGGCGATCGCCGTCGCCTCCCCGGGCCCGATCCAGATGGGGAGGTAGCGGTCGCCTCCCACTTCACGCAGGAGCACGATCGGTTGGTTGGAGGGCATTTCGACCCGGACACCTACGACATCGAGCTCGTTCACACAGCAACCCTAGGCCGTGCCCGGGACGTTTGGGTAGTCGGGCCGGGATCGGGTGACCGATCAGGCGGCCGCAATCCCGCCCGGCTCAGGGCAGGCGCACGCCGAGCGCGGTCTGCACCAGGGCGGCGTGCAGCTTCACCGTGAGCCCCGCCAGTTCCTTCGTACGGGCCTCCGCGTGGGCCCTGGTCTGCGGATTGCGGTGCCGCTTCAGCGGCGCGACCACCTGGTCGACGAGCCCGGCCTCGCGGTCCGCGGCGGCCTTCATGGCGCGCAGGTGCCGGGGTTCGATCCCGAACCGTCCCAGTTCCAGGACGAGCCCGGCCACGGTGACGGCTTCCGCGTCGTACACGCCGTCCGGCAGTGGAGCGATGAGTCCGTACGACTCCCACTCGTCGAGCTCCTGCTCACCGATCCCGGCGACGGCCAGCAGCTCGGCCCGCCCGATCCGGGCCGCCGTGGGGCCCTCCACGGGCTCCAGGACGACTTCGCCGTCCCGTTGACGGCCTACGGTGGGCAGCGGGGCGGCCTCCCCGCGCTCCATGGCGTCGAGGTGCTCGCGGATCACCTTGAGCGGCAGATAGTGGTCCCGCTGCATCCTCAGGACATGGCCGAGGCGCTCGACGTCGGCGGGGCTGAACTTGCGGTATCCGGAAGGGGTCCGCTGCGGCTCGATGAGCCCCTCCGACTCCAGGAAACGGATCTTGGAGATGGTGACTTCGGGGAACTCGTCGCGCAGCGTGTTCAGCACCGTGCCGATGCTCATCAGCCCGGTGTCCGCGGCGGCGGTACCGTGCCCGGCACCGCCGCTCGGTGTTTGAAGCATGGACCTTCCTGGGGGAATCCCCCGGACACAGTCCGAGGGAGGGTCAGTAACCCCGCTGGCTCGCGTAGAACACCAGCCGGTACTTGCCGATCTGCACCTCGTCACCGTTGGCCAGGGGGACCGAGTCGATGCGCTCGCGGTTGACGTACGTGCCGTTCAGGCTGCCGACGTCGGCGACCGTGAAGGCGCCGTCGGCACCGCGCCGGAACTCCACATGGCGGCGCGAGACCGTCACATCGTCCAGGAAGATGTCGCTCTGCGGATGACGGCCGGCCGTGGTCAGCTCGCCGTCCAGCAGGAAGCGGCTGCCCGAGTTCGGACCGCGCCGCACGACCAGGAGCGCCGAGCCCAACGGCAGCGCGTCGACAGCCGCCTGCGCCTCCGGGGAGAGCGTCGGCATCTGTGTCTGGCCGGTCACCTCGGCGTCGTAGGCCTCAAGACCGGAGATGGAGATCGTGGACGTCGTCTCGGACGCACGCTCCGGGGTCACGCCGGGGCGCAATGGCGCACCACAGTTGGAACAGAAGCGGCTGTTCTCCGCGTTGCGGTTACCGCACCTCGTACACACCAGGGCCGACATAGGGGAAAACCCTCCACCCGTACTTGAGGTTGACGGTTGCCCGAAACCTATGTCGCCGGACTGCGCAGGGTCAACCGACGGCGCGCCCTGACCAGCGACCTGGTCACGGAACAGCGGGCGCTGGCCCTCCGCGTCCGGTTGTGCGCGATGGCGAGCGGTCTGATTGTCGCTGCTCTCTTTCGCACTCTTGCCGAACAACTTCGCAAACAACTTCACGGGCGATTCCCCTTGACCGAAACAGACCCGCCCGTGGGGCAGGACGAACCCTGATTGAACACACCGGTCGACCCGGACATCCTCACAACGTCCGTATCCACCAGACAGTTTCCACCACGCACCACCCAATCGGTGCGTCGACCCCCCGCAACCTCATGCCCTCGCCGGACGGTCGCCATGCACCCCCGGTTCACCGGGAGGACGACCGAGCGTAGTCAGGCTGCTTCGCGGCCCGCAAGGCATCCACGACGATCTTGCTCGACCGCCCGACGGTAACGGTGGCCTGCTCCTTCTCAAGAGTCTGCACCACGCCTCCAGGGATGTTGAGCGCCGGTTCGAGATCCTGCGGCTTGCCGATGACCTTGAAACGATAGGGGGCGTTGATCTTGTTCCCGTCGACGCTCACGCTCTTGTCGGAGTCCGTCAGATAGGTGCCGGCCACCACACGTACGCCGTTCACCTGGATCGCCTCCGCGCCGGCCGCGCGCAACTCCTGGACCGCATCGAGCAACATGTCCGCCTCGACCGTTCCCTTCGTGTCGTCGATGGTCATCGTGATGCCGGGTCCCTGCGCGGCCACGGTGCCCGCCAGAATGCCGAGTTGCTTCTCCTTCTCGGCCGTCTGCTTGCGGGCCTCCTCGGCCTGGTCGGAGCTGTTCTCCAGCTCGTCGCGCTGTTTCTGCAGACCCTGCTTCTCGTCCTCAAGACGCTGAGTACGGTC
>Ga0307511_10005487_pt1 | contig 12890 bp, 13 predicted proteins | sample 13_EM_MG_FD_200266 | JGI IMG/M metagenome (GOLD analysis project Ga0307511, IMG submission 200266) | Populus trichocarpa ectomycorrhiza microbial communities from riparian zone in the Pacific Northwest, United States - 13_EM | ecosystem: Host-associated > Plants > Roots > Unclassified | place...
CGATGGCCGTCTTCGGCGCCCCGGCGTCGGCCAGATGCGCTTCGATGGCGTCCAGCAGCGCGGGGAACCCGGCCTTGCCGTCCGAAAGCGTCCGGGAGAAGTCCGATTCCATTGCGCCCGCCTGCCACGGGACCTTGCGGGAACTCACCGGGGCAGCTTAGTCAGGCGGACGGATATCTCAACGTCCCCCTTTTCAGAGCGCGATAGCCACCATGGACATCCGCGAAGAGACCCGCTCCGGCGCCCACCTGGTCACCGCCTCCGGCCGCCTGGACAGCAACACCGCCGCGGCCTTGGAGGCCGTGCTGCCGGCCCGCACCCAGGCCGAGGCGAAGGTGATCCTGGACTTGGCCGACGTGCCCTATGTCAGCTCCGCAGGCCTGCGGGTGCTGCTGATGGGCGCCAAGGCGGCGCGGGCCAACGGGCACAAGCTGGTGCTGACCGGCCTGTCGCCCTCGGTGCGCGAGGTGTTCGACATCTCCGGCTTCACCAGCATCTTCGCCATCGAGGCGGACGTGGACTCAGCCCTGGCGACGCTCGGCTAGACCGGCTTCAGCACCGCCGCCACCCCGTTCGCCGCCAAGAGCGCCGCCAGGTCGTCGGCCACCGCGCCCACCGGCAGGTCGCCCGAACGCCGCGCATAGGCCTGCGCCTTCTCGCCCTTGTCGCCGTCCAGCAGCGCCAGGCTAGTCGCCGGCGCCTTGCGGCCCCAATCGACCCAGGCCACGCGCTTGAGCCCGAAGGCGGCCTGCCCCTGCGCGACCCGCTCGGCCGCCGGCCCGTCCAGCAGACGCCGCTCGAAGAACCGCCGCGCCGCCAGCGCCTGCGCCAGCGCCTCGGCCGGCGTCGCGCCGTCACACTCGCCGATCAACAGCCCGCCCCGGCCGCCCGCCTGGCTCAGCGCATAGAAGCTGCCGGCAGGCGCCTCGCCCAGCATGCGCACCGCCACCGCAGCGCCGGCCGCCTCCGTCGCCAGCGGCGGGAAGGCGGTCTCGCGGAACGCAGCCACGCTGGCGGCTTCGTCGCGCGCCCGATCCCGCATCGCCAGTTCGCGCCCGCCCCGCGCCAGCCGGCCGTCGACGCCGGTCTTCATCAGCCGCACGGCGTGGGCCAGGTCGCGGGTCTCGCGGATCGACAGGCCGGCTTCGTCCGCATCGCCCACCGCGCCATCAGCCCGGATGGCGGCGATCATCGCGTCGTTGCGGGCCAGTTCGCCGGCGATGCGGCTGGCGACCCACCAGGCCAGGCCGAAGCCCACCACGGCCGCCGCCGCCATCAGCGCCGCCACCAGCCGCACCAGCCCCGCCACCTGGGCGTATAGCGGCTCGGCGTCGATCTGGGCGATCACGTAGCGGCCGCCCGAGGCCGGCGCCACGGCCGTGGCCAGATGCCGCCCAGCCGGGTTGGCCATGATCGGCAGGGTCGTGGGCTTGGTCGGCGGCGTGAGACGCCCCGGATTCGTCGCGTCGGCCCGCCCGGCGATGCGCACCGGCGCGCGGTCGCCGGTCACCACATACAGCCCGTCCAGGCCGCGGATATTGGCGGCGGCCGCGCGCAGGGCGGCGTCGCGGCGGGGGTCGGACAGCGTCTGCGCCAGGTCGTCGGGCCCGGAGGCGAAGGCGGCCGTGGTCACCGCCGCGGCGATCGCCTGGTCGTCCAGCCCCTTGGCCGCCTCGCTCCGTTCCCAGACAAACAGCAGCGCCCCGTTGATCCCCGCCAGCAGCAGGAACAACGGCGCCACCAGCACCAGGAAGGTCCGCCGGATGGTCATGCCCGCGCCCCCGACGCCAGGTCGCGCAGGCCCACTACGAACTCCGGGCACTCGCGGGCGATGGTGAAGACGTGCGGCTTGGCGATCACCAGGGCGCTCAGCCCCTCCGGCCCCGCCGCCACCTCCTCGCGCGCGGCCAGGCCAAACAGCAGCCCCGCCGCATCGAACACCGGCGCGGCCGGCGCGCCGCCGCTCACCGCCCCACCCTCGATGGTCACGTACAGATGCTCGGCCACGGCGCCGGCGGCCAGCACGACGCGGCCCGGCGCAAAGTCCCGCCGCCGGGCATGGCGCGCAATCAGCAGCAGCTCCAGGTCGTCCAGCCGGCTGAACGGCTCGACGCCGCGCAGCGCGAACAGGGTGCGGACCGCCTCGGCGCCGATCATCGCGCCTTCCCCTTGGTTGCGGGCCCCTTGGTCCCGGGCGCCCACGTCAGCGTCCGCTCGCCGTCCGGCGTCACCACCGCCAACGCCTCGCCGGCCCTGAGCGGCCGCGCCTCGCCCGGCGCCAGGCCGACCTGCGTCCCGCCCACGCGGATCGCGATGGGCCGGTCGCCGGCCGCGACCACGCTGCGGGCCTTGCGATCGACGGCGACGACACAGCCGTCGGCCAGCGCCGCCCAGTCCTTCGCCAGCGCGGGCTCGGCCGCGATGCGCTCGGCCAACGCCCGCGCGGCGCGCCGCGCCAGCCTAGCCTCCGCGCCGGTGTCCGGCGGCGCGATCCACAGCACCAAGGCGTCGCGGTCGTCCACCAGCGTCACCACCGCCGGCTCGTCGGCCAGCACGCCCTCCAGCAGCTTCAGGTTCCGCGCCCGGTCCTGCCCGGCGGTCTCGCCCCAGGCGGCGCGCATCTTGGCGATCAGGTGGGTGGCGAGCTCGGCCAGCTCGTCGCGCAGGCGGGTCACCTCGCGCGGCGCCCGGCGCAGGCTGGGCGGGTTGCGGTCGCCGGCTGCGATCCGCAGCGCATCGGCCTTCAGCGCCTCGATCGGCTGGGCCACCCCGCGCATGATCGCCAGGGTCACCAGGGCGCAGGCCAGGAGCGACCCCACCCCGATCAGGGCGCTGGCGAACAGCGCGTTCTGGGTGGCCACCTGGATCACCCCGATGTTGACGTCCGCCCCCATCGTCGCGGCGATCCGCCCGTCCCGTCCCCGGAACGGCGCGGCGGCGGTCTTCAACAGGCCCCACTGCTCCTGGTACTGGATGGGCGAAACATAGACCGTGCCCTTGGCCGTGACCGAGCGCAGGCCCGCCATGGTGTCGGCCGGCAGGTCGTCCTCCGAGCCGATCGGCGAGTGGTCGTCGCCCAGGGTGGAGTCCAGCACATAGACCACCCCCTTGGTGCCGCCGATCACCTGCGAGTAGAGGTAGGTCAGGCCCAGCTCGCGGCGGATGCGCCGCATGGGCTCGACGTTGCGGAGGTAGCGCGGGTCCTTCTCGATCAGATCGGCGGGCGCGCCCACGCGGGCGGCGGCGGTCAGCCAGTCATGGTCGGCGGGGTCGACGAAGGCGGCCGTGAGCGAGCTGGTGGTGATCAGCTTGCGGGCGAACCCGTCCAGGATGGTGGCGTGCAGGTGCGTATAGACCAGCGCCCCCAAGCCGATGGCCGCCACGACGATGGCGGGGGTGAAGGTCCGCCACAGCAGGGTCTGGATCGGGGTCCCGTCAGGCCGCATAGGACCGCCCGTCGCGCGAGCGCAGCATGGTCAGCGCCAGGTCCGGATAGCGCGCCGCCACGTCGTCGATGTCGGCCTTCGACAGCCACAGGGAGCCGCCTGGCAGCGGCGCCTCGGTGGGCCGGCGGCCGAACGGCTGCGGCGTCGCCCGCTCGCCCAGCACCACCAGGGCCTCGATGGTGGCGGTGGCGAAGTCCGGCAGCGCCTTCAGCGCCCCCACCAGGTCCACCACGGTCGGCCCCGGCGTCGGGTCCAGCGCCAGCAGGGCCGTGAAGCTGTCGCGGTAGATCGGCGCCATCCCCGGCCGCAGCGCCGCGCGCAGGTGGCCGGCCAGGGCCTCGGGTGGCACGTGGTCACGCAACGCCTGGGCCGCGGCCGCCGCCTCGAAGGCGTTACCCTCGTCGATGGCCTCCTTCAGCAGCGGGACGATGTCGCCGCCCCCGGCCTGCGCGTCCTTCGCCCCCTTGCGGCTGATCAGCGGCTCCAGGCGGCGATAGGTGGCGTTGTCCACGCCGCTGGCGATCGCCTCGATGGCGTTGCCGCGCACCTTCGGGTTCGCCGAATGCAGCGACACGATCAGCAGGTCGAAGTCCGGCACGCGCCCGCTCAGCGCCAAAAGTTCGAGGGTGAAGTCCACCGACCCCGCGATCCGCTCGCGATAGGCCTGCGCCAGCAGCCGCATGGCGGGCGTCCCGTCCTGTTCGGCCTCCAGCGCCTCGGCCACCGCCAGCCGGGGGCCGGTCTCCCCCAGCTCCTCGTCCACCAGCCGGTCCAGCTGCGACAGGAACTGGGCGTGCGACAGGGTGCTGAGCGCGCGGGCCGCCACGGCGCGGGCCCGGTACGGCGCCTGGTAGTGCGACAGCACCTGCATCAGCCGCGGGATCGCCGCCTCGCCGAGGCTGACCATCAGCGCTTCCACCGCCCGCAGCTCGCGCGGGCTGAGCCGGGCCGCCGCGGCCAGGATCGCCGGGATCGCCTCCACGTCGCCGATCGCCGCCAAGAGCTCCAGGATGGTCTCGCGGCTGTCGCGGTCCATGCGCGGCAGGTTATCGATCAGCGGCCCGACCAACCCGATGTCACCCGGCCCCACCACGCTGACCATGGCCTGCAGGGCGTACTTGCGCTGCGACATCGAGGGCGCGGCCAGCTTGGCGGCGAAGTCGGCGGTGGCGTCGGAGGCGTCGTTCTCGATGGCGTCGCGGGTGGTCCGCCGTTCGGCGTGGCGGCTCAGCAGCGCGCGCGCCGCCGCCGCCGTCCCGGAGTCGGCCTCCACCGCCTTGGCCTTCAACAGCGCCTGGCCCTCGGCGTCGAAGCTGGGCGTGCGCCGCTCGGGATCGCCGAAGTTCAGCCAGCCCCGGCGCATGTTGGCCTCCATCGCCGCCGGGTAGACGGCCCGCAGCGCCAGCACCACCGCCACCAGCCCCGCCCCCGACAGCACCCCGATCCCGGAGAGCTCGCGGATATCCAGGTGCTTGGCGAACAGGATCAGCACCGCGCCCGAGACCAGGCTGGCCAGCGGCTCGCCCATGCCCTCGACGATGGTCCGAAACGGCCGCTTCACCTGGCTGGGCGTCGCGTTGAACAGCAGGTTCTGGTTGTTGTAGTCGATCGAGGTCAGCACCCCGTGGTAGGCGAAGAACGCCGCCAGCGCCGCCCCTGTCCCGCCCGACAGGAAGAAGTAGGCGAACACCGCGAAATAGGTCAGCGGCAGCACGAGGGCCACGTTGCGCACGCCCATCCGCGTCACCAGCCGGTTGAACACGAACAGGCAGACCACGAGGTTGAACACGCTGGCCCCGGCGTAGAGCTCGCCGAACAGCCGCGCCAGCGACGCCTCGCTGCGCCCCGCCTGCAGCACGGTCGAGTACTGGTATTCCGCCAGGTTGGTGATCAGCAGCGTGACGAACAGCGCGAGCGTCAGCAGCGAGGCGTAGCGCGAGGTGCGGAAGGTGCGGGCCACCAGCTTCAGCTGGCCGATGACATCGCGGCGGACCTCGCCGTCCAGGTCGGTGTCGCTGTCGGCGATCCGCTGCCACCGCCGCCGTAACAGCCGGGCCACCGGCAGGGTCGCCGCCGCCACGCCCGCCCAGATCAGCAGGAACGCCGGCATCGGGATCAGGCTGGCGAAGCTGCCGACGATCAGCGCCCCGATCGCGGTGCCGGCCGCGCAGAAGGCGGCGAACAGCGGGAACAGCCGCTTGGCGTCCTGGATGTCGAAGTAGGCGTCGGTGAAGGTCCAGAACAGCGAGTAGAGCCCGATGTACCACATGGCCAGGTACAGCTTCAGGGCATAGTAGGCGCCCTGGCCCCAGGCCTTCGGCAGGTCTGCGGACAGCGCCGCCCAGCCGACCACGCCGCCGACCACCAGGAACAGCAGGGTCAGGTCGATCACCCGGCCCGGCGAGAACCGCACCTGCAGGTACGAGAACACCAGCGTGTAGACCGCCATCACCACGGGCGTGAGCAGGAAGATCACCGGCAGCTGGCCCGGTCCCACATGGCTCAGGAACGCCGCGTCGCCGGCCGAGAACCCCATGCCCAGGCCCACCTGCAGCATCAGCCCGAACAAGCCGAACTGCAGCAGCTTCGGCCACTCGCCGGGCTCGACTTTGAAGAGACGGTTCAAGAGCATCCGCCGCGCCCTCCCCCGGCTCGCGACAACAACCTGCGCGCGCGTTAACGCGTAGGCGGGATTTGCCTATAGACTAGCTTCGAATTCGCGAATGATTGGGCCGGGTGCGCAAGCCGGATGAATGACCTCCCGGTAGAAATCTCCGGCCGCCGGCGGCGCTTCGGGCTGAAGTCGCAGCTTCTGCTCCTGCTGTTCACCCTGAACCTCGTGGCCGCCACCGCCTATTCGGTGGTGCTCTACAATATCGACCGCAGCGCCATCATGGCTGGTATCGACGGGCGGCTGAAGACCGCGGCCCTGGCGGTCGCCGAGATCGTGCCCGACGTCTACCACGCCCGCATCACCGGCCCGGACTCGATCCCGCCCGAGGAATACTACCGCCTGCAGTACCGGCTCTCGCGCTTCGCCGACCAGTCGGAGCTGCAGTACGTCTACACCTACATGCGGTTCGGCAAGGAGATCCGCACGGTGTCCACCAGCGCCACGCCCAAGGAGTGGGAAACGCGCAAGCGCACCCCCTTCTTCGCCCTCTACAAGGACCCGCCCGACAAGCTGTTCGAAAGCTTCGCCGACGGCAAGCCGCGCTTCGACGAATACACCGACGAGTTCGGCGCCTTCCGCTCGATCTATCTGCCGATGCGCGGCGTCGACGACCGCACCTATGTGGTCGGGGCCGACATCTCGCTGGGCATCGTCCGCGAAAAGCTCGCCGGGGCGCTGCGCACCTCCATCCTCGTGGGCGCGGCGATGTTCGCGCTCTCCATGGCGCTCGGCTGGCTGCTGGTCGACCGCATCGTCGGCCCGCTGATCCGGCTCACCACCTTCACCCGCAACATGGGCCAGCGGAACTTCCAGGTCGACGCGACCGAAACCGAGGCCATGCAGGAGATCAGCCGCCGGCGCCCCGACGAGGTCGGCAGCCTGGCCGAGGCCATGACCGCGATGATCGCCCGGCTGCAGCGCTATCTGGTGGAGATGGAGCAGGCCACCGCGGCGCGGGAGCGCGTCGAAGGCGAGCTCTCCGCCGCCCGCGACATCCAGGCCGGCATGCTGCCCCGCGTCTTCCCGCCGTTCCCCGGCCGCACCGACATCGACATCTTCGCCCTCCTGGAATCGGCCAAGCAGGTGGGCGGCGACCTCTACGACTACGCCCTGATCGACCGCGACCGGCTGTTCTTCGTCGTGGGCGACGTGTCCGGCAAAGGGGTGCCGGCGGCTCTGTTCATGGCCATGACCACCACCCTCTTCAAAGCCAATGCGCTGCGCGCCGAAACCGCCGGCGACCTGATGGCCCGCGTCAACGCCGAGCTGGCGCGGGACAACGCCGCCCAGATGTTCGTCACCGCCGTCTGCGGCATCCTCGACCTCAGGACCGGCGCCGTGCAGTACTCCGACGGCGGCCACGAGGCGCCCTTCGTCCGCCGCGCCGACGGGACCCTGGAGCGCCTGCCGAAACTGCCGGGCATCGCGCTCGGCATCTTCGACGATTCGGAGTTCGCCACCGGCCGCTTCGAGCTGGCCCCCGGCGACGCCCTGGTCCTGTTCACCGACGGCGTCTCCGAAGCCGCCAACCTCGACGACGACCTCTTCACCGTCGCCCGCATCGAGACCGCCCTCAGCACGGCCGAAGCCCGCAAGACCGCCCGCCACCTGGCCGAAGGCCTCGCCGAAGACGTCCGCGTCTTCGTCGGCGAAGCCCCGCAGTCCGACGACATCGCCATCCTGGTGGTGCGTTACGAGGGGCCGGCGGCGAAGGCGGCAAACTAGACGCAGGCGCCGCTGGTCTTCACCGTCCGGGACGTCACCCGACCGTCGGCGCCGAGTTTGATATCGACGAGGATCATCCATGCCGCGCACGGAAAGGTCACCCCGACGACCGCGATGGTTTCGGCGGGGACAACGAGGGAGTGGTTGTATTCGTCGTAGAAATCCCGATTGCTCGGCTGCGTTCGAAACGTCTTCCGTAGCCAGCGCTCCGCCTCTTCGCGGGTCTCGCCGACCCGGACGCCCGAACCGACCGCCGCGGTCCAGTAAGCCGTCCTGTCGCGAAGCCGGTTGGATGTGATCTGCCGGGTGACCGCGTCCCAGGTGAACAGCGACACAATCAGGACGCCAAGCCCCAATGCGACGGCCCACAGCGCCCGCCTGATCACGGCGCCTACCCCCGCGGCTGGCGGATCATCGGGTACAGCCCCGGGAAGTCGCCGGGGTTCACGAAGCCCATGACCTCGAAGCCGTAGCGTTCGTATAGCGGCACGTTCTTCGGGTTCGAACTCTCGAGGTAGGCGATCACGCCCTCCTCGTCGCAGCGCCGCACCGACTCCTTCAGGATCGCCGAGCCGTAGCCGCGACCCTGCCGGGCCGGGTCGACCCCGATCATCGCCAGGTACCAGTGCGGCGCCTCGGGATGGTACTGCGCCATCGTCTCGCCCACCTCGGCGACCGTCGGCAGCTTCGCAGGATCGACCAGGTCCATCAGGACGCCCAGCATGGCGTCGCGGTCCGACTCGACCCCCGGCGGCAGCCACAGCGCCGCCGCCGCGCCGTCATCGGCGAGCCAGGCCGTCCCCCGCTCCACCCCGGCGCCGCCCATACCGGTGGCGAACGGCCGGAACGCCTTGAAGAACTTGTCGGGCGTATCGAGGATGAAGCGCAGGCAGGGGTCGGAACTGAACGCCAGCATCAGGGTGTTCAGCACCGCGTCCTTCTCGGACGCTTCGGCGACGCGGACATCAATCATTTCTGGGCGCTCAGCTTGGGCGGGGGCCGGTCGCGGCCGTGGACCTTCTTCAGGTAGAACCGCATGTCGTCGATCACCTTCTTCAGCTCGGCCGGCGGCGTCACCTTGGCGCCGACCGCCGCGGCGATCAGCGGGTCGGCCTCGATCTCCCAGGGCAGGAACGTCACCTTCTCGGTCGCCGCGTGCATCCAGATGATCGGATAGGCGCGGCCGAACATCACGCCCTTCAGCGCCTCGCGGCCCATCAGGTACAGCGCCGCGTCGCCGGCGTTGCGCGAGCCCAGCAGCACCTCCAGCACGTCCAGCGACAGCACCATGATCCCCGGCTTGGCGAACTTGGTGATCCGGAAGCCCAGGTCGATGTCGGGGCCGATGTAGTCGAGGTAGGCCCCCTGGCCGCTCGACAGCTCCGGCACCTCGATCTCGATGTTGGCCCCGGCGAAGTCGGCGAACCAGGCGGTCGCCTTCAGCCGCATCGGCATCTCGCTGAAGTGCCGCTCCTCGTAGAGCTTCATCGCCTTCAGCACCGCGATCAGGGTCGAGGTGAGTTCCTCCGGCGTCGCCGGCGTGGTGACGAACAGCACCTCGTCGCCCATCACCTTCCAGACGTCGATGGCGGGCGTGGCGTCCTCGTCGAGGAACTGAAAGCCCACCTGGCCGGCCACCATCAGCGGGAAGCTGGTGAAGAAGGTGCGGAAGATGCCCAGCCAACCGTCCGAACTCTGGCCGGTGAATCGCGCCTTGAACTCGGTGGAGCCCACCATGTCGACCGACAGGAAGAGACGAAGCACCGACGCCCCCGGGGCTGGACCGGGCCGAGCACGGCCCCCGGCGTCTGTACTAGAGCCCGTTGGGGCGGGCCAGCCGGATCGTCAGCGCTCGCGCCGCTCCAGCTCCAGGTAGGCCGGGTCGAACTCGGCCAGGTCGCGCAGCCCCGGCCAGTCCAGGATCGTCAGCTGCTCGCCGCGCCAGCGCACCAGGCCGCGGGCGCGCAGCTCGCCGACCACACGGTTGGCGTGGACCAGGGAGATGCCCAGGGTGTCGCCCAGCTCCGCCTGGGTCAGCGGCAGCAGGAAGCTCTGGCCGTCGTTCAGCCCGCCCACCTCCAGCCGGGTGAACACCTCGCACAGCAAGTGCGCCAGCCGCTCCAGGGCGGAGCGCTGCCCCGCGCCCAGCAGCCACTGCCGCTGGATCGCCGCGTCGACCACCGTGGTCAGCCACAGGAGCCGCGTCAGGTGCGGCAGGGTCTCGCTGATCTCCCGCAGCCGCGCGTGCGGGATCACCGCCAGGCGGCAGGCCGTCAGCGCCACCGCCGAGTGGTCCAGCCGCTTGAGCATGAAGGTCTGCAGGTCGATGAAGTCGCCACCCATGTGCAGCGACTGGATGCGCCGCCGTCCGCCGGCCAGCGTGGTGTAGCGGCAGGCCCAGCCGCTCAGCAGCAGGTGAGCGTCTTCGGCCAGCTGGTTCTGGCGCACGATGTCCTGATCCGCCTCGACCTCGATCTCGTGGCTGACCGCCGCCACCAGCGCCTGGCGCTCGGCGTCGGTGATCGCGGGATCGCGTCGCTGCAGACGTTTGAACAGCAGGTGGGTCACCGGAACTCCCGTGCGGCCGTGGCGTTGGGTCGGGACGCTTCAACAGGGAGAGCCCTCATGCCGCGCGGTGACAAGTCCAAATACACCGACAAGCAGGAACGCAAGGCCGACCACATCGCGGAAGCCTACGAAAAGAAAGGCGTTTCTGACAAGGAGGCCGAAAGCCGGGCCTGGGCCACCGTCAACAAGGACGACGGCGGCGGCAAGCAGCCGGGCGGCTCCGGCCGCGGCAAATCCACGGGTCATCCGGCCGCGCACAAGGGCGGCGAGAAGGGCGGCAAGGCCTCGGCCAACCGCTCCGCCGCCGCGCGCTCGGCCTCGGCGAAGAAGGCGGCCGCGACCCGCAAGCGCAACGCCGACCACCACGCCCACTAATCACCGCCCAAACCTGGAGAAACCTATGGCGACGACCACCACCAAGACCACGTCCAAAGCCGGCAAAGCCCGGCGCACGCGCCGCACGGGCCGCCGGGACCCGCTCGCCGTCCGCTTGCTGAAAGCCGATCACCGGGAGGTCGAAGGCTGGTTCGACGAGTACGAGCAGCTGGAGGATGACGCTGAAAAGCTGGAGCTGTTCAACAGGATCGCGCTGGCCCTCAAGGTGCACACGACCCTCGAGGAAGAGATCTTCTATCCCGAAGAGCGCGGCGACGTGGAAGAGGACATGCTGGATGAGGCGTACGTTGAGCACGACGGGGCCAAGAAGCTGATCGCCGAGATCGAGGCGATGCAGCCCGGCGACGAGTACTACGACGCCAAGGTCAAGGTGCTGGGCGAGTACATCAAGCACCACGTCAAGGAGGAGGAGCAGCCCGGCGGCATCTTCGCCCAGGCCAAGAAGGGCGACGAGGACCTCGAGGCCATGGGCGAGCGGATGAAGGCGCGCAAGGACGAGCTGATGGCCGAAATGGCCCCGGCGAAGGCCAACTAGCGGCCCGAGATGAACGCCTTCACGTCGCGGCTGAGCTGCGCGCGGGCCTCGGCGTCGCGGTACATCATGTGGCCGCCCAGGTAGCAGCCGAAGCGGAAGCGCCCGGCGATCGCGGGGTCCAGCCTGGCCTGGAGCTCGCGGTTGCCGGCGCAGCTGTTCAGGCTGTCGTACAGCCCCGCTGCCACCAGCACCCGCAGCTTAGGATCCAGCGCCAGCGCCCGGGCGGTCCACGGCTGGCCGCCGGGCGGCCCCTCGCCGGCCTGGGCGCGGGCCATCACCTCCGGGGTGATCTCGCCGGAATTGTAGGCCCAGCGGGCGTTCACCGGCTTGGGGTCGTCGTCCGGCGTCTGCGCCTCCAGCCCGACGTACTTCAGGCCGGTCCGGTAGCCGAGGTCCTTGCGGAAGTAGTCGAGGGTCAGCTTGCGCGTCTCCTCGTCGCGGTCCGCGCCGGTGACCCGCATGTCGAAGGTGTTCAGCGTCTTGCCCTGGTCCTTCAGCAGGCCCGAGAGGTACTGGCGCGGGCTGACCGTCAGCGTCTTGCGGTCGATCTGCGCCAGCGGATAGCCCGTGTAGCGGGCAAGGTCGGCGGCCACCTGGTCCCGTTCGGCCGCCGACAGCGTGTCGATCCGCGCCAGGGCCGGCGCGTAGACATCCCGCGCCCAGGTCTCGGCCGCCTTCACCGCCGCCGCCCGGTCCGTCCCCAGCGACGGGTCCAGCCGCCCGTGGAACAGGGCCGCGGCCGTCCGGTTCGGCGTTCGCAGCGCCGTCGCCAGCGGCCGGGGCGTGCTGTCGCCCACCGCCACGCCGCCGGAGATCAGCACCACCCCGGCCACCCGCACGCCGCGCCTTTCCAACAGCTCCGCCGTCCCGGCCGAGCGCCAGACGCCGTAGCTCTCGCCCGCCAGGTAGATCGGCGACCGCTCAGCCCCGAACCGGTCGCGCCAGCGCTCGATGAACGCCGCCGTGGCGGAGAGGTCGCCGGTGACGCTGTAGAAGTCCTTGGCCGCGTCCTTCGTCGCCGCCCGGCTGAACCCCGTGCCCACCGGATCGACGAACACCAGGTCCGAGGCGCCGAGCAGGCTGGCCGGATTGTCGATGAACCGGCCGCCCTCGATCCGCCGCGGCCCGAACGCCTCGAAGTGCAGCAAGGTCGCCGGCGACCCCGGCCCGCCGTTCCAGACGAACGTCACCGGCCGCGGCGCCTTCGACGGCACGCGATAGGCCACGAAGAATATCTCGCCCGCCGCCTGGCCCGTCGCCGGATCGAAGATCGGCAGCCGCCCGGTCTCGGCGCGATAGCTCAGGCTGACCCCGCCGGCGGCATAGTGGTGCTGGGAGACCGAGATCGGCTCGTCCGCGACGGCCGGCCCGGCCAGCAACCCAGCGGCGAACACGGCGGCGAGGAGCGTCTTCATGGCGCCAGCCTAGGCCGTAGGCCGCGGATTATCTTTGCGGAGTTGGCGGCCGGAGCCCCACGCCATGCATAAGCGATGCACTGCCTTAAGCTTCCCCCGCTTGCGGGGAAAGCGGCGCGAAGCCCGAAGGG
>Ga0307511_10005488_pt1 | contig 12889 bp, 7 predicted proteins | sample 13_EM_MG_FD_200266 | JGI IMG/M metagenome (GOLD analysis project Ga0307511, IMG submission 200266) | Populus trichocarpa ectomycorrhiza microbial communities from riparian zone in the Pacific Northwest, United States - 13_EM | ecosystem: Host-associated > Plants > Roots > Unclassified | place...
TGACTAATTCTATATCTCTACTCATTCTATAAACCTTAAAGCTTACAACAATATAAAGCTTGTAATTAAATCTTGGAATATATTTAGCCCTTCGTAAAGACATAGCATGGCACGAAATGGCCAAGGGGGAATAATGTGTCTTAATTAAAGGAGAGAGGATTAGTTGTCTTCCATTTGGTTTGAAATCATTCAATTATTCTCAACCATATTCTTCTTCGTACATGCATGAAAGAAACTATGTCGACAACACTCCTTAATTATTTGAATATTTTTCAGTTTTTTATCTCGATTTTTCACCTCAAGATATAAAAATAATAATCTATTTAGTGCTTTATATTAATGTTGTTCAATTTTAACAATTTCAAATCAACTAATTAAAGGAAAAACTTATTTATTCTTTATTTATCATTAAGCATAAGCATGAATCTTGTACTACAAAACTTTTCTCCTTTTCTTATTTATCCCGGATTTTTAATTTAATTTTGTAACAAGAAGTAATTTTTCTAATCTAATACAAGTAAATATCCGATTTAAGAGATGGACTAATCTTTTAATCTAATATGAATAACTATTATATCTAAGAGATGGATCATGTGTGTATTTGATATTATAATAGCTTTCATGGTTGTTGTTTTTTTTTATAAAATAAATTTAAGAAAAATATTTAGTGCGATTATTAAAAAACTGATTTAAAAAATTATATTTCATTAAAACTGTTATTAAATAGAATTTTGGATGCAAAATAAATGAAAAGCAACTTTTCATGAATGAAAACATATTATTTTAACTTCTACAAAATTATCATGTGAAACAATTGTTGAACTCAGTGTAAGAAACAGAAAATATTTAGTTAATCAAATAGTTTTTATTAAAAATAGAAGCTGTCATAACAAGAAATAATCTCTAAATCTTTATACACAAAATCTAGGGCAAAATTATCACCTAATTGTAATATATAAAAAAAAATTAACAAAATAACTTAACACTTTTCTTATATTGATTCATTAATTTCCAAATAATTTTACCCACACTCATCACAGATAAATTTAAAATTTTTCAAACGAAAACCACAAAATTTACACAGAGAAATTTAAAGTTTAAATATGATACTCATAAAATATAATTACTATCTCCATCCTTCACCAGTCACCATTTACCACTACCTATAAGATCATTTTCACATGCCCCAATTTCACATGCATGGCAAGCCGGTCTCCTAGCTACCTATAGTTAATTTTTAAAATGTATTAAAATAATATATATATATATATATATATTATCAAGATGATTGAAAAATAATAATATAAAATATCAATTTATTTTTTTAAAAAATTAAAAATTCTAAAAATCCGCATGACGACAAACAGTGCAGCACCAACAAGAGGACCATCTGGCACATAACTACAAGTAATTAAGGCTGTTTTGACTAACTATTTAATCAACCTAAAGCACAAATCACGAGGGGTAATTTGACTGGTGGGCCCTAGCAATGGGCCCTCGTGCCCTCCATGGGAATCGCCAGATGGGATATAAACAAATAATAAAGAAAGAAACAAATCAAATAATTACAAAGATTTTGTAGCCTTGACCATGTTTGAGACACGAGAGACAGGCCATCCATAAAACTAATAAGCCTTTTAATCTAAAGTTCAAGCAAAATCATACCATCCACTAATTAATATTATTAACACTTACTAATCATGTTTAGAAAGCACTTTTGAACCCTTAACCAGACGTGGGTCTGACTCAGCTCGAGTACATCGAGCTCATGCACATCTGGAACACACCTGTGTTCGACTAAAAGAGGCTACATGTGAGATAACAATAGATTGTCGCATGCAAAGATGTCTTGATGGCTGCTTTCTTGCTTGGCAATCGGCCTATGGCATTGTGGGATTGCAAGAAGGGGTCTTTGCTCAACTTTTCTCGTCTAGTTTTCTCGGCATGTGCCCCACCTCTTTTGTCCAGAAGCTATTTTAGTCCTTCTTTCTTTCTTTCTTCTTTGAAGATGTGTGATCAATTATATTGCAAGGTCTCGTCAACATTCTTCAATATTAATTTAGATGCCATCATTCTAATTCTAGGCTTAAAATCATAGTTACAGGACCTTATCTTGTGATTCCATGCTGATCGAGGCTCTAGTCGTTAATTGAATGAGTTAATCCGGATTAATTCAAGTTTTAGTCTTTTTTTAAGGTTTAAAATTGACTTTGTTTACATCGGCCGCAAATATTCTAATGACTTATTAGCCATACCAAGCCATATATCAATGTATAAAATAACTTGATACTTAGAAAAGAAAGATGCTGCAACCAAGTAAACGAATATAGAACTTTTTACCAGCAGATGCCCGCATAAAAAGATTAAAGTTCTTGGGTGGATGTTCTTTCTTGAAGTATCATATCAGCCCTAAAAAGATTTTCTACACCTAAACCAATACACATGATTTGTGAATTTCCTCCATGTAATTTCCTGGGATCGATGCTTTTTAGACATAGCATATGATTCTGCTCCAACTAGGCCCCATCTCTGGGGGGTCCAACGTAGATCAAACATGACAAGTAATGATCTCAAATCTTTAAACATGAATCACATGGTTTGGTACCACATGCTTGTCTATCAACTGGGGTTTCATAAAATCATGAAGAAAATAATTTATGTTGTAATCAGTTGGTTGGATTGTGAAAGAGTTTAAGAGTAGATTTTCAAGAGATTAAAATAGATTTTTTATTAAATTTAATTATGGATTCAAAGTCAACCTTTCATTATGTTAAGAAACTCATTAAAGTATATAAAAAAGCCAAATAACAACTGTAATCAAACCATGCCTAACCCAAATAATTACACAAGAAATGATGACTTGAACTAGGTTTCTTGTTAGATTGTTTAAGATGTTTCTTGTTAGATTGTTTAAGATGTTTGATTTGATTAAACAATCTCTTCGATGACTCGATCAAAACCTTATCACGTGTTCAAACACCTATCCATGATTTGAAATTGATAGTTTATAAATGAAGAAAAGCAAAAACAAAACATGATTTTCTTTAGAATTTGATCAACTTTTTAAAAGAAAGGAGGAAAAAGCTAAGTGGCTGGCTAAATGTCACAAGGCCATTAGACAATATACATCCTGGGGGGGGAGAATTCATTAGGGTACTTAAATACACTGAACTTAAGATGGGAATAATTTCCATCTAAAAAGGGTAGAATATCTATACAAGATTTATTGGTTGGCAGCGTTTATTGTTCTCCTAGAAGAGTAATTATTATATTAGAGAGGAATAGCCTCACTTACGATACGAGCATCTTCAGAAGCGGCAGCTCTAGTCTCAGCCATGCTACCATGTCAAATGCCAAAATGAACTATTCAAACAGACACCTCCTCCTTGCAGACACAGCAATCCTGCAAGAGAAAGAAGAAGAGAGGGTCAGGTATAACTTTACAAAGGCACAGCGAAATAACTTTGAGAAGATTACATTTAGTAACTGCTAAGCAGAAATCAACATGTCAAGGCAAGAACAAACAACTTACCTTGTGATCTTCAAGCCATTTTTTAATGCAATCCTCGTGATATTGGTGTGCACAGGGCAATGTGATCAAGCGATCCCCCCTCTCGTACTCCATTTTGCAGATGACACACCTAGATGCAGGCATGAGGAAGAATTAAAGAGGATAATAGCATGATCACAATTGAGAAGCTAGTTTTGGAAAGGTTACAGGTATCAGCGGCCAGGCACTATCGACAGCATAGCCATGGTCTTTTATTTGCATATGCATGTGTGTCTATGTGCCCATGCTTATCACTTGCAGATAAAGGTTGTGCTGAATAGAACTTATAATTGAAGTTTATAGTTATCTTACTCTGTATCTCCTCCTGATTTGCCTTTGCTGCTTGATGGACTGTACTTGTGAATAGGCAACCTAGAGACTGCTTGCTGTGACACACCTTGGCTCACACTGCCCAAGGATTCTTGGAATCGATTCGTTTCCTACACAAAATAAAAGAATCTCAAAGTTATGTCCATTTTATAAAGATGGCAGCAAGAACTTGAAAGTCAGATGATAAGAACAAGACAAATGCCAAGAATTCTTGAACATCAACACATATGGAAGACCGACCACTTTGATTTTCATTGCATTTGAAGCCACAAATTCAAAGTTTTAACTGATGTTCCAAAAGAATACAGAGTTTACACAGAATAGAAGAAGACAATCCATGCAATCCTTTAAATATTCTCACATGTGCATCATCTATTTCTTTAACAGGCTGAGCCAAAATGTTACCACTGGTTTTTTGAAAGCCTACCTCATATGACATATTATCTAGATCAACTACAGGTCCAGCCTGTGTTTGAACATTAGACACCTGATTGAAAAAGTAAGAAAATAGAAAAACTTGACTCAGTAGAACACACAGACCTCGAAGAAAAATAGAAGAACAAAAAGAAATGAGTAAGGGGTTCATAATCTTACCCGCGCAGTTCCTCCACGATTATCCTCCCATGCAGGATCTGTAGAGTTTCACTATTTTGGTCATATAAATAAGGATAAACCTAAATAACAGAGGTAAATGTAAATGTTGAAATCAATTCAATACCCTTTAAAAATGTCTCCTCTGAAAAAAATTACAGAGAAAAGATCAATGCATTTTAGTCCCCACAATAATGTAGAGACTGGAAAAACCACTGGGAGTGGTCCAGTTGTTCAGGGTGGGTCTAGCCATTTAGGTGACTCGAGTTCAAATCATTCCATTGCCAACTAAAGAAAAATGGAGAGACCATATGCCAGGGCAAAAATGAATAAGTTTATTCAACTGAAACCTTTAGAACTTCTACTCAAGCAATTTCATTACAATAATCAGTTGAATTCATCACCAGGCCACCTAAGAAGTGTATACAGATAATAGTTTGAAATATTGAAACTTCTGTCAGCCAATTGCATGTCTGGGGTGAAGAATATAACAACATTGGACAAAGTCATATGCTATTCTTGCTGAAAAAATCAGGAAGTGAACAAGCTTTGCATTTTAAGATCAAGGATACTCTAAAAGGGTTTCAACTTTAAATTCAATGAGATTTGAGAATGCTAGATGGCTCATTCAATTGGCATGCTTTGCCCAACAAATTATGCTCAAACTTTGGAGCTAGGTAATAACAGTGGAGGGTTTTTAATCCATTGGAAGAGAGCCAGAGAGACAAACATGAAGCCACTACAAGTTCCTACAAGGCCTATCTTTTATGCTGTGTAGTTACAAAGGAATGTTGTGATACTACGAACTGATGCTAGTTGTGATTTGCAGGTTCCAGATATTGCAAGTCCAAGCCCTTGGCCAGCATGTAATTCAGTTCCATCTACAGTTATTTTCTATTTGTGGAGTTTTGATTTTTAATTTGAGCCTAAGAAGGTGTGTTCAGGACTGAAATTATTTGGATAATAAATAGCCGACTTATTTTGGTAGATTTTAAAAATTGCTGCACGAGAAATGTGAGTCTTTAGCAATCACACTATTGAGTCACACCCCGTCTAGCACTTGCCAAGAGTTATCCACGAAGCTTAATCAATCACCAAATACGATTCAATTAAAGGTCTAAAGTTTTTACCAGTTAGACTTCCAAAGTCCATCATATAAGGAAATACTCCCCAAACTATCCTCCATCTCCTGAAATTCTCTAGCTAAAGCTTCATCATCTTCCAAATATGAATTATACCTCCCATGCCATGATTGTCCAATCATTGCCCCTGAGAACTGCCCCAGTTACTGCTTTTATACATTGATAAAAGGCTCTAGTTATGTTAATTTTATCAGTTTGTATTTACTAATACAGAAATAGGTCAAATATATTCTTAAGTGGCACCATCAATACAGCAGATTTCCTAAAGGGATTTCAAGTCACAACTTCTAAACATTGCTGTTGAGGATGCTGGATGGCTGACTGCCACAGCTTTTCCCCACCTTTAGTTTTTTATGGATATTATATTAGGCTTTGGACTTGGTACTTATAGTGAAGGTTTTTCTATTTCATTCAAAGGGATCCACAATATACTGACACGAATGCTATAAAAAATCTTATGAAGGTCCAACTCAACTCAATGCTAAAAAGCAAGAACATTTACTGTTGCTTATTATGATGTGTAGTCACAGTGGAATGCTCCGATATCATAAGGCATCAAGAGAACTGTTTCCATAACTCAAAAAATGTTCCATAATCACCATTCTTAAATAAGAGTACCCTAAAATTTTGTATCCTATTTGATCTTCTGTTAAACCAGACAAGTACAGCCAGTAAAATAGCGTAGTGGTGAGAGCTCTGCTCTTGATGATGTCTAGACCACAAAATTTAATTAGCCAATATACTAGTTTACCCAGATTATTTGAAACCTACGAACTTTTCTCATGAAAGTCTCTTTTTAATCTTATTCAACTCAACCCGAACAGAATATGGTAAAAAAGTCTGGTTCTAATTTTATAATATATTTTTTTGGTTATCTTGAGGTGAGGCCTCTGTACGCTCCGAAATAAAATCATTGGCATTCCTAGTAGTCCACTAAGTACTGCAGATTTTAAAATATCAGTGCAAACTTTTCATCATGCAGAGTATAGAGTTAGGAACAAACTCTAGCACTTGCCAATAGTTAGCCATCAAAGGTAAGCAATCACTAAATAAAGATTAAAGTAAAGATAATGGTTTTTACTAGTTGCTCTTCCCGAGTGTCCGCCATATATGGACATATTCTGTAGTTTCCTAGTCATAAATTCGTCTTCGTATGCTTCATACTGGGAGTATCTTCCCTGCAACATATTTAGCCATAGAAGTGAAACCTTAAATTTACAATCATCAAGAACACAATTGTCTACATAATTAAGCAAAAAGAAATGCTGAACTAAAAATTTGAAGTACATAGTGCAGAAAAGAGTCTGTAATTCGGTCAGCATCGCCAAAGAAACAATTATAAAGTCTAGATTCTAGTGTATCCCAAGAATTTGAATTTGAATCATTTCCAGATCGGTTTCCCTTCATGACTACCACCCAACAGATTGGAAGCAATACTATTTAGCTCCGAAAATTGAAGATCCCTTCTCTTACTTTACCTTTCTCATCAAACTTCTCCTTGAACTTATATAGACGTGAAATTCATTACTCTCATGAAAAAAACCATTTATTATTATTAACTACACATTAACAAGAATCATTTGTGATCAAATCAACACTATATCGCATCAAAATACCCTCTTAATTCTCACTTTCATTATTAAAAGTACTAGTCTTTCTCAAAGTTAACTACGAAAGTTCAATACTTTACAATATTTCCAGGTTATGCCAAAGCTAATAATGAAATAAATTAATGGTTACTAATAAATCATAAATTAATTATCTTAGACATGTAAAACAAAAAAATCTTTACCTGAATCAAACCCATAAAGCATGAAGATGTTCATGGATAGATATAATTACTGAGCTTTAAAGCATACAATAAATACACCACATGTGCTCATGATTGAAATACTACAGATTATAAGCATGGAAAACAAAAATAAATATCACTAAATCGTGATCATAAACATCAATATCAAATCTTTTCTACATTTTGTAACTTAAAATCTTGAAAATCTGAAATGAAAAAATGGGTTCTTGAATTGAGCATTCAAGACAAAACTCATTAAAAGTTAAAGAAAATGATGGGTTTGGTTCTTTACCTTCTCTTAACAAGTTGGAGCAGAGACCTGCTTCTCCTCATCATCATAGACTTTGGTTTGGCACAGAGAGCTCGAAACATAACTGGGTTTCTTTGAAGAAGAGTTGATATCACATTTAAATTTTTAAGGAGAAATATCAATTGAGTCCTAGATCTATATAGTCATTCTCAATTGTATCCAAATTCGATAAATTTTATCAGTTAGATCTCCAAAGTTTTCTATATATTACCAACCGTATCCTTTTTTCAATTTCCATCTATTATTTTATGCACTAAAATGGCATTGATTTAAGGAAATTTTGATAGAAAAGTTAATGAACATTAACATTTTTGGTGTAATGTGCATATTTATGTACTAAAATGACATTATTTTGAAGAAAATTTGACAAAGAAGTTGATGAATATTAGCAAAAAGATTTAATTGAGAATATCTTCGAAACATTTAAGACCTTATTGATAAAGTTATAGGTTTGGGATTCAATTGAAAATGAATATATATTGGGTAGGATATTTTTGGGTTTTGTTAACATCCTCTTAATTTCATACTTAAATGCAAGGATCTCATAATGGTTAATGTTTCTTAAGGTAATTACAATAGTCATGCAAGTGCATTTTTCAGGATGTTTTTGGGTTTATCTAGGAGATTGCATTTTTTCTAAAGAGAGTAAATCACCATCAAGTGTAATAACATGATGGCAGTTGAACCCTGAGTGTGGCAGGAAGATGGTTAAGCTTCGGAAAGCTTCTGAGTAAGAGCAATCACTTAGGAATCCATCCATCTAGCCAGCAATAAATTCAGAGTAGGCAATATTTTGCAGTTGATTGGTAAATCCAAGAAAATTTCTCTTCTATGCCTGGCAGAAGTAGAATAGAATCCTTCTCAAGTCCCCTAATCGTTCATCCACCCAATCTTTTCCTTGGGAAACTTCATGGCAATTACTACTGTGACAGACATGCAATTGTAGAGCCAGAACGCACTTTGCACTAACATTTGAAATTTAAAGCACCCACATTCCTTTCTTTCTAGAAATCACAAGCATTTCTAGAGTTCAAAAACTGTCATGACACCACACATATTCAGTTTAGTTTCACAGGTCATGTTCTGAGCAATTAGAACATTGATGTTTGGTTACATATCATACAAGGCTTTAAACTATCAATTGATCAAATGGTAGCATGAATCACCAAATAATGATTGCTCAATCACCTCCCACTTGCCTCTTCCACGAGTCCTCCACAATTAGCTCATCAACTCCCCAATCTTCATAACTGGATAATTCCACAGGATGTGTTAAGGAACAACAAGAAACTAGAATGAACAGTAAACAAAATCAAAGGAGAAACATGCTGTACATTCCCCCCTTCCAGGGGTGAAATCAATTTGCTAAAGGATAAATTTAAGCAAATAATCTCACCTTCCATCAGGCAGGTAGCGACGGATGGTGAAAGGTATTTTTCGTTCACGAAGCTCCTTCATAGCAATCTAATTAAATGAAAAATCCAAAATATCAAATTATTAAACTGTGAAAGACAGGATAATCTATGACCAGTCGTCCTATAGTAAATTGTTCCTACTCCAAAAACTTATTACCCAGATTCTCAGCAAACCCACATATATTATAGTGAGAAACAGATATATTGTTATGCATAACTCTGTTATGAAACATGCGAATGAAAAATTAAATGGTGAGTCAAACAATTGCCATCCGACAAAAAAGCCCAAATGCATTCTTATCAAGTCAAACTTACCCTCAGATGGCAAAAGTGTTCAGAAAATAGTTTTGTGGATCACATGTACACTTATTATGACATATATACAAATGCTATGTCGCGCAAACTGCAAAATACATCAACTGTAGTGCCTTTTTTAACCCAAAAATGATATAGAGTTGCAAAAATCTGTACACATACAGGTGCAAGGCACCAGAAAATTCTGTTCCCATACAAACCATATCATACACTGCAAGTAGCACACCAATAGCAACAGCATCATTCATCTCTATAAAAGAAATCATCTAATAATCCAACATAAATCGCAGTAAAATAATCTTACCTCAAGTGGGTCAGTCTCACCCTCCAACTCAACCATCACAGGAGCATTCATGCTGCAGAGCCAAAGAAGAAATTAGCAACATAAACTCAATTGGATCAACCCAATTCCACAGTGACAAGGTTTGCTTGGGAAAAAATGAATAAACCTGATCTGAAGTGCACGGGTACCCAAAATTCTGGCACGCTCATATTTTGTCATAAATTTCGATGTTTTACGAGGCCGCTCCACTGGTGCCTGTTCCTCTTTATCTTCAGTTTCAACTGGTTCCCCTGTGTCATCTTCATTGTTATTGTTCTCGGCATCTTCATCAGCTCCTTCCTGTCCAAACATTTCACTCATATTTTAAATAAAACAAGATAGATGCTTCAGTTACAGAAAGCAAATCACAATATCAACTACTTACTTCAATCTCAGGTTCTGCCGGCTCATCCTCATATCTGCAACAACAATTTAGAAAACCTTACACATGTTATTTGAACACCAGACAGAAAGGGGGAAAATAACTCCAAAAAGCAAGGAGTTTGAACACAGAATTTGCATGATGCGTGTATTCTGAGTAGTCACAAATATTCGAGTGGTTTCCAAAATCTAAAATAACACACTCCGTAACGTCACCTCGGGACATTAACACAGAATCAAACATTCTATAACCTATACAAAAATTAACAAACTCCGCTTCCAGCAATCAAATAGCCAGCATAATCTTAGTCTCGAATCTAATATCAAAATTATAACGAAATCAAGCCAAACCATTGACCACATCAACCTATCTATACTTCTACCAACAACACCTGAATCAAGCCAAACACAGAGCAACTGCTTATCAAATCAAAATCATTACTTCATGGGCTTACAATATCAACAAAGCAGAAAACTTTCCATCAAATAACAATCATATTGGCACTATAAACTCAAACTTCAATCATGAAAAAACAACCAAAGAGCATGATTAACAATATAAACAAAAAATAATCAAATAGCAGAAAATTACAAAGTCCCAGATGCAAAATCTTCCTAATGACCTCAAATATAGCAAAAATTCATCATTTCATTCATTTGCGGTGTGGGAAAACAGAAAAAAAATTCGTTCTTTGTACTACCAAAAGACAAAACCCTATTTCCCTCCGTTTTGCAAAGAGAAAAGAAACCGTAGCTCATTTTATATAAGAGATAAAAGGAAAAAGAGCAAACCCCATGTCAACATCATTGTATTCATCGTCTGCCATTGTAAATTCGTGAGGATGGAAGCAAAGCTTCTCTCTAGTTCTTTGAAGGTCTAAAGCCCGGTCTGTTGCTATGGAATGGGAGAGAGCTGGAAACCTTTGTCGGCTTTGCTTTAAATGTCGGCCCGTTTATTTCTCTTTGTAAAATATCTTTATTTAGTCCCTCTAAAACTCAATTAATATCATTTTCATCCTTAAATCGTTTATGAAATATTTCTTTCGTGCCTAGTTCTTGCGCTTTTATTTTTCTATAATTTTGTACTTAATTTTTTAATTCTTAGGTTTCCTTTGATCTCTTGTTGTCTTTCCTTATTAGCCAACTTTCAAGTAAGGATAGAAAGTTTTTCGTATCCTTTTTGACAGACCAAGAATTTTCTACTTCCAAGAATTCTTTACTTTTTGCTGCTTTATCAACATTCTGTTTCTGTTTAAATCTCGTGGCTTCAATTTTAGCATTAAAGATTTACATTTTCTCATCAGCTTCAGAACTTTTGCTGAAATGATCAATTCTAGGCAGATGACTCGTAACGCCTGATTCCTTCGACTGAAGAGCATTTATACTACAGAGTACAGACCATCCATGCATAGAGCTGGACAGATGAAGAAGTGAAACCTCATCTACATGAAGTTTCACGATATATGTCCTCGTGCAATAGTCAAGCCTGCTAGGATTTTCGTTGGAGAATTATACGATAAGATAAGAAAAGTCAGAATTTCTTCTGTTCAATGCCTGCATTTTCATATAATTAATGTATTAGGTTTGCACTAAAATAACAACAATCATTTTCAGTGACTAAGTGCAAGGCATCGAAAGAGACTCAATTTATTATAAATTAAAAATTGCTGACTTTTGTAAGGCAACATCACTATCCATCTGAAAAGCATATGTGATTCAGTTAACATAAATAAATATAGCATAAATCCATATATATAACAGACTCCAAACTTTTCTGATAGAACTTCTATTTATTGACTGCCATTAATTTAAGCACGATAGCATGACTACTTCTGTAAAGAAGTTCTTAAATTAGTTTACCACATCGGCGGTCAAGGACATTGCTATCGTAAGGAGCTGTTTTTGACAGATATCTCCCAGAGAGAAAATGATCATTAGTTTTGAGAATTTCAGTTGCTGCCATCTTAGATGATCCAAGCCCCAGTGAAATCAAAGGGCCATGAATTTTGGCGAGGTGTTTCATTGAGATACGAGGCCTTTCTCCCACATGGAGAATGTTGCCATGGCTTAGGACCTGGTGGAGGAGACTCCCTAGTTGAAGATGGTGACCTTATGTGCTTGAGGATGATAAAGAATATTAAGAGGCAGAGAAAGAAGAAAGGGAAGGGCCAAGAGATTGAGCAGTTTTGTGAAAGATGCTTGATCCATGTCTTTGAGAAGACTAAATTTGGTTTAAATCCCTGTAGTTCTATAATTATCAGCTCCCTCCTCATGTTCCTTGTCCATTGTCACCATTTTCATTCTTTTTAATTTTTTTTTTAATGTCAGTGTTCGGGTTAACTTGTGTGTATCTCGACTAATTCTACAGGTCCTAAAGTTAATGATCATGTAAACCTCCAGTAGTCCTGAAAAAACTTGAATTTATGATAATTAAAAAAACAAACTCAAAACCTGATCAGTTGAGTTACAATTCAGAATTATACCTAATTAAATTTAATATTGAAGACTTGGTATGAGAGCCATCAAGTGGGCTTCTACCTTGTGGCCGAGATGTGCTAATGGCCCGAGCCGTCCAAATCTTTTGAGTGAGATACAAATTACAAAATCAAAAGAATATTATTTTTTGATGGACACCCAATCTATATAATTGTCCAAGTAAGTTTCTAAGTGCCAACTATGTAATTGTTTATGTCGTTTAATAATGTTTTTAAACTGTTTTTAAGATTATTTTTTTTGGTAGA
>Ga0307511_10005490_pt1 | contig 12889 bp, 15 predicted proteins | sample 13_EM_MG_FD_200266 | JGI IMG/M metagenome (GOLD analysis project Ga0307511, IMG submission 200266) | Populus trichocarpa ectomycorrhiza microbial communities from riparian zone in the Pacific Northwest, United States - 13_EM | ecosystem: Host-associated > Plants > Roots > Unclassified | place...
AAGACGCGATATTACTGAGCAAGTACGCCGACGAGGTGTAAGGGTGGGTGGGTGTGGGGGAGGGGTTTAGACAAACAAGTCTGGAAGGCACCTAATAGCGGGTATGGGAAGTTTTTCCTCGGACTAGGGGTGGGCGGAAGGGGTTGGGTGGGCAACTTGAGAGATCTCTGGGTTTGAGAACGTTGAGAGCAGGTTGTGTTGTTGGATAAGTAGGTAGATTGCGAGATTGGGAGGAAGTGAGTAGGAGGTAGAGAGGTTAGTGTGTGGAGTGTGGGTTTGGGTTGTAGGAAATTTTGAAGTAACAGGGGGGCTTGGGTCAGACTTTTCTTGGGGGGGACAGTCGGGAAATAACGAACTAATGGCTTTTGATTTAGAAATCAAGCGGTGGTGCAGCAGGCATAAGTAGCAAGCAGCAGCAGCACCAGCTGCTGGAGTGGTGGGTACGGTACCGCCGCACAGCGAGTGTGGAGTACCACCAGGCGGAGGCAGCGGCGAATAAGGCCCAGCCGACGGTGAAGACGCAGAAACCACCCCAAACGTCCAGACCACCCGCACGAGACTCAATCTCACTATGCCCGCAAATTGGATGCGTGGGCAACAGCAACCTACATGCGCCAACTGGCTTGCTGTACTGCTCGTCCAGCAGCGGCCCAGCAGCACGGCGAAGACGAACATGAAAACAAGGACGTGAAGAAAAAAGGGTGACCGAGAGCAACGAAAGCCAGCTTAGTCTGGGTGTGGAGCTAAGCGTCGAAGCAGCAACTTGTGGAGAACCGCCGGGCGGGCTACAGTTAGGCTACAGCAAAATTACATTCAACGAATTATTACCGGAACAGGTTCCCCTGGAGTGGCTTTGCACCGGCAGGTACCTCTCCTATTTTGCTTGCAAGAGCCATTCCCAAGGATCAACAGGTCGACTGTAGTGCGATTCACGATATGCCAGTAGTGCAGGGTGGTTGAGGTCGGTGGTGGATCGGAGCCTGTGCTGCTTCTGATGCTTGCTGGTACCTTACCTTCAATTCTCAGCTTCACTTTCCTACCCGCCCCCCCAATTCCTATCTTCTTCTCTATATATATAGAAAATCCCAGTTTTCCTTACACGTAGTCGATGATAACGAAGGAGTGCAGTGGGACAGATACGATACATGCAAGCAGCGTATGAGTAAATGCCAGTGCCCGTCAAGCTTCTCGCTTCTTTTTTTGGATCAAGATTGTTCAACTTCATGTAGAAACTCCACCCTCATGCTAGTAGTCCAACCTGAGCTGGGGAATTTCAGCATATCAACCCATGGAACGGCAATTGCTGACCCCTTTGCGTTTGAAGATTAGCATTGCACTAGCCTACAGTCTGACAACATATTATTGGCTAGCGATCCATCCAGCTTACTGGGAAGTCGACACCTACTGTAGCGCCTGGTTTCGAGACGTTGAGCCCCAATAACCAAGTTCGCCTAGGTAGAACGGTCACGCGTTAATCCTCTTGACGGTTGATGATAACAGTGTGTAACCAGCGTGTAGTTTACTGAGACTCGTTACATTAACTCAAAGCTACCATAATTTCTAATCAAGCAGTGAGTACATGTACATCTATCACTTCCGACATGAGGTATTCAGCGAACGTACATACATTCAAAGTACTAGATACTTGCTTGTCACTTCTCTGGCAAGCAGGGGATTACCACTTGTTGCATAAATTTGCTGAAGGTTGTATGCAGCTTCATATTTGACGTCCCAGGCGCCCGGTATTGCAGATAAGTGCTCATCGGAAATCTTCAATGCCCTCTCATAATATGGTATTGCTAGATGTGACAAGCCTGCCAAATTATCAGCTAGTAAACAACTTGAGGGACTTCTAATAATTACCAAGCTGGTGAAAAGCCCTGCCGACATTGTATTCCGCTTCCTGAAGTTGATCCCAATGCCCGAAAGCTTTTGTGGTTTCTTCTTTGGCATTGTGATAGTCGAATAAGAAGGCCATGGATTGTAGTATCTCCCAATGCCGATTGTCCGACTGTCTCTGCATAGACCGGTGGAGATATGCTATTGCAATTGATAGTTTAAGTAACGGATGATCCGGGTCAAGCGAGTATGCACGGGAGTAGTAGTCTGGTGGACGATAAGTTTCATAGAAAATACCCAGAATTAGGAGTACATACTCAATGCCGGAATATAACTCCTCCCAGCAGCCAGCATATGACCATACACCATGAGAAGCGTGAAATCAAAGTTCTTTGGAACAAACGTGCCTCCATCTTCACCTTTTGCTGTCAACGATGCAGCCCCGACGATATTTTTCCCAGTGATAGCTTTGTCCATGGCTTTGATTTGCCGCAGGAAGTATTTTTGGTTTGCGCTGTGGTGAAACATCTCTTCACCCTGTCTGGTAGCTGTCAGAGCTACAACAAACAAAGCATATGCATCCCCTTGGAATTGCCAGTTATGCATAAAAAAGCGGGAAACATCTGAGACTATATCAGGGTCCTCAACCCATACAGCACAGGCTAGGGATTGGATATCGTCAACACAGCAACCTACATTATTGCAGAAAGAGCGGACGTACCGAGGTGGGTTACGTGGACAATAAATCGTCTCCTGCCATCATGGAAGAATACATTTGCTTCCTTCGCTGCAGAAAACACATCATAAGCATCCTGTACATCTTCATGTTTAGTCAAGCATATGGCGTATTGCATGAAGACTTGGAGCCATGAATCAAAGTCAAGACCATGAAATTGAGTCAAATCCTCGGTATCTGGAAGTTCCTCATCCTCGAAGGCTAAATCATGTGTCAACTAGTATCCGAGAACGGGGCCCAGATAACTACTCACACATGGCCTCTTGCAATCTGTGTTGCATCCTTTGCATGATTGCATCTGTGCCTCGCTTTGCAGCTCTCCTGTGCGCAAGTGTAGCAAAGCCTTTGAACTTCATGGACCGCTCACTAGGATAGAAGGCTTTAGTATTCCTGAACTCATCAACTAGATCTCCCGCCGTATCGAGCCAATCTCTAACAGTATCAGTATCACCCATCTCCATTCGAGGCCTGAGATAGTCTAGTTTTCTGTACTTGGTGATGGTTTGCTCCGTTTTTCGCTCCTTCATCTCAGCACGCTGAGCAGCAGTGGCATGAGCACGCCGCTGATTTGCAGGTATCCGGCTTGGGGGTGCAGCAAAAAATGTTGGCGCAGAAGTCACCTCCTTCGTTTGTCCCCCCGCAAGCCTCTCATTTTCTGCTATGTCTTGTTGTTTCCGTAATGCGATTATCTGATTGACGAGGTCCAAGGCCTCTTCACGTCTATCTGAGACCTCATATATTTCCGCAAGCTTCATTCGAGCATCCACATCGTCAGGGTACAAGTTGAGTATAGCATGGTAACATTCTTCGGCATCGTCAATGTTCCCTATCTCCTTGTAACATTTAGCCATGTTGGACCATAGCCTCGGATCTTCTGCTAGCTCCAATGCTGCGACTACCCCATAGTACTCCAGGGCCAGTTCATGTGATTTGTACTCGAGAAGGGCATCGCCTGCCTCTTGGAATAAGTCATAATACACCGACGGATCCTGTCTATCAAGGTATTTGAAATGCTTCTGCAAACTGATTAACGCTGGCCACACGGATAAAGCCTAGAAATATGCCTTACCAATGCCTCCTCAACGTGCTTTAACTTAAGCCTGCAAACCCCTAGCTTGACTCTCAGCTCAATAGGCATGACATACGAGCTATCTAGGTGCTTGCCGGGCGCGTATTCCCTGACAATGACCTTTCTGGAATCATCAAATTCATCCCATTCCTTATCATCCCCTTGAATTTGGTCCCAGAATGTCTCGTCCGCACGACCCCAGAGCCACCTTCCAATCGATTTTGTCTCAAAAATTGCCTTATGCCACTTTTTCTCAAGTATATAAAGCTCCACCAGGATATTTAGATCAGACCACCCAAAACCACCCTGAGAACCGAGTCCTATTCTCTTGTAATGCTGGATACTGTTTTCGTAGAATGTAATGGCGTCTGGTATTCTGTGAAGTTGTGTGTAAATTTGTGCTATTTCTTTCAGCACACTCATGTCGTTCGGGAGAGCCTTAACCAGCTGCGCAAAGCCATCGGCTGCCTTGTCTAGCCGACCCATCTGCTTGTACAAAACCGCCTTGTCATACATGATACTTATATCATCTGGATTCACTCGTAAGGCACGGTTATAGCAATATATTGCAGTTTCATTTGGTCCTTCTTGGTCAATGCTCATCCGGGCACATTCGAGCCAGAGGTGAAAATCTTTAGGCTTGCAGTGAGCAGCTGTAAACCAGGACATGAAACACTTCTTCTCATCTCCCTTTTCTTTATGTATTTCCCCCAACATCTTCCAGGCTGGATATATCCCCCCGTCCATTCTGATGATCTGTTCTACAATGCTCTGTGCTGCGGAAAGATCCATCTGAACATATCTCTGATTCGCCTCGCTTATTAACATGCGGATATCGTGCGAGTAGGTGGTTTCATCATTTGCCCTGCGCCCTCTGCCCCTAGCTTTCTTGAATCCATGTGCTGCTCTCAGATATTGATGAAAGTCTGCCATGTCGTCGTTGAAAATCTCGCTTGCGTCCGATTCATCGGTGGATTCCTCCTCCCCCCTGCTGAATGTATATATATACGTTAGCTGTGTATTTTATCATCTGATTCGATTGACCTGCCTCTCTTCAAGGTATCCAACCTCAGATATATCATCGGAGCCAGAGTAATCAGGGTCATCTTCGCTATCATCCATGAAACCAAGCTCGTCGTAATCCACGTCGTCAAGGCCATCGTTGAGCCTGCCAGTGCCGCTGAGCGCCATCTTCACAGACCAAGTAAGATTAGAATTGAATTGCCTGATTTTGTGAATCATCTGACTATCATGGGAAATATCGACGTCGTGTGCTTCTCTAGATGGGGGACGGGATGCCAAGACCATAAATTATCACACGTGCGGCATGTCCCTGGCAGTAAGAATTTTAGCTTCGTGCAAGATTAAGCAGGGTGATATCAATTGCGTGGTCTACAAGGGTGCAAACCTCGGCATGTCCCGTTGGCATTCTTACACCTTTGATAACCATTCCCAACTTTGGCTGTCTCCCGACTATGATTAGTATCTATCACATAGACTTGATAGATTACCCTGCGTTGACACGACATTACTATGTTTGCTCTATCTCATTAAATTGTGTTGCATTTGTCCATAGGAGTGAGCCAGAAGTTAGCAGTGCTAGTAAACTTGGTGGAATTTGATCGACAGGGAAGGCATGCACAGACTGTCGTAATACGGATGCAGGAGACATGATTCAGATTTATCATGCTACAATACCTAGCTATGAGTCGGAGTGGACGCGGTTTGTGATGGATGAGATAAGTGATAAGAACACGATGCTCGTGTACCCTGCAGGATATGGAATCCAAAAATCCAATTGGAGTGCAAATAAGCTCAAATTATTGCATTCGGTAGAAGCTAAGCATACTAAGCTATAAATAGACAGGTGGAAAGTACACTACATATTAGTCTGGTTACTACATATAGTCTGGTTGGCACAACCCTCTCGTACCAGACTACACTACATAGTATTTGCCGGCCCTGAGGATTGCTATCAACTTCTCAGTAGTGGTATATATACCACAATACAAGAAAAAACGTAATGGACTAAGTACCTGTAATTTAGAACGCAAAGCCTCTTGATTCCAGCGGACCCGGAAATGCAAAGCTCCGTCCTAACCCCCCGACCGCCATTGCGAACCTCACTCTCGCCTCACACCGATTTACCTCCCTGCACAAAGGGCCTCAGAAAAATACCATCATCCTACACCTAGAATGCACAATTCACGAAGACAAAGGCGCAGGGGGTGGAAAAGCTATTAAACCCATTTATAGTAACCCTGAAAATAGAAAATCAAACAGTCATTCCTCAATCAAACCCACGCAATACAGTTGAGTGTAACAGATATCAACGCCTACATAATCCGTAATGATAGTTATCCGATGGAAGGTCTCCATTAATCACGCTGAAATGCCTAGCTTCTCGACAACTTTATAGACGAGGCTTGGGGCAGGTAATTTCCTTGCCTTGGGTGGCAATGGTTGCATCTTGCTCTATGATCTTGTTCTTTAGCTCCTCAATTTCCGCCCTCTGCTCCACGTTCCTGTTCTTTAACTCCTCGATTTCCACCCTCTGCTCTCCCCTCTGCCTTCTTAATCCGTTAATCACCCTGCATTACTTCCATTCTCCTCTCTAAAGCCCTTGCCTTCTCCCTCGTTAACCCTACGCTCCTCAACCAACACCTTATTAACCCTATTCAACCCACCCGCCTAATCCTTGCACTTCTCACACTCAGCATGCATCCTTGTAACTTTCTCTATCATCTCTTCTAAGGCTTCCCCCTTTCCCTTTAGTCTGGGGCCAGCTCCCGGTTCTTGGAGAGACAAGTATTGGGCTTGTTCTCTGTGGTATCCTCTAGATTGGATTGCAATTGTTCTGTACTCTCCTCCACCAACACTTTATTGACCCTACCCAACACTCTTTTTACTTTTCTCTGTAAGAGTTCCAGGGTCAGTTCTAGTTCTTGGAGAGATAAGTGTTGAGTTTATTTCTGTATCCTTCAACTTCGATTGTAATTCTATTTAGATTTGTTACCTAGGCAGGGATGCGAGACTATTTGCTCTACATGAGCTTCAGCGGCCACCATCATACTGGTATACTCGACCTCTTCATCAGAATCAAACATATCTATAGAGTCTTCCATCCGCCATGGCCCAACTATTATATCTGGTAACCCACATACAAAAAGCTTAGGATTTTCAGTCCCATCAGGAGATATAGAAATACCTGCCTGCTTAAAAGCTTTCATGATACTGTCTTTTTTCTCTGTGTGTAGCTAAAGCTATGCTTGTCTAACTGCTTGAGTTATGGAATGCGACGGTGGCTAACCCTATCATCTTATCCTTAATAAGCAGCTTGTCATGTTCAGATGTCTCAAAAACTGACAAGGCGTCTTATTTCCCAGTTTTCCCAGTACCTTGAAATATTGAGGAGGAGTCGAACGTTACCCTGAGCTCGGATTCTGGGATTTCAGTACTGAAATGTCGCAAGGTCGTGGGGTAGAAATGTTCACTATAGTCTGCATAATGTGGATTATTCTGTGTAAATATCTCTGGAGCTTTTCCCTAACTTCAATATCCAGGCCATGATCACTGCAAACAAATGTGGGACCCCGTTGCCTGCATGATATCACAGATTTGCCTAAAGGAGTGCATCTATCTACAGGGGTGCCGGTATTTTGGGGGAGTTAGTTGTACCTAAAATATGCACGATACGTATGGATATATGGATACGTATAAGATTATCACCGATCTTCATCAGTGCCTGATTCTACAGTTTCTACCAAAGCGCCCGCTATGCTAAATCTTTACCTTTCCACCTGTCAACTGAATTTAGGCTCCATACCTTTGGCACAAGCCGCTCTTAGAGCATCTGCTCCAAGCTTGTATTATTTTGTATGAAGACCAAATAGACAACAAGCACAAAATGAACCCAAATCAATAACCTAACCATAAGGTCAATAGCTTATGGGCTAATATATCGCTTCTCCCCCCATACAGGTATAGCAAACAGAATTAACTGCTAAACTACCACTTCCTTTGCCCTACAAAGTGCATAAATCGATAGATTAACTCCTAAGCTATGGACTCGGATGCCCAACTGTCCACTGAAAGTCCTCTATATATCGTAGCGTAGTAATTCCGAGATCATCTATACATATTTTGGAACAGACGCTTGACTATCACGATTGATTCAGGGAGACTACAAAAGGTTGGATTAAACTGGGCACTCGTTTCTCTACTGGCATACCTATCCAGGGCATAAAGTGGAGGCTTGGTTGGCACTCAATGTTGGCGGCAACCACACATGCCATAACCTGTGTTGAACCTATTGCACGTACATGTACTGTCTGCTTTCGAAACATCTCCCCACCCCAATCACAGCATAACAAGTCACTCCGCACTCGCCGGACTCATGACGCGATTCCAATCTCGAGGTATATTATGTGACACCCGAGCCACTCTGGTCCCTTCTCCGGCATCACTTTGCCCATGTTTGGTGGATATTTAGGGAAACATAATTTGCAGATGTGAATGTGTTTGATACTGGCTCAAGATACCACATATTCCCCTCCAACCGCGGTATGCATACCAAACCAGAGTGTGGACATATCCCAAATGAGACATTAACGTAGCTAGTTTCTCCAGCTCTATTGTATCCTACCTACAGTGTTCACACACAAGTGTTTGGCACAGGATACAGGGCTTCCGGTCCCCCGTACTCCTGGGAAATGGTTTGCATAGTTGGCTGGCGATGGTGGTAAGGATAGAATGAATGATGTGGCAGGTATGAGCCAGGCTGATGATACTGGAGCGATAGCTGTAGGAGAGGGTGGGTTCCAGGATTGGGTAGATGGATAAGATACAGGCAAGCCATTCCGGACTGCGATGTGTGGGCGTGGAAGTAGAAGAAGTTGGGACAGGGATTTGTAATAGATGTGGAATGATAAATTGACGGGGCATACGGTAGATCTGTATAGTTGGAGCATGAAATTTGACACTTTAGGAATATTAATATAGTGCCTGTGGTTTAACTAGTGGCGGTCGAGGATTAAGCTTATCGCGGTCTCATACCGAAAGACAAACCACAGTTCATGATCACCAAAATGGTGCATAGTCAGCGACTAAAAGCTCAGGGTTACTGTTTTTAGCGACACCGCTTAGATACCCCATAAATGTCCGTCGCGCCTGTAAGTACCTTCTGATCTCTACTACGGCCTCAACTGGCAGACTGCCCCATCCAGATACCGGAATTATCAAATTGATATTGGGAACCAGTGGGGTAATGGACACAAATCACCATGCAATTATGAATCAGATATGGATGAATACGCCGTCAGATTCTACTGTACTTTATGCTCTCCTAATTAAGCCACAGGCAAACCTGCTACTTGGTTTGCTTGTCATCTGAAAACATACATAGAACACAATAGCCACGACAAGTGCATCACTACGACGTATGCAACCATAGGAAAACCGGTATTGCATTTATCGCGGAGTTAAGCGCGGGAAACCTGTATCCAGGTTAGTCCTAGATATACAATGCCGTAGTCTGGTTGATGACGTTGCAGGAACACTAACCTCAGACCCACGGACCCGGCAGACCCACAGGCCGTGATATCATGATGTTCCTAGCTATAGGCGAACCAGGCACCCAAAATTGAGACGCTCTGTCGTGATAGTTCTAGCATCTGTGGTTCTAATTCTGACATCGACTATGTGCGAGTAGAGAGGCGCGACCATACAATATGACACCTGTGGTTGAAGATTCAGCCATAATATTAATATAGTGTACAAGACGTGACAATTGGAGTCGCTACTGAATCTCCTAAGCAGCCTTTCCCACATGCCAAAAATAAACCTGAACCACGCTATGCTGTGCCTTTTAACCAAAGACTAGCCAGATTTCAACCTGGGAAAACGAAAATCAATCTCAGAATGCTTTGTGGAAGAGATTGCTATCAAGATGTACCTCGGGGAGCGAGGGCTCGTTCATTGAATTTGATACGGGCAGACTAAATTCTCTTCAATCTTCCAACTTCAGTTCTAACGGTACTTGATAACTATATTATTGCTGTCGATAACACAGGACTGTCCCCTGCACATGTATATGTATTGGCGGCCCCACTCTGGTTCTTCGGGCGGCTGACCATGCGGGGATCAAGTTAGTAACAAGGTTAGATTGAATGACCTGTGCGACCCTGACTACATACTGTATGTAGTACCTAGTGTACTTGGTGACTATTTAAATGTCCGTTCATGTTCTTAAAATAGGCACCGGTGGCCTTCAGCTATTGACATCGGGGACATCACATCGATCGACACGGGCTGCAAGGAACTACATGTCTGAATTCTGAATACTCTTACAATTGTGAAGAACACACACTAGCCCTGCATGCCAGTGCAGTTATGGTTTAGCATTGCTGTGCTACAACTGACTTTCCAGACCTGATACACACATAGGTACGTCCCTTACATAGTGCTGGGTATCAGGTATCACCTGTGACGCTCAAGGGGAAATGAAAAGAAAAAAAACTTGGGTTCTATGCTCGATGCTGTGCGTATTTCATCTAACCAGGCTAATTTCATCTTCAAGTTATACTTTCCAGGTTACGCAGTTTGAGGGTTACTTCATCAATCGTCCATGGTGAGCTCATACTTATTCTCCTCTTCTGGGCATAGGGTAGTGGTAGTCTGGTTGGATCCAAAGAAAGACTCGGGGACAGTACCGGTGTGAGATAAATGAATTTGGCGTGGAGTAGACATGATATGATGGGCTTAATGCCTCGAGCTCTTAATCCCGGGCTCATAGGTAAGACCTTAAGGCTAGGAAGTAGTGCCGGTGCCACGATCGGGTACTTTTCCTAAAACACAGAGTCAGCGTTTATGTGAGAAAAGTACCTGTTCGAACCTTGAATACATCTAAGTTAGACTGCTCGCCTTCGAATCGGACCCTCTCGCGTGCCCAGCAGGAGTCACTAGGCAGTGAGTTGTATATAGCACTTGCCTGAGCAGCCCCCTCCTTTGCCTCGACTACTTTGTTCACTCTCTGGCCTTCCACCGTGGGACGATTACGAGTTTCATGTAATGTCAGCAGCGACTCACATCTCACACCACAGCCAATCCCACAACGCATCCCACCAGAAACACCGTTCCAACCAACTGCTGCACTTCCAACTGTGTTCTGAGGAACCCCTCCACGGCGCAATCCCAGACCCCTGTCGCGCCTCTTTTGTGCCGGCCATCTGTTCTTTTGCCCCAAGAACAACCCCCCAGTCCACCCCTTCGCTCCGAACCTTACAACATAGCCTCGTCCTTCTCATAATCTATATCTTCCCCCAGGCTATCTCGCTTCTCTTTCTCTTTTACCTCTCCCCTCCCCCACGTCAGTCCAAGGCACCTGCAACCCTGCTACACCAGGAAACCATTCGTGGTCATTTCACATTTGCCTCCCATCATTCTATTCGGGCTGGTTCTCTCCCAGCTGGACGCGACTCTGGAACACCGTTGCCACTGTTTCTAATTTTTCCCTTGGTTGATCGGCTCAGGTTGAAACTCCAAACTCCAATAACAGATACCCCTCACACTCGCCTGAATAGTCTCTGGCTCCTTCAGTATTTATTAGCATCTATTTATACCAGGTTACTATTTGCTTTACTGCACGCTCTCCGCTGGTTAGGCTGGTTTTTTGGTCCGATTTTCATCCGAGTCGATACAGCCGAGATTTGTATGGACATTTAATACCAGCACTATAGATACATTCAGAGAGAAGGGACAGCAAGACTCCTTTGAGGTCAGCAGGCACTGCAGGAGAAGCTCCGACAGTCGTCTTTTTCGTCCGCCATAATACGGTTGATCCTCAAAATTTTTCTCGATATATCTTTTATTTCTCAGCACTGCCGACGAGATACACCGTCTTCTACCAAAGTTTCAAGTCAGGCACTTTATCGGGGCCAGGCAATACCCAATCTTAAATTTGTTGAGCAACTGAATCCCTTGTCTTGCAACTTTGATATATCCTCCCTTAGTCGATATCTTTGAAGGGCACCTTTGTTCCTTTAGCATCAATCATGTCGAACCGAAATAGTACTCCCGACCAGGCAACCTCTTCACTCCGCCCACCGTCTTCACGTCCTCTAGGCTCTGGGCATCATCTGCGCGCATCAGCCGACATGTCTGCATTTCCATCCCCACTCGGTTCTGGCCGGATTCGCCCCTCCTCTGAGATTTTCTTGAACCCCCCCACGATCAACCAGAATCCCGAGACTGAGGCTTTGGACAAGGCAGCTCAGAAGTGGCTTGCCGACCTTGAAGTCTATGAGAGAACCCTTGAAGAGATGGCAGCTGCAACTCTTGACCAAGATTTCAAGGATGAGCTCAGTGCTATTGAACAATGGTTTCGGGTTCTGAGCGAGGCAGAAAGGACTGCGGCTTTGTATGCTCTGCTCCAGCAGACAACGCAAGTCCAAATTCGTTTCTTTATCACTGTATTGCAGCAAATGGCTAGATCACATCCGATGTCTGCAATTCTCTCACCTGCGAACTTTGATAAAGGTCAGTACTGTACCCACTATACACGTATATATTGCTTACACTATCATTAGATGCCATGTCAAATCGTATGAGTGAGGCCATGGCTCAGATGAGCCTGAATAATAATCGTAATTCCTTTAATCAGGTTCCACCTTCCCCGACCACAAACCGCAATCCCTCCGGCTTAGACATCCATGCGATGTTCCCGGATGCTGCGGCTGCTCTTGCTGCACAACGGGCCAAAATTCAAGGTGCTGGCGGTAGCGGGACTAAGTCTAATAGAAACAGTGGCATTTTTGAGTCTCGTCCTTCCTCTAACCTTGCACCAAGCTTGTCCACCAAAGAAAATCCTCCACCATCACCTTGGACCCAAGGACCTCGAAATGGCGAGGTATCTTCGGATCAGAATACTCGACCAAAGTCAGCGGCGGACCAGATGGGGCAATGGCAAGCCCCCCCGCTCTCTGCTGGATTGCGGTCCCCCATGCCTCAAATCACTGGTAACACAAATCTCAAGACTACGACAATTGCTGCACCAGCCAACAACGGTGGCATCGAGATGCCCCAGCTTTCTCCATTCGATGGGCCTAGTGGTAACTGGGCCTCAATGGTTAATACCCCTGTGGTCCCAATGTTCGGTCAGCCAGCACATACGAATGCTGATATGATTGCAAATGCAACCGCAATGAAGCTTGCGGCTCTATCCACTGTCAATAACCGTATCATTCTTG
>Ga0307511_10005491_pt1 | contig 12887 bp, 13 predicted proteins | sample 13_EM_MG_FD_200266 | JGI IMG/M metagenome (GOLD analysis project Ga0307511, IMG submission 200266) | Populus trichocarpa ectomycorrhiza microbial communities from riparian zone in the Pacific Northwest, United States - 13_EM | ecosystem: Host-associated > Plants > Roots > Unclassified | place...
AGGCAAAAGTGACGAAAATCGAGGAGCGTGGGGCGAGACTTTCAAGGCAATAGTTGTTCTATTGCCGCCGAAAGTGTCGCGACACGATACCTATTTCTCGTCGCTTTGGACCGGCGACCTTCTGCCGCCCAGACTCCTAGCCCTTGAGCCGGTGCCTCCGCGCGCCCATCGCCCCGCATGCGCGCAACAGCCCCTACCCGCAATGCTCGCGCAGGAACGGGCCCAATGCCGCGAAGGTCTGGACCGGCCCCAGGGCGTGCCCACCGCGCGGCGGGAAGAACTGCTGCACCGGCACCGCCCCTCCCGCGGCTCGCAGCAATGTCTCGCTCTGGGTGAAGGGCACGGTGTAATCGTCGCGCGCATGCGCCAGAAACACCCGCGCGGCGCGCATCTGGCGCCAGCGCGCCGCCGGGGAGGCGGCCAGGCGCGCGCCATCGCCGGCCGCGAAACTGTCGACATGGGGGCGCAGCGAGCGCGGCATGTCCGCCGCGCCCAGGTCGGTCACCGGCGAGATCGCGATCACGCAGGCCAGTGGCAGCGGCGCGCGCGGGTCGGTGGCGTGGTACAGGGCCAGGTGGCCGCCCGCCGAGTGGCCGCCGATGCTCACGCTCGGCGCATACCCCGCCGGGCCGAAGCGCGCCATCCGCCGCCGCAGATGCCCGGCGAAGGCATTGATGTCGTCCACGGCGGCGGGAAACGGCGCGCGGCCGAACGGCGCGTTCAGGCGGTAGTTGACGTTCAGCACGACAAAGCCCAGTTCGGCCACCTTCTCCGCATACTCGCCGGAGGGCCAGTCCGCCTTGTCGCCCTGCGACCAGGCGCCGCCATGCACCCAGACCACCAGGGGATGCGCGGCCTGCCGATAATCGCCAGGGGCGTAGAGGTCGAACTTCAGCGCCGCGCCGTCCGCGCCCGTGTAATCGAAGTCGCGCTCGATCGTGATGCGCCCCGCGTAGGGCCCGGGCGGCACCACGGCCGCGGCGGGCGCGGCGCGCGGGACAGGCTCCTCCTCCTGCATGGCGACGCGCAGATACAGCGCGACGCTGACGGCCAGCAGCAGGCCGAGGAGCGCGGCGCGCCTGGCGGATTCAATGCGCAAGTGGGGCAAGCTGAGCGGATGGGTGAGGGGTGGCAGGATGCGCGCTTGCATCATGCCACTTCAACCACCAGTCAAAGGCCTCGTACTTGCGAGTTGGCTCCGCCAAGTCACTTCGCCTTCTTCGCCGGCAGGCCGGCGACATAGCCCACGCACCAGTTCACCCACGCCGCCAGATCCTGGTCCGATTCGATGGCGGGCGGGTCGAGGTAAACATAGCCCTGCATCGGGCGGCCGGTGAAATCCATCACCCGCACGTGCGGCATCGCCAAGGCATCGTCGTGCCTCTCCTTGCCGACGCGCGCCATCAGGCTGGCGTCCCGGATGCCGATGAACATCTTGCCATCGACCAGGAACGCAAGGCCGCCGAACATCTGCTTTTCCGAGATGCCGGAACGGTGCTGCACGACTTCCCGTACGCGCTGCGCCAAGCCTGGGTCGAATGCCATGAGAGAGTGCTTTCCGGTCTGGGTTGGAGGAGATTCAAAAAGAATCGCAAGGAATCGAGGCCAGACTGCCAGTCATTCCGTCCGCCGCCTACTGCACGCGCCCGCGCTTGCGCCACAGCCAAGGCGCCACCGGCGCGGCATCGGCCCACAGCCCAACCCGCGCCACCCGCGCCGCCAGTTCCTGCTCGCGGTATTGCGCGTGCGGGATCGGCAGCTTGCGCTTCTGGTCGGCGGGGTTGCGCCAGGCCAGGCCTTCTTCCACGAGCGTCAGCCCCACGTTCAGCGAACAGGGCGCCTCGCAGCCCTCGAGCGCCGGCATCGACACATACACCACGCCGATCATGCGCCCGTCGGCCTCCTTGCCGAACCAGAACACCATCACCGGCCGCCCCATCAGCAGGCCCTCGACGCGCTGGCGCGCCTGCTCGCCGAACGGCTGGCTGTTCTCCGGCGCATCGACACCGGCCAGGCGCACCCGGTGCTGCTGCTTGCGTTCATCGCGCACCGTGAGCGTGTCGCCGTCGGCCACCGCCACCACCCAGCCCTGGAGCGCGGCCGCCATGGCGGCGGGCGCGGCGGTGAGAAAGAGCAGCAGGAGGAATACGGAGACCAAGGGACGGGGCATGGGGTCGACGGGGCGGGGCGTTTGGATTCGGCAAGGCCGGCAGCCATTGCGCGCAAGTGGCGTCGGCGGCGCTATTAGGCCACAAGGTGGATCGTCAGGAAAGCCTGGTGGCCCGGCACGCATGGAGCCTATTTGTCCGGACAGGCCGGCGCCACGCTAGAATGCCTGGACGCGTGGAGCTATCACGTGAACCAGCTCAAACAACACACAGGAGAAGGCATGTCCCTGAAGATTCGCCGCGTCGTCACCGGTCACGACGCCAACGGCCGCGCCATCGTCGTCAGCGACGGGATCCACCCGACCACCACGATGCGCCCGAAAGTCGAAGCCACCGTGCCCTGGAGCACCGAAGGCTTCCCGGTCAACAACGACGACCCCGCCGACGGCGGCCTGCGCGACGTTTCCACCGCCCATTACGGCGGCACCGTCCTGCGCATCGTTTCCTACGAGCCCGGCTGCACCCCGCGCAACCACCGCACCGACAGCATCGACTACGGCATCGTGCTCCAGGGCGAGATGCATATGGAACTCGACGACGGCGTCATCGTCGTGCTCAAGAAGCACGACGTGTGCATCCAGCGCGGCACCATCCACAACTGGAACAACAAGGGCCCCGAGACCTGCGTGATCGCCTTCGTGCTGATCGACGCCAAGCCCGCCATGCCTGGCGGCAAGCCGCTGCCGGCGCACGGCTAGTGTCCTGTCCCGTAAGTTTGTCACAGAGATAAAAGTGACGAAATCGGGCCGAGACAAGGAAAAAAGCACAGCGAGGGTCGTTCCCTCGCGAGCATTTTTGACGCAGTATTCGGCTCGATTCTCGTCATCTTTTATGTGACTAATTTACGGACAGGATACTAGCGTTTCGGGCGCGCAGTTGCGTCGCTGCGCAGCGGCGTCGAGGTAGAGCACGGGCCGCCATTGTTTCGACGCAACGGCGGCCTGCTGTTTACCTGCTGCGCATTCTGTCCCGCCGCGCCCAACTGCAACAACGCGCCGGCGCCGGGACACTTTTCCGGCCTCGCTCAAGGCTTGGGTCTGACCGCCGCCGGCTGGTCCAGCAGCGCCATCGCTCCGCTGTCGAAGCGCTTGAGCGCCGCGTCCAGGTGCGCGATGGCGCCGTCCAGCCGCGCCAGCAACCTGTCGAGTTCGTCCGCCTGCGACTGGTTGCGCACCGTCAGATCGTGCAGGGTGTCGGAGATCGCGCCGACATTGCGCTGCACCTCGGAGAAGGTCGTGCGCGCCGTCAGCAGCAGGCCGAGCGCCTGATCGCGCCGCAGGTCCGCGGCCTGCGTCTTGAGCACCGGCAGCTGCTGTTCCATGCGTGCGATCGCCGCCGAGACGCGATTGCGCGAGAAGATCGAATACGTCAGGTCCGCATTCTTGATCGACGTCACCGAGACGGCGATCTCGTCGGAGGCCGTGTCGATGTCCTTGAGCGTGGCGAGAAAGTCAGGCGGCAGCGGGGGCGGCGCGGCTGCGGAAGCAGTGGGGCCGGGCGCCTGCCCGGCAACGGAGGCAGGAGCAGAGGCGGAAGCCGAGCCGACGGCGGCCGGCGCTTGCCCAGCAGCGCTCGCAGGTGCCGAGGAGGCCCGCGCCGCCAACGCCAGCGCCCCGCTGTCGAAGCGCTTGAGCGCCGCGTCCAGGCGGGCGCTGGCGCCGTCCAGGCGCGCCAGCAGCTTGTCGAGCAGGTCCGCCTGCGACTGGCTGCGCACCGTCACCCGGTGCAGGATGTCGGAGATCGAACCGACGTTGCGCTGCACCTCGGAGAAGGTGGTACGCGCCGTCAGCAGCAGGCGCAGCGACTCCTCGCGCCGCAGGTCCGCCGTCTGCGTCTTGAGCACCGGCAACTGCCTTTCCATGCCCGCGATCGCCTCCGTGACGCGGCGCTGCGAAAAGATCGAATACGTCAGGTCCGCGTTCTTGATCGCCAGCACCGAGACGGCCATCTCCTCGGAAGACGTGTCGATGTCCTTCAGCGTGGCGAGAAAATCCGGCGGCAGCGGATGCAGCGCCTGCGCTTGCGCGGGGGCGGCCCCCATCAGCATCGCGAGCGCCGCAAGCGCCAGCGCGCCGCCGGCTGCCAGGCTGCGCATCAAGGAAAGAGTCATGGTGAAAGCCCGTGGAGGGACGAAAAAGCGGACAAGAAATAGACGAAGAATCATAAGGGTACCGCGAAGCAAGTACCGCGCCCGCGAACATGCAAGCAAGCCGCGCCGAAGCGGAGATAAGCCCACCTTTCCCGGCCAGTGCGTCTGGACGATAATCCGGGCCTGCCCCCTCTCATTCAAACCCGCGTGGAAACCCTCTCGCTGCTCGACTCCTTCCCGCCCGCCTGGCGCGCGCTCCTGCCCGAGCCGGTCGTCACGGAAACCCTGCCGAAACTGGAGCAGCGCCTGGCCCAGGCGCAAGCCGCCGGCGCGCACATACTGCCGCCGCGCCGTGACTGGTTCAATGCCCTGTCGTTGGTCGCGCCCGGCGACGTGAAGGTGGTGATCCTGGGGCAGGACCCCTACCCCACAGCGGGCAACGCGCACGGCCTGGCCTTCTCCGTCACGCGGCAGACCAAGCTGCCCAGCTCGCTGCAGAACATCTTCAAGGAACTGTCGAGCGACCTCGGCGTACCCCCGCCCGCGCACGGCGACCTCACCGACTGGGCGCACCAGGGCGTGCTGCTCCTCAACACTGTGCTCACCGTCGAAGAAGGCCGCGCACACGCCCACAAGAACTGGGGCTGGGAGAAGGTGACCGATGCCATCATCGCCGCGCTCGCGCGCGACCACGAGGGGCTGGTGTTCATCCTCTGGGGCGGCTACGCGCAAAAGAAAAGCCCCCTGATCGACCCGGCCCGGCACCTGATCATCAAGGAAGTGCACCCCTCTGGGCTCTCCGTGTACCGGGGCTTCTGGGGCAGCAAGCCGTTCTCGAAAGCCAATGCCTACCTGCTCGCGCAAGGCAAGACGCCGGTACGGTGGGCCTAGGCAGGTTGTGCCGATGATGTCCGATGCTATTAGTAGAGAAAGGGGCTGTGCGCGAACAAAGCAATTCAGCGCCAGAGCACTTTCACCAATGGCTAAAAAGACGACGCCTGCGCGCAGCGGGCGTTAGGGAATTTTTCTCCTCTATATAGCGGCCGGTAGCGGCATTTTATTGCGTGCCTGGCTCCTTATTTTGCCAAATGCCGCTCCGGACGCCCTTCTGCAAGCCGCTTTTTTAAGACAGTTGCTGTCCCCTATTGTTTTCTCTATTCAACGTGCCCCTTTAATTCTGCAAAAGGGCCTCCCGGAGCGCTAGTGGGCATTGCGGGCCTAAATCTATTTCTTCCGGAATAGCGTCTCCTATAGAAGCATCTTCGCTGAAAAAGTAAGAGCAATGCATGGGATCTGCAATAAACGCCTCGTAAAAGGAAGAGAATTTCTGACCAACACGATATTCAAGCTCTGCGCGGAATCTTAGATCAAAAATGTACAACGCACATGACGCTTGTACAGAAAGAGCTGAGCAAAGCGACTTTATTTGCCCCCCTCTTGAAACGATGAATACAGCCGGGGATCCATTAGTCGCGCGTAGAAAGAAATTAAGAGTGGCATTAGCTTGATACCCAGTCAAGATGTAGTTCGCACCAAACTTCTCATGCAACTTCTTATAAAAAGCCCTGCGATGGCCATCAAATGAATGTACGAAGCAACCCACAGTATCGTTGATAGCCTCAAACTTCTCCGCAACGCCCTCAATGCGCCGCGGAATTTCGTGGGATGCTGAACTACGAACGATTTTCCCTACGCTTGGACTCTCTTGGCCTTGCATGGATGTGTCCTTCACTTCCAAAAGTGAAAATGCCCTGGATCACGAGAACGCCAGCCTTTTCCGGGTAACTTTAGACCCCGAAGCCATTGGTTCACGGTTCTAAGAGGAGCACAGGGAATCTGCATTAGATACCTTCCTCCTCTCGCCATTGATGCTCCCCAACTTATAGTAAAGCCCGTTTTAAACTTACCAGACGTACTGTAGCTTGGCTTAAGGCGAACCCATTGCGCCATTGGCCCCGCAAACTTCGATAGCGCAGCGCCTCCAATCGCATATGCGCCAACCACATATCCAGATGCTAGTCCTGCTTGATACGCGGGATTCTCTTGGTTTATTGCGAACCAATAGGGGACAGACCACCTTTCCCCACTCAAAACAGCCCTCCCTGCCCCGGCGGCACCTCACTGTTCGCAGGCTTCCTCCCCGGCAGCCGCCGCTCCGCCCGCCGCCCCAGCGCCGCCTCGATCTGCTTCTGGAAACGCGCCGCACCCAGCCCGAAATTGCCGTTGGTGGCCAAGCGAATCGCCTCGATGGTCTCCGGGTCCATATGCGCCTTGAACAGTTCGCGGTAGGCGGCGCGGCGCGCCTCGTCCTGACGCCCCAGGCGCAGGTATTCGGGGTGCGGGGTGATGATCGGGTCAGCCCGGCCATCGGCATTGGTGTGATAGCTGGTCCAGCGGTAATCGTGCGGATGCCTGACCATGCCGGCGCGCACCGGGTTCAGTTCGATGTAGCGGTAGCAGGCAAGCAGGTAGTCTTCGGTCTGGGTCAGGCAGGAGCGGAAACGCCCTTCCCAGAGGGTGCCGGTGCGCTCATAAGTCCGGTTGATGTACTGGACATAGCGCTGGCCCAGGTATTTCATCATCAGCGCCGGCCCGTCGGCCTCATCGGGGGTGAGCAGCAGATGCACGTGGTTGGTCATCAGCACATAGGCGTGGATGGCGCAGTGAAAGCGCTGGGACAGCGCGGTCAGTTCATCCAGGTAGCGCCGGTAGTCCTCGGCGGCGTTGAAGCAGACGGCCCGGTTGTTGCCGCGCTGGATGATGTGCCAGGGGATGCCGGGCAGGCTGAGGCGGGCGCGGCGCGGCATGGCGGCGGCTTTCCGGAATGGGAAAAACGCATCCTAGCAGAAAAGAAAGGTGGTCTGTCCCCTATTGCGTGATCATCAAGGAAGTGCACCCCTCTGGGCTTTCCGTGTACCGGGGCTTCTGGGGCAGCAAGCCGTTTTCAAAAACCAATGCCTACCTGTTCGCGCAAGGCAAGGAACCGGTACGGTGGGCCTAGGTGCGCTTGTACCGGTTTGCCAGGAAAGCCAGCGGCCTGCGTCTATCCGCCCTGCGCCGGGCCTATCGTTCCCGCTTCCTCCAGCGCCGCCAGCAGTGCCGCTCGCTCGGGCGCCTCGAGCAGCAGGTCGAGCCGCTTGCCGCTACCTGGACGAACGCTGACAAATTCGAGTTCGTAGCCGATGCCGCTGGCGCTGCGGTAGCGCGCCCGGGCATCGCGCAGGTCGATGCGCCAGGCGCCGTCGCTGCTTTGCAGGGTATGGCCTTCCAGTTCAAAGGCGCGCATGCGCCCTGGCGAGAAATGGGTGACCTGCCAGAAAGGGATGCTCCAGACCAGCCAGGCCGAAAGAGGTAGCAGCAACGCGAGGGCGACCATGGTCTTGAACCAGCCGGCATCGGAGGCGTTGAACAGCAAGCCGATACCCACCGCGCCCGCGAGCAGATAGCCCGCGATGATCCAGGCGAGGAACCGGGGCCAGTGGAACACCAGCGCCTTGAAGTGCAGCACCGCGCCCGCGCCAGCCTCGCGCAGGTCGCTCTCGCGGGCGGCTTCCAGATGATGGTCGAGTACCGGCACCAGCAGGTCCGTCGCGGCCTCGATCAGCAGGCGGCCGTAAGGCCGGGTGTGCACGATCAGCGCCGAATCCGAATCGGGGACGCCTTCATAGCTCAGCACGTCGCGCCAGGTACAGGCGCCCAGTCCCTCGACGCTCAAGCCGCGCTGATCGAGGGTGAGCGGCGCGGTGGCGGAAAACAGCTTGATGCCGCGCCAGCGCAAATAGCGCTGCTCCAGCACGAACCAGCCCATCAGGCCGGCGAGCAGGCCCACCATCGACAGCGCGATGCCGGCGAAAAAGCCGGCGCTCGCATACACCGCGCGCCAGCCGGTCGCATCGCCATCGAACTGCACCGCCAGCCAGAACCCGGGGATCCCGCCCAACAACGAGAAGCCCAACATGCCGGCGAGGGAAATGCCCGGGCCGGCCTGGCTGACCTTGACGTTCGCGGCGAAGCTGGGGGTGGGAGCGGTGCTGGAGGCGGGGCTTGCGGTGAGGCTCATGGAATTGGATTGGATGCGGCGGACCTGCGCCAAGCGCGCCGGTGGCGTGGCCGCAGTATGCCGCGGGGGAATTCATCCGGATGACCCACGGCGCGCTGCGTAGTATCCGTCCCTAGCAGAAAAGAAAGGTGGTCTGTCCCCAATACTGCCAATACTGTGGCGATTCGCAAGTTCCTCAAGAAGTAAATGGCGGGAGGAGACTCCCCGTAACGAAGAGGGCCAGGGTGAGCTACCCCTGGCCCTTGTCTTTTGGCGGAATTTATTACGTGCCTGAGCTACCCCCGGATTTCGCGGACACTTTTAAAGGTAGACTGGACTGCCCCCTATTGTCCCAGAGCCTTCTTAGGCCTGTTCCGACATGTGATAGCTGGACGGCAGGCGCGGCCGGCGCTTTTTCGCGATCACCACGATCGAATCGAAAAAGCGCACTTCGTCGATCAAGGTGGTGATCAGGGGCACCTTCATCGAGGGTAGTCGCTGCGGCCAGCCGATCGAGAAGTAGCTAAGGTCCGGCGCCATCATGTAGTGGCAATGCGCGGCCTCCACCAGTTGCCGGGCCAGGTCGATGAAGCTCAGTTCGCTGTCGCGGTAGCCGTTCCAGTAATTGGCATGCGTGTCCTCGACGAGGTAGATGCCTGGGTCTTTCAGTCCGTCGAGAAACAGCGAGTTGAAGCTGCCGATCATGTGCGAGCTGATGTGGCTGCCGTCATCGATGATCAGGTCGAAGGGGCCGAATTCTTCCACCACCGCGCGCAGGAAAGCCTGATCGGTCTGGTCCCCGATGCGCACGTGGACATTGCGCGCTGGGTCATCCATCTCGGCGCAGCCGGGCTGGATGTCGATGGCGGCGATGCAGGTGTCCGGGTGGGTGAAGTATTCGCGCCACAGTTTCAGGGACGCGCCCCGATAGACGCCGATTTCGAGAATCCGCAGCGCTTCGTGCCGGCGCGCGCCGAACACCTTTTCATAGACCGGGAAATAATGCAGCCACTTGTGGCCGCCGGGAATCCGCTGCCAGAGCTGGAAAATCGGCAATTGCGCAACGTCGGCGAAGTCCTCGCTGCCCTGGGCATCGCCGCAGGGCCAATCGACCCGCACGCCGAAGGCCTGGCCCAGCCCCGCCTGCGATTCGGACAGCAGCCCGCTGGGTGCCGCCTCGTCAGGAGCAGATCTTGGCGCGGCCTGAGCCTGCGGCGCGAGCTTGGAAGGAGCGGCGGAATCTGCGGTTCGCCCCACGCCGACGGCGATTTTTCTTAGAATTTTGTTCAGCATGAGCCCTGTTGCTCGAATCCGCTCTTAGGCGTACTTACCCCCTACATTCTGCCTTAGAACAAAGCGAGAATGCACGCTTATGTATCTTATTTGTTGACGGGAAAGCGCGCTCCTCGATGTGTGACGATGCCCAGGCGGGGCGCGTCACCGAGATCGACGACCTGTGCGGCGCGGTGATGCGCCCGGGCGCGTCGCACGCGGTGGCGACGCCGGTGAACACCAAGGTCCGTGAGCTGGCGGAAATTCATGTGGGAGGCGGGCCGCATTGCAACGCCCTCTCGCTGCTCGCCCCCGCCAACGTGAAAGTGGTGATCCTCGGCCAGGACCCCTACCCCACCGCCGGCAACGCCCACGGCCTTGCCTTCTCCGTCACCCGGCAAACCAAACTCCCCGGCTCGCTGCGCAACATCTTCACCGAACTCGCAAACGACCTAGGCGTACCCCCGCCCGCGCACGGCGACCTCACCGACTGGGCGCACCAAGGCGTGCTCCTGCTCAACACCGTCCTCACCGTCGAGGAAGGCCGCGCACACGCGTACAAGAACTGGGGCTGGGAAAAAGTCACCGACGCCATCATCGCCGCCCTCGCGCGCGACTACGACGGGCTGGTGTTCATCCTCTGGGGCGGCTACGCGCAAAAGAAAAGCCCCCTGATCGATCCGGCCCGGCACCTGATCATCAAGGAAGTGCACCCCTCGGGGCTCTCCGTGTACCGGGGCTTCTGGGGCAGCAAGCCGTTCTCGAAAACCAATGCCTACCTGCTCGCGCAAGGGAAGGGGCCGGTGCAGTGGGCTTAAGCGGATTTGACCGTGACATCTGGCTGCTATTTATCAAGAAAAAGGGCATTGAAATTTATCGAACCTGAAACCTTTTGCGCGATAAGATCCAACCGTGGTCAGAGCGGAACCACGCAGTAATCAATCCAAGCGGTTCTTTCCGGAGTCAGCATGAAAATAAAAGAAACCTTCTCCTACTGTTGTGCCCTGGTGTATTGCCTTCTTCCATTGCCCGTCCTGGCTGACGTTGATACAAACAGCGAAGCCTACAAGAGCGGGCAGTCGGCCGGGAAGCTTATTGTCTATGTGATTATCGCCATCGTCGTTTTCATGGCGATTCGCAAGTTCCTCAAGAAGTAAATGGCGGGAGGAGACTCCCCATAACGAAGAGGGCCAGGGTGAGCTACCCCTGGCCCTTGTCTTTTGGCGGAATTTATTACGTGCCTGGCTCTCTATTTTGATTCCGGTTAGCGGAAATTTAATTCGCGCCCGGAACCATATTTTAGTTAGAACTCCCAAACCCATTGATATCCGGAATGCAAGCACTTGATATCAAGGTGCCTGAACCACTGCATCGCCAGGTATCCCTTTCCGGCGTACTGCCCGTCGGGCAGGATGAAGTTGTCGTCGATGGCGATGATGGATCCTTTGCGCGAGCAAGGCCGGATGGCGATCAGTTCCTTGATATGGTGGAAGGCGGAAGGAAAAGGCTCTTCGGGATCGAAGTCGTAGGAATCGAGATACAGAAGGTCGATCTGCGGCGGATTCGGCCGGCTGGCCATCTCATGGAGAAAGGCCACCGAATCACCGGTGTGCGCATGTACTGCCTCGCCGCATGTTTCACGCACAACGCGCGCGGCCTCCGGTTTCAGGTCAACGGTATGAATCTCACAATCATGGAAGCGGGAAAACTCGGACCATAGCAAGGTACTCTGGCCGTCGCCCCAATGACCGGGATTGTGCAGACTGCCGGTCTCGACAATCAACGCTGGTCCCGGGTTCTTTTTGCTGCGCGCCTCGAGATGCTCAAACATGATCCGAAAACTTTCCGCGCGGCCCATCAAATGCGGCGCGAACTCGGCGTCGTACAGTGAAAAGAAAGATGAGTGACGTGGGTGTGGCGCATTTTCACGCCCGCGCCTGAGGAGCTTGCCTAGCATTGCCTAACCTTCTGCTGTTTCCAGCGTAATCGAATTCCGTTGCGCCCCTGGGACTCCCCGGAAAAAGCAATGCGTAATTGAACGACGATCCTATCGACCCCAGCGAGACTTGCGGCAGCATCAGCTCGATCAACGCGGATTCGGAGCAGCCATTCTTCCGTGATGTGTCGGACGCCCTGCTCCATTAACCAGATTCGTCCATATGACATAGGGATTTAAGCGGAGAGGCGCTTTGCCCGTCAAGATTTTCCATTCAATTTCTTCTGGCTTGCACAAGCCAATGCCAAAAAGCGACAACATCTGAATCGCGAATCGATCACCGGAAAAATCTTTCGCTACAGAGGGAAGTAGAGGCGCATATGATTATCACACTCTGCTGCGCCGCCCTACGTAATAGCGGCAAATTCCAAGAATTTAGGCTACCGGGAGTTCAAACACTCCCACCCTTGCCTTGAAACGACCCGAAAAGAAATTACCCTCGCAGGCGGGGTTGGTCCAGGCATTGCTGGCTCAGAGGCCACGGGATTGTCGGGGTGACGCAGCAGATCAGCCCGGTGCCGTTGAAGAACGCGGCCTAGTAGCAGCGCTGACGCCGAGGTATCGCTATAGCTGCTCAGAGACAACGCTGCGCGCAAGAATGTCCCGATCTTGCCGCATGCAATGCGGCGAATGATTCGACGCCACAGCACTTCACTAGAATATAAAAAGACAACGCCCGCGCAGCGGGCGTTGGGGAGTTCTTCTCTTTTATCTAGCGGCCAGCGGCGACATTTTATTGCGTGCCTGGCCCCTTATTTCCTTCTGAACAACAACTCGCTGTGGCTTAATTTGGGTGTCCGAAAAAGCTGGATGGCTCACGCTGTCCCCTATTGTTTCCGAAAATGCTAATCAGCGATATCACTCAAATCTTCATAGACAGAGTAAACAGGATCAAGTATCCCCACCTGAATTTCGCCTACCAAAATACCTACGGCTCTGTGAAGATTCTCAAATTCCTCAGCGTCATAACCTTGATTTGCAACCTCAAGTGCTTGTAAAAGATTCTTGACAGCCTCAAGCGCGTTTTTTTTGACCTCAACCGCAGAAGTTTTATTCATTATTTCCTCAAATCCTTTTGACACTGAGAATAACAGGCGCGGTACTTAACTCCATAATCTCCGGGGGGACCTAGCAAATGTTTACACAAGTTATAGCAAGTATCTCCCGGACCGCCGCTACCCGCATAATCTTTTTTGCATTGCTCCGCCGGATAACTCGGCCAGCTCTTATTAGGCGCATTAGGATATTCATTGGGATCTGTTGACGGTATTACCCGAGGGTTTCCCGGCTCGCCATACGATGGCAAAGCCTTGTTGGAAGCAT
>Ga0307511_10005492_pt1 | contig 12886 bp, 7 predicted proteins | sample 13_EM_MG_FD_200266 | JGI IMG/M metagenome (GOLD analysis project Ga0307511, IMG submission 200266) | Populus trichocarpa ectomycorrhiza microbial communities from riparian zone in the Pacific Northwest, United States - 13_EM | ecosystem: Host-associated > Plants > Roots > Unclassified | place...
TTTTTATATTAACACATCAAAATAATTAAAATATATTAAAATAAATATTAATTTTTTTTTTAAATCAAATTATTTTAAAAACTTCTTCTGCCTGTGAAAACAAACTAGGTCGTAGTTTGCCAAAAAGTCTAGGCATCATACGTTGATGGCATCATCAACTTCAATCACACACACACACACACACACACACACACACACATGTACTCCAATCCCTTAAAAAGAATAATAAACGAAAAGAAAAAACTTTCAGCAGACGCCATGATCGCTCTGCATCAGAATCTAGGTCATTTTAGGTTTTGGGTTCTGTCCACCTTTTGTCCCTAGCTTGCATCATAACTTTAACACGATAGTTCATGTTGGACTCCAGTTTCCTTCACGCACACACCATTCTTTTTAAATTCTATTATATTTTTGTATAATTTTTAATAAAAACAAATATGTTATTTGATCGTATTCTCCCTTTTCCACATAAAATTATATTTTTTTTATTGAAAATTATTTTTTATATATATAAGGATATAACAAAAAAAATTTGTATGATTGATCAAAATGTTTAAGAAATAAAACGTTTTGAAAATAAATGAATCATATAATTTTTTTTTAAAATTATATTCTTATAGCTAAAGAGTATTTTTAGATCGAAAACTATAGTTATTTCAATTTGGATAAAAAAAACTTAATAAAAGAATATATTAAAAAATTAGATATTAAGCAAGACCTAATAGAAACAAGTAGGAAATAAAAACATATTGAAGATCAATTCATCAATTATATATGTATAAATTATGGCATTTATCTAAACTTTTTTTTGGTTATTTTATTTCATTTTATTACAAAAAAAAGAGGTTCAAAATCAACACCTCTTTTTTTTTTTAAAAAAAAATACTAACATCAATTGATTTATAGTCTTAAAGTTTCACTGGATTTTTCAATATTGTAACGTTGACTTCCTAATTAAAACCCCACAATTGTTGCTTTTCAGTTCAAACCTAATTTATTTTTTAAATTTTATTAACTGTCTTTAGGATGGTTGATAGTGATGACAAATTTTATTAACTGTTTTGAAAGAGTTGTAATCAATTCTAAATTTATTGGATTTTATTTGTTCACGATGATGCATGAGTTTTTTGAGAAAAAAATATTTTTTTAAGTTAATTTTATGTCTTTTATTTTTATTTCTCTATTCAATATTATTATGTTTTTGTTTTTATTTTTTTCTCTATTAATAGTGTTTTGTCAAGTGAAGACCTAGATGAAAATGCATATTATTACTCAGCTAGCTTGAGCTTGTTTAACTTTGCTGCTATGTCTTTTTTGCATGAATGTGTCATTCTCAAAGAAGCAGCTAGCACTGCTAATTATCAAAACTTTCGACGTAAATGTTGTGTTACAAGTAGTTGGCCTGCCATTAAGGCTATATAAATGTTGGTAGCTTAATATTCTTGAAAGACGAGTGTTGGTTGTTCTCATTTCTTCTCCTCTTCTGTTTCACAAAGGTCTTTTCTTGTACTTTCTGGGGAGCCAGGCTTTTCTCTGTTTGTGGCATTGCTACTGAGAGTGGCACCTTGAGGAGACAAGACTTGTCTTTTCAATTCTTTTTGGTTTTTGAAGTTGTTACTGATTTCTGGGATCTGTGAGCATGATCATATTAGCATGTTAGTGTCCTTTTTTTGGGTTCTAGCATGTACAGGTTCTTATGGCTGAAAATGGCAATCAGTGGTAGCTTGATGTACTTTGATTTGAAGAACTGAGACTGAACAGTTAATAAGATACTATTTGTGCCTGCTAATTAATATAAACCATGCTGTCCTATCTTTGTCATCTTCTGGTGTCATCATGTGATGAGCTTCTTCGATAAAATGTCTGAGGGACTTTTGTATGGAGTTCGACATAGGCAGTTAATTTCACTTTGAACTAGTCTAGATGAATATATGTTGTCACTCTGTCATCAATTTCTCAACCTAAGCAAATCCTAACGCTTTCCTCCTGTCCTGTCCTTTTTTTTTACAATTCAAAGTGAACTCAATGGATAATTGGTTGATATTTGGGAATATTTTCTGGTTTCAGAGTCTTCAATGTGAAGGTTTTTGGCTTCAGTATACATGTATATGGTTAATTGGCTGTAGTTTCTTGATGCTGATCTTCCGACCACCGAGACACTCCCTAAGGAGCTCCATCCAGTATTCTTTCTATTTGTTGCAGCTCCAGTGTTGCTTCTATGGCATGGGCAAAAATTCAAGGCTCATTTGATCATGGATCACGGATAGCTTACTTCATTGCCTTGTTCCTTTATTTCTCACTGGTGAGTATCTGCCACCTAAGTTGATTAGAGAAAGTCCTTACACATTATATTTCTGCCGTGTACATTTTCATGAGCTATCGACTATGTGAAGCAGTTCAGACTAAATTGCTTTATTTGGCTTGTTAAGATTTATTCCTAAACTATGCTGTCTTGTTTTTTTTGGCCATTTTTCAGGCAGTCCGTGCGAATTGTTTCCGAGGATTCAAGTCAGTCAATGGCCATTGAAGCTATTTTGTTTTTGTCTCTTACCATTTTGCTTCTGAGGTTTCCTGACATTAATAATCTCTTGAATTTACAGGTTTTCATTGTCATCGTGGGCATACACTTTCCCTCTGACGGGCGCTGCCATTTCAACAATCAGGTACTCAGATGAAGTCACGAATGTAGTCACTCAAGTTCTTGCTGTCATACTCTCTGCCGTTTCCACACTCACAGTATCGGGTCTGCTGGTATCGTCAATAGTGCATGCATTCGTACTTCGGGACCTCTTCCCTAATGACCTTGTCATCGCTATCAGCAACAGCAAACCAAGACAGCATCATCACAGGAAGTGGTTCCATATACGAAGAGGAAGCTCGGATGAAAAAGAGATTGGACATTACTTAAAGTTCAGTAACTCAGATGTCAAGGATATAGAATCTTCTCTAGACCCAACCACTTCCAGCTCATTAAGTAATGCCCATCACAATGAAGCTTATGCTTCCACATCCTTAGCAGGTCCTAGCCATTTTGTGGATCTTCAGCCCAGTCATGCGAGGAAATCATAACCTAGTAATTATGAAAGTTCCAATGATCATGGATCAAAAAGGAAATGAAGATTTATGCGGTAAGAGTAGAGTTCTGTAAAAAGAACTAATAAGATGCGTGTTGTACGTATCAGATAAGTACAAGTAATATCTATGCTTTTGCAAGCATACTTTCTAAGAAAACAAAAACCAGGTAAATCAAAAGAACTTTACTTTTTCCGAGACCATTTGACAATTCATGATAAGAAAAATGTAGTAGAACAGGAAAACTTGAGACACTTTTCTGCAACTACCTAAGCAACAAGGAAGACAATTCGGTGGCCTGAGTGATCCATAATCTGCTCTTATTTGTCTTGCCACTTCTTGAAACTAGTCCTCAACAAGGAGATTGTCCCTTATTGAAACTTGTCCTCAACAAGATTTTCTTCTAAATTGCTTTTTTCATCTTTTCGAAAAGTTATACTATAGGTACATCTGAAATTGTGATGTTGAGGACAGGACCTGCGTGTATCTCCGCACTGCACAAACAAAAAATTATGATCGTACAGAAAAGGGAAGGGAATCAAAGCAGAGTAACACAGAATAGCTATATATCTTCCCTCCTTTAACTTTAAAAGTTAAGCCAATCTAGGATGTGTTCAAGTTCTAAATGACAAGTGAGTGTGATGAAATGTTCGTTGGCTTTAACATTCTTCATAATCTCAGCCTAAACCGTGACTAATTTTTGCTCCAGGTATAAGCTACAGGTCTATGAAGCTATTGAGTTTTATTACAGCTTGCAATTCTATTTTCTCAGCATGCAATGCAAGTTCATAACTCTAGTATTCATGACATATATCTGAAATTTGAGGGCCTTATTCCACTTCAAGCCAAGAAACTCATGAGTTGCCCAACAGCATGTGATTTCAGCCACACGCACAAGGGATGCCGACTGTTTGGAGAGACAGGAAAATTGTTTGGATCTTCCATAGGAAGACATCCAAAACTAGAATACACTTCTGTTCATGGTGATAATCAGCAGTTCGATTCGGCTACGGCATTATGTCTTTCTGTATTATTTGGATTCATCTCCTAAAAATATCGAATACTTAACAACTCATTGATATTGACCCTGCCTTAATGCAAGTATACATAAGAGTGGTGCAAGGTCTGCGAAGGGAGAAAGTTCCAAGTATCATTCGCTGTCCTGAAACTTGCAACAACGACCTTATTCCGAGTACATCCGACATTAGGCATGGCACAAGGTCTTGTTCTCCTGGTCTACTTGTTTCAATACACTCCCAAGTTCTCCGTAAGAATCCTCAAATCGTGTAGCAATATGACAATGAAGTTACATTTTCGTTCTTGATATTGGTCATGATCAATTAAGGTGTTCATTTATGTTGGTTTCTTGTCTAAACATGCTTCAAGCCTGTAAATTTACATGAAAGCAGAATGGATTTCATTATGACTGTTTAACACATTTCAATTCTCCATCATGTTCACATTTATACCATATTCATCATTGTATTGGTACTTGAGTTGCAGCTAGTGCCTATGAAAATATATGATCTTTTAATCTCTAGAAAGGAACCATAATTACCATGAAGATTTTGGTCAGTCTTGGCTAAGAATCAAATTTTATCAGAACTAACTCTTAAATATCTCCAGAATTACTGGCCTGTAAAACTGTTAAGAGTGTAGTTTGTCCACCAATCTTTGTTGCCCTTAAACAAACACTCCAGCGCAATGAACCGTGTAATTTGTTTGAAGGTCATTTGTCTTGTTTTCGCGACACAAACTGACTCTAAGGTGAGTTTTCATACTGAATCTCTTGTCTTAAATATTTGAGGACATAATTGTAGAAGCCCCATAACCTCATCTTTGTATCTCTATGCAATGTCTTGGTGAAAGCACTGTTATTATGACATGGGGTGTCTTGTTAGTAGATACAGTGACCAAAGAATTGATAGCAGCGACAAGTAGCATGTATGAGGTCTCGGTCCCCACGCTAGGTTGATGTTGCTACAAGAGAAAAACAAAAGCTATAAAGCTACCCTTGGCTGTGCTGCTTTTGTGGAGAAGCAGAAAATCCAACGAGGAAAACAAGAGGAAGTAGATAGGAAGAGAAATCAATGTAATCATACTTTGGCACTTCTCCTAGCACATTTTGTCAATGTCTCCCTATCCTACTTGGTGACATGTGATAGACCTCTCCATCTTTGCCTGTTCTGCTTCAACCCTAATGGCTTATATTTGGCCAGCTATACTAGGTTACGTTACTCCGCAATGGCTTGAAATTTGAGATCTAATGTTGGAAAGAATGGGCAGTGTTTATGGAGGCCAAGATACATCACACACTGGACCCCATTTCTGAGGGGACCAGAAACTCTCACTTCTCAGCTTTTATCAGATGGAATGGTCCCTAAAGATAGGTCTACTTAAAAGAAAAATGTACTCATCATGTCACTTTGTTAGACTTTCAGGTACTGTAGTCAGATAATACTAAAATCTCAATTACCACAAATTTTTCTTGTTGAACTGTTACGTTGTACTAGGAGTGGACTTGGTAACAATATATCTGCAAGAAATTTATCAATTGCAGAATCCATTAATAAATCTGCAGAAAAGACTGTTGTGTGCTTAGATCTAAGACGGACTTGTTCGAACTAAACATTATCAAATGATTTGAACTCTTTGACATGGAGGAACTTGACAAGAAGAAAGCAGGCACAAAGTAGGGTCTCTTATTATTGAATGTTTCTCTCTAATATAGTTGGGTTTTAAGAAGTTTACAGCTCTTTAAATAGTTTGAGTAAGGTTGGGAAATCAAAACTCTAAATCAAATAGGAAAAAACAATATAAAATCTGAAATTAAACTGGAAAAATCCAAGATCATCTTCTTGGTCTAATTTGTAGGTGTTTTCAAATTCCCCAAGTTATAGCGAGACAATTTCTTATAGAACTAGGCTTGTATATCTTTCAAACTGAATTTGAACTCGATTCAAAGATCGGATTAAAAGTTATGAATTTTTTCATCTAATTGATTATCTAGTGTTATTAGGTATTTTTTGGGGCTTAACTCTATCCTACTGATCCAAAAATAAGTATGCTAGGCTTTTTACATGGTTCGGTTGTGACAAATCCTCAACCAACTATTTAGAACCATCAGATCCTTCAGACCCGCTTACATTACTCTTGCTTACCCTTAGAAATGAGTAAACATTATCCATGATAATTCCCAACCTTCGATAATTATGGAACCAAGTTTTTTAATCAGTTGATTTGGTCAAGGAAGAGTCTGTCACTGCACAATTATAGAGCAAAGAGAAATGTATGCTACAATACTGCTGCAAAGATATGGGCACAAAAAGAGTCCATAACAATGATTGTGTTAGAAAAATCAGTCTGAAGGCACTGCGGAATGGAAGTTTGCCCAAGGTTGAAGCAATGTTACCTTCTGTTGAACTTTCAACTGCATTGGTGTTTGCTTTAATCTTTACTTGATCAGTTGGTACCATACTGCACACAAGAAAAGAATGGAAGTTTACTTCATAGTCGTAAATAAACTATGGTTTCACGCAGCATATGTTCCGTTCTGTTTCATCATTAGGAGACCTGCTTGCAGGAGGGATATCTATCAATTATGTTCAAGAATTTCTGATCCAAATTCTTAACTGTCCCAAAATCGATCAACATGTTGTCTTTTCAGTGGGAATCATAAACTTTCCTAATGATATCCGAATAACCAGTTGTCGTAGCTTAATCAAACAGTATGATTTTGGCACACCTAACTTAATTATGTTTTCTCAAATTGTGTGACAGTTCATGTCTTATAAACTTCAGCTTGTAGATTTAAAACTATGATTTCTGCAGGTGTAAGAAAAGAATGACTACTGGGATAGGACAAGAAGGAAAGAAGGAAAGAAAATCTAGCTTCCGAGAAACAGAAACAGAAAATGAAAAATAGTCTGATATCAGTTCTGACAGAGACACAAAGCAGACAAGCATCTGCCTGTAAACTTCAAATTCGGTTTAACCATCAGACATCTAATTTCAAGAAATCTTTCAAGAATTTCCATACGAAGTGAGAGTTAAGCAAGTAACCCATCATCAGAGTTCATATTATATAACAGGCCGACTTATTATTATTATTATTATTATTATTAAATACAGGCATGCCCATATTGTCAAATTGTAATAGATTAACATCTCCTGTGATTGAATTCCGTGCCAATTGATCTTTTAAGGCAATTAAAAATCCATTGTATTAAAATAACATTTGGTTCTACAAAGTTTGAGTGCACAAGCTTAAAGTAGTTGAAAGGATCATTTCTACAAGACGTGGGAGTAAAAAAACCAGTTTCATTCAGTCATGTAACCAAAGTATCAAGACGGCTCAGTTACGTCAAAGAATCATCTGAACTAAAAAACTTCAAAACCCAGAAATTAACATGGTTAAACTTACAGTAGCATTATTGTTTTTCCTAACAAGCAACAATAGTCAATAAAATCACCATGAGTAAATAGCCCTGCCACTGGGACACTGATAAATCCAAGCTAAACCTGGTGCGCCTCAACTGAGGCAAAAAGACTGAACCTAGGAAGTGCACCTCAACTTCATATCCCTAAGGTTCATCCTTATTCCCCTAGGCTAAACCTGGTGGGGCGTACTCGAGCGTCGTTGTCCTGTAAGGTTCAACAACATGGTCCAGTGTAGGCATTTAGGCATCTGAAAATGTTTATCATTCTTAAAGGCAATGATAGAAATCTAAAAAGAAAAGGTGTCCCGAAGACAACCTGTGGAGATTGAAACAATAATAGAGTGGAGATATTATATGAATAGAATAATCTGTTAGCTGTCCCATAACTTCAACATAATCCTGATTTCATTAAAAGAAAACTATACAGAAATAAGGGAGAGAATCTTGTAGTAGCTGGTAGCCTAGCTTTTCTCCCATAAAGGAAAAGACAAAAAAAAAACAAAATTTTAATTTTATCCTTAAATTCTTCTTTCTTTTTCTCTCCCTCATGGCCAGATTTCTCATGGCCGACCATCCACACAACTTCTAAACACTCCCTTATAAGAAAACAAATTTACATTATCCTCCCAGAAGAATAGAAGAAAAGAACAAGAAACAAGTGGTTGCTGATCTTTCTTTATTCCTCTCTCTTTTTCTTTCCCATGTGAATATCAACATTGCTGCTTTCCTTCTCTTCTTTTCAACTCCTTTGTACAACGACATCAATTTATTTCCCTGAAAATAACATATATGAAAGAATGTCATAAAAACCTGATGATTTTTCTACTGTCATTGTAAAGTAATATTCATAACAGGATAGAGACTACTGAAAGTAGATAATCATAACTTGGTGAGAGGATTGAGTTACCATTGGATCTTTTGCAATGGAGTACTGCCTCATAAATAGAGCTCTCAGAATCACAAGACCTTCGCCAGCAATCATCGACAGAATATGCTACACTGATTCTCGGAGATGTTTCTGCTGAATATACCCAGTTCTTCATTACCTGAACTTTTGAATCAATATTTTCATCTCTTGAACTTGACCTGTGGCCTCGAATTCTTCGATACAATGGCCTTAGAAAATCCATGTATTTCTGAACTATTTGCTTTGACAATCTCCTGCACCTTCTTAATGAAGAACAACGTTGAGGTTTACAAGCTGAAACCACAGTTTTTGGTGCATGAGAAGAGGTAGGGAGGGCTGAGGTTGAGTCTGAGACATCATAAGCCTCCATCTTTAACGGATCGACAAAGAGAGGCATGACATAGCCATTGGAGAAGAGCTCATCAGCATGGACGAGAGTAAGAGGAGATTGTGAAATGGGGAAGTCAAATTTGAAATCCTGAGAATTTCTGAAGAATCTTTTTGAAGGTGGCATTCTTGGGTCCATCTCAATGAAGGAAGCTTCATCTGATGCATCGAGTGAGGCCCTGAGAGAATTGTCTAGGCTTTCCAAAGATGGCTTCAGATTAACTAACCAACTGTATGAGAAGCTTTCAATAGAGAGAGGCTGTGAAGTTTCCATTGGTGTTACTCTATGACAAGATATGCAGGAGAAGAGAGCAGATAATATTGCTAGAAATATTACGGGGAAAGAGGGGTAATGTAGGTGTATTAGCAAAGGTCCTCTGCCTATAGAATATATCTCAAGGCACGTATATATATACCACAATATATATCCTCTTTATAACAATCGGGTATGTGGCTGTGTGACAAGAAACCACGAATATTAATTATTGAAATAGAGAAAAGGGGAAAGGAAACAGAAATGTGTGCCCCACAGGCACCCATTATGCAGTACTGTTTGTATCACTCCTTTACCCCAGTTTCTCTTTATTCATATTTTCTTTGAACCTCAAGGAGAAGATGGATTCCCTTTACAAATTTCCTTTGTTCATTATTTGGTTAGTAGTTGTCACAAGCCAATAGTACAGATGTGGTCCATTGGGATGAGCTAGTCATATCGGAACTTGATCCTAAAAGGACTAGTAAAAAGTTGTTGAGGCCTGTTGAAGCATCCAAAGCAACATCAATTATGCCATCCAAAAGTTCAAACCATCATGGTTATGTTTTTAGATAGTTCAAACTAAATTCGAGAGGTCTAACAATAAGTTTTAGTTTTTAAGTTAAATTTCTTAGCAATGAATCCAAGCTATTAGGTAAGGCTTCGTCGAATAATTTATGTCATATTTTATAACAAATTAACTGAACCTTTGTTGATTTTGTAGTTCAAAACCAAAGAGACCTAGCAACAAACTAGAAAGGAAGTTGTAAATGAGATTGGTTCATGCATATACTTCAGCTAACTAAAAAGAGCCATCTAGAATCCTAATGCAAAAGGCATGAGGAAAAAAGAGAATGTTTTGCTTTAAACATGTTTCAAACAAGTAATTGGTAGGCAATTAGACTTTTTAAGAAGCAGGTTCATGAACACTCTCCATTTTTTATCCAAGCTGCTCCTAAAGCTAGAGCATAAAGGAAGTATAATCATTCTTATGCTTTGAATGTTTCTCACAAACTTACTTTCTTTGTAAACAGAGTCAATATTGCTTAGCCTGCTTTAGTTTTGTCATTTTCCTTAACTGATCCATAATTCTGATTCTCATACACAAGGCTCATGTAATAAAGTAAGTCATTGATTATAAGAATCTATTGATATATGCTTGCTAGCTCTGCTCTCAACTCTTTGTTGCATTACAAATGTGAGTAGGCCTTGAGAATCTATGCCCCTAAGCTCCAAATTGATGAGTTTCCCCGACCTTATCAATTCGAAAAAGAGCAATGTCAAACAGCATTATGAACCAGGAAAACTGGCCGGTTGAAATTACTGAGAAGGATCAAGTGCATTTAAAATCCTGGGTTCTGATAAATTTTCATAATCTGCAGATGCATCTGAGATAAAAATGTGTTGACAACATATGCTCATAAGAAAGGTTGTGATATTCCCACAAATCTTGCTTCTGTTGGAGGAAAAAAGAAACAGAAGATTAACATTTTGAAAAGATTTACCAATACAGTACAGACAACTATGACTAACAGTGTCCCCTCTCCTCTCATTGACAACAATGTCAGAAAAAAATAGAATGAGACACTAGACATTAACTCCAAGTTCAGTGCATAAAATACACCAAATTAAATGATATCAACACATCATACGTAGCAATGTTTTTGTCCTCGAGTCAGTTGAACAAGATGCATTTGGGAAGAGAATTGCGCGAGGAAGAAAATATCACCAAGTTTTTCCTGGTGTAGAAATTTCAGGCTTTTTCATCCACTAACATTCCGAGTGGTAATGACTTCGAATCTTTCTCAAAGAAACTTAAATGCTTGAGAAAGTAGTGTCATTTTCACTCAAAACCATAACTAATTATTATTTACGAACAATGTTATAAAAACAAGGATAACAGACAAGGGTCCCCTTTGGCTGTCGGAGAATGAAATGGACAACGACCAAGGACTGTGGGACAAAAGCCAAATATAGAAAGTGACTTGAAATCAATCGGTCCCCCCTACGACATCCTCTCCAAGGCATTAAGCAATTACTAGGTAGACCATCCAAAACATTCAAAAAACGAGCAGTTAAATCTCAAACAGAACATACACCACATGCTCAAGGATCATAACCTGTCTGTTGATCTCTAAGGAAGAGCAAGCATCAATATATAATACGTTGAAAGGACAATTACTACAGTAGGATTAAGAAAAATTAAGAACATGAGAATGGAAACAAGGTAAAGTTGGATTTACAGAGAGTTATTTACCATACCACACTCCTTCCCGGCCTAAATTTTCCTCAGGGCTATAATTAGCTTTAAAACATTGTCTCGATCGAGATATCGATGCCCACGATACTGTAATGGGGAGCGCGAACACATGAGAGTGAGAAACACCTACAGAATTTTGTTTCTGCAAACAAAAAGCAACTAGGGAAAATGAAGTTGTAGCACGTTGTGCACAAAACACTAGAATTAATAAATTGTCTCATGTATCTAGAATCAGCAGAAGTGGCACATTGTTATAAACAAATGCTCACATCAGAAATGGCTTTTAGGGTTTTTTTGTTTTGTTTTTGTTTTTTAAATATTTGTTGAGGATGCCAATTCCTAGCAGTCCAAAGCACATGGGAACCTAAAACCAGCACAATCATTGTACTTAATGGGATAGGCAATGGTGACTTAAGCTGATTAGGAATAATTTTGCACAGGTGAGATGTCATTTCATTATATCTAACGAGGGCATTCCATCGAAAGCACCAATCTATAAGGACATTGTCACCAGCTTTATCTTTCTTTCTGTACCCTGCTATGTGAGCTAATTATTGCAGAAACACCCAAGATACAAAACTATTTCATCATATATTTGCTTCTTTGGATGTTCATGCAGACTGGACAAGTTCAAATGAGTTAACGCACAAGCTTTAGGCCAGTGAAACAGGAGGCATGAACTCTTCTTTTTTGCCTTTCCGGGATGATTAACTGAACCTATTCTTCCAGAAACTGCCCCTATCTCCAAATGGGGTAGTTATTGTGTCTTAGAACTGAAAGATGTTGACCAAATTGGAGAAATATTTTAAGGAGAAAGTTAGCCTTTGGATTTCTGAAGATTTTGCAGTGCCACAGAAACTGCAATGCTGCAGGAAGTAAAAGGAAAAGCAGGATCCTGCACGTGAATCTATCCAGGTTCACTGTCGAATGGAAAGGTTAAGCAGCCTGGTTTCAGTAACTTGGAAACTTCACTTTCTTGACTTTTTCATGCATACTGCTTACCAATACAGCCTCTGTTAACTCCATGGAGTTGGCCTAGCGGAAAAGAGCTTGGACTTGGCAGTGTTCTCCTGTCCAAGATCCCAGCCTCTGTTAACTCCATTAGTTGACCTAGCAGAGAAGAGCTGGGACTTGGCACAGTGCTCTGTTCAAGATTTTATATTCGATTATTACTAGGTGCAAAGAATTTCATGGAACCATCAGACTTGGGCCCATGAATTAATCGTGAGGGAAATTCCTTGCAAAGGGCCTATACACATCCGGGATTAGGAGGACTTGGCCCAGATACCTGCTGCTAGTGAAAAAAAAATATAGCCTCCGCTTCATGCTTTTTTTTTTCACAAAAAAAAAAATTCTAACTCGGAACCTCTTAGATAACAATGAAATTATTAATTAATTAAAGAACTCTAAAATGTGTGAGATATTCACTATAGCAGGGTTTTTTTTTTGTTTTTTTTTACAAGTTTTTTTTTGCTTTTTTTTTACCCAAAATTGATTTCTTCTTCTTTTTTTTAAAAAAAAAATTTTGTTTCAAAATTATCTTTGCTAATTTTTTTAAATATTGAGCT
>Ga0307511_10005493_pt1 | contig 12886 bp, 12 predicted proteins | sample 13_EM_MG_FD_200266 | JGI IMG/M metagenome (GOLD analysis project Ga0307511, IMG submission 200266) | Populus trichocarpa ectomycorrhiza microbial communities from riparian zone in the Pacific Northwest, United States - 13_EM | ecosystem: Host-associated > Plants > Roots > Unclassified | place...
TTATGATAGTTCCAGCTATCCTGTGGAGCCGGTCATGTGATCTACCGGTATTCCAGTTGACACTACTCCAAATCACATGTAACTGTGATCTCTGGAAACCTCCAAGATTAGATAAGATTAGATATAATCATATGTTCTTGTCGACAAAGGGTACACTGGCCTATCAACTATGAGGATACTGAGAATGTAGGACTGGGATGAATGGAAATGGGCCTCGTACATACTGGGTTTATATACAAACTTGCAAGGAAGTTGATGTGATCCATAATTGTGGTGCACCTGAGCCCATGACTGTATGATACATACAGTACCACCGTCTTGTCATTGTCAATGTTTGAGTCATGGTCACATATGCACTGGACAATGACATTGTCTCCCGATTTGGCAGTCCTTCTTTTCATTTACGTAACTTCGTTCCTGACTTCTAAACGAGATGTTTACCTCTGTTATGCAACAGCGGGTTTGATTCCGTCTGGATGACGCGGCATCGACCCCATCACATTGCCACCTTTTTCTTGATCTCTCAGGGCATTTGACGAATGCATTTAATTTGTCGATATCCATCCAAAGGTCCGTCCACAGACTGAGTAGGTATGGCGCTGGCAGCTCTTCTACAGCTAATAAAGGCCGGCGAGCCCAGCCTTTAATATTACAGTTACAGCCATTCAGCATCACCATTTGTGCAGGGATATAGCTCGGACACAGACGACAGCATAATCCCTGGCGCCCCAGAGTAGTTTCTGTTTGGTGTTGAGATGTAGGTTTTCAAAACGTGTGTAGATGAGCATAACTTGAATTGTTCTAGCAGCGCCGTGAAGCCATTGTCGAACCTGATGCCGGGTGAGTGATTTTGGTTAGCCAAGCATGCTGTGAATCTGGAGTCGCTCCTTGCTCTTGTTTTCACAAATGGCACCACATAGCCAACACCATGAACAAAGCCATCCCTCTCTCTTTTTGTGTCGTTGACGCTTCGCCTCCAGAGGCTGTTGCAGTTGGTTCCATGGCGCTATCAAATTGACTTGGAGGGTCGGAAAACAGCGAAGGGGGAACAAGAATACGACGATGGGTGTGACAGGCGTGACAGGCGAGGTAATCATACGGGCTTGGATCGATATCTACTCCGATACACATCAGGGATTTCTCACCAGATTTGACCCACTCACTGACTTTTAACCCAGACTTTGGCAGACATACCTGGGACAAGCACTCTCAGCTGCTGCACTGCAGCCCTTACACGGAACACGTTTAATGGAAGGTTCACTTCAGAAAATCACGATCAGATGTACATGCAGGCTCTGGAGAAACGTGTTTTTTTTTGCCTAATTGTCTTCATGGCGTCGTTAGACAACTCCGAGCTTGTGTCACATTTGTTGTGGTGTCACTGACTACACATCGGGGGTTGAGGCTGAGAGGAAAACATCGTGTTGAAGAGAACTAAGAGATATTTGAGACGTTAGGCGACATGGTGGTTCGTCAACGTGGAAGGAAAGAAATACATTGCTATCTAAGTATTGCATAGGGAAAGTTGGGAATAGAACCGGAAATGATAAAGAAGTTGATGTTGAGTTGTATGAGCGTTGGGCAAACTTCCAGGTTTCACTACAGTGCTCCGAGGATCCATGTCCCTCCATGGTATTTCTACTCGAATGTTTGGCGGTTCGCTTCCGCTTTGAGGAATTGCTCGCACTCCACGCGACTTTTATCGGTATCGAGGAGGTATAAAAACACCATGCTAATGATGCCACTACACAGTCAACCATCAGTCAGCATGACGCTATCGGGCGCAGAGGTAACGTGGGACGCACACAGCGAATGTGAATGTGAATGGCGTGTTATTATTGTCACCCGAAGCTGAGATGATTGCCGACGCGATCAGTTCTCCGATAAACGTCGAGCTCCGACCAACCTGTGCGGATGGATAGTTGAGGGTCGAGAATATGGGTGCAGATTAATTAGAGGACTCACGACGGAGAAGAACGCAAAGAATAAGAACCTGTCGTCGGTATGTACGTTAACTGTAAAATCTGAGAAAACGGCAACGCTTACATTTGAGGGAGAGGTGAAACCTCGCTGATCATGGTTTGACTATATGAATACCATGGACAAACCATAAAACCGTAGAAAACCTGGAATGCCCTATGTACCACGGGTTGTGTGTTAGGAAAGGTAGGCATAAAACAGGGAGATCCGCACCAGATTTCCCAAAGCTTCTTAAAACCGAACTTGTCGGTATGGATGCCAACCAGGCCCCACACAGTCATCACCTATGCATTGCTATGGCCACAAAGACAAATGCAGTAAGGACAGACACTGACCAGAATCCAGAACGCGTTGAAACTCAGCATCTAGGGTCATGTTCATGTCAGGTAGTCATATCACAGTAGAGAAAATACCGCTTTGGTAGAAATCTTGAATGTTTTTTGGACCATCCAGTAAACACTGACTCACCAATTATTCCTGAAGAACCTGATAAGGATATGATAGGCTCACTAGACACCGGTGGCTGCCGATACGAGCCCAAGGATAAGCATAAGCGTGTATTCCATGGTAGAATAGGAGATGACGCTGGAAACATTTGAGTAAAACACATCAGATTCAAATTCAATTGCCCACCTATTCTGTAAGGTGAAGACGAGGGTACTGTAAACAGGAAACACATCAGTCATTTCCCCATTGTTCATCACGAGAGCTTTACACCGTGGTAAATAAGACACCTGACCTGTTGAGGAAGCAAGACTGAGCACAAGAAGTACGAGCGTTCCAGTAAGACGTACATGAGGAAGTAAAAGATCAAATATAGAACGGTCTGCTTCAGTCGGAAACACTCCCGTGCTGCGACATACGTTTGCCGGAATCCGATAGTAAGCAGTGATGTCCCAGGTGGAAGCGTCAAGCCAGGACGTCGCTTTTCAAGGGCGAACCACGGAAGAGCACACACCACTAGTATACGAACATAGATCACACCATGACGGTATCACGGCATACTGCTTAAGTCACTTACACCAGATCCCTCCGGAGAATGCAATCATCACATTGTAAGCTTTCGTATTGTTTTCGGTGCTGGCTTCCGCTTTCATAGCCTTGAGGATACCGACCATCATAACGAGACTGATTGCTTCGCCGGCAGAGGACAATGCAAAGGATACATTTGAAATCCGATTTCGGGACATTGACTCCAATTTCGCATGCTCTTCCGACCTTGGTCGCCGTTTAGACACGAGCACCCGTGCTGGAAAAAATTACGCTACTCACGTCTTCGATCCTTCTCTGGTCTGTCTTGCAGATTCTTGGACCTCGGGAAGACAGCGAGTAAGGCCAGGAAATGCCGCAGTCCAGAAGGTGCAAGTAGCCTTCACAGAGATGACGACTCAGAGTCACTACACTCTTTCGAACATATTGGTCCATACCTGGTGGGTGATGACTAGAGGAAAGTTCCATTTCCATTCATGATTAGCTCCAGTTTAACACGCGATTTTAATATGGACTTACGACCCATCATATAGAGCACGATACTTATTTGCCACTTGGAAGAGTCTTCAACACCGAGCCAGGCAAAAGCCACGCCAACCGCAACGAGGGTAAACAGGATAGTGATGTTGGGTCTTGGTTTAATGTCAGACTCTGGAACAGGGGGTCCACATGCAAACATACCTCCAACTGCCGTAATCGGCCCAAGCGCCAATAACAAGTAGCAAAACCACCTGAATGACCAAACTCAAGCTGTTGGACAGCAATACGATCGAGTTGACTGTAACAGGATGGTGGGTTAGCTGTCCGCATCGGGACTCGGGACTGACTGTCTCTAGTTTTGCCCAGGAAGGGCAGGACACATCCCGTACCGCTACGGCAAGGTGCTGTAAAAGGTGATTGCTTTGGGTCATAACCAGCAAGATAGAGCAAGTTCTGAAATTGTGTGGGCCCTAAATTGTAGCCCGATAAACCATTGTTGCCCTATAGAGATTGAGCAACAAGTACGTGATGGCTACCGCTCACCAACTTACAACGTAGTAGAGATAAAAAGCCCACAATTCGGACTTGGTTGTGGTGAATGGGGAAGGCGGGTCTAGTTCGCTATGTTCCTTTGAGGTTTGTTCCGGAAAGGGGGTGCCTGCGACACGCTCTTTTTCTGCCGACTCCATGATCCCTTGCTTGGACTAGAACTGATAAAGGATGGTTAGTCGTCCACAGCTACATAATTTCAATGCCCTCCCCCAAGTCCCTCTTCGGACTTAAATGGAGACCTGCTGCTTGTGAAGCGGCATGGGGAATGCAGGGTAAGGATAGCAGGCACACTGACCAGGCTATTAACTGTGAGGACACCGACTCAGTCTCAGTGAGATGGGAACGGATAAGAAGTGGATTGAACAGAAATGGCCCCGCATGTAGCTCCAGGGTTTATAAAGACCTGCAGGAGCCAGCCCCATTCGTACTCGTGGGCTACCCTGGGCCCATACTGTACGGCATACTGGCACTCGAAATTCCGCCTGGGTCAGCAGACCCCTTGCTTGACCGTTCGGGCGATAATGATTCAGCCAAAAGGCTCTTTCAAGGCTGAAAAGGTTCCGTCGTGGGTAGAAGGTGGTGTGATATCGGCAAGCAGGAGAACCTCGTTTACCGGGAAGCCATCACTGCCGTGCTGTGTCTGGACTCCGATTTTCAACTTCCAATCTACTTGGGGACTTGGGGTAGCAAGACAATGATGTTGTCTCCCGATTTGGCAAGTCGTGTATTTGTCGTCTCTCCGTCAATCAAAATTCACGTTGCCTCCTCGAGTGCTCGACAACGAGCTTCTGCGTGGTTCGATTCCGTCCGGATCTACACGTTCCCGGTATGTATTCTTGGTCTTTGACACTTGACAAATGTATCTAGGTCGACCCAATTACGTCGATGCAATGTTTCGGAGATTGGCCTCTCGGCTCATCAATACGCATACCCACACTACCATCCCAACGGCTCGAACGCCCATTCTCTTGTCGCACAAGAGTTAGACATTTTCTCGCCCTTAGCTCCTTGATAACGCGACACATATATCTGACAGTTCTTCAGGCAGCTTCCCAATTTCGATAGAATGTTCGAGTCTTTAACCCACGTCGATAGTTTGTGAACATATGTTGGCGTCAAACTTCAGCTCTGCGAGAAGTATATACTGCATAATAGCATACATAGTACTTTGTTTGAATGTGATTAAATGACCGAGTGGATGAGGTGTACTTAAGTAATGCGATCGCGTTCCTGTATGCTGGGTTACGGAAATTCCCGGGTCGAGACAAGAATTCGCCTTTACCACCTCGCTCGAGCCATGTTTCGCGCCGTCGCAGTCCCCAGACGAGCCTCAATGGCCGCTGGCAGACACCTGGCCAGGGCGACTCGAAGGGTACGAAAAATTCTCTCTCAACTTTGCTGGCACTCAACAGCGTGATTCAATTCAACAGCGACTGGCCACCACCGCCACCCCACCCACCGAAGCTAACAAGACAAATAGTATCGTGCGTAAGCTGGTGTTCTACTCTATCGCAGGTACAGGCGTGTTCTACATCGGGAGCACATTTGTGTCGTACGAATATCCTCAATACCGTCAGCTTTTCACCCAGAACGTGCCACTTGGCGAGGCACTCGTCGAGTATGGCAAGCGGCGTGGTTGGGACGAGATTACCATCCAACAGATAATCATCTCCACAGTCAATGGTGTCAAGTACGTGTCCGACTTTGTGCAGAAGCAGCTGGGACGTGGAGGGGATGGTGCGACGTCACCCAAGTCCACCGACTCTGAGTCGAAGGAGGTGGTCCCTCCTATGCGCGAACGTGCCAAGACTGCAATCGAGGAGTCCAAAGAGCGTGTCAAGTCTGTCGCTGCTGAGCTCAAGACTTCCATCACGAAGACCGAGGACGAGTCCGTACCGAAGGGCATGTCATCCGCTCGTGCTAGGTACAAGGCCGCCCAGTTTGCAGATGAACTGGATGAACTCATCAGGAAGGCGGAGGCTGCGCTGGACGAGAAGGTTACAGGGCATACGCCGGTCGAGGAGTCTCAGCCGTCACCCCCAGACGTTGAGTTGGTCATCGTTTCAGCACCAAAAGACAAGAACGTTTATGAAGCTCCCCTCCCCATCGGCTTCGAACCACCCCCAGGGTATGTGCGGCCCAAGCCAATCAAGGAGGCAGCTCCTGCCACAACACCTGCTCCGACCTTTCCACCCCCATCCCCACCACCCGAGCCTCTCCCTCTCGTCGCCCCAGTGGTCTCAGATCTTGCAGTTTCTGAGCCTGCTATATCCCACTTGGCGCATACTATCGACAACCTCGCTTCATATGTCAACTCGACACCTGCAGTCTCAGAAAACGCCAAGGACGTCCTCGAAACAGCGAAGCATGATCTCCAGGACCTTGCGTCCTGCATCGAGAAAATAAAGGAGGAGGGAAAGCATCAGCTAGAGCAGAAGCTGGACCAGCAGGCATGCGATTACAACACGAAGCTGTTGGAACTGGAAATTGAGGCACGGGATAAGCTGGACTTGCAGCAAGAGGACTTCAACAAGTTTATGGAGCAGGAACGTGCAAAGTATACGCAGGTATACCGTGAAAAGCTGGCAAACGAACTCAAGACCCAGACAGAACTGATTAACGAGCGGTGCGTATGTCCTTGTTGTCGATGACCATTGGATCTCAACTCCCACCACCGTCACAAGACTGAAAGAAGAGGTCATTGCTCAGGGCATCGAAATGCAACGGAGGTGGATCCGCGAGGTCAAGGTGAAAGTTGAGGAGGAGCGTGGTGGACGACTGGCTCGTCTCGACGAACTGGCGACCAATCTCAAATGCTTGGAGAGACTCACCCTCGATAACTCGTCGTACCTAGACGAAAACATTCGCGTACATGCCTTATGGACTGCCGTGCGTGCCATGCAGGCAGCCGTCGACGGACCCGAACGAAAACCGTTCCGCGAAGAATTGCACGTCTTGCGTCACATCACCGCTGCAAAAGAGGATCTTGTTGTATCAACGGCCCTCAATTCCCTTGAAAGCACAGAGGTCCCAGACGTTGGTGTCGAACCCCTTGCAGATCTCACATCTTGGTTTACCACTTCTGTCGCCCCTCGTGTGTCAAGCGTTGCACTCGTGCCCGACCAGGACGCCGGGATTCTCTCGCACCTCGCGTCGCATCTTCTCACTTCTTTCAGCTTCCGAAAACGTGGCTTGACGCCAGGGAATGATGTTCTGAGCGTGTTGTCTAGGGCAGAGTATTACCTGAACGAGCAGGACTTGGATACTGCTGCCCGCGAACTCAATCAGCTGACAGGGACGGCGAAGGAGCTGCTATATGACTGGCTGGAGGCTGCACGGAGAAGACTAGAGGTGCAGCAGGCTTTGGAGGTATGTCAAAGTGGCCTCTACTTATTGATGTCTTTAACTTGCACGACAGGTAATACAAACAGAAGCTACCCTCGCCTCATTACTCGTCGTATAGATCACGGATATAAGTATTACATAGATTGCAAACCAGTTTTATCTCTTTACTTCTGGCTAATGCTCCAGGGGCGATGCGATGCCAGGGCCAATGTTGAGCGCACATTCGCACAGGACCTGTGCACGCCTCACGACTATCTGACCATTATCTTGGCTCTGCCCACCAGGACCGGTACCACCTTTAGTCACCTTGACGAGCCCAGGGAAAATAGTCGCCCCCACCCTATCGACCTCTCCCCGCTCGCTTTTCAGACACCGCCTTATGAGCTCAATGTGGTGGGGTAGCAGTGCACTCCCAACTTCGGGCACGAAGGAGCGGTAGAACGCGTCAGAAGACGATCCGCCAGAGCTTGTGTTAGCGCCGTGAAGCATCCGCGAGAAACTGTATGCAGATTCGAGTATCCCCACTGCAGAACCCGCAAACGGGCCAAGAAGCCCAACAAGGGTGGGGATATGGTCTTTGAAGATGCTGTGTGCCATAGTTTTGTCGTAGGACTCGACGGCAGCTGAGAATGTCTGGCGACGCCAGACACACGCAACCATGGGGTTTCCTGTTCGGCGATCGATAAAATAATGTAGTTACCAAAGAGGACCCGCCTGTGACTCACGGGAGAACAAGTGCTCATGGATGTGCGTCAGCTGGATGTTGGCCTCGCTCGAGTTGGTTACGATGAGCTGGTTGATGATGTCGCTGCTGATTACGTCGGAGACGACGTGTCGCAGGAGGTTCTGTACCTGCATCGGGGTTGCTCCAGGGGGGAGAGGCTCGTCGTTGCCGGTGATGTCGTTGATGGCGGCCGCATAGATGTCGTCTAATGAAGCGGGCGGTGAACGCACGACGTCTGCTGCCCATCGGTTGATCAGCCGCTCCAGTTGAGATGCGGCGTTCTGGCGTATGTACGAGATGATGGTGGGCGTCGTCGTGGGCATTGGCAGGGACGCACCTTGATCGAGAAATCGTCGACTGACGATCCTCCCTGCTTGGACCTCGCATTCTGCTGATCGCCTGCAGAGCCCTCGAGAAGGGCTATCCGCCCACGCAACAGGGCGATCTGTCGCTCTTGCTCTTCGAGTTGTTTTCGTTGTTCCTCGACCTTTTCGTGCGCTATACGCTGTGGAATGTGTCAATCGAGATGCTCGAACCCACCACTGCGATACTTTACAAAGTTGGTGAGTGCGTAGCGGTACTGCTCAGCGGAGACCACGTCTTGGGGGAAAGCCATACTGCTGGAATACTAGAAGTAACTAATAGACAGATCGAGGCGCTGCCAGTGGCAGGGCTTCAGGTTCAGGGGATCACTGAAGAATTGGTCTCCCATAGGCAACCCTTTCAGAAGGAGTCCCAGCCTGATCCAATATTCAATTCCAGGCTCCTTCCCATCCGCCGCTTCGAGAGGGCGATGTCCTATGGTGTTGCTCACTTAGAGGCCACTAAATAATATTATTCTGGGCAACAACCCTGGGTAATTTTTCTATGCCGTCTTTCAGAAATAGGCTAGAATCTTTTCATGAAAGAGAGAGCAATTTGGTTGATTAGTATTAGGGGGTTAGGGGTTATGGACATCATGTGGCCACAGAATCACAATGCGACCAGCTATCGATGTAGTTCTTTCAGTTCTGTATGCCAAGAACCTTGGGCTAGAATTTCATACCCTCAATATCCATAAGGCTGGCCAACAGATGGTTCGAGTTTAGCCAAGCCGCAAAGTGAATGTTTTAATTGGGAACTGGAAATTACTATTTATAGTTATTGCCCACCCCTTTCCATTGACAGCCCAACCCTGTCCTGGATGCCTCCATCCATCGTTCCATCTGGTCCCATTTGCGAATAGAATCCACTACCTAGTGGCCTCCAAGTGAGCCGCGTCAAACCCAAAACCAATCCAACTTGGTGACGCGGTGACGCGTGACGTAATACTAATACATAGTTGCACACCCTTGTGGCAAAGACGATTCTCCCTTCTTGACAAGGTTGTTTCTCCCTTCATAATCACTGAAGTCGATGCGCGTCTGGGAATACACTGCAAGCATCCTTGTTGATGGCAAGGAGTTAGAAGAGTACGAGGTCACCGTGGACGCCACTGGAACCCAGGCGACATGCTGGGTGGCTTCTGAGATTGGCAAGGTATATGCGCCCTTGTTTAGCGCCAATGCACCTGAAGTACTGACTTCTTTCAAGAAATTCACTGTGCAGTGGAAGTGTCACGCCCAGACGCGTCTCATTGAAAGCAGTGGTGGAGTGATGCTTGATGGGACGCCTTGTGGGGGCAAAGTCATAAAGCGTGGACACCTTGGACAGGGCGACACCGTTCATATGTCGTCGATATCGCGTGGAACGATGGAGCGCGATTTCGTATTCTCAAACCTTCAGCTGAGTGGTACGCCTGCTTCTTTTCCACAGTTCTCCCCTCTCAGCTAGATAACAAGATGACGAGGCACTATTGGGACGTCCTATTTCGAACCAATTGGGTGAAATATCGGTGAACATTCTACATGGAACGGCAGGACCCCTCCGATATGACATGTCAGAAATGCCAAGTCTGTTGAGCCACTCAGATAAGAAACACGAGAGAATGGTGAAGAAATTATCTAGTCATTGCATCGGGTAAGACCAATTAGCACCATCTTATTCATTACACTCCCTCTTACTGTACTCCTCATAGCTTTGGACAACAACGCACCATCCAACGTCAAGTGGTATGCGACTTCATGCCCATCAACAGTCCACCCATTATATTCATCTTCAAATACAGACCCATCGGTGCGTAAGCCTTTGTCTTCTGTTTAATGGGAACATATTTCTAACCTGTTAGTAGCAATCCTGCAAGCAAATGGCATCGTACCACGACATGAAGATGTCCCCCCAAAGGATGCTACGCCTGAGAACGATTCAACAACTGTGCAAGAAAAGATACGTTTATTAGAGGTATGTATGATTTTGTCGTCGATGTAGGTGCAGGATGAGAAATTGAGGTAGAATGAACTCAAACGTCTGCGGGATCTTGAAGCACCTGACGATACAACCAAAGGACCCAAGGCCAAACGCATCAAGAAGGAACATGACGTCTCTGAGAAGCGTCCTATTATATCCGGAGAGGTCATTGACCTCACTTAATCACCTTACTCTACGTTTTATGTAAAATTATTCGGGTGATGTGTGTCGTGCAGAAACTTGACAATGGATTCCATGCAGTAATTCCCATTTTCCACGTGAATGGATGGTTGCCCCAGGCGGGAGAGGCTCATCGTTGTCATAAGGGAAGTACACAAGCAACTATTTCACCTGTAAAAACCCCATCCCGACAAACGGTCGTTGAATGTCCCCGTCTTCATCCGCCAGAGCTGCGTGTACAAGGACTTCAACCTTTGGTCCACTGCAGCAGTCTTCGCTGCGAGAGATACAAAAACAGCGTGCTGGGCCTGTAGCATAGATGCAATGAATGCTTAGTCGACCACCCGGCAAGATCAACTTCTTGTACAAACCTTGCGGGGTACTTTGCTGTTTCGGAGCAACCGTCGAAGACAGCTTTCGCTCGATTTGCTGAGAAACATGAGTGTAGAGCAAGGGAACAGAGAGATAGATCAATACTTCGGTCGTATTTTGACACCATTGATAACGTCCCGGCAATTCCTTGATTACACGGATAAAAAACTTGACGTCTGATGAATATTGTGCAGTCAGTCAAACATAGAGAAGCGGGAATGACGCGTAGTTCTTCGGATATATACCATGTTGTTGTGGATTCTTGAAACCGTCTATAATACATGTTGCGACGATGGTATCTTGGTCAGCTTGCTCGGTTTTGGTTTAAGGTCTCTGATAAACTGGGCATCTGCTTGTATGACTGATGCAACGCTCAGCAATTCCTGAATAAACACATAATCAAAAGCATATACAGATCACAATGCGGTCGTCTAACCTTGTGCACTTCGCGAATGAGCTCTTGACCATTTGGCTCCGTTCTCGTTGTTTGAGTTCGCTGTTGGTCTGTATGCATGCGAGCCTGGATGCGTGCGCTGTGTAAAGTTGGAAAGTATCCAGCCAAGTTCTACTGGTTCACTCTCAAAGCAGCGAGCCTGGCCTCAGTCAAAATCGTGACGGGATCTCTTGTATTCCCTCAGCCCGCCTTGTGCTGCTGTCCATTGTCTATCGCATTCAGTCACTCGAACTGAAAACAGAAATATCGCACTGAATACATGTATGAAACTCTGGCAACTGGTCTCAAGTCACTCGATATCACATCGTCGGAGGAGCTGACATACGACACCAAGCGTAACAAGGGTAACCTGCCATACATCCTTGTCCGGCTCTGGAAGCACAGATTTTTGGAGGACTTCAAGGACGAGGAGGTTGATGAGGAAGTTGCATACAGGATGATGGTAGAGCTGGAGCAACCATTTAACACATTGATGTTGAAGGACACGCACTGATATTGAGTATAAAAGAATCCTGTCTTCTCGTGCCATTGTTGGACGCATCAATAATACAGTGAACGTTGCTGAATGCGAAGTGTTGGGTATGCTGTGACTGATCCACGAGGTGAGAGGTGTTCTGTTTAGGAGACGTTGCTGACCGTTTCTCTCCAGTCTAGTATACAAATCCGAATCACGTTTTTTCTCGGTATCTGTCGAAAGTCTTAGTGTTTTCCGCTATGATGCAATACTAGCCTTCGGGGTGGCACCTTTTGTCCTATCTCCGTGTTCTATTTAATGCACATCTCGCTGGGCCGCCTTTGACTCCTCCGTGCGGACCAAGGGAGCATCTGCACAAGATCATATGGAGATATGTATGTACCGACACAGAACTTACCAGCAGGTCTTAGCTCAGATCCTACATCACCAACTGAACCCTAGAATGGTTCATTGTAAGCATGGTAGCTACTCGGTGTACTTCTAGGGTCGAGAACCGCAAAGAGGTACGACGTAGTCACATGTCCCAGTTAACACCATGCACAATTTTCCTAGAGACCGGCCATGATGCCTATCAAACAGAATAAGAAATGCATAGGAGGTATGGTTGCGGTACTTACAGGAATCGTCTGTCCAGAAAACACACGATTAGTACCTGCCGTCCTGAAATAAATCATCCGTACAAATAAGTCCACCGGACCTAGTGATTGTGACAATATGTAGCTAAATATTCGCGAGCGGTGCGCCAAATCGAACAATCAGGAAATGAGTGCCGCGACTCCGTGGATATTACACTTCGCCAGTTGTGCACATTTTTCTTGCGTTGGAGAGGCAAAGCATAGCTGGTTGACCGTGGGCAAAGCTGAGGTGGGCATTTAATCCTATGCGGCGCCTTCCTGTCTGGTTGTACGAAGACGAGGTATCGGATAAAGCTGATTACATAACCGGAACGACTGTTTTGAGCTTGGCAGGTGCACGTGATTATGTAGCCTATAGGGAGGCTCAGACCTCT
>Ga0307511_10005495_pt1 | contig 12883 bp, 13 predicted proteins | sample 13_EM_MG_FD_200266 | JGI IMG/M metagenome (GOLD analysis project Ga0307511, IMG submission 200266) | Populus trichocarpa ectomycorrhiza microbial communities from riparian zone in the Pacific Northwest, United States - 13_EM | ecosystem: Host-associated > Plants > Roots > Unclassified | place...
CGTCCACGCGTATCTATCTTGATGATCCCGTCCGAAAGCCCATTCGTAGTTGTCATAGTTTTCCTATGCTATGACACTTATGACCCGCTCAACCAGTGGTGCTACACTGGACGCTTACTGAAAAGGGAGGGCAGCCCTGGTTGCAACAAAGGCAGCGCCCGCCGTGCTGGAAAATCCTTCCTCCCAATCCTCCTGCGTCAGTTCATCGAAACGCTTTCGGTTGAAGACTCCCGCGTTATTGATGAGGGCATCGAGGCTTCCAAAATGAGCGGCAACTTCGTTTATGAGACTTTCTCCGTTTGAAAGGGTTGCTAGTGGACTTTGGAAAACAGCGGCATCTCCTCCGGCTTTTTCAATGGCCTGGACGATGGCTTCAGCTTTTCGTTGCGAAGACCTGTAGTGAACGGCGATGCGATGCCCATCCTTGGCCAGCGCCTGGGCCAGGGCTGCGCCAAGTCCTTTTGCCGAGCCGGTGATTAAAATAGTTCTTTTCATGACGGAGAGGAGGTTGTTGAAAAGAGAGCGTTCGCGGTTAAACTTTCAATATTATTTTAATCGGGGAATTTTTGAAGGATAGAACTTCTCTCTTCAGCCGGGAAGCGCCTATTCTCAGACAGTCGGCTTACCTTAATTTCACCCTCTCAAGGAGTCTTATGAATATGAAACTGGCAGCTATTATTCTCATCATTGTCGGCGTACTGGCGCTCGTTTACCAACAGTTTAGTTACACACAGACGGAAAAAGACGCCCAGTTTGGTTCGATTGAGATTCAACATAAGGAAACTCACACCGTCCCGATTTCTCCCCTCATTGGTGCCGGTTGCATCGTTGCAGGTGTCGTGATTCTGGTCACCGGCGGCGGCCGGGGCCGGCGCTAATCTTTTCGCGTAAGTCCTCGAAGCTTGCCTTGGGTTAAAGCGCTTTATCTGCCTGGGGCCACAGACGCCTTTCTCTTTTCGTCCTGATACTTGATTTCCGCTTCCGTCAGGGCAGCGGCTTTCAGGGGATCATAACCAAATCGCTTTTGCAGGTCGGAAGGAAGAGCGGGAAATAAAACTTTGGTTATCCCCTTGGCATGGTTGAAAGTGATGCCATCGACTTCCACGGCCAATAGTTGGCAATTTTGAAAAGTCCTTCCATCTTTCGCCACAATAGTTCCGAGATCATTTGTCCGAGGAACAGCAGGAGTGCTGGCCTCAGGCGCCGGATTTGTGGGCGCCGGTGTTTCGGCAGGCTTGGGGGCGGCCTGTTGAGCCGTTTGAAGTTGTGTAGTTAGGTCAGTAATCTTCGCTTGTGCGTCCGACAGGCTTTTCACGACCTGGGTCTGGTTATCCGTCAGTTTTTTATTTTCTGACTGGAGACTGGCCACCTTATCGGTCAGGTCGTTGATTTGTTGGATATCCGTGAGGATTGTTTCCTGTTGGGTCGTATATTCATAATAGGCGCCAGCACCGATTACCAAAATTATCAGCATCAGGAAGTAATTCATCGTTTATCCTCCACCTTATTGACTCAAGCTCAGACGAGTTGCTTGGCGACAGAATAAGAGGGAAATCGCAGGCAAGGCAATCAGGATGTACCCACCTTTTTCATCCGTTGGATTGGGCTTAGCGGGGAAGATTCATTCGGACTTTCCAACCTTCGACGATTTCACGAATGGTCTCTTCCAGGGATTTGGTGATGTCCCATTGCAGGTAATGGCTCTTCATCCGCCGCAGATCGCTGTAATAACAGATGTGGTCTCCGATTCGGTTTTCGTCCCGGTAGGTGTGCCGCATCGGTTTCCCGCTGAATTTCTCCACTAACTGGAAGGCCTCCAAAATCGAGCAGGAATTGGCTTTGCCGCCGCCGAGATTGTAGACTTCCGCAATACGCGGCTTTTCATAAAAGGCATGCATAAAGTGGGCGACATCTTCCGAGTGAATATTATCCCGGACTTGTTTGCCTTTGTACCCAAAAACCGTGTACTCCTTTTCCTCCAGATTGCATTTGACCAGGTAACTGAGAAAGCCGTGTAGTTCCACCCCGTTGTGGCGCGGCCCCGTCAGACAGCCGCCACGCAGACAACACGTCGGCATTTTGAAATAGCGGCCATACTCCTGGACCAGCACATCGGCAGCGACTTTCGAGGCGCCAAAGAGCGAGTGGGTCGAGTGATCGATGGGGAACTCTTCGGGAATGCCGCCCGAATAAGCTGTGTCGGCATAATCCCAGCGCGTTTCCGTTTCCTTCATCGGAATTGTATTGGGCCGATCACCGTAAACCTTGTTCGTCGACATGTGGATGAACGGTGCTTCAGGACAGGCGCGCCGGGCCGCTTCGAGCAGATTCAGCGTTCCAACGGCATTCGTATCGAAGTCCTCAAAAGGGATTGCCGCCGCCCGGTCGTGCGACGGTTGCGCCGCCGTGTGGACGATTCCATCCGGTTTGATTTCCTGGACCAGCTTCAGCACACCTTCCCGGTCACGAACATCCAGTTCATGGTGCACGAAGCCCGCGATTTCCTTGCTGAGAAGGGCCTGGTTCCAGCGGGTATCGCCGCCTGGGCCGAAAAAAAAAGCCCGGAGATTATTGTCTACGCCATGAATCGCGAAACCATGTCGGCTGAAAAAACGACAGACTTCGGAGCCGATCAATCCCGAAGAACCAGTTACCAGCAAGCGTTTGGCCATTGCAGCCATTTAAGAATCTTCCCCCGGCGAAGGCGAGGTGAAAAGGAGCGTGTCGCACCCTCGACAAAGCCTGTGCGTGCGGTTTAATAGAAGATGAAAGCTTTTCTGCCATGATTACGATCCTCTCCAAAGATTTCGATTTTGAGTCGGCCCAGTCGCTGCCTCAGTTTCCTGTCGGTCATAAATGCCGCAATGTTCACGGGCACAGTTTCAAGGTCACCGTCTCCGTGCGCGGACCGGTGGATGAAGCGACGGGAATTTTCTACGATCACGCCGCCATTTCCGATGCAATGCGGCCCATTGTCGAACAGCTCGATCATGCTTATCTCAATGACATTCCCGGCCTGGAAAATCCGACCATCGAAATCATGACCCGTTGGTTTTGGGAGAAACTCGCTCCCCAGGTTCCAGGCCTTTACGAAATCGTCCTGCACGAAACCCCCCGGGCGCGCTGCACCTATCGCGGCGACTGAGGTAGCCGCCGTCGGCTCGACGACGGACCGCCGAGAGCTTAACGACGAAATTCGTCGATGAAGGTGCTTTGGCTGCCTTCCGTCTTATGCAGAACCTGCGCGAGACGGGTCGCATCATGCCAGCCCTGGGACAAGGCCCCACCCCTGACCTTGACCGGAGTATCACCATTTTCCTCGACGAAAATTTGATGATCCGTTGTCTCAAACGCATCGATGGAATGCCCCTGCGCGGAATGCTCGACAATGTTGATGCCGAATCCGGTATTGACGATTTCCTGGCCAGCGGTAACCGCCGTATTGATCAGCCCGACCCACACAACCTGTGGATCACGTTTGCGTCGGTAGTAAGATGCGGTCGCATCCACCAGGCACCCCTCGGGGAAGGAATCGTGGCTCCGCGCCAATTGAAGGACTTCCTGGCGGGGCAGGGGCCAAGTCAGCACGCTGGGGTTGGTTTCAAACGAACGATAATAAATCCGGCTTCCCCCCCGGCCATAACTATAGGTCGATTTGCCTACTTTGAATAAACAGCTCGCTTCGTAGTGGTGCGTTTTCGTGGCCACGACGAGCACACGATAAGGAACCCCGGCGGCATCGAGATGGATTGCGGCGACACAGGTCGGGTAAAGAAAATCAACATCCGAAGGGCTGGCCTGGAAAGAAGGTGCTTCGATCAGGTCTTCCGCCCGAAGCAGGGCAGGTGAGAGAATCAGGAGAGCGAACAAAAAGGCCCGTTTTGACATATCTCTAAAGAGTAAAGGGGCAGCGGTTGTTTTATTCCGTAACCGTCGAACAATGCCGATTCTTAATGGGAACCTCTGGCAAAGTCAATCTCGTCTTGTCAACACACCCTAAAAAGCGATCAGGCGATTACCCAAGCAAGGATAATCGCCTGATCTAGGAGGAGAATGAATGAAACTAACAGTGATAAGACCCTCGAGGGAGAGGGAACGTTCAAAGAATCACGTTTTTTTTACTACTTTTTTCGTATTAACCAAAAGGCGGATGAGCCCGATAAAATCATCGTCGCCAAAACCAATTCCCATCCCTTTGCTATAAAGCAACTTAAGTGATTTTGCGACAGGCAGGTCTAGTTCGGAAACGGTTTCCAACGCCAGGCGCAAATCCTTATCCATATGCTTGAGCGAGAATTGCGGAGCATAGTCTTGAGTTCGAAATTTGGATTCTTTCAGGTCCGACAAACCGGATCTACCGACATTGAGATGGAGGGCCTCAAAAAATGTTTCGTCCGGAATGCCTTCGACCCGAGCGAGGGTCAGGCTTTCGCTCAACGCCTCGGCCATAAGTGCCAGATTCAGGTTCATCGCCAGCTTCAGCGAGGAAGCGGTTCCCACCTTGCCTATGTGCAGGATATGGGCGCTGAGCCGGGCCAAAACGGGACGGCCCTTCTCAACCGCCTCTTTGGTTCCGCCGAGATAAAAGACCGTTTTGCGCGCTTCCGCAGCCGGTTTACTACCCGTAAAGGGAGCTTCGAGAAAAACCGCACCGGTGGATTCGACTTGTTCGGCAAATTGCTTCGTCCACTGGGTGGAAATCGTGCTCGATTGCACCACCAACTGTCCCGGCTTCAGGTTCGGCACGATCACCTTGAGCAAGCTCTCCACCGCCGGAGGATCGGCCACCACGATGATAATCATCTCCGCTTCTTCAATCGTCTTGGCCAGATCGGGTTCATAAAAAGAGAAGTCCTTGCGAGTGCGGTTCCAGGCGCGAATGGTCAGCCCATCGGCCTGTAAATTTTGCGCCCAAATACTTCCGATGATACCCAAGCCGACGACGGTGACACGTTGCATAAAGAAATTCTACTTCAGCGTGAGTCAGCCGGCAAAAGCAGGAGATAGCTCTGCGCGACCAGAAGCGAAGTAAGAAAAAAGAAGGCGATTTCTTCCCACGGCAAAATACCGCCCAGCTTCACACCGGTGATTTGCTTTTCATCGAAGAACCAGGTGCCCGCCCGTACCGCAACAAGATCGGCTAGGGTGTAGTAAATGCCAAAGGCCGCCGTCACCGTGGCGAGCAAACCGGCATGGGCCAGAAAAAGAGCCGGAGCCAGGACCCATTGCGCGTAAATCACCGGCAGGAACCAGGCGAGATGAATCGCGTAATTCACGCAAGACCCGGCCTTTCGTCGGAGAAAAAGCAGTTGTGCTGTTACGATGGCCCAGGGAAATACGGAGACGCCCAGGCAAATCAGCGTCCCTTTTCCGAGATCGGTTTCCTGGCCGGTTTGCCAATCCGGAAAGAAATGTAAAAGCTGTCGCACCGTCAGCATGACGTTCAGGCTTTGCAGCAGGAAAAAGGCATATTCCTCGATGGGGAGGTAACCGATGCGCAAACTGTATTTTTCGCGCGGAAAACCCCAGATGCCCCACTTGGCGGCAAGATTGTCCCACGGTGTGGTGAAGACCATGACGGCGAGCAGGACCAAACCGAGCGCAAAGCCTTCGCCCGTCGTCCACGGTTCCAAACCATTGAGCGCCGCCAAAAGAATCAGCAACGGTAGATTAAAGATGAGATGAAAACGAAGGTAAGTCAGGCCGCTTATTAAAAGCCAGTCGTGCGGAACTTGTCGAGGAGGCAGACGCAGGGTAGAGATGCCGGTCTTTCCGCACTCTGCAACTATCTTTATCCTTCGGTCATCCCTCGACAGGCTCGGGATGACGGATTATTTGTGCCGCGAGCTATTTAAGTCTACCCATTCTTGAGCAGATTCAGGAGATAAGGCGCGGGCTGGTAATGCTCGAGCACGACTTCAACTTTGCCGTCGCGATGCATGCGAACTTCGTTGATTTCAATTTCCGGCGTTTTGGAGGGCGAAAAAAGAATATCGTCATGGGTGGCGTTCTTCGCGTTCTTGAAAAGCTTGGGAACGAGATGCCCGCCGAGATGATCGCTGCGTCCCGTGGCGACATGCATGGTGCCGAGAACTTTTTCGTCCTGAATATCGCGACCCGACACGGGCAGGTCTTGCGTCCCAAAGCCGAGCTCACCGATCTCGCCGGTAACGGGATCGCTGCTCAACTTGGCATTGTGGGCATCGACTTCGGCCTGGTCTCCGCTTAGGAGTGTCGCTTTTTGAATGCGGCCACCGCTGACCTCCATCAGCGCAATCGTGCCGGTCTCATAACGCATCGGGAACTTTCCCTCCGCACCTTCGGGCACGTAGTAAACTTCGCCGGCGGGAAGATTGGCGACATCGGCTTCCGGGCCGCGACAAAGACCGTGGCTCTTTTGCGCTTCCTGCCGATTGCAGATCAACTTGAGCGTGTGGACTTTTCCATCGATGGCAAAATCAACTTCGAACCAGTCGGCCTTGGTCAGGCCCAGGCGCAATTTTTCGGCTTGCTTGCTCACTTCGTTGTAATCAACTGAAAGTCCGCTGCGCAGGATGATCTCATTGAGACCGTGAAGGGTCGCGCCGCGAAACCCATATTGCTTGGCAAAGGCCGTCAGGGGCGCGGTCGCCGAATAGGTGGAAATGCAGAGGATGAGGTCATATTTCGGATAGACGTCTTTTTCCAGGCTGACCTCAAGTCCTTCCGGAGTAACCGCACGATCAGGGAGATCGAGATTGCTGCCGCCGGTAATTTCATAAGCGAAAAGATCGCCGCCGGTCAGGTTGAGTGCCTTGAGCTCGCCTTCCTTAAGCCCGCGGTAAAAAACTTCGTACGCATGGCGCTGAATGGTCAGCGCGGAATTTTTTAGGAAAGCGAAGCTCTTGATGTCGGCCGGATTTTCCAGGTCGATCAGGATCGCAACGCGCTCGCCACCCTTGGGTTGAAAGACAGTTGTAAGCAGGCGATTCAGGCTGAAGGGGGGGAAGTTTCTGACGGGGGCATGCATGGGGTTCTCCTGATGAGGGTTTGAATAAAAGGCGAAACTTAAAATAGGGTGGCTGCGATTCGGTAAAATGCAACTGGCGGGGAGATATTGAAGAGAAGATTTTTTGAGTTAAGCTGTTCGGATGGATAAAGCGACCGTCAAAGCCGCGCCCACCCCGGCTTTGGCCGATTGCCAGAGCCAGCCCGATTCGCGCCAACTGCGCATCGACAAAGTTGGCGTCAAGGGACTGCTGCATCCCATCGAAGTGCGGGACAAGCATCACGAAACGCAGGACACCGTGGCGCGGATCGGCCTGCTGGTCGATTTGCCGAAGGATTTCAAAGGCACGCACATGAGCCGGTTCGTGGAGGTGCTCAATGCGCACGGACGATTGGTGCATGTGGAAAATCTGCCGACGATGCTGCACGAACTTCAGAAAAAACTTCAGGCGGAAGTGGCGCATATCGAAATGGAATTTCCCTACTTCATGGAAAAGGAAGCCCCCGTCACAAAGGCCAAGGGACTGGTTGATTATCAGGTGAAGTTTGACGCCGCCGCGCACGGCAAGGAAGTAACGTTTACCGTGACCGTAACTATTCCTGTCACGACGCTCTGCCCATGTTCGAAGGCGATCAGCGCTTATGGCGCGCACAATCAACGGGGCTACGTAACGCTCGCGCTCCGTTCCGTCCGCCCCATTTGGATCGAGGACATGATCGCGCTGGTGGAGGAGTCGGCCAGCAGCGAGATTTATTCGCTACTCAAACGGCCTGACGAAAAATTCGTCACCGAAAAAGCCTACGACCGCCCGGTGTTTGTGGAGGACCTGGTGCGCAACGTGGCCGTGCTTTGCAATCGGCATCCGGATATCACGTGGTACAAGGTCGAAGCGGAAAACATGGAGAGCATCCATAACCACTCCGCTTACGCCTGCATCGAAAAGACGCTGGTGGGTTAAGCCCGAGGCCTTTATTCCGCCAGGAGGATTTGCGTGATGGTCTTGATCCGGGCCATGGTCGCGTCCTGATCGTCTTCGCCTAATTTGGTTTCCACGTCGCGCAGGACACCCTTTTTATCGTAAATAAAAATTTCGGTGGTGTCGGGAGGAAGGCCAAATCTTTTGCAGAAACCGCCATCCTGATCCATGAGAACCAGCGGACGGGATTGAGGCGTGAACTGCTTCTTCATGCTATCGAGCGCCATGTCCTTGAAGAAACCAGCCTGTGAAATATCCTCCAGCAAAAGAAGCGCAACCGTGTCCGGTACTTTTGTTTCCGGTTTGTTGGCAAGCAGGTCCGACCAGGCTTGCTGCATGTCGCCCTGGTTCATGTCCGGCACGGTGAAGATCACGATGCATACTTTTTTGGTCACTTCCTGTTCCGTGTGCATGGCGCCGGAAGGATCGGCGAGCTCATAGGCGCCGAGCATGCGAACATAATCGCTGGCAGGAAGAGCCGTCTGAATATTGTCGGCCATGGCCAGGCTGGACGTGCCGAAGCCCAGCAGGAAAAAAGAAAGGCGATAGATGGCGGCGGATAGACCCATGTTTTTTTCAGAATGAAAAAGGACGTGGGTTATCTAACTGCTTTCACTGAGGTTTGACAAGTCTTCCAGGGCGAAGGCCGTGAGGCCGCCCGTTCCAGACTGGAACCAAACTCTACGATTCAGATGCCTTTCAATTTAACGACTGTAAAGGCGGAGGGCGCGATTATTTCGCCGCAGGGTATGGGAAAATTCGATGGCGATGTTTCGCAGCAACTTGATGGCCAGCGGCGAACGGGCGGCGGTCAGCACATCGAAGCTGACGGCATCCAAAACAACGCATTCGATGTCCGTGTCCGCCTGTACGCTCGCAGAGCGGGGCGAGCGATCGAGAAAAGCAACCTCTCCAAAAGCCATGCCGGGGGAATAAGTCACTACCCGATGACGTTGGCCTTCCTTATTCTCCACGATGACACTGACTTTGCCCCGTTTGAGAAAAAAAAGTTCGGTGGAAGGGTCGCCCACTTGCAGGACGACGTCGCCCGTGCGGTAGTTCCGTGCCTTGAGCAGGGCCTCGATTTCAATGATTTCCTTCGGGGTAAAATCCTGACATAGCGCGAAATCCTTGGTCGAGAGATTTTGCGCCACAGCTTTTTCCCGGCCATGTTTGGCCAGGAGCTGGTTTTCCGCCCGTTCCATCGCGCTATCGAGATCGTCCGAAAACACGATTCGATTGGAAAGCTCCGGTGGGAGGTGGGTGCGAAAATAGCGGGCGACTTTCGGGAGATGGTCCAACTCGGCCAACACCAGTTCGCGATTTTCGGCTCCGAAAGTTTGCCCGAGTTTCATGAGGAGATTGACGCAGTTGTCGTTCATCGCCAGGACATGACGGAAATTCAGGATAATGACCTGGGCTGCTTGAGAACCATTATGCACCTCGCGCACGACCTTCTCCATGGACGAAAAAACGAGTTCTCCCTGGAGTTCGATGATCTGGATGACGTGACCTTCCCGGCTGAGGATTTCCGTCTCCCGGCTGGAGCGAAGTCGGTTGGACGTAACCGCCGTACTGTCAAACGTGCGGCGGATAACCGATGAAGACGTATTGGGCACGCGCAACATGTGAAGATGAAGCTCGCGGGAAAGATCTTCGCAAACTTTGATGCCGCGCACGCTGTTGCCCAGGGCGTCGAGCGGCGGCGAAAAGATACCGATCCCCAGTTGACCGGGAAGCACCGCGACAATGCCGCCGCCGACTCCGCTTTTGGCTGGCAAACCCACCCGGTAAATCCAGGCCCCGGCAAAATCATACATACCGCAACTGGCCATAACACCGAGGACGTTCCCGACGTATTCTCCCATGATCGCCCGTTTGCCGGTAATGGGGTTGACGCCGTTATTAGCCAAAGTCGCCGCGATCAGGGCCAGGTCCCGACAGGTGACATTAATGCTGCATTGACGGAAATAGGCATCGAGGCCCACTTCGGGATCGGAGGGGATGATGTTGAAATTGCGCAGGAGATGGGCAATGGCGCGGTTGCGGTGCCCGGTCTCGGCTTCCGATTTATAAACCGCCTCATCGATATCCAGGTCGTGGCCGACATAACGGGAGAAAGCCTCAAGAATGCGGCGCATTTTCTTTTCCGAGGTTACGCCCTCGATCAGGCTCGTCGTGGCGATGGCGCCCGCATTAATCATCGGATTTGCCGGTTGGCCTGTGATCGGATCGAGACTGATTGAATTAAAGGCGTCTCCGGTCGGCTCGACACCTACTTTTCCCAAGACGGCCTCGCGTCCATTATCTTCCAGAGCAATACCATAGGCGAACGGTTTTGAAATCGATTGGATGGTAAAGCGTTGAGCTGAATCACCCACCTCGTAAACCTGGCCGTCAGTCGTCGCCAGACAAATGCCGAACCAATCGGGATTGGCCTTGGAAAGCTCCGGAATATAATCGGCGACTTTACCTCCCTTGTCCGAAGCGTGTCGTTGGTGAAGTTCCTGTAAATAATTCAGAATGGGAGATTTCATTCGGAGGGGATGAAATCTAAGTAACCCATTCTTCTTTGCCTAGTCTATATTTAGGCCATCTAATTTTTACCCCCATACTTGACGGTCGAGCGTTCGATATTGAATAGCCTCACTGAGATGGGTGGAATCAACTTTTTCAGCACCGGCAAGATCGGCAATGGTGCGGGAAACCTTGAGAATCCGGTCGTAGGCACGAGCACTCAGGTTCAGTTCGGAAAGCGCCATCCGCAGCAGATTCTCGCTGTCAGCATCGAGCGGGACGAAAGTTTTCAGGTCCTTGGCGCTCATGTGGGCATTACAGCGGACCTTGCGTTTGGTCGCGAAACGTTCGTGTTGGATTTGCCGGGCCTTGATAACCCGGACGCGAATGGCGGCAGACGTTTCCGCGGCATGAGGCCGAAGCAAGGTTTCGTGCTTCACGGCGGGAACTTCGACGTGGATATCGATACGATCGAGCAGCGGCCCGGAAATTTTATTGAGATACTTGCGAATGGCCGAAGAGGAAGCACGACCCCGTTCCGCATCGCCGAAGCCACCGCTGCCGGGACTGGGATTCATGGCGGCGACGAGCATGAATTGCGCGGGAAAGGTCATCGATCCGGCGGCGCGCGAAATGGTGACGGTGCCGTCCTCCAAGGGCTGGCGCAGAACTTCCAACGCGCTGCGGCGAAATTCAGGCAGTTCGTCCAGGAAGAGAACGCCATGATGGGCAAGACTCACTTCACCGGGACTGGGATTGGCCGTTCCGCCGATGAGCCCCGCGTCGGAAATAGTGTGATGCGGCGACCGGAAAGGACGGCGCATGACCATGGCCTGCTCGGCGGAGAGAAGACCCGCCACACTGTGGACTTTCGTGGTTTCAAGCGCTTCGTCCAACGTAAGCGGCGGACAGATGCCCGGAATGCGTTTGGCCAACATCGATTTGCCGCTGCCGGGCGGACCGATCATCAAAACGTTGTGTCCACCCGCCACCGCGACTTCAATGGCACGCTTCACATGTTCCTGCCCCTTCACATCGGCGAAGTCATGCTCGCTGGTATCAAGTTCACCGAGAATCTGATTCGGATCGACGCGCAAGGGTGGAATATCCAGCGTGCCGGAAAGAAACTCCGCCGCTTCGCGCAAATGTTTCACGGGATAGACATCCAGTCCGGCCACCACCGCGGCTTCGGGCGCGTTGGCGGCGGGAAGGATAATGCCCTTGCGACGATGTTTGCGGGCCGAGAGCGCAATGGCCAGGGCGCCCTTGACGGGACGCACTTCACCGGTGAGCGCGAGTTCCCCCACGACCCAGTAGTGATCGAGATTTCTCGGGTTGATCTGCTCGGAGGCGGCCAGAATGCCGAGCGCAATCGGAAGATCGAAACTGGGGCCTTCTTTCTTCACGTCAGCGGGCGCGAGGTTGATGGTGGTTCGGCCAAAAGGATATTTAAAAGCGCTGTTATTGATGGCCGTATGGACCCGGTCGCGGCTCTCCTTCACCGCCGCATCAGGCAGTCCGACGATAACGGTAACGACCGATCCAAACGCGGAATTGACTTCTACTTCTACGGCAAAGGCATCGACGCCCCACACTGCAGCAGAAAAAACCTTGGCCAACATCTGGTTAGGCAACCAAGTTCACGGCGACGTGACGAGGAGAAACTCCTGCGGGTGCGGCTGGAAAATAAGCCATGACTTAATAACTTTCCATTTTTCCGGCATCCAGCGGTTGGGTTCGCGCAACCCATTCGCGCACGAGCACGCCTCCCATGACGTGCTCCTGAAGAATTCGTTCGCAACGATCCGTCGTCATTTCGCCGTACCAAGTCCCTTCCGGATAAATGAGCAACCAGGGCCCTCCGACGCAGACGCGAAAACATCCCGCTTTGGTCCGCATCACCGGCAGGCTCAGTTCAGCACACCGTCGCTTGAGGTAATCCCAAACCACCTGGCCTTCCTCCATCGGTGCGCAATCGGGGCCGAGACACAAAAAGAGATGCCTCTTGGCCTGCGCCACCCGCGCCGCCTCAAAACCCTCACTGACGGAATCGTATTGGGCCATCTTATGCCTCGAACGGATTGATGTAATCGACGCCGCAACGCTGGAAGTCCCGCGTGTTACGCGTGGCGACCGTCAGACCGTACAGTGCGGCGGTGGCGGCGATCAGACCATCGACAGCAGCAACATCGCCACGGTGAACGAATCGCCCCCAGATGTCGGCGATTTCAGCCGAAACCGACAAGATACGTTCCTCGAAATTCAATTCCAACTCCTTCAACCATCTCTCCAAAACCAGCGCCTTGGCCAAATCTTTCCGTCGGCTGGATTCAACGCCTTTTCGGATTTCTCCCATTGTCATCACGCTGATGAATGAAGCCTCAATCGCATAATGACGGTAC
>Ga0307511_10005496_pt1 | contig 12883 bp, 9 predicted proteins | sample 13_EM_MG_FD_200266 | JGI IMG/M metagenome (GOLD analysis project Ga0307511, IMG submission 200266) | Populus trichocarpa ectomycorrhiza microbial communities from riparian zone in the Pacific Northwest, United States - 13_EM | ecosystem: Host-associated > Plants > Roots > Unclassified | place...
GAGTTAGAGACTCCAGCTTGCCTATCCCTGTGATGTCCTCGATCTTGTTCTCGTTTGACCCTTGGTATCCCATCGCAACCCATCTCGCCAGCTTCCTCAGCAATCTCTTCGCTTCCTCCGGCGGTTCCTGGTGTAGTTCTGACCCGTATATCAGAATCGGGATCAGCTGTCCCACCACTATCTTTCTTTTTTCCTCCGGGGGAAGCCTCGTGGGAAGTTAGCTATCGCATAGGGGCGACCCAGTCAACTGGGTGTGGGCCGCTATGTGTATGTACCTACCTATAGCCGTCCTAGATATACATAGTCTCGTGGTTAATTTGTATAAGCCAGTCTGTACCTCAATGCAGCTGTCGAAACTTTCGCGATCAACAGGTCCCCATCTCCGATAGGGCTCTTATGGGGTCGATATCATGGCCAAAGTGGCGAGCAACGGTGATCAGCGTTTTCGACAGCTTCTTGATGTGAATATAAGTGGTTGAATATATAACTGCCGTGTGTATAAGCTACCAGCTCAAAGTTGTTGCCCTCAGTGACTACATTTGTTGGATGACCCTAAGTGTAGGTATACAGTCCATGTACATGTGGCAGCTGCTCTCGTCAACATCAGGGTAAGTACATAGCCACAGTCCACCTGTCCGCTCAAGGTTCTCAGCGGCAAGCTGTAGGGAAGATCAATGCTGCATAGGTGTATAGCTCAGCTGGTCTACTCCTCCCATACATATTCCTTTGCATGGCATGACTCAACTTGCAGGGTTCAAGATGCCGATATCGATATATGTGTCGAGTAGAGAGATTACCTGGGTCAACGCGCTTATGCAAGGGAGGCAGCGATGCTGGCAACCTAATACATGGAGGATTGAACCCCCAACGCGGGCCCGTATCTGACTGTTAGACTTGTCCCTTCTAAAACTGTTTTGTGGCCTTGGGCTAAGATGCCTAGGTACCAGGGGGCAGCACTGGGAGTATTTGAATGTAGCAAAAAACCATGATTTCTGTAAAAAAACCTTTTCGGCAGGCCAAGGGTTGTAAGTATAGACAAAAAACCTAGAAGATGGAATAGGTGAGCTCTGTACCATGCTAATTCCCAAGCTTCGGGAGCCGGCACAAGGCGCCCCAGTTCTAGCATATTTTGCAATTCTCCTGATACGTATATACCCACAAAGATTTCCTGTCCTCGACCTAAGTAGAAAGAAGTCAGTGTATTTTCGTTTGTTTGAATATATATAAATATCCATACCTATATATGAATCATGCAAGGGAAATGACCTAACGTACATTTATGCTCCTCTACTTTCATGTCATGTAACAGTAGCTATGCCGTAGTCCTCTTGCCCCTGGTGTCATACTAGATATTTGTCGGTGAATGCATGAAATTTATTGATAGATTCTTTGGGTGCAGAAGCCTTGGGGGATAACGCCCTTAGTATAACGGGATGGGAGGAACCGAGATGGACAATCTCGAAAAATGTCCCCGAAAAATAATCTCAGAGCACTCCTGGGGCCCTTTCACCACCTACAATATCGATTGTATCCCATCCGGTTGTTGTAAGGAATGTTTAAGGATTAGAGTGACCTAAGGTTTATTTGTGCACATGCGCGGGGGTGTCAAGGTATCTAGAGCTGTTCTGTATGCATTACCAAGTAATGCAGGCTGTTGCTGCGCGGGTGAATCCGAATGGCAATTTCGGGTAGTAGCTCTCTAGGGACTCATACCCTATGTCCACGCCTGAGTCACGTCCTCTGGAAAAGTTGCATGTATCCAAGCACGCTCGGACAAGACACATCGTGTTATATATGTGCACATCAAACTCATGTATACCCTATATTTAACGATATACTAACCACTATGGACATTAGTTTGACATTGAGCTATTTAGCCACGAGATCGGAAATATTGTCCCGACGGCAAATCGAACTTAAGCTAGTGATTTATATGGAACCGATATTAACATCACCGACATAAAAAGTACAGGCAAGGTCCTGATACATGCCGTCGATTAAAAGTCGTGTTGAGCGATGTTGAGGAGATTCCTTATGCTACTATAAACCTCAATCTTGAGCCCAAAATAAAGAATGTAGTACGCACACTTGACCTAGTGCGTTAAGGAAACTCTAATTAATTAATATAATTTCTACATACGTATTCACGTGATATGCATATGTTTACATACTATGAAAGGATATCACTATCACATGTGAAGTAGTGTCAAGTCATGCATATCAAGTCAATCAAGTCGCTCTCCATATCTCTACACTTTTTTAGGCCTCCAGATGCCGATTACTCCCTCTAATCACTAGTCTGACGCACCGGTCTTTCTATTCTCAACAGTCCTTCCATGATTATATTCACGTGAACCATCTGGATACTTTAATCTTCACCCCGAACTGTTTACTAGGGAGCTCTAGGAATCGGTTATTTACACTCAAGTAACTCGTAGCTACCTCTGTTAATTGACTGTGAATGCAGGTGCATGTAGAAAAAAGCAAAGAGTTAATTACCCACAGATTCACTAGCGTAAGTCGGAGCTAATTCGCGAGACTGGCTGCTTGTCGACTATAAGTCCTATGGTTATAGGTGGCATCACCCGTACTATAATAAGAAAACCACGAATACCTGATTAGTATGCGTGCATTTGACGGGCCATGTGGAAAAATGAAAAATACCGTGAAGCTTGCATTACCGGAGACTGCAAAACTGACGTTGTATTACGTTTGACTAGTGTGGGTGGTCTGAATAAAGTTGGCAGGTTTGACAGTGCGAGCCTGATGCAATACTTGATGAAAGCGTATAGTGGCATGCAGATCTAGATAAACACTGATACAAATGCTACCACTGATTATTGCACAATTCCTTTCTTATTCGCGATCCATACCCATAGCAAATTTGGTCGGAGCTTTTCGCCTGTCCTATTCGAGGTTATTTCTTATACATTATTACTTTCTTGTCCACGAGTTCTTACGGTATGTATATGCCTATAACCTGTTTCCATGATATTCTGCTCTATTTTTAGTTCAAAAAACCCACTACTCATGTGGCCTTGGCCTCGTCAAACTTATATATGTAGCTGGGTTTAGAATACAAGCAAATTACCCTGAACGTGATCGCCCCCAACAGTTGGTACTCTTTTTATTTTATTTTTATATACTAATTACTCATGTATCCGCACGAGGGGCTATGATGGGCCACCCGGAAGCCCGCTGACAGCTGGTACTCGGGTCGACCTGCATCCTCGGATCTACAATTGCAACTCAGACAATAGAAAGGTGGCATGTTCTGCAATAGCCCGAGTCTCAAAACCTAGCCCACCACACACACATGGGGAACATAAGCTTGGTTGACATGAATGTACTGTCATATGCATGTATAACTGTATCTACTACCTATGTAAGTATGTTTCCTTTTTGTAATGGATCACCTACCTACCTCGCAACAGACTCGCTCCGCCATTGAAACGGATGAGCTAACCTCGTGGTCTCTCCAGTTGGATATAGAACCTTGGCCACGGTGTTAAGTGATACTACAACTGATTCACAGTGCATCTCATGCTTTGCCGCGACCGAGCCTATAGGCCTAGCTATGGTACCTATTCCCCTCAGAGTCCCTTCCACTGATCATGGATACGCTTAATAGAAGAATGCACATGTGCAGTTAGGTTGTCAGGTACTAAGTAGGTTCAGAAGCTTTAGGTGGGTTTGGTGAGTGTAATTGTGACACTGTAACTGATTATAGGTTCGATATTTATATTTTACACTACTGGTTCTTCAAGCTCAACCTAATTTCACATCAATATTTCGACTTCCTAGCACCTGGTAAGGTTCAAGGTAAGTATGAGACAATTTAATTCAAAATACAACCTAGGTATTCTGTTTTTCGTGGTCCACCGCAGGCTATACTATAGGGTAGTATATTAGGGCATGGCGGCACACGGTAAGCACTTCGTACAGTTAATTTTTATTTTCTCACATACTCAGTATTCATATGCGGCCCCAGTGGGGGGATACTTCGTACAGTAATACTACATTAGTTAGTCATCCTACTGGATACCACTAGACAACTTCTAATCTAATTCAGCTGAGATTTACTACCAGACTAATTTACTAGCGACAATGAGGACACGGGACTTATATTAATTACGTTATCTTGTTTTTTCCACATTCTACATTGTACTGTGGTTGTTAGATATACGTAATCACCTTGATCAGTCAATCTATGGACATAGGCGAAAGTGGGCATCTTAGGATTGGAACGTATAGCACATAGATGGGAACAGGAGGAGTGCCGAGGAGATATCGGCCTGGAGTAATGCAAGGCGTGATTGATTTTTTTTTAAAAAAAAAACGTACAGTTGTAGCTTTTCCCACTTTATATGACATCGTCGATTACCTAGCCCTGGTCTAAGGAAATCAGAATCAAGTTCGGCATCACAAACAGTAGACTTATCTATTCTGATTAATACTTATGTGTTGGCAACACGTCGTGTAAATATTGAAATAGGGTTGATGTGCATGTGCTACAAACAAAGCATGGAGTGTGTTACTGCTGTTATGGCGACGTGCAATAATTCTAGTTGGTACACAGACCTTCCAACCTGCCACAAGAAGTTTGATATGAGAAAAAGTAGATCAAATATATTATGGTGCGAGTGTAAGTGACCATTGCGCCATGCACTCCAAATTGCGGCTCACGGGGAATTTCTCACTAGTCGGATTTGCCAGACTATCTATAATTTATACTGTACCTATTCGGACAAGTCCAGTCGCTGATCACCAGCGGGTACATGCATATGCTGGCTGTGCATGTGCGGAGCTCCGGCGGCCTGTCTCAGTGCAAGAGTCCTTTGGCGCGGAATACAGAGACAGTACACTCGGCATTTATGCTGGTAGGAAGAAGTGATTCTGGGAATTCAACTCAGACATTGCGGAATTTAGCTTGCCCTATTGAAGCAGTCCGATCGTCGACTCATATTTTATTTCCTCTCGATCTTGAAATTAGGTACCATATCTCGGACTATAAGACAATGCAGCAGTGTTAACTAACGAGAATTGGCACATATAAGCGAGGGTAAGAGACGCCTGCATCGATATCAAGGACCCCCAAGACATCACTTGATGCTGGAAACGAACATACTTAGGAAAAGCAATAAATGATCGATCTGGTACACTGCGGGCCGCGTGTGGGCCTTAGTGGTGGATCCTGCACAACGTTTCCAGACAGCATTCCCGAGACTAACCCCAATCTAGCACTTACCAATGACTTGGGTACTGAAGGAGGCTCCTACGAAACCATCTGGATATCATGCATGACAACATTATATATTATCAAGCTTCTACGGTTTTCAATTTTTGTTTGATATGTAGATGCGCCTGGCAGCTTTATGTTACCAACACGAACATGTTAATCCAGTTGCTCCAGGTGCCCTCGCTGTAGTAAATTTAAAAGCCAAGTACCTCTGTGCTGTCTCCAGTCAGGCTTCGAGGGGGCAAAGATATCGATCTAGTACCTATATTCGATATGCATACTAGTTGGAATATTATCCTGCTGTGTTGCAACATTAAGGGTCCTGCGTTGTCCATATCCAAGTGTAGGCTGAGAGAGCTTGTCGGTGCTACCTGCCTCTGTTGATGCCATGACCCATGCTTGCCTTAAGCTTAGGTATTGCCTGGTATGCTGGTATGGCTGCGGACCATGATATGACTGTCTCGAGCTGTTCCAACTTCTCTAACCCTATTCAAGCCTACACCTCTATCCCGGCCAGCCCTTGTCGTAGAGATCCTCTACCACCTTGTTGAGGTGGGTGTTCTTTGCTACCATGGAGCCCCTGAGTATGAGCAACATGTTAGGGGACCGAAACTAGGTGTGTTAGGTATATATCCGTGTATGTGCATAGTCACATTTTTTAGTTATAGATCTAGCGGTAATGCAAGGCCGGCCCGTAACCTGTTTGGTATGAGTGAGCCCTATATAGCAATTGCAAGACGTTCATAGCCAAAAGCAGCGCCTACAGAAGCTAAGTGAAGTAGACTAGACGCCACAAATCAATAGTGAATAATGCAGTAACTATGCGATTACCCCAATTATACAAGTCCACACTAGCACCAGTAATATATATGCTCACGCACTGGCTTACATATACATATACAGATGCATCTTTACATCAAAGTAGGCTTCAGGGTTTGCAAACAGGGTGTAAGATGAGATGGGATGTAAAATCAAAAAACCCAAGAATTCACGGTGCTGTGGCCGAGTGACCCTTGATAGTACGCACAGTTGTCGAATGCTGCGATTAGGACTAACAGGCATGATAAACCTTATCACATTTCACTTTTCGCATTTGTGGAGTACTACATATACTTCTGGGTACGTACAGTCTATTTCCCATTTTAACCCATATCTATGAAGTGCCCTTGGTTTCTATAGACCTTCACTTAACTGGTTGATATTGACCCTAGCTACATACGGAAGAAATGAAAGGGACTAGCCGGAGATTGTAGATGGCTGCAAACCAAAGTATGGCAGCAGTCAATAAGATATACAATACATACATATGCCATTCAGTTTCATTCAATATTGAATTCAACGAGTGTGAAAGCCTGGCTGTTAGGTAAGCTAGTAATGCCCAAATGGTGAGTAACTTTCCATGGAGCTACATTGATACACAGTCGTTGCAAGACCTTAATTCTAGATTCTCTAGTGCATGTACGAGAAATATATAGCCCGAACAGTACTTCTGGGAAGGGTTATGTATCTAATTAAGAGCATACAAGTAGGGATATCGATGCCCACCATAGCCTTAGGTCGACCGCTTGCTGGGGTTCTTGCTATTTCCCACCATTTTCCCTAGGCATATGCAGGCCTAGGGGCGCCCACTGGAGCTGTTTGTCAAATACACATTATGCCTCCTTCTGGTACTACCTACTGTTAAGCAAGCTACAGCATTAATGATGGCCCAGGGATCCGCAGGGCTACTACTAGTCGCAGAAACTGATTCAGACTGCCCTTGCTCATGAATTCAAACTAGACTTGGAAATTAGGTCTGTGGAGTGGCCAATATATGAGATTATAATGTATACATAGACGAAATTCATAGACATGACGGTATCTCTCAAAAAACTCAACAGCCATCCCGACTGCTATATATTAAAGCCCAACTGCACTGCAACCACTGGCCGTCCTACAGGAACTAACAATTTTCTACATGATCATGCACTGCAAAATGGGCAAATTGGTTCAATGTGGCTCAGTTGGTTCTGACCCCACACTTCTCTATGCTCAAGATCCCGTTGAATTTTCCTATAGTTCACTTGATCTGAACTGTCACAGCTATAATGAAACGTCGATGGCAACCGCACCACCAAGTCCGTTTTCCGCCTGCCCAGTCTTTTCTTACGATGTGGAAGAGCCTGGTTTCCGGATCACAACAGAGCAGGACCGGGCGTTCATGGACTATCCACAAGTACACCATCTCAAGAAAGGCACGCCAGATCCATGGGTGCATTCACCACAAATCATTAAGACACAATTAGGGGCTTCACCAGTGCCACTACACGAGATTCCCGAGCATCTCACTGACTGGAACAAAATGACTCCCCCGATTTCGCCGGCTCACCATGAACTGTCCAACGAGTACGTGCACGAGCCAGAGGGTCTCTGCATACCCTTCGTGCCAAGTAAAGGCCGAAAACGCCGAAGCACCTCAAGGCCTAGACGGACTCAAGCCCGAAATTCAAAGAACACTAGTACAGGGTTTCCAGATCTGAGTTCTCTTAGACCTGGCGCTGCAAGCCCAGGGTCCAATAGCACTGAAGGGTCTATCATGTATCAATTACTGCATGAGCTGCGGGAGACGAGACAGCTTTCTTGGAAGGCTTGTGCTGAGATCATCAAAGAGCGTGGAAAAGCCTACAAGGTTCCCGCACTCCAAATGCGGTACAAGCGTCTTAAGGAGAAAGTTTTGGTCTGGGGGCCTGAAGATGTACGTACACGTCACTTAGTCTCAAAAAGTCACTCGAAATTTTAGTTCACACGGCATAGACCAAAGCTGACATTTCAGTTCCAATTAGGTGAAGAGGCTTCAACAAGCAGAACTGATTGTCGAAGCACGTATAGAAGAGAATAGGATGATATGGATTGCCGAGGAAATGCTAAAATTGGGCGGTGAAAACTCACGGCCGTATCCATCCCCTTCATGCGAGAAGAAGCTGAGAGAGTTGGAAACACTCGCGGAGGCAGTTCCACAATCCTGATTACTCGGACTACATACGCACAGACCGAAATACTCCCTTACTTCTTCAGGTCCTCGCGCCATGTCTCCAATCACCAACCTCTCCCTTTCAGGCTCAGCTTACCTTCTGGGATAGTTCACCAAAGAGAAACTTGTTGCGTAGATATGGACTGTGGCAGGAAGCGTTGAATTACTACTGCGTTTTTTAGCTTTTTTTGATAAGTTTTTTGTGCTAAGATTGTGGAGCTTGTTGTGTTTGTTGTTCTCGTGCCAGGAGTCTGTTGGGTTTGGATCTTCTCTGAATTCCTCTTGATTCAATATTTCATTTCTGTACTGGTTCTAAATTATTGTTTAAACTGGCGCTGGTGCTCGGAGTACCTGTTTATCGTCGATTGGCCAGAGTAGTGCATTTGAGACTGCGGGAAAAGTGGCAAGGTGGGGGAAGTTTGATTGAGACAATGCGACTAGTAGTATCAATTGTGACATGCCTAATTTACTTGTGCTAGTGTCTTGCCTATCGTAGCCGTTGGTTATCTAGCTGCCCTTGAGATCTTGCTGACTTGCAGAGTTAGTAAGAAGTGTTGACCGATATCGTTCTGTTCTAGATCTTGACAGTCACCTAGACATCACTAACAAGTTGATCTCGTGCCACGTCAAGGCCGATCCCGTTACCCGTTTAAAATTTTACTAAGCCCTTTCTATGCTAGGTAATAGTATCTTTATTATCGAGACGTATTACTTGGTGCGAAGTGTATCTTTAGCTATAGCTAGTGAGTGTCATTTCATACTTAACTAATTAGTATATAAGGGCTACGGGAGACGCATAGTATATTGGCATTTCATGAATTCAAATATATATATGTCTCTGAATATTCCGCTGCCTGAAACTTGCCTCTGAATTGCCAACTTCTACGGTGCCTACATCTGGTATCTCCGTGATTTTAGCGTTCGAGATACTTGAGATTTTGTATGAGAAGACCCAGTTACCAGGTCAGTGATTCGATGGACATTGTGATTCGCGGTCTGATGCACTACGGACGTTGCTTGGAGCATAAGCAATTTACAATCCCAGGAATCAGGCCCGCAACTACTGCATGTCTGACCCCCCTACATGACGTAGATCGGTATTTAAGGAAGCCATCATGGGGAACTCCGGTCAGGGAAATAATTCACTTTTTTGATGCCGGTCGTCAACGATTGGTATGGGTTCTGGTGGCCCTATACCTAAACCAGTCGTAGTGGGCCTGACTAGTCTAGTCTGGTTGGCATGGCCGCTAGTCAGACGCCACTTAGGGTAATCATAAAAGATTATTTTGGCTTTGTGCACATGTGACCAGTCAGAAAGCTTAGCTTAATACCCCTCGTATAGTAAGCCGAGCTAGCTATAGTGTGATCATGACCCTCTTTCTCGGTCATGGAAATTGCTTGTATGGGTAGTTCTTACGGAGTGCTCAAGGTCGGGTTCCCTATATTGGAACTGTGTGACCCAGTTACCTTCATTGTGAGAATTGTTTGGATCTAATAGAGGAGGTGGGATGGGATCGGGGGTAGAGGCCAAAAGAACCAAGCTAGATACACATGTCTCTGCTTTCCTGGAGCCTCAAGGGATCGGGACTCGATCTCTTCGTATTCAGATCTGCAAGGATTTTGATTCGTCCCACGGGGTCCGGTAACTATTGTTGCATGTATCAAGCCATGGCCTTTTTGTGTGGCTGGCCCCATGTTGTTCGTCGGCTGTATCGCACAGATGAGAGCAATGTGGCGTCACAGTGATCTCCACTACAAGTAACTCGAAGAGTGCTCGAGGTTTGTCTCAGTATGGCCCTGCACTGATAATGGGAAGTGGCATAATGTGATCTAGGTTGTGCTCCAGCTGAAGTTAATTAATCGGGATATGCTAGCAGGGTTAATGGCAACATATCGGACAGGCCGGGGAGACTCAGTACTGTCTAGATCAGCACTGCTACGCCAATTATCCATACAGCATGGCCGGTTAAGATCAGCAAAAGATGCTCTAAAATTTGCACTAGTGGTCGTCATGTTGCAGTTGTGAGAAAGATCTACGAATACTACATCCCATATACTATTAATTCTGGGCGTATACTTCTCTGAAGGAAGTCTGGTCTGCAGATCAAGACCAGAAGCCTCTTGTCGGGTTTCTCTAAATATCGATACCCCGTGTCTTAAATAGACATACAAGTGATTATTGTTTGCTATAAAATTTGTAGATTTTTGTAGAGGTCTCCGTAGAAGCTTATCCTTCCGGACGTCATAGAAAGATTAAATAAATAATATATATACCAGTATGTATTGCGTACCATAAAGTATACACAGCTAGGTGGCAAAAAGTTTCATACCCTGCATAAGCATGCAACAAATCCTTTTCCCATACAAAATCCTAAAATATGTAGCGTTTGGGCCTCTTTATGCAGGAGGGGTATGAAACTTTTGCCACCTAGCTGTATATACATTCCGTCACCATCTTCGGCTTCGTCGTTTATTAATTATATCACCAACCGTGCGTTGCGCCCACTGGAGCGAATCGGGGGCTTGACTGAATTCATGGATAAATCAAGATGATAGCGGGAAAAGGTGAAGTTTTCAGCCTACTCGAAGGTTGTATTATGCGTATTGATTATGGTAAAAAACATCAAGTAGGTATAATAGCGGAGTGTATGTCATCTCCACATACTCCATCCGTACTGCACTCTCCCAATACCTATATATATACCCTTGATAATATCGGTCGCGTTCTCTGCGACTGCATACACAGTATTATCGGCTGTGTTTAAGTCCCAGGAACACCAACATTACCCTTGCGTCCACAACGAGCAGTCTACTCACACCCCCAGGCTGCTATCTACACATTTCCCATCTTCCAAATTTAACATTAGGCAACTGCACGTCAAATGGGCCTAACTCGGAACACTGTTCTGTCTTTTAAAGCCCTCCAACTCCAGATCGGTAGCACCAGCAGGCGGTACAGCTGGTACAGCTAGGTGGCAAAAAGTTTCATACCCTGCATAAGCATGCAACAAATGTCTTATCCATTTCCCATACAAAATCCCAAAACATGTAGCGTTTGAGCCTCTTTATGCAATGGGGGCATGAAACTTTTGCCGCCTAGGGACGTGCCTTTGGTGCGTAGGAGCATATATAATTATGAGGATTTCTTTTGCTATCTTAAAGGCAGAAAATTCATAAACAGACGCTAGTCGACCTGTGATATCTGGAGATTTAAAGAATCCATTGAAGCTATGCTGATACGCCCTTGAGAGAATGAGTGAGAATCCAGCAACTCCAGGTGTTGTTACTTGCACTCTCACCGCTAAAGTTCCCTTCTGAAATGTCTGACCATCAGCTTCTGATGGCGCTTGCATCAATATCTAGAAGTAGGAACTTCTAGGGATCTTCCGCTTCTACTCTATCCAGTAGCCTACTTCTGTTCCGAGGTTGATGTGATATGCGGTAAGCTTAAGGATTATCAGAGCATTCCTGTTGGAGGTCCGGCCAGGTTTTGCAGGTTCTGTTGGTAGATTAGGTTTGGTTCACGGATATATAGCTCGGATTCTTTTCCGGGCGATCGAAAGTGGCGTTCTAGCTGCAAGTAAAGATGCCCCTTGGCGATTTTGGAAGCATTCTCAGTCATAGGAAAATTGATATTCTACTCAACCAACCTCATAAGGAAGTGGTTTGAATACTATGCCACTGGATTGCAATATTTTTTGAGTGTGAACAGGCATGGCAGCCATAATGGCCATCTCCTTTCAGGGGATTTCACACTGGTTGTTGGTAAGTCCGTTAATAAGGGATAGGTGTATGGAACAAGTTCCACGCCGTTGATGGTCACCTTTATAACCATTGTCTCCACAGGATATGGCAGCTCGGGCGACCAACAGAAAGCTTGAGAAATTCGAGCATATGCTCATTCTCGCCAGATATGTCAATAGAGTTGGGCATTTTTTTGTAACAGAAAACTAACTTTCCTACTAGGTGTATAATATGCATTCCTATAGCAAATGGGGAGTGAATCATCTTAGGGATTATAATTAGAACCCACCGCCGTGTGCACTTACCTAGTCTGAATTAACATTATGGCGGGGTTCAACTCAATTCACTATGGTGATATCCTATAGGTACTTGAGCAAGGAAGGGAAATTTATAATTGCTGGACATATACTGAAAAGGCTTTTGAATTAAGGTACCTACTAGCCATGGTGCATGTCCTGGTGATGGCCTGGACTCTCGCCAATTAGTAAAAGGACTATATCCTAAGGCCTCTACAGTATATTATACCTAGTAAACCTAAAATTGGTAGATGGATTATATTTGTAAAACATGTTCTAGCTTCAAGCCTGTGACTATATAGAGATCGATGAAAGTTCATTACGTAAGCGATCTGCACATGAGATATACGCTAGTCTAACTCTGGAAGTCGCTCTGTCATTGATCGCCAGACTAATTGATCGCCAAAAAGGGATCTTCTAATCTAAAATTGGTAATCATGGTGCTGACCAATATTAAAACTAGTCCATATGATAATTCTGCTACATACATATACATATGTATGTATATGTTCTGGGCCGCTCGCGGGCATCGGCCGCCCGCGGGCAGCATACCCTCTATGCCGGTCGTGGGCAATTAATATAATTACCCAATTT
>Ga0307511_10005497_pt1 | contig 12881 bp, 10 predicted proteins | sample 13_EM_MG_FD_200266 | JGI IMG/M metagenome (GOLD analysis project Ga0307511, IMG submission 200266) | Populus trichocarpa ectomycorrhiza microbial communities from riparian zone in the Pacific Northwest, United States - 13_EM | ecosystem: Host-associated > Plants > Roots > Unclassified | place...
GATTTAAATAGTATATTGCATTCTAGGACTTGATTTCTAGTATTTAATGTTATATATTTCATTCCTCTGGGCGATTTGATTTCTAGTATTTTATTTATATTTTTCATACCCCTACTTGTCTGGTGCTTGCCATGATTATTACATAGTTTCATATAAAATAATAATACTAGATACAGATTGGTGAATGGGCTGGGCCCATAGTAGCGTCCCATTGACTAATGGGCCGGCCCATTGCTGACTGGGCCGTATTGCTGAATGGGTCAGAACATGAATACAGTTCTCAGCTTTCAACCCCGTGCATGCTTATCAGCTCAGGCCGCCCAACCTAAGGAAACCCCATGTATACTCAGCCATCGTATCGACCGATCTCGGGCGCCATTACTCCATGCGAGCCAGTCGGAATCCCGGGTGGGTTCAAGCAACAGGCCGGTTACTCAAACTGCGCACGCCGCTATGTATATAAAAGAATACACAAAAATAGGAACAGAGAAAGCGATAATAACCCGTATTGGGGAAGCGATAAATAGAATAGTGAGAAAATTAATAAAGGGGATATCCTATGTGTATGCAAGTATGAAAAAAGAAGCATCAACGGAAATGGTAGATAAATAGCTAGACCTCGAGATCATTTTGATATTTTGTTCACGCAAGGATGTAAACCACCGCTAATGAGAGATGAAGACTAGAGAAACCCCTGGGCGACTGTCTGCACCCTGAGGCCCAGTACATATCCACTTATATACTGTATTCCCATGCTAGTAGATAGTCGGTCGCAGCATTGCTCGGCCAGATCGGGTCTGAGTATTCCATGAGTTCTGGGTTCTGTTGAGTATGGAATTATGTCACAATGTTTCCTCTGTCGTCTATATCTAGTACGGACAACTCTCGTTATAAGCATACCCTATATAAGCGTATATTCATTAAATGCATGCACCCCGCGGTCCCCTCATATATGTAACAGGGGGTAATTTTCTCTCGATATAAGCATATACAGTCAACTCTCGTTCTAAGTCCCGCCCCTATCCTGTATTCACTTTAAGCATGTCACCTCTGGTCCCGACCCTATGCTTATAACGAGAGTTGCCTGTAACCCGGTTATACGGGAAAAAGATCTTGGCTGTTTCTAACTTCTGAGATCTCGGATAGAGACAAGACCCTGGGCCCGTTGCCGTTTCTTGTTCAAGGGGTTTTTTAGCATGTAGTATTTCTTGTAGGCGAGAATATATGGTATATCAATATAACGTGGCTACAATAGTGAAACACAAGCACCAATGATGTATTTCGGGGCTGGAATGGCTCAGTGGTTGGATAATCCCTGGTCATCACTCAGGGATGCATGTCCTAGTCATCTACTGTACTGTAGTATCAATACGAGTATTGATTAACAAAGAAAAAATGGAAAGAAATACAAGCACGATTGCCAAGCTGCGCTTGTTGTGAATATCTAGTGATGCTCAACTTCGAGAGGCTTCCCTGTAGAAGCGAACGTTTTAGCTGTATTGTCTGTAGTCTAGGATGTAAGCTGGTAGTGACGGGCTTCACTTGGATTCTCCGCGGTGGGTATCTGCAAGAAATGTTAATTACCTAGGGAAGAAGTGGGAGCTGTAGGAGCGTAAATATCCTTGTCGAGTCACTGTTTCAAGGTCACCCTTGAAACCAGTTTTCGTTTTTGCTAATTGCTAATGGTAACGAAAGCAACAAACGCGGTACCCTTTTTTTCTCCTTCCAATTCGACTATGATTCCAATTCATCCACTCGTCCAATAACCAAAATTGTCTTGTTCAACAGCACAGCGTAGCATTGATGCCGCAACGGAATAGCAGTAGTTTGGTCATAGTACACAAGTCTATCAAGCATCAAGGTGCTACAACTACATAAAGTTAGACTGATCACAGTATTCTCATAGCTCCCGGGGAACTACCCCGCTCATATTTAGCTCTGTGCTGCTCACTATTTACCTTTAATTATCCCACTTCCGCATGCACCCTCTATGATCGCGGGAAAAAATACAAACAAACTGATATGGGCAAAGCTAGAATTACCTAGTTCTATAACCTGTTAGTCTGGTTGGCACGACCGCTCCTCTAATAACCGGTTGACTGAAAAGTTAGCTTAGATTAGTTGCATACTTAAAATAGCAGGGTAACTCTGACTTAGCTCAGACTCAAAAGAGAAGGGTTGTAACGTACTAGCGCGACGGATGGGCTATAGAAGGCGGCAGATTTCCCTCTTCTTGTTCATCTCAGTTCAGAAATACACATTCAGATTCTCCTCACGACTGACATTGAGTTTGAGCTTTATTCTGTGTGTACTTTATTCTGTTTTCTTTAGCCAGCGGTACTAGAAAGACTCTTATTCTACTCCTCTCAGGGAGCTGGAGTTCTCGTCTGTCTCTCGTCGTCTTACCTTTTCCTCCGACTTTCCTCTTCTTGTCTCTCTCCTCTCTACTTTTCGCCTCTTTTCTGCGTTTCATCTCTCTCGTCTATTCCTCCATCTCCTGCCTTCTCATTCTACACCTTCATCTCTCACCTCTCGTCTGTTCCGTCTATTCCTCCATCTCGCCTTCTCATCTCTACTCCTTCATCTCTTACCTCTAGTCTTCTCGGTCTATTCTACGCCTGGGCACCAGCCGAGCCGACTCCAGCCGAAAGCTTCGAGCCCGGCAGGGGTAAATGTCGAGCCCAGGCCTAGTCTGTTCTCTTCCGGGTCTTCTCGCCTTTTTGTCTGTCGGAAGCTGAAGTTCTTGAATTTCCATACTCTTGCTCCATCCATCGCCACCCTCTCTCTCTCTTCTGTGGAAGTTGTAGTTCTTGTACTACATACTCTTTCTCGTCTTCTCGTCTTCTCGTCTTCTTGTAGGTCGGAAACCGGGGGTCCTGAACAATATAAGCCTCCTCAGGCTATTTTCTCCTAACCTCCTTTCGCCTGTCGTGTTTTCGTCTTGTCTTCTTGTGTCAACCAAAAGAATGCGTGTGGAACAGCACTCTACCAGCGAGCACTCTAGGAGCGCTTGGTCTGAATTCAACAACCAGTGCAGCTCCAGACAAGCGGACGGTACTACGAGACCGCCCTCGCGGCCCACAACAGGAATATCTACTCAGACCTCTGGGGAACAACTGCCGCCCCCTTCCCCCTCGTTTGAAGCTTTCATCCTCATTCTCACTCCAGGACCAGGTTCAGTGTTCTCAACAGGCCAGAAACCGCCTGGGGCGGCCTGGGCCATTGTTCCTGAAGCCTGGACCGGCCTGGACCGGTCTGGGCAAGCCACAGGCTAGTTGAGCGACTCTAGGTTAGTAAGGTTAATCTGGTTATACAGGCCTCGCCCAGGCTATACAGGCTATTGAGGCTATTTAGGCCATGGCCCAGGCTATTCCGGCCGTTGTTGAGGCCGTTAAGGCGATAACCTAGGTATATAGGGCGACTAGGTTGCCACAGTCACGAAGCAATAGGGTAATCATTAGTAGGCGTAGCTAATATTTATCTGTGCCTGCACTGCTGCCGCCCCGTGGGCTATTCAGGCTGCCTGGGTCGGCATTGCCCTCCGGCCTGAACAAGAAGGCCAGGGCAGGGCTGCACTCCGTCCTGGCCTGTCTTGGCCTGTTGAGAACACTGGGCTTTGCTATGGCATCCAACGAGAACACCATCGAGGTTGAGGCAAGCTCGCCTCCATCACAATCACAGCAATCAAGCTTCTTCTCAGTTAGTCTTAGCATCTCCGAAACCCCTACTGTGGCAGACTCGGACTTTACACTCACGATTCCTTCTTTTGAGTTTGGTTCTTCCCTCCCATGGGGCTCTATATGGCCAGTGCGCACTGCTCTACGGGGTAGCTGGATCAGCGTTATGGAGACACAGTTGTTGAATATGGCTGCAAGGACTGGAAGTGTAATATCTGTCGCCGCCACCCCAAGAGATATGCCTATGGTTTAACTAAGCCTCCCATTGGACATATGAAGATGCATCGGATGAGTGAACACGGCCTATACTACCCATGGACCCTGCCACATCAGCGATTCAGCAAATCTTTGAGTCAACAATACCTCCAATACAGTTCAATATTGCTGTGTTTAAGCAGCTATGGATCCAGTGGATTGTTCAGTCTCATGTGAGCTTCCGACGGGTAGAGGACCCATCTTTCCGGTCATTACTTTCATACAGACTTGGTTTCTCTATCAGGGTCTGATGTTGCCATTCCTAATGCATTACCCAAGTCAAGTAGTACTGTCTGAGCATGGTTGTCTGCACAATATTTGCGGCAGAAAAACATGCTTATTGTATCTCTTCATTCTACTCATTAGGTTCAGTTTACTTTTGATCTATGGTTATCACCTAATCATTTGCCTTAACTTGGTCTTATAGGACAATGGATAGCTAAGGAAGGACAAGTATATCACGCTCTTACGGGATTGTATCGTTTACAAGGTAGCCATACTGGTGAGAATCAAGCGTGCATAGTGTTTAATATTTTGGAGGACTATGAATTATTGTCTAAGGTTGGATATTTTATCCCCGATAATACTAAGACTAACGATACAGCATTAAGTCATTTAGGTGTTCTATTGAAGGGGATTTATATTGAATTTAATGCTAAAGCATCTCACTTAAGATTCTTGGGACATGTTATTAATTTTGTTGTCAATGTTTTGTTATATGGATCAGGTATTGACAGTGATATGGATCAGCTTGATCCCGTAACAGACTATATACAACAGGAGATAAGACAATGGAATAAGCGAGACCATATAGACGTTTACGGAGTTATCAGCTATATTTCCTGGAGTCTCCAAAGACGGCAGGAGTTTACAGCGATCACAAAGGAAAATGCACCAAACGATCCCGCCGTCCTACCTATTGCAGCAAATTAACACGGGGAAATGGGGATTTCAAAGCAATTAAGCGAGTACTCCAACTATGAGATAGTATTCATGTGTTTGTTGCACGCTATTAACGCACTGGTCTAGCTAACGATCACTTGATTACTGACTATTGGTTAGATCTACAAGATCTTAAGACTGTTTTGCAACCTTTCTATACTCTATCGTTATTTCTGGAAGGCTATCGTGGAAACGGTGCACTGTATTATATTATGGCTACTATGGATACCTTGCTTGAACATATTGAAGATGCGAAACACTTCTACAGTGCAGGAAACCCTCCATCAGGGCCCTTACTGGCTTCTATTCAACTCGCATAGTCCAAACTGGATAAGTATTATTCATTGACTGATGGTAATACTGTCTTATATGCAGCGGTGGCTTTACATTCAGGCATGAGGTTTGAGAGGGCCTTTTATTTTTTACTCTCATCCAGGCGTTGTTATCCACCACTCACACGCTCCTTTTTCAGACTTTGACATATTCTTGCACCAGACGGATAGTATGAGACATTTTCAGACGTTCAGATTCCCCGTTCAACTTTTTTTCAGACAGGTTTGTGTTTTCCAGACGTTATTCTTTCAGACGATGAGATGTTTCATGAGACGATGATATGTCTCAGACGCTCCTCTCAGGACGCTCCATTTCAGATGCTACTAGTTCCTTCTCATATATTTCCCGGCCATCACCACTGAACATTACACGTCGCACCACTCAGACTAGCTTGGGTGGGATCCCTAAATCCAGCCCGGTTTCCGGCTGGCTCATCATAGCCCCACGTGTGGCCACATATGAGTTCCGAGTATATAAACTCAAAAGAAAAAAAAAAGTGTTCTTCATATCTTCTTCCGTCTCTCCTCTCCTCCTCTTGCCTTTTCCAAATTTACCAGACGCCTTTGCTTCTCCACCTGGAAATCCAGATCTGTCCGCTCTGGACTGGTGGACTAGGCTACAAAACTCTCAGGCTTCAGGAACCCTCACCGTCATCCTCGAGAGCTAAATAGATCCAAGGTCCTTTCTCTTGTTGGTGCTGACATTGCTAATCCCAGGCAATATAGACCGAGTGTCCACAACCCTCAGCAAACACAGGATCACGAAGATCAACTAGAATAAGGCTCTGATAATGAGTCTAGCTACGTAGTTCAATTCCGAGAGGACGAAGAAGCCGGACTCCCAGTCAACCCAGAACCAGTGATAGAAGTCCAGGATAGACAGCTGCGTGGCTGACAAGATGAATGTCCAATAACTAGTTAAACTGGAAAGATTTAGTGGAGATAAGGATACGGTTAATGTGGAGGATTTCTTGGATGGCCTTGGGCTATCCTTCCTCTTTTAGCCGTCATGTCGAGGTTACGAAAAACCAACGGAGGAATGTCCCCAAAGTCTCTACGCGTACTGCTCACCGATTTTCACCTGGGGCTCGGAACTGGGGCACAGAGGGGACAGACAAGTAAACCTAGCAACATGGGGGTCGAGCATGTGCTAGTTAGGTCGACAGATTACCTCTCGGGCACAGACTCGAGTCAGTGGGCTTTCCAGTGAAGACCGATTTGGAGCACGCAGAGGAGAGATCCAACAGTCCGAAAGGTTAAAACAGAAACAAGAGGGTTTGTCCCTGTTTTCTCCACTATCGGGTCAGGGACGAACGGCTGAGAGGTCCCCAAACCGCGGAAAGGTGCGATATATGCTTTTTTAGGGGGGGGGGTTAATCAGTACTCGTATTTATACTATGGTATATGACGAAGCGCATGCCGAGGGGAGACTCGGCTGCATTATCCAACCTCTGGGCAGTTCCACAAGATACCCCCCGAAAAGACGATAAAAAAGGCAAAAGGCATTCACGCAGGTAGAAAATCCGTCATCGTCTTCCGTTACCGCTTTACCCTCCCTCCAAGTGATGTTTGTTCTGCCTCCCTCCAAAATAACTCGCTGGTGGTAGAACAAAAGAAAGAACAAGCTCGCTGTCACTCTCGTGTGGGTAGTCGTGCAAGGATTTCCCCCTAGAATTCTTGTGATGTTCGTTTGCCCTTGTCCGTGTTACCGCGGCCCCAGTCATATCTCGTTGTGTGGAAGAGCCTCCTACCAATCCTTAATTTTCCACCTCTGCGGATATCATGTAGATGACCAGGGACGAGGCCGCCTTCTCCGGTCCGTGTTCCTTCAACAACCACCTGATTATCGTGATCTCCACCCCCTTATTGTCCTCCTCTAACCACGATAGCATGATCCACCCAGTTTCCAAGACCAAAAACAGCGCGAAAGCGAACAACTCGAGAACCAGAACACCTGCAGAGAAACAGACAACGCCACGAGTTTTCTCAGCGCGAGTCCTATCAAAGTCCCCCCACTAACTCAAAGTTTCCCCAGCTTTCAGACCCCTGCTCCCTCTGTTGAAACTCCGAAGGTCGTGATAACCTGCATGATTTCCCGCACTTACCCTCGCAGACCTTAGCAACTTTATGGCATTACCAGCCAACGAGAAGAAAAGAAACTCCTACACCTCACCTCCCTCGATTAGACTCACGGATCAAATCGGATATCCGCATCTCCAACTTACATCGGCTCCAGAGCCAATCAAGATCTCACACAACCCCAAATTCCCACAAACACTAAATCGGATACACACCCAACACCGAACATAGGGGATACAGCCAATCATCATTACGGAGGCAACCACCCGCTCACCAGCCGCAGATCCCGCGAAAGCGAATGACTCCTCACCGACCGTAACTCCCACACCGAGGACACCCAGTTCCCGACATACGCAACCAAGGTCAAGGGGTCCCAATTAGGCCTGGGCACGAGACGCCTCGAGACTTTTACCCTTGTCGGATAACGCAAGCCACTATAACAAGGATAGTATATGTGCTAAGAACTGATATCACAAAGTCTCGAGAAAGTCTCGAGACTGTTACCTAGGCCTAGTCCTAATACTACCCAGTCCGGCAATGGCATCAAGGCCAGTAGCTAGTCGTCATAGGCAAAAACTGATTCCGCACCCTTGAGTCATACAACTGGGATTTAGATGACAGGACAACGGGTGCGGCGAATACAACGGTCGCTAGGGGCGTCAGAAGGCTAGAATCAGACGCCCCGTTCGTTGACCTCACCGAAGAAAAAGATGGCGAGTCAGAAATCAGTCTCGATGACGGGGACACGAGCACCCTCCCTGAAACTGAAGAGGGCGCATGCACCATCAGGGTTAGCTCACACAGCCCGCTGATCCCCTGCAGCGCGGAATGCGGAAGAGGCTGCCCACCCAACCTCGGATATAGCGAATCGAGAGAAAGCTCAGTCTACGGATCAGACTCGGACTCAAATTGCGATAGCGCCATCACGACGATCCGACACTCACCTCCCCGCCACACCAGAAACGTACGAGCCCCTCGTATGCTGGAACTCTCGTCCTATGCAGAGATGAAAAGCGCGAGTGCGATGTGTGTAATACACGTCGAGTAGCAGTTGGCTACTGGTGTTCCTCAAAAGTAACCGACTGGGTCCCAAGAGAATTGCGAAGGGGTTGGAGGTGTGTTGCCTCTCGACTGATAGTCTTTCTCTGCAGTGTACTCCCCCTCCCTGTCCTGGTGGGAGCGGAGCCGCCTTCCCTGTACTAATCAGGCCCATGCCCCTCGACTGATATTCTTAACTGTTACGCTACGGATTCCCTCTCCTCCGGGCCCTGGAGGGGTCCCCTGACAGTCGAATGGCTGTAGTTGGGTCGGAATGCACCTGGGGGGGGAGGGGTACACGTGGGCCGGATTGTAGGGCAAAGGTGCTCACCGCTCTACGATCACCTTTGAGGAACAGACCAAGGGTAGAACCAAGAAGCGCCACTAATACTTCTGAGGGGGCCCCGAAAGGGGTACGGGTAAGTCAAACTCAAGGCCGGAAATACGATATTGACCTCTGGCAGCAATACAGGAAGGACTTAACATACCATCAGGGCAGGTCCTGATGGGAGACGCCCCCCGTTAGGGACAAGTTCCTAGCACAATCTGGAAATCAAGACCCATGGGAAGTCGTCCGAATAGCGAAGGACCCTTTGGGGACCAGAGAGTCTATGGCGGATCTGAGAGGCCTGGACGGAGCCCTCATCTCCACGTAAACAAGATAAGGTACAGGCCTTCCAAAAACACAACTTTGATTACCAACCCCGACACCGAAGGGACCACCGCCTCCCACAACTTACCCCTCACGTTAGCAAGCCCGATACCTTTCAATTAGGCAAGGCAGGAGAACCTCGAAAATGCCACCCAAGCCCTAGCCTGTACTTAAAACAACAGCTCTCCAGGCCCAGACCGCATCCCTACCGCCTCCTCAATCTCATTAAGGACATTCCTCTCGTTCAAGGGCTGCTACATGATGTGGCTAGAGCCCTCAAACGAGGCAATCAGATACTCGCGGAACACAGGGATATAGTAATTGTCATGGTACCTAAACTGGGAAAGACCGCTTCAAGGTCAAGGGCAGGAGGCCCATAGGCCTCTCCAACATGGTAGGCAGGCAGGAGAGAAACTAATAGCCAATCACCTACAATAGGCCACTGACCTGTTCCACGATATGGAGTACTTAGGCTCAAGGACAAATCCCTCTACAATAGACAGCATGATGCTAACAGTCGCAAGAGCACATCTTGAGAATAAAAACGGAAACAGAGCCACCCTCTTAGGAAAAGACATGGTGTTGGCCTTCAACAACCTACATAAGCACCAACTACTAAATATCCTATTGGAAAGAGGCCAACCGGTAGCCGCTTCCTTCTGCAGATCTTTTTTAGGCACAAGAACGTTCTAGTTCTTTTGTAATTTTGTAGCAACAGGGGAAGTCTGTTATGGCTAAGCGGCAGGCTGCGAGGTTACCACCAATAAGCGGTGGGAGGCCTGATGCTGACCCCGCTTTCTTATATATATACACATATCCTGTGTCTAGTTGTTGGCTCTTCGAGCAATGTTCTAAGTTCAACCCGCACCCGTACGTGCACTCAGTTAGGCCCGAGTTTGGTGATCGTGATATCGCTCGCTCTATTTCTCCTAATTCCCTATATTCCGACAGTATTCCCATGGTCACCGGCTCGCCCCTGACTTTACATTGCTCCAAAAAAGAGACCGGCCATTTACCCTCTCATGGCCTCTCTCTCTCTTTAGCCACCATGTCGGAATCTAGGTTACCAGCATAATCAACTATACCTACAACTCCCACAATACCCATACCACCTTGAATATGGCTACCACCAACCTAAATAATGTCGCTAGATAATTATTGAATATCAGCGATATGGCAAATAATGATTTACCCCTTCTATATACTTGTGTTGTGGTGAATTCATGTGCTAATCCCTCGGATACCCCCATCGACCGCATAACGGATCTAGGGCAAGATACCTCTGTTAGGTTCCAATGAGCTTAATAGAGCCGTACCGCTCTTACCGACTCAAGCTCTATATCCTACAACAGATTCGCTTACCACCAGCAGTGAGCCTCCATCACCAGCGAGCAGCGAGACCCCACCGCCAGTGAGCAGTGAGACCCTACCGCCAGCGAGCAGTGAACATCTACCGCCAACAAGTCTAGAGCCTCTACCACCAACGAGCTTATACCGCCAGCGAGCTTATACCGCCAGCGAGTTTGCACTGTCAGAAAGCCCCCATCGGCAGGAAACAACATGCTTGTACTATATTCGAGTGCACACCTACGCTGGCTGGCTATGTCCGACAACTATTCCTCCGAAATTAGGGTCTGGCGCAAGCCAGACTCCCACAGCACGCAGCCTCATATAACGTCCATCCTTTTATGGCATCCAGCGTGCTACAGGTTCCAGTGTACTACAGTGTCCAGCATACTACAGCGTCCGGCGTACTACAGCATCCGGCGTAATACAATGTCCTGTCTCCTATAACGTTCAGCATACTACAGCAAGCGTCCAGCGTCCAGCGACCAGCACTCAGTGTTCAGCGTTCAGCGTTCAGCGTCCAGCGTTTATCAGCGTCTACTATACAGCAGCCATTCCGCCAGCTATTTGACTGGCTGCTACAGTAGCCAGCCCGCCAGCTATACCGCCAGCTATTCCACTGGCAGCTACAGTAGCAAGGCCACTAGCTATTCCATCAGCTAGTCCGCTAGCTATTCCGTCAGCTACTCCGCTAGCTATTCCGCCAGCTATTCCGTTAGCTAGTCCGCCAGCTATTCCGGATGATACTTCAATAGCCAGTCCGCTAGCTATTTCACCGGCTGCTTCAATAGCCAGTTCGCCAGGTATTCTGCTAGCTATTCCGCCAGCTGCTATAGTAGCTAGTCCGCCAGCTATTCTACCAGCTACTTTAATAGCCAGTCCGCCAGCTATTCCACTAGCTATTCCGTTGGCTGCTACAGCAACTGTTCCGCTGCGTCCATACTAATGGTAGTATGGCAAGCACTAATCGCTCCATCCATATTGATGGCGAGCACTCTGTTCCGCTCTATCCATATTAATGGTGAGCACTCTGGCATGCTGCGTCCCCTCGTGGCCAGTATTGCGTCTAAAGCCTGTGTCCCGTCGTGGCCAGCACCAGCCGTCTAGTCCACGGTAGAGAAACAGGACATGCATGATGGTCACACCGGTCTTGTGGGACTCCGGACACCGGGGATTGTGGGTATTTAAACAACTGTTATATTCAATAAATGTTAATACCTTCTCACCGTAGTTATCTCGGGCTGTTGCTTACACCTATCACCAGATTGGATAGTGTTTTCAGGTAAACGGCTGCCTCAAAATAGGCAGTAATATTATGGCCCGGATAAGAGACCTCCGCCAGAGTGCGGTAACCAGCTTCCTACTGTGTTATAAGTCGCTGCTGACGAAGTGGCCTGATCACCCACTAGGCATGTGCGGACAAGTCCACCTAGAATGGCGTTAAAGGAACTGGAAAAGGGAAGTGTGTGACCTAGAAATATTCCGTGCATATATATCGGGGGAGTACTGCTGGCAAAAGTGGTGGCTTGCCAGGCTTTACTGAAATTTTTTTTTCGCGGTGAATTTTCAAACAATTCATAGCCGCATCGGTAGTGGGGAAGGAACTGTTCTACAGTACCAGTGACTGAAGTTATGGTCGGTCGGGACGCCCCACTGGAAAGGGGGAGTAGGGTGATTGCTATTACTCATACCTGATAACTGCCACCTGAAGGTATGAGATGCCAGAACCTGACTCAATGTGGACTTTATAGAGCCCTATGATCTATTAGGATAAGTTTAATTATTCCATGTGATATATGAACTTGTTAAGCAGGGTCCTAAGGTGCGTAGAAACAACATTGTCAATCAGGATTCCGACTGGTCATGTCTGCTTGTATTGGATGTTTTAAAACAACCTAGATCTATCTTAATTTTATAATGTAGAAGCGTACATGGGTGAGTAGAAACAACATTGTCAATCAGGATTCCGACTGGTCATGTTGGACCATCAACGGAGTGAATAGTAACACAATCTAGATCCCGCTCAAGCCACTATGGAAGATGCAGATACATTCCATAGTTGACCATGGAATTATACCCATAGATTCCATAGCTGACTGACCAACTTATAGCCAACTCTGTGATCTTAATAAATACCCCCGTAGTTCCGCCTCTACCAAAAACTTCAGATCATCACACAGTTAAGTTACTAGGTACCTACACCACTCTCCTATAGATATCAACAAATATCCACTACCTAAAGGTCAGTTACTTTCTGAATGAGATATCAGTTAGGCGAAGCTAATATTCAAAGTAGGTTGTCTGCTCTCTACAATACAGGGTATTGCCATTTTCAGCTTAATATAATAATATTAGGGCGGTCTTCCGACTAAAAAAGTTGAAGGCATGCTGTATCTGGATGCACCTATCGTATGCGGCACATTCCTGCCAAGTGTAAGGAAGTGATATTCTCAGTATGCTGATCTATCACCACCTCACAACTTACCCTGAACCAACATCTACTATGTAATTTCTTACTAAGTTATGCTAACCTGCCTGGTTAATTATGTTGGAAGAATC
>Ga0307511_10005498_pt1 | contig 12880 bp, 14 predicted proteins | sample 13_EM_MG_FD_200266 | JGI IMG/M metagenome (GOLD analysis project Ga0307511, IMG submission 200266) | Populus trichocarpa ectomycorrhiza microbial communities from riparian zone in the Pacific Northwest, United States - 13_EM | ecosystem: Host-associated > Plants > Roots > Unclassified | place...
AAAAAATTAATTTTTTTTTTAAAAACACATTTAAAACGCAAAAATAAACGAAATCTTAATTCTCCCGAGAAAATTCATTTGCATTTGAAGTTCTCGTGAGTTTATAGTTTTTTTTTAAAAAAACTAAATATCTTTTATTATTGTAACAAAATTAATAAATCACAAGTTTGATATTCAATTGATAATCAAATAATAAATTGGAGGCTAATTAATTTTAGGAGTGCGGTTTATCGAAATCTTGTTATAACTATTTTTTTTAAATATCTAAATATTTAATTTTATTGAGCTAAACTTAAATGTAATTTTTAAAAATAAAATAAAAATAATTTTCATATATTTTATAAACAAAAATATTTTGAAAAACAATCTCATTTCCAAACAACCTTAAATTAAGATTATCTTTAATCTTAAAATCAATATTTGTTTTATATTTTACTTTTCAATTTTAAATATGATTTCTAATTAATTTTCAAGAAATCAAATTTTTAATCATATTTGCTGTAATAGAGTGCCACCTCAATTCACAAGTTCTAAAACACTAGCACTCATTTAAATTAAATCATCACAAGAAATGCTATAAACACTCCCAGCTCCTCTTCCCCGCCCACAAATCATTTCTGCTTTTATGGCGACACCATCGTCGGCGCCGCCGCAACCGCCGCCGCAACCGCCGATAATTCGAACCTGGAGAACAGCATTTCTCACTCTAAGAGACGAAACCCTAACAACTCGAAGTCCAAAATCAGAATCAAAATCACTTCCACAACTCCTTCACGATTTAGTCTTCTCCTCTCCCACTCTTCTCCCCGCCGCCTCCGATCTCCCTTCTCACGAAGTAACTTATCAATCTCAATCCTCACTAATCAACTGATTTACTCCTAAATTACTCTTACATTAACTTACTAATCATTTTGTTTGATCAGATTACCTCTGATTTGATATTTTTACTGGAATTGGTGGCAAATTCATCACAAGATTTCACTTCAGTGTACCCTCACATTTCACATTTGGTAAAAATAATTTAAATTTTTAATTTTTGTTAGTGTTAGTGAGTTTTTTTTTACTGAATTTGAATCTTGTAAATTAGGTTTATGATGTATGCCAAAGGCAACGCGTTTCGCTGCAATTAAATTCTAATTCATGGAGTGTTGCACTTGATTCGTATGCGAAAATGCTGCAATTCTTTTTCGGAAAAGCTGGTACTGCTAATGTTAGTCTTGCTGTCGAATGTATAGAGACTGTAAGGTTAGTTTTTCATTTGGTGATTGCTAAATTTTTATATGTTTTTCATTTTTTTATTTGTTTTTATTTTTTTAAAAAATTTGTAGGTATTTTGTGAGTGAATATCAGCAAAAATGTTTGCTATCGGATAATGTTCAGTTAGTGAAATTCCTTCTCCGAATTGTTGACTGCTCTCATGCACAGTTAGTTAGCTCGTCGTACAGTAGTGGGAACCAAAGGTCTGCTGGGGCTACTGGAAAGGGAGTGTCTAAGTATAGTAGTTTATGGGAGGTTTATACTGTTATGTTTACTATGCTTGGTGAAGTGTTTGAAAAAGTGGGGTCTTCTCTTTCTGCTGATGTTTGGCAATCTACGATTGAGGTAGGTGTATTCCTATGCCTTGTTGATTGTCTGTGTACAAATGAGTGTCTTAAGTTTTGTGGTTGTTGATTAGGTGCTTAGGAAAGTGATGGATGCCTTAGCAATCAACAACTCGCTTTCTGAAGATATTGTTATGTCCAGGTACCATGATCATCACCCTTTAACCTCAAACAACGTATCTGAACAATCAACAGGAGAGCTTGTTTTTGTGCCTTTATGTGAATTTTTAATGTTTGACCTTAGCATGGTAACAACTCTTCTCTGCAGGTTTTATTCTTCTCTTCTTCATTGTCTACATCTGGTTCTTGTGGATCCTAAAGGTTCTCTTCATGATCATGTAAGTTAATCCATATACTCTTAGGGTGTACAGATCCAGTTGTTCGTCTTTCTATGCTCCAGTTGTTTTTATATGTTACAAATTGGTTTTTGTTTTCTTTTTTTACAGGTTTCTGGTTTTGTCGCAACATTACGATTGTTCTTGATTTATGGCATTAACAGTAGACAACAGTTTACAGCCTCACCGACTGTTAACAAGGAGAAGGAACTTAGTTTAGCGAGTCTTAAGTTGAATTCTAAAGAACCTATACGAAAAGATAATACTCCATATAGGCCTCCACACTTGCGCAAAAAAGATAGCGTGTATATGAAACAGCCCAAAGCTCAGGATTCTTTGTGTTTATCTGATCATGAATCTTGTGCAACCGATTTCATGTCATCAGATTCAGATTGCAGTGATAGTGATGTATCAGGGAAAGATACTGATGGTATTCAAAGCTCAAAGGTTCGAGTTGCTGCCATTGAATGCATACAGGTAAACATTATAAAGTTATTCTTTTTAGCATTGAAAGTTTTCACAGCCATCTGTTTATCAATCCGTGCGTCAGCATTACTGTAATATAGTCTTGTGAGCTCGGTGATGCTCTTTTTTCTCATAGAAAGACAGTTTAAATTTACTTAATGATTTACCTAGCTGTATTTGATGTGATCTTTTTGTTGGGGTGCCCATGTTTATTAGTCTCATTTCATTTCAGTTGCTGTAGATCACTTCCAATATGTTAATGAAATTGTTGTAGCTGTTTACAACTATCATCGCTGAACAATTATTTGCAATTCCAGTCATAACTTTGATGCAATTTGACCTTTTTATTTTGTGGATAAGGATCTTTGTCAAGCTGATCCCAAGTCATTTACTGCCCAATGGACAATGCTTTTGCCTACCAATGATGTACTGCAACAGAGGTCAAGCTTTTTCCTGTTTTCACAACAAATTTGTGTTGTTGCTGTATTGTTTATCTTTTGTTTCTTTTTTGAAGTTTTCTGTCTGATTACTTCATGTGATTTCTTTATTTGCAGGAAGTTTGAAGCAACTCTAATGACGTGTTTGCTATTTGACCCTTATTTAAAGGTACTGTTTAATGTCAATTTCTGATGGCCATACACTTGTTTTTCTTTTCTTTTGTTTTTTTCTGGTGGGGGGATGAGGATAAAAATGAGAGATGGTGATGGAAAGAGTATGCAAGTAAGGTCATTTATTCTGTTTTCTTTGAACAAAATGGGGAGGGAAGAGGGAAAAAAAAGTGCTCCCATGCCCTCAAGATTCCAGCAAGATGGAGAATAGTGTATCTACATTCCCATTCTCACTTACTATCGTTATTGATGTCCTGTAGACCCACATTGTCAATCGGAAGTTACATCACAAGGTTAGAGTAATCTACTTAGCATGCTATTTCCTTCCTCTCCACCCATTAACAAAAAGAAGAGGAAAATTGGATTCTCGTCCTTTCCTCTCTTTGCTGACCAGGCATGCAGGAGGAAAATAAGTTACCTTCATTCCCCAAATCCTTTCTTCCCTTCCCTTCCCTTTTCCTTCCCATTTTCCCCAACCTGAAGAGCATTAGTGTCTGTTCTTTTTCTTTTTTCGGCACTTTATCTGTGATGTTTGAAATTATCTGCAGAGCAATTTTCAGATTTTGACTACATTGTGTTACATTGTGTTCTTCCTTGACACTCCTCACTCATTTCTTTTGTTTTGTGGTGACTAGGTTCGGATTGCATCTGCGTCGACCGTGGTAGTTATGCTGGATGGGCCTTCATCTGTTTTTCTGCAGGTGGCAGAGTACAAAGAATCTACTAAATGGGGATCTTTTATGGCCTTATCAAGTTCCCTTGGACGGATACTGATGCAACTTCACACTGGTAGTAGAGAGGCAGTGTGCCATGCAGTTTAGTACTTTTGGTGTAAATGTGCTTCACTGTTGTTATTTCCTGATGTTTCTGGTTTACTGCTCACATGGCCTAGTAATAAGCATGCTCCTTTGTGTCTGGTGTAGGTATTCTGCACTTAATCCAGCGTGAAACTCATAGTCGACTACTAGCATCCGTGTTCAAGATTCTAATGCTTCTTATATCATCTACACCGTATGAATCTTCCATCTAAAAACTATCTCGCAGTCATTACAGTTTTGAGTTTTCCTATCTGATACACTATCAGTGTTTCTTGTAATCTTCATGCTCACTTTATAGGTTATTCAAGCCTGATATCTGCTTTGTCAGTTCACTGTACCCAAAAGTGAATCTGTTTGTTGTTAAAATTGTAATTTACTCTATTCTTACACATGGAGTGAAGAATTATGGATTGTTCAGTTCTAATGTAGGATATTTTTTTGCATGTTTGCATTTTGCTCTTACATTACTTATTATTCTTCCACCCCCCCCCCCCTCCCTTTTTTTTCCTGGGTGATCATCCTACAGATATTCTAGAATGCCCAAAGAGTTGTTACCTAGAGCAATTGCTTCTCTCTTGGAAAAGGCTGAGAATGGGTTCCCTTTCAAAAGCAATCAAACTGGCCTGCTGGTGAGTTCTACTTATGCAGTATAAGTGGAAATAATTGTGTCATCCTTTAGCGTTTTTTCCATTTTTTTGGTCCTTTTGTCCTTTCTGGGGTGTGGGGTAGGGTGCTTCAAATGACATTTGAAATTAACTTCTGTGTCATACTTTAAAATCTTTTGCTAGGCTAGCACTATTAGCTGCTTGACTGCAGCTTTTTCAACCTCACCATCATCACCACAGGTCAAACAAATGCTTTTAGAAGAAATTTCCACAGGTTAGGTTTTTTTTTTATTTGTTTATAAAAATTGAGTTTTTTCCATTCACAACCTGCTTGATACATGTCAGACATCCCTATCTTCTTAATTGTTAGTGTTACTGGTGATAGACCAGTTGATATCTCTGTTATTGGGTTGATGCTTTCTGTTTTGTGCATATAGTCTTGTTTGGTTGGAATACTTCCATTTATATTGTCATTTTTTTCATTTTCGCACTTTAGTCTAATATGACCTTGTAATCTATTTGAAGCCTTCTTCCAGGTGCAGTTGAGGCTGAGAAGAGGTCTGGTGTTATTTTCACTATATTTAGGCTTTCTGAGCAATTAACCAATCCAACAATATGCTTCGAGACCCTCCAGGTAATATTATTGATGCAGACAACAAAGAAAGCAAAACTTATGTCTTTTTATAGACAAGGGTATTTTCCTATTCTACACAGACTTGGTTTTCTTATTTAGGAATCTAAGTTCTTGTTGGATTCAGACTACTCAAACTCTATAAGAAGTATGTAGTCTTTCAATATTATGAATAACAATTTATGAATAAATTCCTGCAATTTGCAATTGATTGTGTGACTCAATCACCCTTAGGTGCCACTCCTAAGAACTCTTGATGTGAATCTTAGGTTTTTCTATCCTCTATGTGTGACCCTAGAAACCGTATTAGTGTGACTAATAGTTTCTACAATTTCTACAGAAAACCACTTCAATACAACCCTAAACAGCCTCCAAAGTCAGATCCAGAACAGCCCCCAAAGCTGTCCTGCACCAATTATTTAAACTTGTTCAATACTTTTTAGTATATTTATAAGAAACAAAGGTTTTAAACTTAGATTTATGCCGGCCTCAGATGTAATTAGTCAAAGGAAAGCACATATTCACAAGATGAGCAAGAATTATTTGCTAGTAAACTTGCTAAAATCCTCTAGTCCAAACTCTATAATCTGGTCCTTTGGAGAAAGTGAAAGAAATCTGCTTTCTAACATATAGACCCATTCGAACTATTAAGTTGGTAATGAAATTTAAGGATTTTTAAAAAGAAACTGAAACACCGTTCCCATTTCTAGTTGCCATAAACAAATGCAAGAACCATTGCCTGTATTATAATCAACTAATGGAGAAAAATATGGAAAACTTTGAAATGAGTTTCATGAACTTGCACGAGGAAATTGGCTTCAATCAAAGGTAATACTAACTCCAACCTTAGCATCCCTTCCCTTCACCTTATGCCAGTGATTGGGACTTAAAGTGAAAAGGGCATAGACAATTATTATTCATTAAGACTTTGGTAAACTTGTATGCAATCTCTAGGTGGTGAGTTTTGCTTACAGCTTTGCTAGAAAGGTCAAAGCTCAGAGGATTGTCTTTAATTTTTTTCTGCTCTTATTTTAATGTTGTGTTGTTACTTAAAAAGAACCACTTGTGCACTGTTTGTTCCAGACTCTTAGAGCTGTGCTACACAGTTACCCCAACATAGCATCTGCTTGTTGGGAACGTGTTTCCATCATAGTCTCCAAAATTTCGAGGGCAGCTTCTCTAGAAGCTCCTATGAGGACGTGGAAGGGACATGCAGGAGATACTGTTGGCTTTATCGGGGAAAAGATTGTAACAGCTGCTATTAAGGTAAGATATTCTTTTGCTTGTTTTTAACCCGAACAATTTCTTGTACTTGGGTCTGACAGTTTTGATTTAGATTAAGGTGAGATTTGTAGTCAATGGTTTGGATTGTCCTATATAATCCAACAGTAAATCAGTAAGACTAGTTATGCTTGCAGTTACTGGCTTGAAATTATATAAATGAAAATTTCTGATGGAATAACTGCTTGTATTTTTTCAAAAACCATTTTTACATTTCTTCATGAATTGCTATTCTATTTTTAATATCCGGTTCTAATGTGGTAATTCCTCCATCTTTACTACCTTTATTCTCTTCATTTTCCCATTATAGGTTTTGGATGAATGTCTTCGTGCAATATCTGGATTTAAAGGAACTGAAGATATTTTAGATGATAAGTTACTGGATACTCCATTTACATCTGATTTTGTGAGGATGAAGAAAGTATCATCAGCGCCATCATATGAACCTGAGAGTGCAGAAGATACCAAAGATGAACAAAAAACATATCATTCAGGAAGCGAACATTGGTCTGAGGCAATAGAGAAGCATATACCCATGACATTACGGCATACTTCTCCCATGGTTTGTTGAATGTTTTTCCTTTTTGGAACAATTTACTTTCATGATATGTGTGATCTTTAGGAGATATTAGATTTTTCCCTCTACATGGTTAAAGTTTTTGTCTCTAGATCTAATACTTGTGCTGCATTTGCTCGTGTTTTTTGGCATGTGAAGTCAGCATGTGTTTGCTCATGCAAAAGGTTGGTGGTATGGGACACTCCTGTAATTGTTGTTAATGTTAGAAAGTAAAGTGTGAAATGCCTAAATCATGCTCATCCAGGCTGTTCAGAATCTAGAGTCTTGATTTTTATTTTATTTTATTTTAAAAAAAACCAGCACTGATTATTCTAAAAAAATCATGGCCAACGACTAGTCATTTTAATTAGGAACATTCGTACAAACAGCAAAAATTTGAGTGAGATTTGAACACTCCAATAGTATTGGTAGCCATGTGAGTTGTGACGTCCTATGCTTTTCTAAGCAACTCAACAAACATTATTAATTCATTTCTTCAGCAACCTACCTGCTGGACCTTGCTGTTCTCATTCGTAATTCAGAGGTTCTGGAAGCTTTGAAGAATACAAATTTATTATAATTGGACAACATGAAAGATCTAGAATACACACATGAAAGAAGTTTGAACACGTCAAATAATTTGTTTGATAAAAATGATAATAACTTTCAATATGCCAGTGAATTGGTTTTTGGTATCTAGTCAAGATAAGGAAAGCGCTCAAATTAGATCTAAAAGATTTTTTTTTTTTTTTTTAATTTTTTAATTTAGTAATGAATTTTGGCCTTTTGTTTTTCTATATACCTAGAATTTTCTTATTTAGCGATGAGTTGGAAAAACATGAAATTCCTTGCGTGTTGGAGGATGAATTTTTTTATGCATCTGCTTAATTTTTATTAACCTGCACAGCTATAATAAGTCCTTTAAGGGTCATCCATCTGAAAGTTAGGAATCCTTCTTGCCTCATGGGCTTGAAAAAAAACCCACTACACTAGACTTGGTGGAATTGTTAGATTGTATTAGTAATTTTTAAAAGGGACTGTTTAAGCCATTGGTTTGAAGATTCAACATGTTGATCAATTGAATGAATTTAGCACAGTTGCAGTTAGCATCCTTCTTGGCAGCCTTTGACATCTTATAACAATTTCTGCTGAGAAAATGTTAAGACTAGATGAAACATAGTTCTTCTATTGCATTTATAACAAAACTATACAGCTGCTGAAAATTTGATTTCTCTTCATGCCTGCATATTGCTGATTTTTTTTGGGAATATTTTTTTACCTCTGGTAGGTAAGAACTGCAGCAATAACTTGTTTCGCGGGTATTACCTCTTCTGTATTCTTCTCCCTTGCAAAGGAGAAACAGGAGTTCATTGTTTCTTCTTTGGTAAGTTCATGTGCAACTTGAAACCATTTTGCTTTCTGCACTGAACAATTATTTATTATTTATTTTTCTTTTCAAGTTCATATAATGCACCTTCAAAACTTTTGCAGATCAATGCTGTTAATGATGGGGTTCCTTCAGTCAGGTCAGCTGCTTGTCGAGGCGTTGGTGTAATCTCTTGTTTTCTGCAAGTTCCACTGAGGTGATTATGGAATATTTCTGTATGATCTGAGTAACTCTTTGTTCCTATGCAAGATTGTGCATACAAAATTTATGAACTTAAATCATTTAGTGCAGAGATCCTTGACAAGTTTATCCATGCTGTTGAGATCAACACTCGTGATCCCTTGGTCTCGGTATCTTATCATTCCTTTTCCAATTTTATTTTTGAAATTTGTCTTAAGTATGTAACCTTGATGACTGTGCATTACTAATTTCTTTCAGGTGAGAATAACTGCCTCATGGGCTTTGGCAAACATATGTGATTCCCTGCGTCACTGTATTGATGAATTTCCCTTGAAAAAGTACACAGGTGCACTTGCAGGATATCAAAGTGGTATTTTAAATTTACTATGTTGTAGAATTCATATTGGTATTGATTTTAATTAATTCTTCTTTCTCCTGTTACAGGCTCAAACACAAACCCTCAATTAGTGGCATTTTTAACTGAGTGTGCTTTGCGGCTAACAGATGATGGAGACAAGGTAAATGAATTGATTGCCAGAGTCATTTTCAGTTTTTATAAGTTTATCATTTTTACATTCATCCACAATATGTTTATTGATGGTAAATACATTTATGCGGAAGGGGGAGCAGGCACAGTTCATCATTTGCTCGAAACATCAAGGAATGGAGTAACCAACAAAGTATAACTAATTTGTGTTCATTTTTCACTTGCACCTTCAGTGCCAGCTAGGGGTTTCCATAGACTGTTGCACATGAAAATATATGTGATGAATTAAACTTTCCGGAAATAACCACCTTCATTTGACTAATATATGCCTGTTTCAATAGTTTAGGGTTGATAATTTTTCTCTAGAACATGATAACACAGGCATGTTTGTGCTCTTTGATTTTATTTAACAGCAATTCCATGCTCCTTAAGCTCTTCTATTGCATCTTAAATTTTTGGAGCTTCCCCTGGTGCTTAGTTTGTATATTTTAACTGGGTTGGTGTTAAGGTTAAGTTCTTCTCATAGCTTTCAGTAGACGGGTTTATTCATACTTTCAGATATTTATTGAGACATCTCTTTTACTCACCATCAGATCAAATCAAATGCTGTAAGAGCTCTTGGAAATCTTTCTAGATTTGTCAAGTGTACAAATTCTTCTGGTGTGCATGATAAGCCTGTGGGTTATCTGGACTCATCAAGCGACAAAATTGAGATGTTATCAGAGAGGAGTAGTCTTCAACATGCATCAAATTATCGCTATCCAACTTCATTGGGAGACTCACATTTGCTGGAGAAAATGGTTCAAGCATTCCTTTCTTGTGTTACAACTGGGAATGTTAAGGTATCATTCCCCATTGCTCTGATTTTAGGATAAAACTGTCACTGGCCTTGCGTTGTGCTTGCATTTAAATTGAGTCTCAGTTCCACCATGTTCTCTGCTTAACCTTGAATAATATACATTTAACAGGTCCAGTGGAATGTTTGTCATGCGTTGAGTAACCTCTTTTTAAACGAGACACTAAGACTGCAAGATATGGATTGGTAAGTGATACTAAAGCAGTGCTGTCTTTCACAATTTACTTGTAGTCACTAGATCGACATTACCCAATAGGGACCTTTTACATGCTATATTTATCATGTTTCCCTGCTCATCTGTTTGCATGCTATTACCTGGACTGTCTTCCATAAAAGTGCCTCATATTTTATGTTTTTACTCGTTTGCATGCCTTGGATTGGTGTTGCAAATTATTTGACATGTTGATGTGCCATGGAAAACTGTAAGCTTCATAGTGATAAATGAGTCAAGTATGTATACCTATCTTCTACCTGCTTGGCATGAAGGTGCTCTATTTAAATTACATACCGTTTTCAAATTTATGCTCGTAACCCAAATTTGTAATATAATTACGCTTGTGTACATTTTGGCAGGGCTCCATCTGTTTTTAGTGTTCTCCTGCTACTACTACGGGATTCTTCTAACTTTAAAATCAGGATACAAGCTGCTGCTGCTCTGGCTGTCCCAGCCTCAGCATTTGGTTAGTAGGAGGGCTGAGCCCACTTTCATCTGTCATGGTTAAGATTATGTTGTTTGCCTTACAGAACGTTGAATTATTATGAAATATCATGTACAGTTTTGAGCTATCAGCCTACAGCAAGCTTCCACCCAAATTTAATTATGATCTGTAGTCCAGTTGTTGAATTTCTCTCCAGTGCATTCATTCAGAAAATGTAGCTAGCTATAATCCGAAGTTGAACTGTAAATTTCCCTTATTCTCTGACTGTTTATTTCGTGCAGATTATGGGAACTCCTTTTCGGATGTTGTGCAAGGACTGGAACATATTCTTGAGAATCTAGGTTCAGACCAGATTTCAGCACCATCAAATTTTAAATATAGGGTTGCCCTTGAGAAGCAGGTCAACCCCCCTTGTCATTTATTTTCATTTGAAAACATTTTGAATTATAGGGGAACTGATTTCCATCAGAACTTTCTTTGCCATGTTATGTATGTCATGCTGATGACAGCCTCTCAAGCAAACCTTCTGTAATAGAGTATTTCATTTTGCATCGGAGCTAGAGGGTGATATGCTTGGCTTAACCTAGTATTTTTCTTTCCAAATTTGTTTCACATGATCCTTTTCTTGGTCACAGGTAACAGCAACCATGTTGCATGTCCTTGGTCTCGCTTCAAGCACTGATCACCAACCTCTGAAAGATTTCCTTGTGAAAGTAAGCATCTCTCATTGCTCGTACAATGTTGTGAAAGTAGGAGTTTAATATTCACTAACACCGTGGGAAAACAGCATATAAACTTCTCTTGCCAAGAAAGTATGTTTCCATAAATCAGTATCAGAACTAGTCCCTGTAAGAATGGAATGAAAGGAAACTGAAAAGTGGGAGCTCCCATGCATACACGAGTGCATCAGTGTTGTTTCCCTTGCCTTTCCATATTTTCTTCCCAATCAATTTTATCGCTCCCAACATATGCATCTGATGAACAAATGTGAGGACCTTTCATTGTATCATATTCATGGCATTTTTTCAGTTTATTTATGGAACTCTTCAGAGATTTACATTCATCCTCGTCTGTTTCACACAGAAAGCCCCATTTTTGGAGGAGTGGTTTAAGGGCCTGTGCTCCTCATTAGGGGAGACAGGCTCACAGTCTGAGGCTGGAAGCTCCATTGGGGACCAAAAGAAACATATGATATCCAAGGCAATACAATCCCTAATCGAAGTGTACGAGAGCAGGAATCACCAATTGGTCGCGCAGAAATTCGAGGAGTTGAGCAACAGCATACAGTTGTAACACATCTATAACTTGGTCTTGGCTGGTTATATTTCAGGCTGTCGGATTAAACAATTTTGCAGTGGATTCCAGCTCCGTGACTGTTGTATGCGTTATAAAGAAACAAGTTAGGTGGAGGATGCCTGTACGATGGAGATTGCCGGGTTATTGATAGTGAAATGCATAAATGGTCCAGCTATTTCTGGTCCCTACACGGGGTTTCCTTGTACTCTATGCAAGGCAGCGTGTGATGGGTTGTAAATTAGCAATGCTTTTGTCAGGTTTCAATGTCTTTCTTTTTATTATTTTTTTTTTGACAGTTTTGCAATATACTTGATGTGAGCAATACTCAATGGATATGCTGTGCGCAATGCCCAAGCAATCATAGTTATAAAACCTGCACAGCACACGGGCAGCCTAGTGACCTGTTGACTCGGGACTGGTTTTATGTTAAATTAGATTGGAAATTAATCTGGGTTGATTTGACTATAATTTGAATATGAAGCCTAGTTTGACTTTATTTTTTTAAAAAATAAAGTTGTTTTAACCTTTTTATTTTCTTAAAAAAAATAATCTTGAAACAATATTGGGTTTGGATCAATCTACCCATGAACCGGGTTTCGAGACGGCGGGTCTTGTAAATATGTAAATCCCTTAAAAGTGGGGTCGTTGGGGCTCGACCATAACGAGAAGCGATCTGCTGCTTTTAGGAAGGCTAAAAGGCAAAAACAACAGGTACCTTCACACGAGCTCTGTCTGTGGTTGTTTTTGCATCTTAGGCTTCGATTAGGTCCCAGCATAAAAAAGCCAAGGACAATTTCACTGAATGCTGCACCAGAGGCAATCAGTAGCTGGTAATAATTCATCGATGTTGGAAAGAGCATTGAAAAACTTGGCTCTCTAGTTTTTGAATTTGGGTTGCTCGTGGGCCCATCATTAACTCTCGTAGAATTTCCCTTCGGTGGATTTGGTAAGAAATGGCCATCTTCTGGCACTGTTTGGAAGAGATAGATGGGAGAATGGAAGGTAAAGAATCCATGTCGTTTTGCTTGATTGAGTGCATTTTTATCCAAGAAGGATGGAAAATCTCCATGATCCATCCCTTTCCTTTTCCAATTCACACTCCCTGTTTTCCTCCT